>JGI24702J35022_10000565_pt1 | contig 22430 bp, 15 predicted proteins | sample TergutTh196P4_FD_35022 | JGI IMG/M metagenome (IMG submission 35022)
TTCCAGCTCAAGGCGGCGGGGACGGGTGGGAATCCCCACTTTGAGTTTTTCCGCAGCAAGGGTTCCCAGGGCAATTTCAAAATTGCCATTCCGTACCCAGCGGCCGAAATCAATATAGCGTTCTCCCTCGCCGACATAACGCATTGTTTTCGTTTCGGCCTCCGGATCTATCCCATAAAAAACAATGGGCGCAGATCCCGATACAGAGAACAGCGTGCCGCTGAAAACAAAACGTGGGGCACTGTCATAACCTTCGGCGTAAAGGGCGTCCCGGTAGTTTTCCCAGCCTGTAAAATTTTCGTAACCGGGCATCTCGTCTTTCTTTTCAAAGTAAAGTTTAGTCTGCAGCTTTGCCGCGCTTATTTCGTAATTTACGATATTTCTGCGCGACTCTATCGCCATGCCGCCCAACCAGCTATTGAGGAAGATATACACCGCTACACTCACCATGATCGCAGCCGAGGTAAGAAGCGTCTTTACCTTATGCCGGGCCAGGTTGCGCATGGCGATTTTTTTTAGTTCCCAAATACTGTACATGTTCATAATATCCCCCAGAGGATCTCACACGGAGGTACGAAGGTACGAAGATCAAAGCGGGTCATGATTTTACCTCGTCGCTTTCGATTTGGCCGTCCCGGATGCGCACTAGCCGGCGGGCATAGTCCATGACCATCTGGTCGTGGGTGGAAAAAATAAAGGTGGTACCCTCTGCCCTGTTCAGGGCCAGCATCAGTTCCAGAATCTCAGCGCCTATGGTGGAGTCAAGGTTTGCAGTAGGTTCATCGGCAAGAATAAGGGCAGGTTTTTTCACCAGCGCCCGCGCAATGGCGACACGCTGCTGCTGGCCGCCTGACATTTCCTTGGGCCGCCGCTTCGCCATACCTTCAAGGCCCACATCCGCCAGGACCCGGGAAGTACGTTCCCTGATTTCTTTTTGACTCATGCCAAGAAGCGTCAGCGGAAAGGAAATATTCTCTTCAACCGAAAGCACCGGAATCAGGTTATAAGCCTGGAAGATGAACCCTATGCTGTTCCTCCTTACCATGGCCAGCTGTTTGCGGGACATTTTTCCGGTATCCACACCGGCCAGCAGCATCGCTCCGCCTGAAAGAGTGTCCAGGCAGCCCGCCAGGTGAAGGAAGGTTGACTTCCCGCTTCCGGACGGACCGGCAATGGCAGCGAATTCCCCGGACTGGAATTCCAGATTAATCCCCCGCAAGGCATGCACCGTCTGCCCGTCAAGGCCGTAGTCTTTCACCACGTTTTCCGCTTTTATAACTGTCATATAATGCCTCCGATTAGCAATCCGCCCATTGTACTATTTATCTAGTACAATCATAAATGAACTAGTACAATACGTCAAGCACTTTTTTCACCATTTTCAAACAATTCATCAACATATTATAAAGAACCTTACCATAAGTTCTTAGCACAGCACATATAGCGGCGCCGAGGGAAGAATTGTTTAGGAATATGGAGGTAAATACAATGGAGAATAGTTGCTGCCATCCCCTTACGCCTTTAAGTTGTATCCGTCAATTTAAGCAGTGAAAATATTCCAGGGAAGGGGTTTTTGCCAGCCATCGTTTGAAAAAACAAGCGGAGCCATCCGGAAAAGCGCTGCCAGGTAATTTATCGGAATAAGCCTATTCTGCTTTGAAATTTCAATTAGCGAGTACATTCCACATGAACTTTCCGTTCCTTCAGGGCTTTTACAGAACAGCCAGTTCTTTCTCCCAAGAACAAAAGGTCGCATGGCATTTTCACAGGAATTGTTGTCAGGCGTCATATATGGACCTTCTAGATACGAAGCCATCCTGTTCCATTGGGAAAGCCAGTAATTTATTGCATTTCCCAAAAGGCTGCTTGGGAGTACTTCGTCTTTTTGTTTTAATAACCTTATCCTGAAATCTTCAAGCATAGGCCCTGCTCGCGCTTTACGTTCGGCAAGAAATGTTTCGTCATTCAATTGTTGGTTTCGTAATTTGTCTTCAAGCCGGTAAAGCTTGAGGATATGTTTTATACCTTTCTCGGCAGAATGAAGTTTTTTATTGTTTTGGATGTTTCAAAAAAATACAACCGCTCACATGCAAAGCAGCCAACATGCTCAATTCCACATTAGGGTACGGCAGGGTTTCTCACTGAAAAATAGAATTAACCTGCAAAATTAAAGAATTTATAGAAAAGATGAAGATCCCTTTACTTACCTTTTAAAAACATATATAGTAAATAAACAGGTTTTCTAATGCTAACCCAGATAACAGCCAAATTTTATCTGTATCTTCACAGAAAGAATCTCCGCTCAATACTTCTCTTTTCTTTCATTTTTATTTCAATCATTCCTATTGTTTTATTGCAATTTATTTCCTATTATAGATTAACCAACAATTTTAGTGAAAATATCGACAGTCTATCTCAAATAAACATAAATCGCACCAAAGATAATCTAGAATTATTACTTTCATCTTATGAGGATATACTATACCAAATATATACAGATGATGAACTTATTGCTCAATTGGCAAGTATGGATAAAGATCTATATCTCCGTCCTGTTATAGTAAATCAGATCAGAAGACGATTGCAGGCATTAAGCAATATAAAAGAATGGATTGAAGCAATATCCATTATTACTGTAGATGGCAATGTTGTTTTTTATGACAGAATAAGCGGTAGTTATACCGTCAGTTCATGGCTAGGCAGCATTGGTATGACTCTGGATGATATTTATTCATTGGGAATTGGTACCAATAATACCGTGATTTTACCCACACATTCCACAAAAACTATTGCAAAGTCATATTATTTATTTCATTTTATGCACCGAATCATTGATTATAAAAATATTGAACGTGAAAATGGCATTGTTATACTAACAATAAATGAAGAACTTTTATCTGCTGCCTGTAATTCAGAAAATTTAGAATATTCATTCGGATTTATTGTTGACAATAATGGAAATATAATATCGTATCCTGATAAAACGAAAATTGGTTCATCGTTACCTGGTTATAACAATGCAAGTGTTATAAATAAAAATAGCTTGTATTTTTCTGTGCTTGCAAAGGAAAGTAATTTTCAGGAAAAATATACATCTATTTATCTTTCTGATCAATTAAAAAATTGGAATGTTATGCTCGTTGTTGATCAAAGCAAATTTCATAGTGAAGTTAGATATCACACCATAAATACTCTTGTCATTGGTATTCTGCTATGTATACTGACAAGTTTAGTAATTTTTGCTATTACTTCAATGCTATCCCGTTCGTTGGAAAAAGTAACAATTGCCATGAAAAATGCTGAGTATGGAAATCTTTCAACTTCAATAAACGAAAATGACATTTTCCCCATTGAATTGAAAATAATTGCAAAGGCATTTAATTCAATGATGGAAAGGATGATTATCTTAATAGAACAAATTAATATTGCATCTTCCAATCAGCGGGATGCGGAAATAAAAGCCCTTGAGGCACAAATTAACCCTCATTTTTTATACAACATACTTGACAATATTAACTGGATGGCCGTTGAAAATGAGCAATATGAAATCAGTAAAATGATTGTTGCTCTTGCCAAAATGCTAAGATATAGTATAAACCAGAGTAACAAAATGGTTACATTGGAAGAGGATATTTCATGGGTTGAGCAGTATATAAGTTTTCAGCAAATTCGATTTAAGAATAATTTTAAGTATACCATTACTATTGATCCATCACTTCTTAAAAACAAAATTTATAAATTAATGCTCCAGCCATTCATTGAAAATGCTATAATCCACGGATTTAAAAACAGAGATGAAAACTTACTTCAAATTTCTATTTGGAGTGAAAAAAGTTTATTCATTCAAATTCTGGACAACGGAAACGGGATAGAACCGGAATTGTTAAAAAAAATAAAAGTTCTTGGAGAAAAAAATAGTAATGAGGAAGAAAAGTCAAAAATAGATGAGTATCATATAGGTTTGACGAATGCAATAGGTCGTATGAAAATGTATTACGGCAATAATGTTTGTTTCAGAATAGAAAGCCAGAAAAATATGGGAACGAAAGTTAGCATTATTATTACGGAAAATAGAGATGAAAATTGTAGTAGTTGAAGATGAAATTCTTATCCGGGAAGGCATTGTTAATCTCATTAAAAAGTTTTATCATCATAATTCCGAAATACGTGAAGCAAGCTGTGGAAAGGAGGGCCTTGTCATTATTCGTAATTTTTTGCCTGATATTGTAATAACTGACATTAGAATGAAACCTGTGAGCGGATTGGAAATGCTTAATATTCTTTTGACACAGGACAAACTAAATTTCAAGGTTATAATATTAAGTGCATATTCTGAATTTGAATATGCAAAGCAGGCTATATCACTGGGTGTTTTTGAATATATAGTTAAACCGGTAGATATCAATGAATTTCAATCCATATTGAGACGTTTGGAAAATGAAATTGTCAATGATACTTTAATCCGGCATGGAAATACCAGTCTTTTCAGCTCAGTTGAGAGTATTTTGTACGGGCTCCTGCTAAATCGAATAGAATTCAATCATGAAGTTGAAAAACATTTGACAAACAAGTATTCAATAGCATCAAATTGTCCAATAATGATTCTTTATATTTATTTAGGGAAAATTGGCAAGGAAATATTTGATTCAGCACTACAAACAGTTCAAAAGGTGCTTGCAAATAATTGTAATGTAGAAAATTCTATTCTTTCATTTCCGGAAAAAAATTCAGTGTTATGTGTATTTTTTAATATCAATAATATTAAATATCTGGAACATTATATTAACAATACAATTATGAAAAAAATAAATTCAATCGTTCCATATACGCCAGTTTTTATCTTTGATTATTTAAAAGGGATGGAATCTATAAATGATTCTTTTGAAAATTTGAAAAAAAACCTTCATTGGAATATATCATTAGGGAAAGAATATGTAATAAATGTAAATGAACTGAAAAAGAAAAAAGGTATTGCCGCGTCATATCCTATACAAATAGAACAAGACACCATTTCTATGCTTTGTGATGAAGATCACGATGGCTTTAGTAAACAAGTTTTATTATTTATCAGGTTTTTTTCAGACAATCACTATACCCCTGATTCAATAAAAAAGTGCTGTATTAGATATTTCATAACTATATTGAATATTATTAAAGAACTTAATTATGCTGCCTATGAAACGATTGATGAGCAGACAATACTGGAAGAAATAAGATCAGCCAAAACTGCAATTGAACTTGAAAACACTTTGTCAAAATTACTAACATCTCCAATATATAATAAAAATGAATTAGAAATAGGTAATATAGTAAAAAAAGTTTTGCGAATTGTTGAAGAATATTATAAAAACGGCATAACTTTAAAAGAAGTGGCCAATAAATTAAGCCTTAGTCCGGATTATATAAGCGTCCAGTTTACCAATGAAATAGGGATAAATTTCAGCACATACATTAAGAACTACCGTCTGGATAAAGCAAAAAAACTATTGATAGGTACAGAACTAAAAATATATGAAATTGCCCATAACACAGGTTACACCGATGCAAAATATTTCAGCCGGGTATTCATGGAAGAAGAAGGCATCCATCCGATAGATTACCGCAAAAAGTACCGATAAGTACGGATTATTCCTCTTTTTTAGGATAATTATAGTATTGAAAAAAGGATTTCCCGGAAATAATGATGATAACTTATCTTTGCGGTGACTGCAAAGAAACATGGAGGTATATTATGTTTGGTAGGAAAGTCTGTTTGTTTTTTCTAAGTCTGTTTTTGATCAGCGCTCTGGTTTTTGCCGGAGGCAGCCGACAGAGCGGATCCGGTGCATCCAGTTCCGGGAAAAAGACAGTTACATTTTGGTTTTACATGGAAAACCAACTACAACAGGAAGTTCTTAAAAAAGCTATTGAAGGATTCAACAGTTCACAAAATGATATTGTAGCCGTTTCCAGGTATGTTCCTTTCGCTGATTTCAAAAGGCAATTATCAATCGGTGTAGTTTCGGCAGAACTTCCTGACATTGTAATCATCGACGGGCCTGATCACGCTTCTTATGCCGCAATGGGAATTTTCGCTGATGTAACAGGAAAAATTGATATAAGCCAGTATTATGATGGACCGATGGCTTCATGCAGCCTTGATAATAAAGTTTATGGGGTGCCATTTGGAAGCAACTGTCTTGCTTTGTATTACAATAAAGATATGCTTAACGCTGCCGGCGTAAGTGTTCCAGGTACCTGGGACGAGCTAAGGGATGTCGCTAGAAAATTAACCTCAAACAGGGTCAGGGGAATTGCTTTTTCTTCAGTGCAAAATGAAGAAGGTACCTTTAACTTTATGCCGTGGCTCTGGTCAACGGGGACAAATTCATTCCAGATCAACAATCCGCAGGGAATAAGGGCCCTAACATTTGTAGGCGACTTGGTTAGAGATGGGTCAATGCCGCGCGAGGCAATTAATTGGACACAGGGAGATGTTAATAATCAGTTTATTGCCGGAAATATCGCAATGATGGTAAACGGCCCCTGGCAAATTCCAACAATAAGAAAAGAGGCACCTAATTTAAATTGGGATGTAGCCTTAATCCCGCGAGACGCTAAATTTGCTTCAGTTCTTGGTGGCGAAAACTGGGCAATCATCAACAATGATAATGCCGCAGCGTCGATAGAATTCATCAAGTATATGTCATCTCCAGCAGTAGTTAGGAGTTATATCAGTGAATTCGGATATATTGCCGCACGGAAAGATGTAGCTACAACTCAATTTCAGGCCAATGATGTAATGATGAAATTTACCGATCAGCTTCAATATGCCAACCCACGGGGTCCTCATGCAAGGTGGCCTGAGATTTCTGATGCCATTTCTTTGGCGTTCAATGAAGTTATTACTCAGGCAGCAACTCCTGCCCAGGCAGCGGCAAAGGCTCAGGGAACAATTGACAGAATAGTGAGATAAAAAATATGGATCGGAGGATTTTTCCTCCGATCCTCTACCAATTGTTCCTTGGGAGTTATTAAATGGATGTAAAAGCAAAGTTACTAAAAGTAAACAGATCGGGCTTTTTTTATGTATTCCCAGCCCTTTTGTTCATGGTTTTTTATATTGCCTATCCCATAATTAGTAATATCCTATTAAGTCTTCAAGAAGTAACTGTAGTGACTTTAGCCAGACCAAACAAACCTTTTGTCGGTTTTGAAAATTACTCCCGGTTATTTCAGGATCCTGTGTTGCGTTTATCAATATTAAATACATTGCTGTTTACGGTGGGTTCTTTAGTATTCCAATTCATTTTCGGACTTTTGCTTGCTCTTCTTTTTAATACCGATTTTTCCATAGCAAAACCTATTCGAGGTATGTTGTTAATTCCCTGGATGATTCCTGTAACAATTACAGCCCTTATGTTTAAATTTATGTTCACTTCAAATGTAGGAATTATCAATCAAATTCTCATTTCAATGAAAATTATCAGTACTCCTATTGATTGGCTTATATCAACTAATACAGCTATGGCAGCTCTAATTATGTCAAATATTTGGATAGGTATTCCATTTAACATGATACTCCTTTCTGTTGGATTAACAGCCATCCCTAAAGAATTATATGAAAGTTCATCGATAGACGGAGCAGGCAGGATACAATCTTTTTTTCTTATTACCCTCCCATTGCTCAGATCAACTATTGAATCAGTATTGATGCTTGGATTTATCTATACATTTAAAGTATTTGACCTCGTATTTGTGATGACTGGCGGTGGGCCAGTCAATAGTACACAGGTCCTTTCCACTTATTCTTATAAACTTTCATTTTCACTATTCAGATATAGTGACGGTGCGGCAACAGCAAATGTTCTTTTTTTGATTCTTTTTTTTGCAAGTCTTATATATCTAAAGTTCATGAACACTGATACGGCGGGGTTAAGGCATGAATAGAAAGATTTTTCTACGCCGGAATATTTTATTAATTTCATCAATAGTAGTTTTTCTTGTTGTCATGTTTCCAATTTATTGGATTGTTGTAACTTCACTAAAAACAGAACAGGAAATATTTCTAAACCCGCCAACGTTTTTTCCCCGTATCCTAAATACTAATTCCTATCGGGCGCAAATTGTTGAAGGGGATTTTAACATGTTTCGCTCTTTTGGCAATAGTATGGTTATCTCTTTGGGTACCTTATGTATTTCTGTAGTATTGGCTGTCCCGGCATCTTATGGTATTGCGCGTTTTCCGTTCAAAGGTAAAAATGCGGTTTTATTGACATTTCTTGTTTCTCAAATGCTCCCTGTTTCAGTTCTTTTAACTCCAATGTTTATAATGTTTAGAAATACTAAAATGCTTAATACACCATTTTCAGCAATGATTGCAGATGCCACAATTGCGATACCTTTTTCGATTCTGATATTAAAAAATTATTTTGCTTCCATACCCAATGAGCTCGATGAGGCTGCCACTATTGATGGGTGCAGCCGATTTGGTGCGCTTATTATAATATTAATTCCTGTTGCAATGCCTGGAATCATTGTTTGTGCTGTATTTTCCTTTTTATTTGCATGGGGCGATCTGGCTTATGGTATGACTTTCATTCAATATCAGGAAATGCGTCCCATCACAGCCGGCATTTTCAATTTTATGGGACAATACGGTACACGATGGAGCTATCTTACCGCTTTTGCAGTCGTAACAATAATGCCCGTAACGCTGATATTTATCTTTATGCAGAAATATATCATAAGCGGCCTGACCAGTGGGGCGGTTAAAGGGTGATTAAGAGGTATTATAAATGGCTCAACTCAGAAAAGATAAAAACAGGCTTGTATATCATTATGATGCTGAAGAAATTTGGATTGAGTCGTGGGGCAAAAACAGCCTACGAATACGCTCAACAAAACAATGTTGCATGAGCGGTAAAAATTGGGCGCTTCAAATTCCTGGAGAAAGCAACTTATCTGATTTGGTACAACCCGAAATAATAATTTCTGAATCCGCCGGAATAATAAAAAACGGGAATATTAATGCTGAAATTGATATTTATGGACATATCATAGTTTATAAAGAAAAAAATAAAATATTACTCAAAGAATATTCGCGCAACCGTAAAAATATATTAAGCCCAAACTGCAGCGCTCTTGAAATAGAAGGGCGGGAATTCAAACCTATTCTCGGCAGCGATTGTCATCTAACCGTCCGTTTTGAATCGCTTGATCCGGATGAAAAATTATTCGGCATGGGGCAATATCAACAGCCATTATTAAACATTAAGGGCACAGACATTGAACTCGCCCATCGGAATTCCCAGGCAAGCGTGCCATTTGTGGTTTCTTCTTTGGGTTACGGATTCCTTTGGAATAATCCTGCTATAGGCAGGGCGGTATTTGGGAAAAACATCACTACTTTTGAGGCTTACTCGACAAAGGAAATGGATTATTGGGTTACAGCAGGCGATGCGCCGTCCGAGATAATAGAAAACTATGCTTCGGTAACAGGACGGGTTCCCATGATGCCGGATTATGCCATGGGTTTTTGGCAATGCAAACTTCGTTATCAAACCCAGGAAGAATTGCTGAACATTGCCCGTGAGTATAAACGGCGGGAACTGCCCATTTCGGTAATCGTTGTCGATTTTTTTCACTGGCCCAGGCAAGGTGAATGGAGATTCGATACAGATTATTGGCCGAATCCGGCTGAGATGGTCAAAGAACTAAAATCCATGGGAATAGAACTCATGGTTTCAATATGGCCGACTGTAGACAAACAATCCGAAAACTATCAGGAAATGCTGGAAAAGGGTTATCTTATTCGAACAGATCGCGGGGTGCGGGTAGGACTTGATTTCCAGGGTCAAACTATTCACATTGACGTAACCAATCCCGAAGCCAGAAAATACCTTTGGGATAAGGTTAAGAAGAATTATTATGAAAATGGAATAAAAATATTTTGGCTTGACGAGGCAGAACCGGAATATACGCACTACGATTTTGATAATTATCGATACTACCTTGGGCCAAACCTCCAAATTGGGAATATATATCCTGTGAATTATGCTCAAGCATTTTATGAAGGACAAACGAAAGAAGGGCAGACAAGCGTCATTAATTTAGTGCGCGCTGCATGGGCAGGATCCCAAAAATACGGCGCTCTTGTCTGGTCGGGTGATATTGCTTCCAGTTTTGAAAGCCTCCGAAATCAATTTATCATTGGCCTAAATATGGGAATGGCGGGTGTTCCCTGGTGGACTACCGATATCGGCGGTTTCCATGGTGGTGATCCAAAAGATCCAGAATTTCAGGAATTGCTAATTAGGTGGTTTCAATATGGGACTTATTGCCCGGTAATGCGACTCCACGGAGATCGGGAACCACGTCAGCCCCAACAAGGTAATACCGGGGGTGCATCCTGTTGTTCCGGTGCGGATAATGAAGTTTGGTCCTTTGGAGAAACCGCTTATGAAATTTGTAAAAAATATCTAAATACCCGCGAAGCACTAAAACCATACATAAAAAAAATAATGGCCGAAGCGCATGAAAAAGGTACACCGGTTATTCGACCACTATTTTATGATTTTCCTGGTGACCCAGTTGCATGGGAAATAGAGGATGAATATATGTTTGGACCTGACATTCTTGTTGCCCCTGTGATGTACGCGGGTATGCGCAAACGTGTGGTGTACCTCCCAAAAGAAGCAGCATGGGTTGAAAAAGAGAGAGGCAATATTTTTCAGGGTGGCAGTAGAATTGAAACCAACGCCCCGCTGGATTATATGCCGGTGTTTGAAAAGCAGAAGTAGTGTTTGATTTATACAACAATTAAATCGCTAATTTGTATCATTGATTAAAAAATATTATAGTATATTTAGATGACTATCTATCAGAAAAGTATCCGTCAAAACTACCGCATCTTTTGTCATGGGTAATTACATGGTTATTAATCGGCATTGGCCTTGTTTTATCAGTTGTGCTTTTGGTTTTGTTTATTCCTCTCATCGGAATTAAACAGAAAGGAGTGATGAAAGAGTAAAAATTAACCACAGAGTTCACGGAGTTTCACAGAGGAAGGATTAAAAACTCCGTGTTCCTCTGTGCCCTCCTATGGTAAATTTTCTTAGCATTCTTAATTCTTAATTCTTCACTTTTCATTCTTCATTTTTAATTCGTTTAGCGCTGTAAGGCCAAAAATATCTTTCGTCTTAAGTTCATCGCTTATCGAATTAGGCACCAGCATCATGGAGTTCCCTGTCTTGAGCCCTTCGTTCAATATTGAAAGAATCCGCAGTTTCAAGGCACCTTCGCCTTCTTTCATAGGCGTGTCCTTCGCATAAATGGAAATCGCCTCCTCCAGCTTCCGGGCGATCTCGATCTCGGCTTCCGCGAGGAGAGTCCGGGCCTTCTTTTCCCTTTCCGCCTGAGCCATCCGGGAAAGGGAATCCTGAAGTTCCTCGGGGATCTGGATGTCGGTTATTTCTATATACTGGACCGTTATGCCCCATTCGGTGGTCTGTTTTTCCACTTCCTCCTGGATCTGTTTTTCAATCAGGTCCCCGCGGGCGAGGAAGGTGGAAAGATCGTTTTTGGAAATAACGTTCCTTAAAGCTGCTTTGGAAGCAAGGGCAACGGCTTCTTCGTAGTCTTCTACCTCAAGAGCGGCTTTCTGGGGATCCCATACCAGCCAGAAACAGAAGGCGTCCACATTCACGGTGACCGAATCTCCGGTGAGGGTTTCCTGTGCGTAAAAATCCGTAACCCGGATTCTTATATCAATGGCCCTGCAAACGTGATCTATCAGGGGAACGAGAAAGTACATGCCCGGCCCCTTTACTTTTTTGAATTTACCAAGCCTGAGTACGATGATCCTCTCCCATTCGTACGCCTTGCGCAGGGAAAAGGCGAAAAGCAGCGCTGCAAGCATTACTACAGAAAAAATGCCCAACGAGATTCCGGGCGGATTAAGAGACAGTGAAGCGAAAGCAAAATACAGGGCAGCCACAATCGCCATAAAAATCAGGCGCATCAGGGCCAGAGTGAAGTCCATCTTGCGGCGGCGGTACATTTTTTTGGCAGCAGGCTGTCCGCGTACGTCAGCCTTTTTAATTTGAATCATTCAATCCTCCCTTTTGATTTCCTTATATGCGGCAATCAAACCGGCCAGTTCCCGTTTCTCAACCCCCAGATCCCGCATTTCCTGCATGAATCTAGCGATGACCTCACGGATCTTCCTGTCGAGGCTGTCGTCCTCAATCACGGGTTTTTTATCGGAAATATAGGTTCCGCTCCCAACCTGGGTCGCAAGGATTCCACGTATCTCGAGTTCTCCGTAGGCCTTGGCTATAGTGTTGGGGTTGGTCTTAAGTTCCACTGCCAGGGAACGTATGGTCGGCAGCTTGTCTCCGGGACGCATCCTCCCGGACAGAATGGCGTACTCTATCTGCTGTATAATCTGCCTGTAGATCGGCGCCCCGTTCATAGGGTCAAGGGAAAAGGCGATTCCTCTTTTCTGATAAGGGGTTGCCTTTTCAGCCTGCTTAGTTAAAATTGTACCATTCATCTAGTACAATTATATTTGAACTAGTACAATAAGTCAAATGAAATTTTAAAAAAAACCGGAGAATCAGGGAAGAGTTACAATGAGCCAGCGGAGCGCTGTAATAGGGACAAAGGCTCCCCTCCTGCCTGAATCAGACGCCGGCTTTAAGTTCCCCCACCAGTTTATTGATCTCAGGTATTTCTGCCTTCATCATCTCATCCCAGTCATTCCGGTAATTATAGCAGAGATCTCCAGCCGGTTTTTCTGTAATGGCTTTTGTATAATTCTTTAAAAGCTGAAAATCCTTCTCGTAACAATGCATGGAATTGGAACGGTGGGTGTATGTACCCATCCCGACGCCAAGCTCGGCGGCGATCTTCTCCTGAAGCATAATCAGGGCGAAGGCATTAAAAAAGAAGGCCTCGGGCAGATCGTTGGATCTGAAAAGTACCATGCAGTCAAGCTTGTCATCCCTTATAAAATACTGCAGGGATTGCATGCAGGCGGGATCGTTGCTGCGGCTGTCGGTTTCATTGTCGCGGATGGAGATGACCGCTCTCCGGCTTTCCCTGTTGCGCTTAAGCTCCCCAAGTACAAAGGGCAGATACCGGACGAACCGATCGTGGTAGGTATAGTCCCAGCCTGCGCCAATCTTGAAATCCAGTATACCGTCGATTAATTCCATAACATAACGCTGGAGATCGTAGGGGCCGCCGATGATCAATTTTGAGATCCTGGGTTCCGCCGCGGGTTCCTCCACATAAATTGTCATGGCGCATTCCTTCTGTTTCTGGTTCCAGTCGGAGCAGTCCGCAACGCTGCCCCTGTTTTCCAGTTCCAGGAGCGCCCTGTGATAGGCTTCGGTAAGATTGCAGCCTTGAATAAAAATTTCCTGCATATATTCCCTTTAAAAATTGGTTTCGTTTAATTATAAGGCCGGTTTCCCAGCCAAAAATTAATTGATTTAAATATGCTCCATTCCACCAGAATATAATACGATAGTTTTCCAATCAATACATCATAATGCATAGCATGGTTCAATTTGCTGTTGTAACCTTAAACTTGCTTCATTATAATTAACTACGCTGTTATTTAAGGAGCCGCCGTATCAATGTACAAATCAAAAAACATACTGCTTTCGATTGCATTACCGCTTGTAAAGGCAATAATAATTATAGGTTTGTTTACCCCTTTAGTTTGGCTGGCCTCCTGTACCAGGCAGAAAGCAGGCGGCGGTTCTTTGAAAAACGAAGCGGTACTGCGTTACGGTCTTACAACTGAACCTCAAACCCTGGATCCCTTAAGCCCTGCCAATACCGCTGACGGAAGAAGTATTCTTTTTAATGTTTATGAAGGACTGGTAAAGCCTGATCCTTCCGGGAAGCTCATCCCTGCGGCAGCCGAATCCTTTAAAATAGAACAAAACGGTTTGGTATATGTTTTTACCCTCAGGCAGGGGATTTTGTTCCACAATGGCGAAGCCCTAAAACCAGAAGACGTGGCTTTTTCCTTAAAAGCAGCGGCGGAGGCAGGGTTTCCCGGTTTTAACGAAATAGCGGAGGTAGAAATTAACGATCGAGATGAGATTCGGATAACCCTGAAAGAGCCTGATCCGGAATTCCTCCCCTATTTGACCGTAGGCCTGGTGCCGGAGAAAAACGGCGACAGGGAAAAAGATCCCATTGGTACCGGGCCTTTCATGATAGAAAACTACTCTCCGCAGCAATCCCTGGTTTTGGTTAAAAATCCGCATTATTGGCAAAAAAACATCCCCGCTCTTGACAAGGTAATCATAGTTTTTGTGAGTGACAATGAAGCTCTGCTGACCGGACTCATAGGTGGAAATATTGAAGGCGCCAGTGTTACCGGCGCACAGCTTCCACGTCTCAGCCCGGAAAAATTCGATATAATTCCCTGGTATTCAAATACTGTACAGCTCATGGCCCTGAATAACGCCCAAAAACCTCTGGACGATATACGGGTTCGCAAGGCTATTAATTATGCCCTGGATATTCCAAAGATCATAGAAACTGCGTTTTACGGAGAAGGAGAAGCTTCAGGAAGCCCTCTTATTCCCGGACTGAAAGATGTGTATGACGAATCCCTAAGGGATCCATATCCGAGAGACATGGAAAAAGCAAAAATGTACCTTGCCGAAGCCGGTCTTCCGGGCGGTTTTCCCCTGGAAATTACTGTTCCGTCAAATTATAACATGCATGTGGATACCGCACAGGTAATCGTCAACCAGCTTGCTGATGCTGGCATTAGGGCGGTTATACGGCTCGTGGACTGGGGAACATGGCTTACGGAAGTTTATTGGGGAAGAAAATACCAGGCAACAATAATCTCTTTGGACGCGAACAATGTTTCTCCCAGGAGTTTCCTCAACAGATATCTTTCGGAAGACGGAGGTAATTTTATTAATTTCAATAACCCTGTTTTTGATCAGGTTTATTATTCCGCGCTTGGTGAAAGCGAAGATGCAGAAAGAATTTCTCTTTATAAGTCCTGTCAGCGGATCATATCGGAGGATGCCGCAAGCGTTTATATTCAGGACATTTTAGGTTTTAGGGCTTTTGCTGGAGGGCGTTTCGGCGGTGTGGTGAATTATCCCCTGTATATAATGGATTTTGCCGCAATATACAAAAAAGCGCCATGACCAACCATTGACCTCTAAACTCATAGCCGTCTATCATAACTGAGAGCAGAACCCAACATGAATAACAAAGCAAAAAAGCCGGCCAATGTGCTGCGACGAATAGCGGAATTTTTTTGGACAGAGATCAGGCTTGGAATGCGGGCAAGGCTGGTAATTATTCTCCTTGCCGTATGTGTTATTCCCATGTTTTTGATAACAATTGTTGCGTTAAGACAGTTTGTAATTCTCAGCGGACATCTCTCTGAAATTGCATCCGAAGATGCCGCCGCAGCCCTGAATTCCATCACAACCGAAAATATTGAGCGTTTAACCACCGATACCGCAAAAGCCGTAGCGGATTTCCTCTACTCAAGGGACCGGGATATTCTTTACCTTGCCGGTATAACTCCATCGGAAGAAAATTACCGCCTTTTTCTGGAGACCAAAACAGGGCGCCTTCTGGACAGAAATGACTGGGAGCTTGCACCTGACGGTAATTCGTGGGTTCCCGTTAATCAGAAGGTTACAGGAAAGGCGGGCGGGCAGTCCTCCAACAGTGAAAACAACGATATGAACAAGTACCACTTCCGTCAGCCGAATGTATTCGAATACACTCCCATTCCGCTTTATGATGAAATCACCTATATCGATCTCAATGGAAATGAACTCATCAAGGTAACTGCAGAATTTTCAACAAAGAAAAACCATCCCTTAAGTCCGGAGAAAAAAAATATATCAGCAAGAGAGAATACCTATATAAGGGCGGAGACTTACTTCCCGGAACTTTCATCGCTGGAACCGGGCGAAATTTATGTTTCCGATGTAATAGGAGCCTATGTTGGTTCAAACTATATCGGCATGTACGTTCCCGAAACGGTAGCAGCGGCAGCCGGGACCAGAGGTTACGATATTGAGTACAACCCCGGGGATCAGGCATTTGCCGGTAAGGAAAATCCGAACGGACGGCGCTTTGAGGGAATTATAAGGTGGGCTTCTCCTGTAACCAACAGCCGCGGTGAAATATCCGGCTATGTAACCTTTGCGCTGAATCACGATCACATAATGGAATTCGTTGATCATATCACACCCATGGAAGAACGTTATACGGAACTGCCCAGCGCCTTTGAAGGGAATTATGCCTTTATATGGGATTATAAATGCCGGAACATTTGCCATCCACGCCATCATTCAATTGTTGGTTTTAATCCTGAGACTGGTGATCCCCAGATCCCATGGCTTGAATCTTCCATTTATGACTCATGGCAGGCAAGCGGAACAGAAAAGTGGTTGGATTTTATCGCGGGCTGGCCCCTGTTTGACAATCAATCAAGGAAAAAAATTCCGGCACCCGCCCTGACAAGGGCAGGACTGGTCGGGCTTGACGGACGGTATCTCAACAACGCTCCCCAATGTACCGGCTGGATGGACCTTACAGAAAACGGAGGCTCGGGTTCTTTCTACATACTCTGGAGCGGCCTCTATAAGCTGACTACGGCAGCGGCAATCCCCTACTATACCGGGCAATACGCACCGTCGGTTTACAATAATTATACCCTGCGCGGCTTTGGAATAGTTACCATTGGCGCGGGTCTGGAAGACTTTACCAATCCTGCCACGGAAATCGGACTGGTACTCGACTCGGCAATAAGGAAAAACCTTGTCAATACGATAATACGTTCCCTTTTGACTTTTCTTATTACTTTGGTCTTTGTGGTCATCACGGCAATACTGTTCGCGTCATATTTGACAAACAGAATTACCAACCTGATAAACGGTGTTTCCCGCTTCAGGGCAGGCGAACGGCAATTCCGCTTCAATACTTCGGCAAAGGATGAATTCGATACCTTAGCTGATGCCTTTGACAGAATGGCTGACAACATTGAAGAAAATGAAAACGGCCCCCTTGCAATAATTGATATGAACCAAAAGGTTATTTACATGAATGAACATGGATTAATTGCATGCGGGATAAAACAGGGTCAGGCAACAGGAATGCAGTACAGGGATATAAGCCTGTATCCCAGAGGGACAAAGTATGATCCAATCTCCGCTCTGGAAAACGGTATTGAAGCCGAGGCGTTTTTCCATGAAGCAACCAAAAAATACTTCAAGGGTGTGGCGCACTATTTCCTGGACAAAGGCGGAAACAGGATAGGCTATATAATCTCCAGCATCGACGTAACTGAAATTCAGACGGCAAGGGAAGCGGCGGATAATGCCAGCAGGGCCAAGGGCGATTTCCTCTCAAACATGAGCCATGAAATACGCACCCCCCTTAACGCAATTATCGGAATGACTTCGATGGGCACATCAGCTGCCGACATGAACCGGAAAGACTATTGCCTTAACAAAATAAACGACGCATCCAAACATTTGCTTGGCGTTATCAATGACATCCTCGACATGTCCAAGATTGAGGCGAACAAGCTGGAACTCTCTCCCATTAAATTCAATTTCGAGAAGATGCTGCAAAGGGTAATTGATGTAACCGGCTTCCGCATGGATGAAAAGAGGCAGCATTTCGGCGTACACATGGATAAACGAATCCCCCTGATGATCATAAGTGACGAACAGCGTATCGCCCAGGTTATTACAAACCTCTTGTCGAATGCCGTAAAATTTACACCCAAGGAGGGTTCGATCCGGCTGGACGTGGATTTGATTGAAGAAATAAACGACATATGTACCATCCAGGTTGAAGTTACTGATTCGGGTATAGGCATCAGCAAGGAACAGTTGCCGCGTTTATTCAATGTATTTGAGCAGGCTGAACACAGTACATCGCGCAAATTCGGAGGTTCAGGTCTTGGCCTTGCCATATCCAAACGTATCGTAGAGATGCTGGACGGGAAAATATGGATTAAATCCGAACCAGGAAAAGGTTCTGTCTTTAGCTTTACCATAAAAACAAAGCGAGGTGAAGAAAACCGGGAAAGTCTACTGGCGCCGGGAGTGAACTGGAAAAACATTCGTATCCTCGCAGTAGACGATGAATCCGAAGTAAGGGAGTATTTCAGAGATGTGGGCGAACAGCTGAAAATCTCCTGCGATGTCTGTGAATCGGGCGAGGAAGCGCTTGAAAAGATCAGGGAGAAAGGCAGCTACGACATTTATTTTGTTGACTGGAAACTGCCCGGTATGGACGGAATTGAATTGTCACGGAGGATCAACAAAGATCATACAGGCAAACACGTAATAGTGATGATCTCATCCACTGACTGGATCATGATCGAAAACGAAGCAAAGGCCGCCGGTGTAAATATGTATTTGCAGAAGCCTTTGTTTATTTCAGCCATTGCGGACTGCATTAACGAATGCATGGGTCATGTCGAAAGTCCCGAGCTGGAAACAATAGTTGATAATTTTGAGGAGTACCGGGTACTCCTCGTGGAAGATGTGGAAATAAACAGGGAGATCGTCATCTCCCTGCTGGAACCGACCGGACTGAAAATAGACAGTGCGGAAAACGGAGCAGAAGCGGTAAAACTCTATAGCCAAAATCGTGAATGCTATGATGTCATCTTCATGGATCTGCAGATGCCGGAGGTGGATGGTTTCGAAGCCACACGCAGGATCAGGGCCCTTGAAGCGGATCAGCCGGTAAAAATTCCCATAATTGCAATGACCGCAAATGTTTTCAAGGAAGACATCGCGAATTGTCTTGCGGTTGGAATGAATGATCATGTCGGCAAACCGCTGGATTTGGAAGAAGTTCTGGCGAAGTTACGAAGGTATTTGCCAAAAAAATCCGGCTAATGCAATGGGATTTATCACAAAAAGAATTGCTGTAACAATCCANCACACTCATTCTGGTATCCATATTCACTTTTGGAGCTTTCAGGTTAATCCCCGGCGAAGCAGCGATTCTTTCTCTGGGTACAGATTCCGGGGAAGAACAAATTGATGCGCTTAGGGCGGAAATGGGACTTAAAAAAAGTTATCCGGAACAGTATCTTTCATGGCTGGCAAATTTCATAACCGGGAAGCTCGGAAATTCTGTCCGGTTCAGGGGGGCTTCAATTTCGGGAATGATTCAGGAACGCATCCCTGTTACATTTGCCCTTGCAGGAATTTCATTTCTGTTGATTTTGCTAATCGCCGTCCCTGTATCCCTCTTCTCGGTAAAAAAAGAAAGGTCAGTAATTGATCGTATTGTTACAACCTTGACTGCCATTAATATTTCCATGCCCGGTTTTTTTCTGGGTGTACTTTTCATCTGGATCTTCGGCATTTCTTTAAGGCTTTTTGTCCCGGGTGCGTATGTCAGTTTCTCCGTAAATCCCGCCGGTTTTTTTCAGTACCTCTTTTTCCCGGCGCTGGCCATTGCCCTTCCCAACGCAGCGCTGGTTGTAAAATTTTTGCGAACGTCCATTTTCAGAGAGTTTCAGAGCGACTATGTACGTACGGCCCGCAGCAAGGGGGGGAGCCGATCCCACATACTGATTCGGCATGTACTAAAGAATGCATCCCTCCCGGCCATTACCCTTCTGGGAATGATCTGCGGAGAGATTTTTTCAGGGAGCATAGTAATAGAACAGGTATTCGGAATTCCAGGAATTGGCCGGCTCCTTTTGGCGTCAATTACAGCCCGGGATTATCCCATGATCGAAACCCTCGTGATCTTCATAGCCTTTATCGTGATCATGGCCAATACAGCAGCAGATATTATCCTCCGGATCATCGATCCCAGGATCCTCCGCCCTTCACAGAAGGTTTAAACGTTTTATGAAGGTAAATAAAGCCAATTCAAACATAAGGGCCGGCGCTGTTCTTGCTTTGTTCGTGGGCGGGATAACATTGGCGGGATTTTTCTTTCTCCCCTACGATTATAACGCTATGGACAGTGGGCAGAGGTTTAATCCACCCGGCATATATCATTTTATGGGTACGGATAATTTCGGCAGGGATGTTTTTTCCAGGATCATGGCCGGGGCAAAGTATACTCTCTTTACAGCCATCTTAACTGTTGCCGGAAGCGCCGCAGCCGGAACAATCCTGGGTTTGATCGGAGGCTTTTCTGGCGGGGTTCCGGATGAAGCAATAATGCGCCTAATGGACACTTTGAGTTCATTTCCGGGAATACTGCTTGCGCTGGCAATGGTATCCCTGCTGGGCAACAGTCCGGAAACCCTGGTCATTGCCCTTCTTATACTTTTTATTCCCGGCTTCACAAGGATAATGAGGAACGGCATGCTTCAGTACAAAAACCGGGATTTTGTTCTGGCTGCCCGAATAACCGGGATTTCCCATCCCAGAATCATCTTCGTCCATATTTTACCCAACCTTCTTTCTCCCCTTCTTTCCGCTTCGGTGCTGGGGCTTTCAAACGCCATCCTGGCTGAATCAACAATGAGTTACCTTGGTCTGGGGATTCAGCCTCCGGTCCCGAGCTGGGGCCGCATGCTTTCCGAATCGCAGCCTTTTTTAATAAATGCGCCCTGGTGCGCCATGGCGCCGGGGATCATGATCATGCTTACAGTTCTGGCCTTTCATTATTTGGGCGAAGGGCTCGGCGCCGGTCAGGAGAAAGGATGAAACCCCTGCTCGAAGTTAAAAATCTGTCCATTGGAATATGGCGGAAAAATCATCTATACAGTTCGGTAGAGGATATTTCATTTAACATTTATCCGGGAGAAATACTTGGATTGGTGGGAGAATCCGGTTCCGGAAAAAGCCTTACCGCTCTTTCAATTCCCGGACTCCTTGGCGAGGGAAAGGTTATACAGGGAGGTTCAATAAACTTCCGTGCAGATGAACATCACTCTTTCCAAAATCTCCTGGCCCTAAACGAAAAAGAACTTAGGCGGATCAGGGGAAAGGAAATCTCCATGGTCTTCCAGGAACCTTTTTCCTCTCTTAATCCCCTGGTAAAGGCCGGCGTCCAGATTGCGGAAACGGTGGAACTCCATGAGTTCCACGAACTCCATGAGTTCCACGAACTCCATGAGTTCCACGAACTCCATGAGTTCCACGAACATGACCACGACCGCAAAAAGAAGAGGAGACCGGACAGAAGCATAATTCGGGATCATGTAAAAGAGCTTTTAATTAAACTAAAATTTCCTGAGCCGGAAAAAATCATGGATGCATATCCCCACCGTCTTTCAGGCGGCATGTGTCAAAGGGTAATGATAGCCCTTGCGGTAATATGCCGGCCCCGTCTCCTTCTAACGGACGAGCCTACAACTGCCCTGGATCAGGGAACCCAGGCCGGGATTCTTGCCCTTCTCAGGGAAATTAAAAACGAATTTGGCACTTCCATCCTCTTCATTTCACACGATCTGTCGCTGATAAGAAATTTTTGCAGCCGTGTGCTTGTAATGTATTCAGGCCGTATCCTTGAAGAGGGGGATGTGGAAGAAGTATTCCTGCATCCTGCACATGAATACACAAAGGGACTTTTGGGCTCCATCCCAGGCAAAGCCGGAAGGGGAAAGGATCTGGCGAGCATAAGCGGAAAGATCCCCTCTCTTGAAGAAGGCCGGCCGGCCGGCTGTCCTTTTCATCCAAGATGCAAAAAAGCAGAGCCGGCTTGCAGGGGGAGCTTCCCGCCTCAAAGGATTATTGGCCCGAATCACAGAACGCATTGTATATTGGAGGAAGCATGAAGATAAATTCCCAAAATTCCTTGAACAAAGATATTGATGCGCAAAAAAAAGAATTTTTTCTTAAATTGCATCTCTGTGCATCTGCACCTTTGAGAAGGAAATGTTATGCTGGGTAATTCCGGGAGCGAACCTTTCCTGAGTGTACGGTATCTTTCATGCGCCTATGCTTCAAGACCCTGGGGCATATTCGGGAAAAAAGAAGTAAAACCGGTTCTTGACAAGGTTAACCTAAAAATCCGGCATGGAGAGATCTTCGGTCTTTTGGGCGAATCGGGATGCGGAAAAACAACTCTGGGCAAATGTATTCTGGGGCTGATGGATTATGAGGGAGAGATTTTTATAGATGGAAAGAAGCAGAAAATAAATCCCTCTTACCGGGAAAGAAAGGAGGGGGCATTTAAAGTAGAGGCGGTTTTCCAGGATTCAGGTGCATCTCTTAACCCGGTAAAATCCGTCGGATGGATCCTGGAGGAGCCGCTCAGGGCTCATGGAATTGGCAGCGCCCGCGAGAGAATGGAAAAAGTCGATCACATGCTTGAACTTATGGGTCTTGATCATTCCTTTAAAAACCGAAAACCAGGAGAGCTATCGTCGGGACAGAAACAACGGGTCTCCATTGGAGCGGCTCTTATGTTAAATCCCGGCCTTATAGTGGCGGATGAACCGGTCA
>JGI24702J35022_10000566_pt1 | contig 22428 bp, 16 predicted proteins | sample TergutTh196P4_FD_35022 | JGI IMG/M metagenome (IMG submission 35022)
GAATAACAAGGGCGTCGGTCCTTTCCGTAAAAGGCAATGAATATGTGGAAGCATCCCGCGCGATCGGAATCTCTCATTTCCGCATAATCTTCTCACATGTTCTGCCCAATGGACTTGCGCCTATTATCGTGCAGTTCACAACAATGCTGGGTACGCAGATACTCGTTGGCGCGTCACTCTCGTTTCTTGGATTCGGGGTACCGGTTCCCCACCCTGAATGGGGTACGTTAGTCGCTTACGGCAGAAGTTTTATTCGTAACGCGCCTTGGCTTACAACTTTTCCCGGTGTGTTTATCATGATTACTGTTCTGGCGTTCAATCTGCTTGGCGATGGCTTGCGCGACGCTCTTGACCCCAAGCTGAAGAAGTAAAAGGAAAGCTGGTGATACTGGATGACTGAACAGTTTTTTGGGAAATACACGGGCAAACTGGGGTATGGCAACATGCGCCTGCCAAGGATCGATGGAAAACTTGACTATGATACTATCTACAAAATGATAGACACGTTCATGGAAGCGGGATACTCTGCCTCGTCGCAAACCACGTGGCTGAGCTTGTCAAGGGCAAGGAACTTCCGAAGATCGACGCCGATCAACTGAAACAGATTGAAGAAACCAAGCAGCAGATATTTGCACCGCTGGGCAGGAAAGCGGATTACGTGGTCCATCCCACGGAGTTTGAGTCTTATGTCAGGGGCATCAACCACGAATATGTCGGCCTGAAGAAGTACACGGCGAAGATGAAGCGCGGTCTGGAACTCGTCAAGCGCGCTAAAGACGGCTGCGTACCTCTATTGACTGCTGACAACCCGCACGAACTCATGCGCACCATAGAAGCGAAGAACATCGCCGATTTGGCTGAAGTCCATATTCAGGCGTCGATTATGAGGGATGAGAGCCGTCTGGGCACGGTTCACTACCGCGTGGAATATCCTGAAAAGAATGACGACAAATGGTATGACAAGCTTGTGACGGTCGGCCAGGTCAACGGGGAGTTCAAGTTCGGCGTTACGCAAATCAACGTAGGCTATTAAGGAGGGAGTATTTAAGTGTATAATTTCAAAGTCAATTACGGTCCCTGGATAGATAAAACGCTGTGCAACGGCTGCGGCGAATGTTACGATATGTGCCCCCTTGACGTCTTTGGCTGGGACGAAGACGAGAAGATGCCGACGGTCGCATATGCAGGCGAATGCTCGATGTGCTGTTTCTGCGAAGTAGTGTGCCCCGAGGTTGCCATTGACGTGCATTTCCCGCTGCATCAGATGCTCGACTTTGGCATCACGCCGACTTCACTGAGCAAAAAGAGCAAGTTTCTAGGTCAGGAATAGTAGCCTGAACGGTGAAAACCGAGTCGAAGGAAGTCCGTCTGAAACGACGGACTTCCTGTGAATGGATTGATAATTTCAATAGGTCTAGGGGGAGTACAGAAACAATGGTAAAGAATAAGAAACTGGAAGACGATGTATTTGCAGGCCAAAGGAAAGAAGTCCTGTCGATGTGGCATACCGGGAAAGAGGTCGACCTCGAGGAAGCTGTCAAGTACCACAAAAGCCTCCCCGAGGAAAAAAACATGGTCCTCAAGTCGAGGATGTCAAGGCCTACGGGCGAGATTTTTTGCATAACCGGCATGGGAAAATCGACTGTCGAAGAACATATAGAGCTGCTGCAGCACGTGGAGCAAAACGGAGAAGCACAAGCGCTTGCCATATCACCCGACAGCTTGACCAGGTACAACAAGTTCGACGAAGTCCAGGAGCACATGGAGGAAAGCATCAAGACCGGCACATCAAAGCTGAACGGGGTGCCCGTCGTGAACGTCGGGGTTTCCGGCATCAGGCGGATTGTCGAGTCGGTCAAATCACCGATCTGCCTCCGCGGCGGTACCCCCGATGGCAGACTTCAGGCCGAGGTTCTGTTCGCGGGCGGCGTGACGCTGTATTGCCCTGACCTGTTCATGGATTTTTGGCAGCATTCGGCAAAGACGCCATATGAATACGTTGTCGAAACCCACCAGTACATAGGTAGGCTGATCGGCTGTTACGAGGAGTCTGGCGTTCCCATCATGGCGAGCTGTCAAGGCTTCTACGGCGCCGGCATACCACCTTCGCTCCAGTCCTCGGCGATTGTGATGTCTGTTATGCTGCTCGTGGAGCAAGGCGTCAAAAACGTCACCCTCCATTGCGCGGGTCATGGCAATCTCCTTCAGGACGCCGCTGCAGACGCGGCACGGGAAAAGGTCCTCCGCTATTACCTCGACAAGTTCGGATACAACGACGTGGATGTTTTCAAGTCGTTCTCGTTCAGCCTGATGCAGTACCCTGCGGACATCGCCCAGAGCCTGGCAGTGACGTTCATGAACACGCTCATGGCCAAGTTCGCGGGGGCCTCGACCAACGACGTCAGGACAGTCGCCGAGGCCAAGGCAATCCCGACCAAGGAGAACATAGCAGATACCTACAAAATCACAAAAACGATCCAGAATTTCCTCCAGAACCAGAAGCTAGAGGTCAATAGGGAGGAACTCGCGCTGCAGGCAGCCATGGAAGAGAAGGAGATACGGGCGATCGTGGACAAAGTCCTGGAATTCGGCGAGGGCGACATACTGGTCGGCGCCGAGAGAGGAATAGAGACGGGAATTCTCGACAACCCGTTCGCGGCGAACAGGGCGGCAGCGGGCAAGGTGCTCGGGGTCAAGGACAGCGAGGGCGCGGTCAGGTACTTCAACACCGGCAACCTGCCATTCACGAATGAAATTATTGACTATCACAAGGAAAAAATTGCTTTACGCGAAAAACAGCAGGGCATCAAAGTTGGTTATGACACGATTGTCAGCGATCTCTATGCAGTCAGCAAAGGATACCTTGTATAGTGTGGAGTGTGGAGTGTGGAGTGTGGAGTTAGTAGCCCGCAGTTCGAACAAAAATAGTCACAGAATGCGTCATTGAGGGCTCGACCCGCAATCCCATGGAAAATACGCATTATCCGGGGTAGTGACTAATAAGTTAGAGTGTTTATACAGCTCCGGGGTTCTCGGTTAGAGAATCCCGGAGCTGCATTATTGCATTTCGAAAAGCGAAGCTAAAACGTCATTATTCCACAACCATGTACAGATCTCTGAAATTCACGCGCGTGGCTGTGGTCGACGGTCCGTATCCGTAAACATTGGTTCTCATGACGTCGCCGAAAACACGCCATACGCAGGGGAACCACGGCGGATCAGCGGCGACGATATCCTGAATCTCATAGAAAGAATCACGGTGCACATTCGAATCTGTAGAAGCCTCAGCCTTGACTATAAGATCTTCGATCACGGGGTTCGTGTACGAAGTCCTGTTCAGGGCGGATGCCGTAAAGTTGTTCCTTGCGGAAATGAACGGGTCAAAAATCATTTCAGGGCAGAAGAAGTGCAGCTGGCTCGTATTGTTCCCGAACGCTACAAGAGAGAACAAGCCGGGCTGATCCGTCGGGTTGACCTCGCAGTTGATGCCAATCGCCAGAAGCTGAGACTGAATGCTCTCCGAACCTCTGATAAAGGGAGGCGCTCCCGCTGTGATTGTTATAGTCTCGCCTTTATAGGGCGAATTCGCCAGATACTCTTTTGCCTTGTCAATGTTGTGCTCGATGTTCGGAATGCCAGTCTTGCGGTATCCTACGTCATATCCCCACACATTACCGTCGATTTTTTCTACACCTGCGACGCCCTCTGCAACCACGCCGACTTCGTAGCCGTCAAGGGCGTGCATAACGGCCATTCTGAAGTTATAGTCGGACGTAAGCGGGTCAGTCATGTTGAACCCGACCGAGAGCGGGGAGATCAGATATCTGCTGACGATTTTAAAATTCGGGTCGGCTTCGAAAACCTCAAAATCATCCGCGATGATACCCAGGCTGATCTGGTAGTCATTGTTGAGCATCATTATAGTACGCACAGATTCTTCAGGCACGAAACGGAAAGTCATGGTCTTTGTCTTCGGGACACCGCCCCAGAAGTTTTCGTTGCGCGTCACAGTAGTGTACTCATTTGTGGAAAAGTCAGTTATCATAAACGGACCTGTCCCTACCCAGAACCAGTCATCCGGCTGTTCCGCGAATGCCTTTGAGTTGTATATGCCGCTGTATGGCATGCTGAGTATCGAGAAGATTCCGGCATTAGACGCGCCTAAAACAAGATCCACGGTGTACGTGTCTATGACATTGACTTCCTCAACCAACTGCCACCCGGTGAAAGCTCCGGAACCGGGATAATCCCGGGATATCTCGGCAGTCCATTTGACATCCTCTGCTGTGAAATGCTCTCCATTATGGAAATAGACGTCTTCGCGCAGATAGAACCGGATTGTCTTGTTGTCGTTCGTCTCCCATTTCGTCGCAAGCATGGGGCCGTATTCTCCGGTCGTGTCATCGTGCCAAATAAGCGGGTCTGTGATAATCGTGTAGATCCATTGCGCAGGTGCAACTAGACCTACGTTGCTGAAAGCATTGATGACCGCAGGGACAACGTTATTGCTCATGATGTCGATATGCTCGGCGTATTGTTCTCCCGCCGGCTGTGCCGGCTGCTCACCGCCACTTGACGGCGCAACGCTTGCCGGCGTTTCGCTTCCACCGCCTGAATTGCCGTTATTGCAGGCTACGAGGGAAAAGACCAAAACCATCGCGATTAGTATTGCAAGAACTTTTTTCATTATATCCTCCTTAGTAGTGAAATAATATTATATTATCGCGTCGGTAAAACGCGCTAATACCTTACTTCTTCAGCTTGGGATCAAGCGCATCGCGCAGCCCGTCTCCCAGCAGATTGATCGCCAGGACGGTAATCATGATAAATATTCCGGGGTATGTCGTCAGCCATGGCGCGTTGCGCATATATGTCCTGCCGCTTGCGATAAGCGACCCCCATTCCGGATGCGGCGCAGGCACTCCGAAACCAAGGAACGACAGCGAAGCGCCCACCAGGATTTGCACGCCAAGAATTGTTGTGAATGTAACAATGATCGGCGCAAGGCCGTTGGGCAGGACATGGGAAAAGAGCGTTCGGAACTGGGATACCCCGATCGCGCGCGTCGCCTCCACAAATTCTTTGTCTTTAATTGTGAGTATCGAAGCCCTTGTTATTCGCACGAAAATGTGGATGCCCGGCACTCCGACGGCAATTATTACATTTGGAATACTTCGCCCCAGCACGGTTACGATAACCATTCCCAGCAGCAATCCGGGCATAGATGCAAGCACATCGGAAGCCCGCATTATGACATCTTCCGTAGTTTTGCCAAAATATCCCGCAATTGAGCCGAGAGGTATGCCGACAAACGCGGAAATCGCCGCCCCGCAGAAACCTATAAGCAGGGAATATCGCGTACCGTAAATCACGCGCTCGAACTGATTTCGGCCCATATTGTCATAACCGAAGATAGAACCCCATCCCGGCGGGGAAAACCTATTTTCAATATCGGAATCGGTGACATCAGAATAACTGATTGCGAAAAACGAAATAATAAGCGTAAGAAACAGCGCGACAATTATTATGAGACCGGCCATAGCGCCTTTGTTCTGGCTAATATGATGGAAAATCTCGCCCATTCTGCTGCGTTTTCTATACTTCGCCATAATCTCGGCGGTATCTTCTTCCAAATCGGCAAGAACGATTTCTTTGTTCTCTCTTGTCACATAGTCAAGCGCGCCTTCATAGGAATGGGAGGCAGGAGGCGACGAAGCTATAACCTTTTTTTCTACCGGAGCTTCAACAGCCGCAAGCACAGGCTCATCAGCTGGAGCCGTCTGCGCAGTGGGATGGGCGGCATGCATTTGCGATGATGGCGTCCTAACCTTGCCCTTTTTCTTTGCAAACTGAGAGAAAATCCTCGGGTCGACCAGACCATATGCCAGATCAACAATGAGATTAATAACGACATACATAATCGAAGTCATGATTACAGCGCCGGTCGCCATCTTCACGTCTCTCGCCTGCACGGCTTCAACAACCATTCGCCCGACGCCCGGCCATGTGAAGGCAGACTCTATGACAGCGGAGCCCGCAAGCGAAATGCCCAAAGTAGTTCCAATGTTAGTCATAATCGGAATCCAGGCGTTGCCGAGCGCATGCGTTCTGATTACAGCCTTTTCCGGCACGCCCTTCGCCCGCGCAGTACGCAGGAAGTCGGCGTTCAGCACTTCCAGCATGCTCGAACGCGTTTGCCTCGTACACGTGGCCATCAGAGTTAAGCCGCTGCATATGCACGGCAGAATAAAGCTTTTGAAACCGTCCCTCGCGTCCCCAGCGGGCAATACCCCGAGATAGTTTGAAAACAGAATTATCAGCAGAATACCCAGCCAAAAGCTGGGCATCGACATGCCAATCGCTGTGAACGTAGTCGTAATGTTGTCCCCAAGCTTCCCTGCGCGGTTCGCAGTGCGTATACCCAGCGGAATCGCAACTGCCGCTCCAATGATAACGCCGCCAAAAGCCAGGGCAAGCGTGTAGGGCAGCCTACCGATGTAAGTCTTCCATACACTCATTCCGGAAAGATCCGAGACGCCCAGATTCCCCTGAACCAGGTTCAACATGTATATGCCGTACCTGACTATCAATGGCTTGTCCAGGCCAAGCTGTATCTCAAGAGCAGCAATGTCTTCCATAGTAGCGCCCTGCATAGTCGAGGCAATTATATCAAGGGCGCTTCCGGGAGCAAGTTCCATAAGCAGGAACACAAGAAATGAAACAACGATAAGAACAGGAATTAATAATAGAATTCGCCTGATTATATAGCGAAGCAAATCATCCCCCCCTTAGTAAACCCTCAAAACTCGCAAGTCGCATATAACCGATTTCTTATTGACTGACTCTACCACACGCATGTAAATAAGTCAATACAATTTGCCTATTTTGACGGATGGTTTGCCACCGCACGTTTACCATAATCCGCAAATTGAAACCCCGACAAATACGTTGGTTTTATTGACTTGTGCGCCCTCATTATGATAAAGTCTGACTGGAAACAGGAATGTATATCAGGCTACAATGGAAAACAGGTGAGAACGGATGACTGAACAGTTTTTTGGGAAATACACGGGCAAACTTGGCTATGGCAACATGCGCCTGCCAAGGATCGATGGAAAACTTGACTATGATACTATCTACAAAATGATAGACACGTTCATGGAAGCGGGATACTCCTACTTCGACACGTGCCATATATATGAAGCCTCCGAAAAAGCCCTCGGGGAGACGCTAGTGCCGAGGTATCCGCGGGACCAATATCAAATCAACACGAAATTATCCATGCTTCTGGTGAAAAAGCCGGAAGACATGCAAGCTCAGTTCGATTTGTCGCGCCGCCATCTCGGTTTGGACTACATCGATTTTTACTTTCTGCATTCGCTGGACGTCGGCTATCTCAAAGACGCCGATACATACGGCGCTTGGGATTTCCTGCGTGACCTCAAAGAAAAAGGCGACGTGAAACACATCGGTTTTTCATTCCACGGAAATCCTGACATGCTCGAAGATACCCTGATAAAACACCCGGAAACGGAACTTGTCCTGCTGCAAATGAATTATTTGGACTGGGATGATCCGAAAGTTCAATCACGCAGGCTCTACGAGACCGCGCGGAAGTTTAACGTACCCATATCGGTGATGGAACCGTGCAAAGGCGGCTGGATCGCCAGCGAAGAGTCCGAAGCCGGAAAATTCCTTAAAGCTGCCAATCCGGATGTGTCTGTCGCATCCTGGGCTTTCCGCTTCATAGGAGAGCTCGAAGGAATCCATTCCATTCTGTCCGGCATGGGCGCTCTCAGCGAGGTTGAAGACAATGTTAAGACGTTCAATGACCTAAAACCTTTGTCAGAAGAAGAACATGAGCTGATTAAAAGGGCAACTGAGATAATAAGAGCGATCCCCTCCATCCCTTGCACCGACTGTTGCTATTGTCTAAAACAATGCCCAAAAGGGATAGTCATTCCCGAACGTCTGCGGACATACAATAATTACTTGAACTATAAAGATCTTGGTTCACTGCAACATCATTTTTACATGATGAGCCTGGTGGCTCCCAACCCGCATGACTGCTCAAAATGCGGCGCTTGCGAGAAAGTATGCCCGCAACACATCGCGATTTCGGACTACATGGTTGAATTGTCAAAGCTGCAGCAGGCGTAGCCGGCAAGGTACTACTTCTCCCTTAATTTTTACCAATCCCCACCTCGAAAGGTGGGGATTGGCTTAGTTATTCATTTCATGATATCGGTCTGGTACTCCAGAAATACGGAATTCCTTCATAGAAATAATAATCAGATACTATGTCTGACCTATGCGCGCCTAACGCAGTTGAATTGTATAGACCTATCATAACAGCATTGTCGATTACATGCTGTTGAACCGCGTATAGTGCCTGTCTCCGCTCTGAATCGTCCTTGGAGTATCGACCAATATCGATGAGTTTGAAAAATTCGTCGTTCTGGTATTGAGATCCACCGCTGGAAACCTCTGTTGAAACACGCCCATCCAGCCTGTTCAATACACGTGCAATATTTGTGTTTGCGGCAGGAACGACGTTCATATCATACTCCCCGCTGCCCATTTCAGTGCGGTAACTTGCCGGCTCAAGCACACTAAGCTCAACATTGATCCCGCCGGCAATAAGGCAGGCTTGCACATATTCCATGGCTAAAGCAAACGATGGTTCGGTTGAAATAAACAGCTTTTCCCCGTTGTATGAGGTCTGCGCTATCAGTTCCTTAGCCTTGTCCACATCGACCCTGTCCGGGAAACCGGTGTAATTGCGGAGAAAATATGGATTTGCAATAGAAAAGCAAGTGGGAACAGGATCCGCCAACCCATTAGCTCCGACCTCTATTACGCCTTCATAATCGATCAGAAGTTGAATTGCTTTGCGGAAGTTCACGTCGTCAAACGGTGCCCTTGATGTGTTCATGTAAAAGCTATAGGCAACATTTGCCGGCACTACCTCAATCGCCACAGAATTAACTCCGGAAAGAGCTTCCACCTGTGTTCCGGTAAGCCTTATAGCATAATCAGCGTCACCGCTTTGCACCGCCATGGCTCGCGCCGTCGGATCCGGAGCAAACACAAATCTCAGATACTTGTAATATGGGAGGGAATCCTGATCCCAATAATCATCGTTGCGGACAAGCTTAATATACTGTCCATCGACCCATTCTTCAAAGAAATATCTGCCTGAATTTATGTTTGGATTTCTGATCGCCGCATCCCATCCCCCGACGTCTTCAAGCGCTTTCATGCTTATTATGGGAAGAAAGAAATTACTGGTGAACAAGTCCGGTAATGACGGATAAATATCCAAAGTGCCTAAGACGAGCGTAGTGTCGTCCTCCGCATAAATTTTATCTTTATCCATCATGCTATAGTTGGTAACATTAAACCCGTTTTCTACACAATACGCACTAGCTTCAGCAATATCGTACGCAGTAATTCTATTACCACCATAAGCATAAACGTCATCACGGATATTTAGGCGTATACGGTAATCATCAATCCACTCCCAGGATGTTGCGATACGAGGCTCCACTTCACCCGTGTTTAGGTTTTGAAACAGGAAAACATCATACATACATGAATTAAAAATCTCTTCTGTTAACGTGACATCACTGGAGTATGTTGGAAAAAGTGATGATGGCTCGCTTTCCAATACAATAGTTAGCATTTCGTCTGAAAGTGCAGCGTTCCCGGTGTTGGCGCCGACGCCGGGCGTCCCGGCAGGAGAAGATGGGTTTGCCGGAGAAGAGGGGTTTGCCGGAGAAGCAGGAGACTGCGAATTGTTTGCTCCCGCGTCCGTTGTGGCGGGCCCCTGAGTCGTTTTGCCGCAGGCACTCAGCAGGAAGAGCATGGATAATGCGATTGCGGTGATTTTGATGATTGATTTTTTCATTTTATTTTTCCTTTCTTATATTAATTTTCTTTAATCCCTACACTTTATGGCACGCTACGAAATGCCCCTGACTGACCTCCCGGAGCTTCGGCTCCGATTCAAAGCACTCCGGCGCTGCGTAGATACATCTAGGGGAGAATCTGCATTTGTCGGGCGGATTTATTGGGGACTGCACCTCGCCCTTAAGCAGGATTCGCTCTTTTGCATTGTGAACATCAACAGACGGAATGGCAGACAATAGAGCCTGAGAATACGGGTGCAGCGTGTTGCTGAACAGTTCTTTGGAATTGCATAATTCCACCACGCGTCCAAGGTACATGACGCAAATATTATTCGATATATGATTAACGACGGACAGGTCATGTGTTATGAACATATATGTTAGTTTCCGCTCCTCTTGAAGGTCTTGCAGAAGATTCAGTATCTGCGCCTGTATTGAAATATCCAACGCGGAAACAGGCTCATCGCATACGATGAAATCAGGATCCAACGTCAGCGCCCTTGCTATGCCGATGCGTTGCCGTCGTCCCCCATCCAACTCATGCGGATATGAGTTTTTGAATCTGCTGTCCAACCCAACCCTATTCATAAGCTCGTCAACGCGAGCCTCTACCTCTTTCTTATTTCCATGCAATCCATGGACGTAAAAGGGTTCGGAGATTAGCTGGATCACGGACATCCGGGGGTCGAGAGATGAATATGGATCCTGAAATATCATCTGCATTTTCGTCCGCATTCCCTTTAGCTCTTTTTTGCTCAAAGACACAATATCAGCGCCCATTAAACGGATTTTTCCGGATGTTGGCTCAACTAAGCGAAGGCTGGCTCTGCCAAGCGTAGATTTCCCGCATCCTGATTCTCCAACCACTCCAAGAGTTTCCCCCTCTTCAATCGAAAGGGTTACGTCATCGACAGCGTGTAGTAATCCACTTGCGTTATTGTAGTATTTTTTGAGGTTCTCCAGCTCAAAAAAACTCAATCAGTCCCCCCCTCTCCTGGTAAAAATCGAAGGCATTTGACCATGTGGCCGGGCTCAAGCTCTACAAGCCCGGGATCGCTCTCTTTGCAATTCTCCATATGTCGGTCACATCTGTCGTAGAAACTGCAATAAGGCGGCAGATCCATAGGATTGGCCATTAAGCCTTTGATGGGATTTAATCTACGGACATTTCTCCCAATCTTCGGAAGTGAGGCGAATAACCCACTAGTGAAAGGATGGCAAGGGTTGTCAAATACTTGCTCAACCGAACCGGATTCCACGACTTCACCGGCATATATGACAACGCACCTGTCGCATAGCTCGGCGACAACTCCGAAATCGTGGGTGATAAGCAGAACGGACGTGTTGAAATCGCGTTTCAGATTGCGCAGCAAATCCAGTATCTGCGCCTGAATCGTCACATCAAGCGCAGTCGTAGGTTCGTCGGCAATAACTAATTTTGGACGGCAGGCAAGGGCTATCGCTATGACCACGCGCTGTTTCATGCCGCCGGAAAACTGATGCGGGTAATCATAATACCTTTCCGGAGGTATCCCCACAGTTTTAAGCATTTCCATCGCTATTCCGGCTGCTTCCTTTTTGTTGAGGTTTCGATGCAGTTTTATCACTTCAGCGATTTGGTCGGCTACCTTCATCGTCGGATTTAGCGCAGTCATAGGATCTTGGAAAACCATGCTCATTTGGCTTCCGCGAATATCCCGCATCTCCCGCTCGCTCTTCTTGCGGATGTCTTCTCCATCAACGAATATTTCCCCGCTGATGATATTGCTTGGCGGAATGGGCAGAAGCCCCATAATCGACAGAGCGATGGTGGTCTTACCTGCACCTGTCTCCCCCACCAGTCCGACTGTCTCACCCTTGGCAATCTTGAGATTGACGCCGTTTACTGCTTCAACAATGCCGTCAGGCGTCTCGTAATGTACGACAAGCTTGCGTACTTCAGCGATGCAATCTTGACTCGCTTCTGAAAATTTGAGGGCGCTTTCAGAATTATTCTCCAAAAATACGCACCCCCCTACTTCAGCCTTGGGTCAAGGGCGTCGCGCAACCCGTCCCCGAACATATTGAAACCTAAAACAGTAATCATTATCATCAATCCCGGAAATAGCACCATATGAGGATGGGTCATAATATTGTCTTTTCCGGAAGACAGGAGTGCGCCCCACTCAGGGATCGGCGGCGTAAGGCCAAGCCCAATATAGCTGAGGGTGGAGATGGTCAGGATGCATCCGGCAATATTATTAATTGTGGATATAGTAATAAGCCCGAATGCATTCGGTAGTATGTGCCTGAACATAATTCTAGCATTATTAGAACCGATGCACCGGCATACCTCGACATACTCAGATTCCCGACATGTGAAAACCGCAGCCCTGACTGTTCTTGCCATCATAGGAATAAAGCTTATTGACATCGCTATCACTAATTGTGTCACTCCATTGCCAAGGCTTGCAACAACCACAATAGCCATCAGTATTGAAGGGATGGCAGAAATGATATCCATTATCCTCATAATATACGTATCTGTCAGTCTGCCAAAAAATGCAGCTATTAGACCCAGCCCACCTCCTAATATCAGTGCCAAAATCATACATGAAATTCCGATGGACAATGAATATCTGGCTCCATACACACAGCGTGTGAAGATATCGCGCCCCATTGTATCCGTCCCGAACCAGTGCTGGGCGTTTGGCGTCTGTTTTGCAGCTTTTATGTCCACTGCTGCTTGTTCATATTGGGTAATAACGTCCGCAAATATAGCTACAAGCACAAGCAGAATAATTATTACCAGACCTAGTATGGCTGTACGATTCCTCTTAAGACGCATCCATGAGTCACGCACAGGCGAATGCTTCCGCATTCCGTGTTTGATATCTTTATTATTCTTTAAAAACTTCTCCATAGCCGGAGTCATTACTTTAGCCATTGTCAGACACTCCATTCACAGCTATTGCTATTGAGATAGTACCTTACGGACATAGTAAGTAAGCAAATAAAAAACAAGAAAATATGGGTCCGTAAGGTGCTATCGCCGCGCGAAGCGCGGTGCGCCGTCGCGGAGGCTAGAATTCGCAGGCGGAATTCATTTTCGCCGTAGAGCGAATTGAGCCGTAGCGCGCGGCGTCTGGGTTGTGGGGCGGAGCCTCACGTTAGTCTTTTGTTCTTTAACACCGCAGACTGCGCAAACGCAGTTTTCACCCTTGGGTCGACCACCGTATATGCCAAATCTACAAGCAAGTTTACTATAATAAAAACAATAGCCAGAATGACCACGCTGCCCAAAACTGCAGGATAGTTCCTGTTTGTTATCCCATCCACAGCGTATTTACCAATTCCCGGCACTCCGAATATACTTTCAATAGCAAGAGCTCCGCCCAGCTGCAAACCAAGTGAATTACCAACATTCGAGATTATCGGTATCAGGGCGTTGCGAAGCCCGTGCCTTATAGCAATAACCGAAAGCCTCTGCCCCTTGGCCTTCGCCGTCCTGATGTAGTCTTGCCGAATCACTTCAAGCATACTTGTGCGCGTTATTCTTATCAGCCCGGACATAGACACAACAGATACAGCGAGCGTCGGAAGAATCCAGCCCTTCCACGTCAATATGCCCATTGCAGGCAGCCACCCAAGTTTGACGGCAAATAGTGATATCAGCATCAATCCAAACCAAAAGCCGGGCACAGATGAAGAGAGCACAGAAAAGGCAAGTATAGCACTGTCAATCAGGCTATACTGCTTGATTGACGCAATAAGCCCAAGCGGTATGCCAATAGCTATGCCCAACAGAATCGAAAAAAAAGTCAGCTTAATTGTGACCGGGAAACGCGTCATCAACTCCTGAGTTATTGGTTGTTTGTTTATATACGATGTGCCAAGGTCTCCTCTTGTCGCGAACCCCCAAACGTAATTGACAAATTGTGTCGGAATCGGCTTGTCGAGGCCAAGCTGCTCACGAACCGCAGCCTTCTCCTCTTCAGTCGCCCCACTCTTCAATATCTGGTCGACCGGGTCGTCAGGTGACACTGCCTGGAAAAAGAATACTATAAACAACACTCCCAATATCACCGGTATTGTCCAAAGCAATCTTTTGATGGAGTACTTTATCATTTCCGTATCATCCATGTTTCTTTAGGATTTGGTAACTTTCCTAAACCAGATATCCTTTGCTGATAGCATATAAATCGTTTACCAACGTGTCGTATCCGACTTTTATACCCTGCTTGCTTTCGCGCTGCGCTATTTTCTCTTTGTGGTAGTCTACGATTTCTTTTGAAAACGGAAGGTTGCCTGTATTAAAATATCTGATTGCGCCTTCGATGTCTTTTACTCCCAGAACCTTCCCGGCAGCCGCGCGGTTTGCTGCAAAAGGATTGTCCAGCACCCCTGTCTCTATCGCCCTTGCCGCTCCTACCAATATGTCGCCGTCACCGAATTCCAGCACCTTGTCCACAATAGACCTTATTTCTTTCTCTTCCATCCGAGCCTGCAGATCAAGCTCTTCCCTATCGACTTCTATCTTCTGATTTTGGAGGAAATTCTGTATTGTTTTGCCGATTTTATAAGTATCGGCTATGTTTTCCTTTGTCGGGATCGCCTTTGCCTCAGCGACCGTCCTTATGTCATTGGTTACGGCACCAACTAATTTTGCTATAAGCGTATTCATGAATACCACAGCCAGGCTTTGAGCCAGTTCCACAGGGTATTGCATCAGGCTCAAAGAACAAGATTTAAATATCTCGACATCATTGAATCCGAACTTGTCTAGATAATAGCGGACGGTTTTCTCGCGAGCCCTATCGGCGGCGGCGTCCTGCATGAGATTTCCATGCCCTGCGAAAAGGACTGTAAAGTTCTTTATGCCCTGTTCAGCAAGCAGCAATCCGGAAACCACTATTGATGCTGATTGGAGCGATGGCGGTATCCCTGCGCCATAGAAACCTTGTGAGCACGCCATCAATGGCACTCCATGCTCCTCGTAATGACCCATTAGCCTGCCAATGTATTGGTGTGTCTCCACAACATATTCGTAAGGTGTTTTTGCCGTATGCTGCCAGAAATCCATTAATAAATCGGGTCCGCAATATCCTGCTCCCCCTGCAAACAGGATTTCCATTAGCAATCTCCCGTCAGGCATGCCTGCGCGAAGCGTGATTGGAGATTTGACCGACTCGACGATCCTTCTCACGCCGGATACCCCGATATTTACGACGGGTACTCCATTTAGCTTAGATGTACCCGTCTTAATGCTCTCTTCCATGTGTTTTTGAACTTCTTCGAATCTATTATACCTTGTCAGGCTGTCCGGGGATATCGCCAATACTTCGGCTTCCCCTTCTTTTTCTACGTGCTGCAGCAGTTCAATATGCTCCTCGACCGATGATTTTCCCATCCCGGTCACGGTAAAAATCTGACCCGACTGCTTTGCGCGCCTTGATTTTAGTACCATGTTTTTGCCTTCGGGGAGTGACTTATTGTATATAATTGCTTCCTCGAGGTCTACCTCTTTCCCGGTATGCCACATCGAAAGCACTTCTTTCCTTTGCGCCGTAAAAACATCGTCATCCAGTTTCTTGTTTTTGATCATTATCACTATTCCTCATAGTAGTTATGGATGCGGTCACTGCTTAATGTACACAAAAAAGACTAACTTAAAGCCATCCCATTGTCAAGAAAATTTTCAGGCTATTCAGTTAGAGGATTTTCGGACTCCCCTTGGATTTGCGTTTTCATAATAAATGCGCTATTATGGGGATTACATGGTTAAATTGTACAATTCATCTCTAATCGAAAAGATTTCAAATAACCTGAGAGGAGTTGCAGCTTATGCGAAGATTTAATGTGACAGGGCTTTGCTTGCCTAATGAAGACTATATGGTTGATATCAGCGGCAAGATTGAACAGATCAGGAAGCTGGTTGACGACCGCTGCTATTTTACAATAAACCGCGCGAGGCAATATGGTAAGACAACAACATTGGCATGGCTATCAAAAACTCTGGCGGATGAATATTTAGTTGCATCAATCAGCTTTTCCAGAATTGGGGAAGGCGGGTTTGAATCGCAAGAGAGCTTTTGCAATGCATTCTTAAGGTTAGTTCACAGAGCGTTCGAAATGTCAGACGCTCCCAGCGAGTATAAAGAAAGCTGGTTTGACCCGGATGTCACGACATTTCTGGATCTGAGCGAACATATTACAAAGATGTGCAAGGACAAAAAGGTCGTACTCATGGTAGATGAGGTAGACAAAACGAGTAATAACAGGGTGTTTTTGCATTTTCTCGAAATGCTCAGAGACAAATTCCTTGAGAGGAAGAATGGAAGTGACTATACTTTCCACAGCGTCATACTCGCCGGGGTTTACGACATAAAGAACATCAAGCTAAAAATGATGAACGAAGGCACATACACACCCACGGCGACGGAAAATAAGATATACAACTCGCCGTGGAACATAGCTGTCAGCTTTAAGGTGGACATGTCCTTCAACCCAGACGAAATTGCCACGATGCTCGCGGAATATGAAGCGGACCATAAAACAGGCATGGACATCACGGCAATAGCCGTCGAAATATTCAGCTACACAAGCGGATACCCGTTCCTCGTGTCGAGGATCTGCCAGTGCGTCGACGAGGAACTCGGCAAAGACTGGACGCACCGCGGCGTGCAGGAAGCTGTCCAGATGATGCTTGTCGAACAGAACACGCTGTTTGACGATATGATCAAAAACATTGAAAACAACAGAGATCTATTCGGCTTCCTGTTCGACCTGATTTTCGTAGGCGAAGAATATGTGTTAAATGCAGACAACCCGGTAATAAACCTCGGGCTAATGTACGGATTCATAAAGATAGGCGAGCATGGCAAAGTCAAGGTGGCAAACAGGATTTTTGAGCTGCGCATGAGCAACTATTTCGTCTCAAAGGAGGCAACATCCAATAGGCGGATAACAGGCGTACTACAACGCGACGTCGTGGACGGCGACCGGTTCGACATGGAGCTGTGCCTGCGCAAGTTCGCGGATCATTACGCAGAAATATTCAGCGGGCGCGACGCCGAATTCATCGAGCGCGAAGGGCGCCTGCTGTTCCTCTCGTTCCTGAAGCCGCTGATAAACGGGCAGGGATTCTACCACATCGAGAGCCAATTCACAGACCTGCGGCGCATGGACATCGTCGTCGACTTCGGCAGCGACCAGTTCATTATAGAGCTGAAACTATGGAAAGGCGAGTCGGCGCACGAAAAGGCCTACGAGCAGCTTGCCGGCTACCTTGACAGCAAAGGCGCCGGCACCGGGTACCTGCTGACGTTTGACTTCCGCAAAAACGAAACCAAGCAGCCTCGCTCCGAATGGGTCGACTTCGGCGGTAAGCGGATATTTGATGTGGTTGTTTGAAATGTAATATAGTCTGTGGAAAGGAATGGTCATATACATGAACAATAATCTACCGATTGGAATCGACAGTTTCAGGGAAATCAGGGAAGGTGGCAAATACTACGTCGACAAGACGCTGATGATAAGAGATTTCATCCAATGTGGAGATAAGGTCGCCCTGATCACCCGCCCGAGGCGTTTTGGCAAGACCCTCAACATGACGATGCTGCGCGAGTTTTTCGACATAACGGCGGACAGCCGGGAGATTTTCCACGGTCTCGCCATTATGGGCACTGAATACGCGGACCAGATCAACACGCGGCCCGTCATATACCTCTCGTTCAAGGACTGTAAGGCGGAAACAGCCGATTTGCTATTGTTTAGTATGCGTACTGTAATCATGGGCGAGTATGCGAAATACATGCCGATATTTGAAAAGACTGTAGATAGGGAAATAACGTGCTATTACACTTTCTTCAAGATATTCGAAATGCTGCGCACTGGCACCCTGGAGAGGGGATTTTTTGAAATTTCGATTACAACCCTCGAACAGGCGCTGACCGAATACTACAAGATAAAGCCTATCGTGCTCATTGACGAATACGACCAGCCGATAATCAGTAGCTTCGAATGCGGATACCACGACAAGCTCAAATATTTCTTCTCCGGATTATATGGGTCTGCCCTGAAGGGGCAGGACTGCATGCAACAGGCGCTGTTGACGGGGATACAGCGCGTAGTGAAGGAGAGCATCTTCTCCCAGCTTAACAACATACGCGTATACACCGTGACAGACGAGCGTTATTCGTTATATTTCGGGTTCACAGAAAACGAGACTCGTGAGTTGCTCTCGCGCTGCGCCCTTGAGCTCGACGAACCTGTCCAACAGCAATACAACGGGTATATTTTCGGCGGAGTTGAGGTATACAACCCGTGGTCTATCCTGAATTACGCGGATACTGGGCTACTGGACGATTATTGGATCAACACCTCCACAAACGCCCTGGTCAGGGACTCCCTGGCCGACGCAGACGAGTTCTTTATGAAGAATTTCGACAAGCTCGTCAAAGACGGAACTGCTGAAGTGAGCGCCGACCTCACTTGCTCTTTCATCGAGCTAAAGCACAACACCTCTTTGTGGGGACTACTGATAAACTCCGGCTACCTGACGGTCGTGGAACAAACTGATGAGATATTCATGACCGTGCGCATCCCGAACGGCGAGGTCCGGAGGGAGTTCATCAAGATCGTAGCGAACCGCGCCCGCGTTTCCGACCAGGACCTGCAAGTGATGTTCCGATGCCTGTTCAGGAAGGACATGGACGGGTTCATGGACATCTACCGTGAGCTGGTCATATCCTGCACGAGCTATTTTGACGCGAAAGAGAGTGCCTATCACATGCTGTTCCTCGGCATGTGCATATCGCTGAGGGACATCTACAGAATAAGCAGCAACATCGAGTCCGGCCACGGCCGCAGCGACATCCGGATGGAATCTCTGTCAGATGACAGGCCGCACATCGTCATAGAGTTCAAGCAGGGCGAGGACATCGATGCGCTGAAGGACGAGGCGCTGCGCCAGATCCTGGACAACCGCTACCACGATGGGCTCCGAGGCGAGGTTCTCTGTATGGGCGTCGCGCACGACAAAAAAAGGTGCACTCTGGCGCATGAGACGATAATAGGCGGTTGACTCAGCCATCTGACTACTGATTGATGATGGCGCCATGTCCGGCTCGATGCCGGCCGTTTGGCGATATGGGTTTATTATGCTCGGTATTGCGATGCTGGGGCTATTATTCGCGTTGTCGCGAAATTTCATATCCGCACGCGTCTCTCAGCGCTTCGCGGCAGAACTGCGTCTGGATTTATTCAAGAAAATTCATTCGTTATCGTCTGATGGAATCGACAGTTTCGAGGGAGGATCGCTGATAACGCGGGAGACAAATGATATTACTCAGCTGCAGAACTTCGTTAATGGCCTCATGCGTATTGTCGCGAAAGGGCCTTTCATTTGCATCGGCGCGATAATTATGGCGGCATCATTTCACAGTTTGTTGATGCCGGCGATAAAAATCGACTTCGCGGACGGTAGGTACGCTGTTTTCTATCGTGGTTGGGAGCTGTTTTATTCACTGTAATCGGAGTTAAATCCTCTCATCTGTTGCCTGATGGTGGGGTAGTGTTTGGAGGTAATGGGTTTTTCATACCGACTCTGTATTCCTGACCTGTCTCTTTCCTGACCCATATCGTTGACAATCGTTGCTTTGCGGGAGCGACCAGCGTTATTGCTTTTTGCGGGCATTCCTCCACGCATCCCCCGCAGAACCAGCACTCTTCCCCGTAGACAACTATTGGTTCTTTTCCATATTCCGGATTTGGGATCATTACATCGTCCGGACATACATCAACGCACATATTGCACCCTGTGCAGAGTTGCGCGTCAAATGATAAAATCTTTCCCGGTCCCGATTGACTTGGTATAGCATAAGAATTCATATTTTTCTCCTCTTTCATAATTCGGCGTACTTACTATAATTTTCTTCAAGAGTGGGCGCGTAAGGCTCTTGCAGGTGGTAATATACCGACAGATAGCGCGAGACGACTTTTCCATTTTCCTGGTGAACGGGATTCCAGTTCCCGGTCTCTTCATCGCTTGAAATATCGTTGCGTTTGAATCCAAGCCGCGGCACATTAGCCTTCCTTGCCTTAGCCACCTCCATATACGCGACACCAAGTTCAGCGAGTGAAAGGCTCTCTACAACGCGCGCTAGTTCATGCGGGTTCGAGGCATACATACGCTCCCCTTCTGTCTCGAGTAAGTCTTTCATTCTCCTTATGCCCATTTCCAGCGTGTGTTCGGTTTTATATGAACCGCAGTAATCCTGCATAATACGCGCGACAGCATAATTGAATTCCTTCCAGCCTATATCCCCATCATGTGTGTTAATCGCCATAAAAACACGATTTTTCTCTTCTTCTATTTGTTTTACGGACGGCTCTATACGATTCGCTCTTGCCGCGAATGCCGCAGCCTGTCTCCCGGCGTAACGTCCCGTCGTATGGGATTCGCCGTGGCAGCCGGAACTTGGGAGAGGGCCGACCCCCGCAGCAAAGAGACCCGGCAATGATGTCTGCAACCGCCAGTCGACAAGATAACCTCCACTGCCTGAACGCCAATTTGGAGGTGCGTGCTTTGGCCCCATCCATGAGGCGCCGATTGGTCCGCCGCTGTAATCATTTATTGGAAATTGGAGCATGTCCATGCCCGGATCAAATCCCCATGCCGTCAGGTTCCCGTAAATCGGAACACGGCATTTCCCTTCGTTTGACATCATTAGGCCAAAAATCAGCCGGCGAGTTTTCTCGTCCAGTAAGGTAAAGTCTGTGTAGAAAGGTTGCCGGAATTCGCCGTCGAGCACTTTTTGCCAAAGATCGCAATCCTCGACTGTCGCCTTGTATTTGGGTTTATTGCCGTGGTCAAGCGAAACTCGGTGCCCGATGACGAACGAGCCATCCTCGCATGACTTGTAGATATCCTCATCATTATCGATTAGCCTGCCGTTCGGGTATGCGTATTGAACCCGTTTGCCATCTTTGTCGACTGCAATCGCGCCATGGTATGTATCGTTTGTATTGCCCGTGCTGAACGGGGCATAGCCCATGCCGGGAACTCCTGCTCTGGTCAACTCCATCATAATCATCTCAGCCCCGGCGCGCCAACCAATAGTGTGTCCCATCCCGGTGATGTTTAAATCATTCATATCTTGGCTTTGGGTCAACTCAGGCGCAAAGCTCCAAAGTCTGCTGCCTGTAGCGCCTGTGCATATAATTACGGCATTCGCTTTAAAAATGTAGAACTCACCCGTTCTATCGCTGATTCCTGTGGCGCCAACAACGCGCGTTCCCTGTTTGCCCCCTTCTGTAAGAAGCGAAGTTATGCACACCCTGTCATACACCAACGTGCCCAGGCGCCTCATTTCTCTATCAATGCTTGGTTTTATATTGAAGCCATAAATCCGTAGGCAATGTTTGTTTTCAAGGTCGTAAGCAAACAGTAGCTTTGTCTCCTCATCACGGAACTTGCTGCCTTTATACTCGTCATCCTCGTCCCTGATTTGAACACCCATCCGCTCAGCCTCAAGCAATGTGTCCCATCCTTCCATTCCGATGATATAGCGAGCGAGACCGTTTGTGTAACCGTCGGTTGCGTCCATTGCGGCTTCGGAGTACATCTCGGGGGTCACTTTTGAGCATGGGTTTCTGACTGCGCCATGCCAATGATCGACGCCCGCTCCGCCCTGTCCGCTGCGTTTTGAGAAGCCGCGGTCCGCGACAGCGACCGTCGCGCCCATTTGTCTTGCTGAGATCGCCGCTCGGCAACCGGCAACACCGCCGCCTATTACAAGGATGTCCGTATTCACAGTAATCTCCTTGCCGTAGTTGATGTCGTAGGGCCACTCGGGTACCTTGCCGGTCTCGTTGATATATTCATGCCAGTTCACAGCATCATCTCCTCTCGTATCTGTTTCCGTGCCTCCGTTACTTCCTGCGGTAATTATAAATCATCAATACCTTTCTTCGACATTCAAGCGCCCAATTACGATGAATATGTCACCTCGGTCATAAAGTCAACCGGCGCCTAAAACCGATATTCGGTCTGGACACTTATCCACTTTTGCGTAGTGAATTTGTCCACTGCCCAACGGCCGTTGAAACGGCCGACGCCGGATTCCTTCTCACCGCCGAACATAACATGGGGTTCGTCGTTGATGGACTGGTCGTTCACATGCACCATGCCCGATTCAATCTGTTTAGCAACTTTGATGCCTCTGTACAGATCCTTGGTGAATACACTGCCCGACAAACCATACCTGGTGTCGTTCGCGACAGCGATGGCTTCCATTTCTGATTTCGCCCTGATCAGGCAGCATACCGGCCCAAACACCTCGTCTTTCGCGGCGGGCATGTCGTTGGTAGCCTCGGTGAACACCCATGGCCATATCAGATTGCCCTCGGTCTTGCCCTGAAGCAGCACCTTTGCGCCTGCGGCTTTGGTGTCTCGCACAAAAGTCTCGATAGAAACAACTTGGTCTTTGTTGATGATGGGGCCGATAAATGTAGCCGGATCAGCGGGGTCGCCCAC
>JGI24702J35022_10000567_pt1 | contig 22412 bp, 17 predicted proteins | sample TergutTh196P4_FD_35022 | JGI IMG/M metagenome (IMG submission 35022)
GGGTGAGAATGACGTAGGGGCGCGATTTATCGCGCCCAATGAGCACGAGCGCCGCAATTTGGGCGCGATAAATCGCGCCCCTACGAGTGTCCATCAAGCCCCTCGTGACCAACTCTCCGCCACGGGTACGCTCGGGCTACACCTGCTATTGTTCAGGGCCGACTTGCTACGGGGCTACAGGTTGCAAGAGCCTGCATGCGAACAATTCAGTACAGCGAAAAATGCCACTGCTTTTCAGACAGGGCTGAAAACCAATGACATTTCTGAACAGGACGATTGCCCTGACAGGCCGTCTCCGTTACCCTCGTGAGCAGTGTTACCCAGCCCATATGCTCGAGACTCTTTTCCATGACTACTTCCCACAAAGTAAAAAAATCCACGACCGCCTCCCACCCCGCCAAACTCTTCGTGCTCGACACCAACGTCCTGATGCACGACCCCACGAGTATCTTCCGTTTTGAAGAGAATGATATTTACGTTCCGATCATGACCCTGGAAGAACTCGACAACAACAAGAAAGGCTTGTCCGAGATCGCCCGCAACGCCCGTCAGGCCAGCCGCATGCTCGACGAAATCGTCTCTGCCGCGCCCGACGGCATCGCCTCGGGCATCGCCTTGCAGACGCCTTCGCATGGACTTGCCAGCGGTCGGCTGTTCCTGCAAGCCGAGGCAATCAGCGTCGAATTGCCGGTAGGGCTTCCCACCGCCAGAAGCGATAACCAGATTCTCTCGGTGCTGATGTTCCTGGCGCGACGCGAACCCGAACGCGCGGTCATTCTTGTCACCAAAGACATCAACATGCGGATCAAGGCGCGCGCCATGGGACTGGCGGCGCAGGATTATTTCAACGACAAGGTGCTGGAAGACAGCGAACTGCTCTACACCGGCGCCTGCGAATTGCCGCCCGATTTCTGGGAAGCGCACGCTGCCGGCATGGAGTCGTGGAAAACGGAAGGCCACACCGCCTACCGCGTCACCGGACCGATGACGAATCGCTTCCTGCTCAACGAATTCGTCCACCAGGACGCCTCCCCGCCCTTTGAAGCCTGGGTGCGTGAGCTGGCCGGGGGCTCCGCCGTGCTCGAAACCCTGGTCGACTTCCGCCACGCCAAGAACAGCGTATGGGGCATCACTGCGCGCAACCGCGAGCAGAATTTCGCCCTCAACCTCCTGATGAACCCGGAAATCGACTTCGTTACCCTGCTCGGTCAGGCCGGAACCGGCAAAACGCTCCTGACGCTGGCCGCCGGACTCACACAAGTGCTGGAAACCCGCCGTTACTCCGAGATCATCATGACCCGCGTCACCGTGCCGGTCGGCGAAGACATCGGTTTTCTGCCCGGCACGGAAGAAGAAAAAATGACCCCCTGGATGGGCGCGCTCGAAGACAATCTGGAAGTATTGAACGGAACCGTCGGCGAAAGCGGTCAATGGGGACGCGCGGCGGCCGTCGATCTCGTGCGCAGCCGCATCAGGATCAAGAGCCTGAATTTCATGCGCGGACGCACCTTCATCCAGAAATTCCTTATCATTGACGAAGCGCAAAACCTCACCCCGAAGCAGATGAAGACTCTCATCACCCGCGCAGGCCCTGGAACCAAAGTGGTTTGCCTCGGCAACATCGCGCAGATCGACACCCCCTACCTCACCGAAGGCTCATCGGGCCTGTCGTTCGTCGTCGACCGCTTCAAGGGTTGGGCGCACTCCGGACACATCACCCTGCAACGCGGCGAACGCTCGCGCCTGGCCGATCACGCCGCCGAAATCCTTTGACTCCTCGCCGGAACCTTCGTCCATGCCCTCGATCCATCGCCTGCCCGAACTGCTCATCAACCAGATCGCCGCAGGCGAAGTGGTCGAACGCCCGGCTGCGGTGCTCAAGGAAGTGCTGGAAAACGCGCTCGACGCCGGGGCGCAGGTCATCGACGTGCAACTGGAAACGGGCGGCGTGCGTCGCATCCTCGTCTCCGACGACGGTTGCGGCATTGCCCGCGATGAACTGGCCCTCGCGCTGGAACGCCACGCCACCAGCAAAATCGACAGCCTCGACGATCTCGAACGAGTCGGTACGATGGGCTTTCGCGGCGAGGCGCTGGCCGCCATCGCCGCCGTCGCCCGCACCACCCTTACCAGCCGCGCCGAAGGCGCGGATCACGCCTGGAAAATCGACTCCGCCCACCGCGAGCCGACGCCTGCCGCGCTCAATCGCGGCACGGTTGTCGACGTCTCCGAGCTTTATTACAACACCCCGGCGCGGCGCAAATTCCTCAGAACCGACGCCACCGAGTTCGCCCACTGCGAAGAAGTCTTCTGCCGCATCGCGCTTGCCCGACCCGACATCGCCATGCAGCTTGCCCACAACAGGCGCGTGCTTCATCGCCTGACCGCAGGCAATATGCGCGCGCGCATCGCCACGTTGATGGGAGACGATTTCCTGGAACAGGCGCGCGAAATCCGCGCGGAAGGCGCGCTCAGGCTTACCGGCTTCGCCAGCCTCCCGGCCTATGCGCGTAACCGGCGCGATGCGCAGTACTTTTTCGTCAACGGGCGGCATGTGCGCGACAAACTGCTCAACCACGCCATCACCGAGGCCTACGCCGACATCCTGCACGGTAGCCGCTATCCGGCCTACGTGCTTTTTCTCGAACTCGACCCGGCGGGAGTCGACGTCAACGTGCATCCGGCCAAGACCGAAGTCCGTTTCCGCGACTCACGTGGCATACACCAATTCGTCTTTCACGCGCTGGCGCATGCGTTGGGAGGGACGGGCGCTGGACACGTCGAGGCGCAAATGCCCGAACGGGAAACCGATCCCGCCCCCATCCCGGTCGACATCAACGGGCGTTATCCCCTGCCCTCGGAGCGTCTCGTCGCCACGCCGGGGCGCGTCGCAATGGACTCGGCAAGCCAGGCGTATTTCAGCTTCACCGATGGGGCCAGCCCCCCCCCAACCGCTGCGCCCACGATCGGAATAAACCTCGCGCAGAGCGAAACCGCCAATGGGGCAAACGACGAAAACCCGCTCGGCTACGCGCTTGCACAACTGCACGGCACCTACATCCTGGCGCAGAACGCCCAAGGATTCACGCTCATCGACATGCACGCCGCCCACGAGCGCATTCTTTACGAAAAACTCAAGACCGTGCTCGACGGCACGCCTTCCGTGCAGCGTTTACTGGTTCCGGCAATCTTCAGCGTGAGTCCGGCGGAAATGGCGACTGCGGAATCCCACGGGGAAATCCTGCTCAGAATGGGTTTTGAAATCTCGGTCGCCGGCCCTCGGGAACTTGCCGTGCGCACCGTTCCGGCACTCCTTGCCAACGCGCCGATCGTGGATCTGCTGCGCGAACTGCTGGAAGAGTTGCGCGAATACCCGGCATCGGAGGCCATCACCCGCCGGCGCAACGACCTGCTCGCCACGATGGCCTGTCACGGAGCCGTGCGCGCCAACCGGCAACTGAGCGTACCGGAAATGAACGCCCTGCTGCGCGACATGGAAAAAACCGAACGGGCCGACCAATGCAACCACGGGCGTCCTACCTGGACACAGTTCACCCTGGCCGACCTCGACCGCTTCTTCATGCGGGGGCAGTAAGAATCAAGGCTCGGGCCTGTCCGTCTCTTCCTGGGCGGCGCTCGCGCAGGCGTCCATCGGCGCATCGGCCCGACAGGGGTCGACTCGCCGCAGCGCCTGCTCCAATTCGGTAATGACTTCGTTGACCTCTACCCGGAGCCGGTTGGCCATATTACGAATTTCGCCTGCCAAATTCCCGGTACGCTCGACGAGCGACAATACTTCGCCTGTGATGACGGAAAAACCGTCCTGCTGCGAGCGCACCGACTCGATTGCCGCAGTGAGGGAAAACAGATTGGTCTGATCCGCCGTCACCTGGTGTATTCCCTTGGTCAATGTCTCCACGTCACGGTCAATGGCTTGAGTCTTGGCCTGGACGGACTGAAGCAGGCCGTGCAACTCGCCCATCATCTCATCGAGCGCCGACGAAATCACGACGGCTTCGTCACCGGAATGGTGCATGAAACCGGCTTCATCCCTGAAACGTTTCAACGGGGCATGAATTTCTTCAGTCGGTTTTCTGAATACAGATTTGATCGAAAAAACAATCAGTCCCAATACCAGTAATAACAAAATTATAGCGACGACCTTGATACCAAAAACGCTACCATCATTTTCCGCCGTTTGCATCAAAATGTAAGAAGACCAAAAAACAAGCCCCGTGCACAGCACTATTATGATACCAATCAGAATGGCATTGATACGTGTATAAAGTTTCCTGTTTGAGCGCATACAGAATCTCATGAATTTTTATTGTCGTTAGCCATTGTTATCACAAACAATAATAGTTATTCTGGACCTATACATTTACACATTAACCACAAACTTTCAAGATCAGGCTGATTAAAATGTACCGACATGATACCCCCTGTTAGCGAAACGACAACCATGAGCATCTGTAATTCATCCCGGCACAAATGGCAGGGACTATGTTCGACCCGTGTTCAATTTGAATAAGTTATTACTAACTCAGTGTTTTCGCCAATTGCTGATAGTACTATTCGTAGAACTACTATTAGTATAATTACTAATAGCACCATCGCTGTTTCCATGAGTCTTGCTTCGATGCGCGCAAACTGCCGCGCCGTCTTCGCCCAGATATGGCAGACTCACTGCCCGAATGTTCCGCCAGACGCCGATGCACGCCGAAACTCGTTTCCCCTGCACGCACAACCGCATTTTCGACGCCGGAAGCGCCGCTGCCGAGCGCAGTACCTGGATCGTGGCCTGGCTCACTGCCGCGACGATGGCAATCGAGATCGTCGCCGGATGGTGGTTCAACTCGATGGCGCTGCTGGCCGACGGCTTGCACATGAGCTCACACACCCTGGCCATTGGGCTGGCTGCCGTCGCCTACGCGGCGGCAAGGCGTTATGCGGGGGATTCGCGGTTCGCCTTCGGCACCTGGAAAATCGAAGTCCTGAGCGGTTTCGCCAGCGCCATTTTCCTGCTCGGCATCGCGGCGATGATGGTAGTTGGATCGGTGGAGCGGATCATCTCGCCGCAGCCCATTCATTATCGGGAAGCCATGCTGGTAGCCGTGCTCGGATTGGTCGTCAACCTCGTCTGCGCGTTGATCCTCGATCGCGGTCGCCATCATGCCGAGCATGCGCACACTCACGCACATCACCATGCGCACGGCAAGCACCAGGATCTCAACATGAAGGCGGCCACCGTTCACGTTCTCACGGACGCGCTCACCTCGGTGCTGGCCATCATTGCGCTGGCGGGCGGCTGGCTGCGCGGATGGGACTGGCTCGATCCGGCCGTGGGCATTGCCGGGGCAATACTGATTGCAATCTGGGCGAAAGGACTCATCATCGAAACCGGCAAAGTGCTGCTGGACAGGGAAATGGATCACCCTGTCGTTCATGGCATCGTGGACTCGGTCGAGGCGGACGGCACACGCATCAATGACCTGCACGTCTGGCGCGTCGGCAAAAATGCCTACTCCTGCGCCATCACCGCCATCACCCACGACGCAGCCGTCACGCCTGCCGTCATCCGGGCGCGGCTGACGGCGCATGCAGAAATCGTTCATTCGACGATTGAACTGAGCCTTTGCACTCAGGGCCGCTCGAACAGCGCCACCGACTCCACGTGTGAGGTATGCGGGAACATGTTGGCAATGCCCGCGCCGCGCAAAACATAGCCCTTTTCCCGCACCAGCACGGCGGCGTCGCGGGCGAGCGTGGCGGGATTGCACGACACATAGACGATACGTTGCGGGCCGTGGCGCGATTCGATGGCCTTCGCCACGGCAATTGCGCCCTCGCGCGGGGGGTCGAGCAACAACTTGTCGAAGGGGCCGAGCGCGGCGAAGCTGTCCCCGGTCGTCTCGAACAGATCGGCTGCATGGAACACCGCTTCCAGCCCGTTGGCGCGGGCGTTTGCCGTGGCGCGCGCCACCATCGCCGCGCTGCCTTCCACTCCCACCACTGTTGCGCCCCGGCGCGCAATGGGCAGGGAGAAATTGCCCATGCCACAGAACAGATCGCCAATTCGTTCCCCCGCGCGTGGGTCGAGCAACTGCATGGCGCGACGCACCAGCAGACGGTTGGTATGGACATTGACCTGCGTGAAATCGCCGGGTCGATACGCCAGACGTACATCGAATTCGGGCAGGAAATAAAACAGATCACACTCGCCGTCCGCCAGTGGGCGTGCGGTATCCGGCTGACCGGGCTGCTGCCAGACATCCACCCCTTCCATTTCGCCGAACGATCTCAACTGCTCCAGATCCGCGTCGGAAAACGGCAACAGGTGGCGAAATACCAGCACGGTGACGGATTCGCCCGACCTGCGCTCGCCCATCACCACCTCGATCTGCGGAATCCGGTCGGCAATCGAAAGCCCTTCCACCAGCGCGTGCAATCGGGGCAGCATCGCCGACACATGCGGCGGCAGCACGAAACAACAGGCAAGATCGGCGATATAGCTCGAACGCTTCTCGTGAAACCCGATCAGCACCCCGCCACGGGTCGAAACCTGCCGGACGCCGAGTCGGGCGCGCTGGCGATAACCCCACGCCTGCCCGGTCATCGCCGGATAAATGACTTCGGGCCGAAGCCTGGCGATGTGCCAGAAGGCATCTTCCATCACCCGCTGCTTCACCGCCGCCTGCGCCAGCGGGTCGAGATGCTGGGATGAACAGCCGCCGCACACCCAGAAGTGTGGACAACGCGGCGCGACGCGCTGCGCGCTCTCGTGGAGGATGCGCGTGGCACTGGCCCGTTCGTAGGTTGGACGAACGCGCAGGACTTCGTACTCGACCGTCTCCCCCGGCAACGCACCCTCGACAAACACCGTCTTGCCGCCTGCACGCGCAACGCCACGGCTCTCAAAGTCGAGGGACTCGATGACGGCAACTGGCATGAGAAATACGCTCCGGGGTTTGCTGCGAGTCCGGATTATGCTCGCTCGTCCGGCTTGAAGGGCAAGATAACATCGTTTATAGTTCGCCTTTCACCTTGGGGGTATAGCTCAGTTGGTAGAGCAGCGGACTCTTAATCCGTAGGTCCAAGGTTCGAATCCTTGTGCCCCTACCAGGAAAATCAAAGGCTTGCACGGTATCGAAACCGGCAGGCCTTTCTTTTTTGTGTAATTTTAGTTTAGCCGACAAGAGAAATCGTTTCCAGCCATCCGTGTATGGCCATCAGATATTATGCCGTATAACTAAACATTCAAAGAATAATCCAATAAGCGGGAATAGTCAATTTTTAACGAGCGCAGAGAAACTTACCGGCATAAACTCGGGTCTATCATAATTATCGTGGGTTTCCCCTCGTGTTACCCGCTGCAACTCTCCCGTATAAACCCTTCATTTCCCGTCGTCAAAAGCACTCGGCATTCCCGCTTCTGCCCGGCGCAGACAGTGGATGCCGGATGAATTGACATCGCTGTGAAAGAGGCCCGCCAGGAGCCTCGATAACAAAATCAGAAAGGACCCCCACATGGAAGACAACTACGTCCATACCCACGCCCGATGGTTCGCCAAGGACGCGGCGACCGTACTGGAAAAGCTGAAAACTTCCCCGGACAAAGGGTTGTCAGCCGCGCAGGCCGCCGAACGGCTGGGAGAATTCGGCCTCAATGAGCTTCCGACCGCCAAGGCCGATCATGCCGTTGTCCGGTTTCTCAGGCACTTTCACGACGTTCTGATCTATATCCTTTTCGTCTGCGCCTTCATCACCCTGGTTCTCGGGCATTACGTCGATACAGCGGTCATTATCCTCGTGGCCGTGATCAACGCCGTCATCGGGTATTTCCAGGAAAACAAGGCGGAAAAGGCGCTCAACGACATCCGTAACCTGCTCTCGCTGCGGGCCTCGGTGGTTCGGGACGGCGCGCGCATCGACGTGGACGCCGCAGGGCTGACCCTCGGCGACATCGTGTACCTTTCCCCCGGCGACAAGATTCCCGCCGACCTGCGCCTCTTCCGGGCGGAAAATCTGCGCGTGGAAGAATCGGCCCTCACCGGCGAGACCGTGCCCTCTGAAAAAGGAACCCTGCCGCTGGCTCCCGATACCGTGCTTGGCGACCGCTCGAACATGGCCTATTGCGGCACGACGGTCAGCGCAGGCACGGGCTACGGCGTGGTGGTGGACATCGGCACGGATACGGAACTGGGACGCATCAGCCAACTCATCAACGAAGTGGGCGATGTGACCACGCCGCTTATCCGGCAGATGGCAACTTTCGGGAAGAACGTTTCGGTGGTGGTCATCGGCATCGCCGCCCTGGTCTACCTGTTCGGACATTTCTTTCGCAAAGACATGTATGGAGGCGCGGAGTTGCTGCTCTCCACCATCGGCCTTGCCATCGCAGCCATCCCCGAGGGGCTGCCCGCCATCCTTTCCATCATCCTCGCCATCGGCGTGCAGAACATGGCAAAGCGCAACGCCATCGTGCGCAACCTTCCCTCGGTCGAGACGCTCGGCTCCGTGTCCGTGATCTGCTCGGACAAGACCGGAACCCTGACCCGGAACGAAATGACCGTCAAGAATCTCGTCGTGCATGACGCGGGTTTTGTCGTCACCGGCTCCGGCTACGCGCCGACGGGGGAAATCCGCTACGAAGACGATCCGGACTCCCCTGGCGAAGGCCCATTGCTGCGCCTGCTCCTGACCTGCTTCAAGCACTGCAACGACGCTTCCTTGTCACAGGAAACATGGAACACCTGGGTCGTGCAGGGCGACCCGACCGAAGGCGCGCTGCTGACCGTCTTCGAGAAGGCAGGACTCGATGCGAAACTGCCTCCCCGCGTCGCAACATTGCCGTTCGACTCGGAATACAAGTACATGGCCACCCTGGCCAGCGATAATGACATAAACGTTCTGTACATCAAGGGCGCTCCGGACAGGCTTCTGGGCCTGGCCCATCAGGAAATGGCATCGAGCGGCCCCGCGCCCCTGGAGCGGGAGATCTGGGAAGAGACGGTCGCCGAGTTGGCAGCCGAGGGCAAGCGTGTGCTCGGCGCCGCGATAAAGTTCGTCCCTTCCGACAAGACGACCGTCGAGCATGAGGATCTGCGGGAAGGCGTCATCTTCCTCGGACTCGCCGGCATTGTGGACCCGCCCCGTGAAGAGGTGGTGGAGGCCGTTGCCGTGTGCCGCGCGGCGGGCATCCGGGTCAAGATGATCACGGGCGATCATGCGGACACGGCCAGGGCCATCGGCAGGGAGCTGGGCATCGGCAACGGGAAGGAAGCCCTGACCGGCAATGAACTGGACGACATGACCGACGAGCAGTTCTACGCCGCCGCCTGCCAGTACGACGTTTTCGCCCGCACCAGCCCGGAGCACAAGCTGAAACTGGTCAAGGCGCTACAGGCTCACGGGGCCATCTGCGCCATGACCGGCGATGGGGTGAACGACGCGCCGGCCCTGCGCAGGGCCGACGTAGGCGTGGCCATGGGCATCAAGGGAACGGAAGTGACCAAGGATGCGGCGGAAGTCGTGCTGGCGGACGACAACTTCAGCACCATCGCGGCAGCGGTGGAAGAAGGCCGCAGGGTGTACGACAACCTGAAAAAAACCATTCTCTTCATCCTGCCGACCAACGGGGCGGAGAGTTTTCTGATCATCGCCAGCATCCTGTTCGGCACGATGATTCCGCTCACGCCGGTACAGATTCTGTGGGTGAACATGGTCACCTCCGTCACGATCTCCCTGGCCCTGGCTTTCGAGCCGGCGGAACCCGGCGTAATGGCCCGGCCTCCGCGCGATGCCGCCGAACCCCTTCTGAGCGGATATTTCGTCTGGCGCATCCTGTTCGTTTCCGTGATGATCGGCGGCCTGACTCTGGCTTTGAGCAACTGGCTGCTCGGTTTGAAGTACACAGTGGAAGAGGTTCGCACCATCACCCTGCAAACCATCGTGTTGTGTCAGGCGTTCCACCTCTTCAACAGTCGGAGTATCCGCCAACCGGCGCACGCGCTTGATTTCTGGGGCAACAAGGCGGTTTTTGCGGTATGCGGCCTGATGGTATTGCTCCAACTCGCCGTCGTATACCTGCCGTTCATGAACACCGTCTTCGGCACCGTGCCGCTGGGGGCAACGGGTTGGCTGATGCCCATTCTGCTCGGCGTCATCGTCTTCCTCGTGGTCGAGGGCGAAAAGTACGTCATGCGCAGACTGGATGCCCGCGAGCAGGATATGGCGCAGCAGGCTTCCCTAAACAAGCCTCCCTCTTGAGGGAGGTGGCACGCCGAAGGCGTGACGAAAGGAGTACATCCACCATCCATGGCGAGGCGACTCAAAGAGGAGATTCATGAAAAATTCGTATCACTCTCCCCGAAATATTTATCGAGTTCGGGAAAGTCGAGCGTCAGGAGCGCCTGACTCAGGCATCTGCCGCGCACATCCATTGCCAATGTGCGGGTCGTGCCGCCGCCAAGCGTCCGTTCCAGAACGAAGTTCAACGCCCTGAGTCCCGGCAACTCGTAACGGGTGACTTCTCCATGCACGATGCCCACGAAGTGTTCTTTCACGCGCCGGGCTGTGACGATCTGTTCCAGTATCGGGTAATACCAGGGTTCGAGGGCGATGAGGGAAATGTTGGAGATGTCGCCCTTGTCGCCAGCGCGGGAGTGGGCCAGTTCGCGCAGTCTCATTACATTGCTCCAAGGATGTAGATACGGGGAGCCACCATGCGTCGGGGAAGCAGCACGGAAGCGACGGCAATGCCCCCTCGGACGGACTTGACGACGCCTCCGCCACCAGCAGGGCCGTTTGTATAGAGGGTTTCGACTTCGTTTCCAATGCGAGCGGCATCCATGGCGTTATCGGCGCGCCCCACGACCCGCACGCGCACTTCGTAAGGATCGCTGCGAAAGTAGTTGACCCGGGTGGAAATGTTCACCCCATGAATGGCATCCAGGCCGATAAGCTCAAAACGCAGCTCACTCGCACGCACGTCACACAGGTGCAAACGTTCGCGCACGATTTCGAGCGCGAGTCGTCCACGTTTCACCGCGCCGATGCCCGCGTAGGAAATCTGGCCTTCTCCGATGTAGCCGTCGAGGTATCCGACGGAAACCTTGAGCGTATCCGTGCAGGGGCGTCCTTTTCCACCATCGACCAGAACACGGTTCGGACCGACTTCCTCGATCGTCACCGATGAAAAGTCGGCCACCACGTCCGGAGTCAGATAGCAGGCGGGATCGTGGACTTCATAGAGCAACTGTTCCTTGCAGGTACGGGCCGTGACCGCGCCGCCAGAGCCTGCAACCTTGGTGATGATCGCGCTGCCATCGGGGGAGACTTCGGCAATGGGAAATCCCAACCGGGCAAGATTGGGTACGTCCTTGATCCCCGGATCGGCAAAATAGCCGCCCGTGACCTGCCCCGCGCATTCCAGCAGATGACCCACCACGGTGCCCTTGCCGAGCAGGTTCCAGTCCTCCATCGACCAGTCGAATTCGTGGATGAGCGGCGCGAGAAACAGCGAGGGATCGGCGACGCGCCCCGTGATGACGACATCGGCCCCGCCGCGCAACGCCTCGACGATGGGTCGAGCGCCCAGGTAGGCATTGGCCGAAACGAGCGTTCCAAGTGAAGATACGGGAACGCCGGTCTCCATCGTGGGGGTGTCTCCGTCCAGGCTGGCGAGGATGTCGTCACCCGTGACGACGGCAATTTTCAGGTTTGTGATGCCTTGCGCGCAGGCGACCTCGGCAACTCTTGCTGCGCCCGATTCCGGATTGGCCGCCCCCATGTTGGTGATGATGCGGATGCCTTTTTCGTGGCAGATGCGCAGGACAGCTTCCATGCGCTCGACCAGCAACGGGTCGTACCCCTTGTTGGCGTCCCCGAGCCTGACCTGTTGGGCCAGGGCAATGGTACGTTCGGCCAGACATTCGAAGACGAGGTACCGGATGCCGCCCTTTAACGCCAGCTCGACTGCGGGCTCGATGCGATCGCCAGAGTAACCTGCCCCGGATCCTATTCTCAGGGTATTCATGAAGAGGTCTCCTTGCTATCAACGCCCCTACCGTGGCGACATTTTGTTGAACACGAGCCGAACGCAATTCCCGTCATTTATGGCAGTGCAAATAACATATTAAGCATCAGCAATACCAGAACCATCTCCAATCCAGGCAGAGTAGGCATGGTTTTCTTCCTTGTATCTTTTCGCAACGACACATTTAATTTCTCATGTATCAGGAACAAACAGCTCGTTTATGTGACAATAGTGTTACGATTTATATTCTACAAAACCGCATTTATTTACGAATTTAATTTATCTATTAACAGTAATTAAATTCATTTATGTATTGAATTGTTTCACCAATATGGTGAGGGTTTTGGTCGACCGTATTCAGGCAGGCTTATGTATCAAGGCATCAGACATATCCGTGCATTTCTCAGCGTTGCGCGTCTATGCAGTTTCACCAAATCTGCATTGGAACTGCACATCTCGCAACCGGCTCTGACGGTTCAGATCCGGCAACTGGAGGAATGGCTCGGCGTGCGGTTGTTCGACCGCAACAAACGGCAGGTGGCGCTCACACCTGTTGGGCGGGATTTATTGCCTCTGCTCGAGCGGGTGCTCACCGATCTGGAAGCGGTGATGAACGCGGGCCGGGAACTGGCCGGGATAAAGCGTGGAACGGTCACCATCGCCACCCTGCCCTCCGTGGCAGCGGATCTCCTGCCGAATGCAATCCTTCGCTTCCGTGAAGAGTATTCCGGCATCAACGTGCGCGTCAGTGACGTTATCGCCGATCGGATCATCCAACTCGTCAAACAGGAAAACGTCGATTTCGGCATCAGCAGTCACCTCGGAACCGACAAGGAACTGGAGTTCGAGGACTTGCTGAAAGACCGGCTTTGCGTGTTTTTCCCGGAGGAGCATTACCTGGCCGGAAATCCGGAACCGACGCTCCGGGATGTCGCAGTCTGGCCGCTGATTCTGACGGCGCGCGGGACCAGCGCCCGCGCGATCGTCGACCGCGCCATCGAAAAGGAAGAACTCGACATCAGTCTGTCCTGCGAGGCGAGTTACATGTCTACGGCCATCGGCATGGTGCGCGCGGGACTGGGCGTTTCCATCCTGCCTGCCTCAGTGGTAAGTTCGATCCACGAGGGCATCCGCATGATGCCTATCCACACGCCCGGACTCGTCCGCACGATCAGCATCATCCGCAAGCGCAATCGCAGCCTGTCCCCGGCTGCCGCGCATTTCATCGATACGCTGAAAGCCGAGGCTCAAACGCCAATGGCACATTTCATCACTCAGGAACCCGATGATCGAGGTCTCTACCTGGAGGCTGTCCTTCGGGTAAAAGACGAAACCCCAGGCAATGGGACGACAGACACATAGAAAAAGCGCGCCGATGGCGCGCTTTTCCGGTTGCTGGTTTGCCTGACTCTTGCAGGTTATTTCTGCCTGCGACGACGGGCAACCGCCCCCACCATGCCAAGACCTGCCAACAGCATCGCCCAGGTTTCAGGCTCGGGGACGACGCCCGTAACGGTCACACTCCAGTTTCCACCATAACCCGCATTGGGGTTGCCCGGACGAAAATCGTCCCAATTTCCGCCAACGGGCCGATACATATCAAACCCCTCGCTGATATTACAGGCGGCATTGGCCACGCACGCAGGCGCGTACGGGGAATTGCTGATGGTGAAGAAATAGCTGCCGTCAGCCATGACCCCCAGGTCGATGGAGGCATTCCAGTCCAGGTTGCTGATATTGTCGTTGAATGCGATGAGATCGCCCTGCGCATTCCAGACGGCCAGGTAAGGATCGAAGTTGCTGGTGGGAGTAACGACGCCCGTGTTGAAGTAATCCGTAAACAACGTCACGCCGCTGTTATCGAAGGCATTATTGACCTCGAACCACACTTGCGCATAATCCGTCCCATTGGACAGCGTGCCGGTATATTCGACGGTAGCGGCCTGGACGGCAGCCGTGGCGGAAAAAAGTCCGACAGCCAGAATCGCTGCGGGAAGAAGCTTCATTTTCATTATAACCCCCTGTGTAAATAGGTTCTGCTACAGAGCTAGCAAGTTTGATGCCGGATAGGTTATGTGACTGATTTCAAATGAAGTTTACTTGACGGAACTCATTCGTCATTTAGCCTGTGTAAAAAATTCCGACACCCTTGCCTACGCCTCACACACGACTCATCCTGCGGCATCCGCTCAAACGGGGGCGACATTGCGCCCGACCAGTTCGCGGATCAGACCGAGCCTGCCGTGGAAAAAGTGGTCGGCCCCCGGCACTACGATCACCGGAAGTCTCTGCGGACGCGCCCAGTCGAGCACATTGGAGAGAGAAACGGTATCGTCCGTCTCGCCGTGGATGATGAGAGTCGGGATGTGCCCAGGGATGGCGGGCGTCTCATATCGCCTCGAACTGCCTCCGCCCACGCCCTCCGTCATGCCTGCGGCCATGCCGACCAGCACGAGATGGCGCGGCGGCTGTGCGCCTGCGGCAGCCAGACGGCCAGTAAGCCGCGTCTGCACGTAAGCACCGAACGAAAAACCGCCCAGCACCAGGGGCAAACTTTCGCCCCATCGCGCCCGCGCCCAATCGAGCACCGCCAGCATGTCGTCGGTTTCGCCGACGCCGTGGTCATGCTGGCCCTCGCTCTTGCCGACTCCCCGAAAATTCGGCCTCAAGGCCACAAAGCCCAATTCCCGGAACGAGCGGGTCAGGGTCGTGACCACCTTGTTGTGGTTCGTGCCGCCGAAAAGCGGATGGGGATGGCAGACGAGCGCGATGCCCCGCACCACGGCAGGGAGGTCGACCTGGATTTCGATCTGCCCCGCCGCGCCGTGTGCGAAGGAGGATTCTGTGGAAGATGTGCGATGCATGAAACGGCTCCTTACCAAAGTGAAAATGAAGGGGACTCAGGCAACGGAACGCTCATCGGCCAGACGCTCACCCCGCCACAGGCCGAGGGCGGAAAGGTAGGCCAGCGCGGCAAAGGGCCAGATGGCCGCAATAAACCGGCACAGAGCGTAGAAATTCTGGTAGTTGGCGCGCCGGGTGATGACCGGCCCGCCACTGACATTGCGCAGGAAATAAGGGCTTTCCGGCATCATGTTGATGAGCACGGAAGCCATCAGGAGACTGGCTCCAGCCAGCGCGTGCTGCGCGACCCTGGGCAGGCGCAGGGCAACGAAGAGTAAAACCACGCCGATGAAAAACCCGTACTGAACGCCCGGCGTCAGCCAGGCCAGCGGACTGGAGGGAACGAAAAAGCTGGCAGAGCCCACCAGACGCGCGCCCATGCCCAACACAAGCAACGCCACAATCAGCGTCGGACCCGACGCACGCAGCGTACAGCGCGCGAACAGGCCGATGGCAAGCATCATGCTGGCGGTTTGCGCGGCCTCGAAAACGATGAGCCGACCAGGCTCGAAAGGCAGCGGTGGAGCAATATCGAGCAGTCTGCGCAATTCGCCGCCGGCAAACAGTAGTTGATCCGGGGTCAGTTGCACGAACACCCAGAGAACGATGAGAATCAGGGCGGCATCGCCAGCCAGCCCTTTGTCGGCAATGGTGCGTTCGCGCCAGCGCGCCAGACCACGCCCCGACGCGAACAATGCCTGCTCCCATTTCACCCCGACCAGCGCACCCAGAAGCACGCCCAGGCTGTTGGCAGCCAGATCGACGTTGCTGGAAACGCGCATGGGCAGAAAATTCTGTATGGTTTCCATGCAGAAAGTGAGCAATATGCCAGACAACACCGCGACGGCCACTTTCTTTTTTCCTGTCCAGTGATGCGGCAACACCGGAACGACGATAAATCCCAACGGAATATATCCGATGAGATTGACGACGATTTCCCCGATCTCGAAATATTTTGGCCAGGGCGCGATCAGGTAATCGAATATCGGCAGCCCCGTCTCCCGCCAACCGCTCATGGGATACAGGCTGGCGTAAATCAGGAGCGCAACATAGACAATGACGAGGTTGCGGAGAAAAGACCGGGGGGAAGACACATCGAAAGCGCGACGTAGCAAACGAATAAGTGTAGCGGAGTTTTCCGGGCAATGGCGAACGGGTTCGCGCAAGGGGCGCAGTCGGAGGCAAACCTGTTGTCAGGACGGGTTTGAAACCCGCCCCTACCGCTTTTCTCCGCACCTCTTTCCAGCTAAAGTCCTGCGTTTGCTACCTGTTACTTTCTTTCCGCCGTGCGTCTCCTGCGCCTTGCCAAAATCGTTTCCCTCAGCCTGAGGTTCGGCCTTGATCGCGTGATTCTCGATGCCGATCCGAGCGGTCGCCTCGTGCGCTGGTGGGGCAAGCTGTTTTTCTGGCGCAGGTTCAAGGAACCGAGAGGGGTACGCCTGCGTCAGGCGCTGGAGTCGCTCGGGCCGATTTTCATCAAGTTCGGGCAAGTGCTCTCGACGCGGCGCGACCTGCTGCCGCCCGATCTGGCCGATGAGCTTGCCCTGTTGCAGGATCGCGTGCCGCCCTTCCCGACCGAGCAGGCCATTGCCCTGCTGGAGTCGTTCTACAAGCGCCCGGTCGACGAGGTTTTCCGGCGTTTCGACCGCGTGCCGGTCGCCTCAGCCTCGGTGGCGCAGGTGCATTTCGCCGAACTGCCCGACGGCACGGAGGTTGCGGTCAAGATACTGCGCCCGGGGATCGAAAGGATCATCGAGCACGACATCGACCTGCTGGAAGCCGCAGCCATGTTGCTGGAGAAAGTCTGGTCGGAGAGCCGTCGCCTGAAACCGCGCGAAGTCGTGTCCGAGTTCAGAAAACACCTGCGCGACGAACTCGACCTGATGCGCGAAGCGGCCAACTGCGCGCAACTGCGACGCAATTTCAAGAATTCTTCCCTGCTGGTCGTGCCCGAAGTGTACTGGGACTGGTGCGGCCCCAATGTCATGGTGATGGAGCACATGCAGGGCACGCCGATTTCGCACATTCCGAAGTTGATCGAACAGAAAATCGACATCAAGGCGTTGTCACGGGCCGGGGTCGAAATCTTTTTCACCCAGGTGTTCCGCGACGGTTTCTTCCACGCCGACATGCACCCCGGCAACATCTTCGTGGATCGCAAGGGCCGTTATGTCGCGCTCGATTTCGGCATCATGGGCACCTTGAGCGATCTCGACAAGGATTATCTCGCGCGCAATTTTCTCGGCTTTTTCAAGCGCGATTACCGCAGGGTGGCGCAGGCGCACATCGATGCGGGGTGGGTTCCCGCGCATACGCGGGTCGAAGAGTTCGAGTCGGCCATCCGCAGCGTGTGCGAACCGATTTTCGACCGCCCGCTCAAGGATATTTCCTTCGGCAAGACCTTGTTGCGCCTGTTTCAGACCGCACGCCGGTTCGAGATGGAAGTCCAGCCGCAACTCGTACTGCTGCAAAAAACCCTGCTCAATATCGAAGGGCTGGGTCGCCAACTCAATCCCGATCTCGATCTCTGGACGACCGCCAAACCTTTCCTCGAACGCTGGATGCAGGAACAGGTGGGCTGGCGGGCGCTCNTNCGGGAAGTGAAAAGCGAAGCGCCCGGCTGGGCATCCATTCTGCCGCGTCTGCCACGGCTCGCGCACAAGGCGCTGACCGACGGGCAAACACAGCACTCCGCGCTCGAAGGACGAATCGACGACATCGAACGCCGCCAGCGCCTCAACACCCGCTTCATCGTGACGCTCTGCGTCCTGATTGCCGCGTTCCTGATATTCGAGTTGTGGCGGTTTCTCAGGTAGCCAGATTCGCCATTCGTGCGCATCTGCAACAAAAATGCTTTTTTGTCCTTCTGCGAGCGCAGGTAATTGATAAACTCCCCCGCCTTTCGTTTGATGCCATACCGGGATCACCGTCATGTCCGTCACGTTGCTCCAGCTCGTCATCGCTTACCTGGTCGTCTCCATCGGTATCGGGCTTTTCGCTTCCGCGAAGGTGCACAACGCGCGCGACTACATCACCGCCGGACGACATCTACCCATGCCCGTGGTGTTCGCAATGGTGTTCGCTACGTGGTTCGGCTCCGAAACCGTGCTCGGCAACTCAGGAACCTTTCTCAAGGAAGGCGCAACCGGGCTGATCTCCGATCCGGTCGGAGCCGGAATATGCCTGATGCTGTTCGGGTTGATTTTTGCGCGCCCCCTTTACCGCATGGGCCTCCTCACCCTGGGGGACTTCTTCCGCCGCCGCTACAACCGGGGCACAGAACTGGCGCTTTCCGTCTGTATCATCATCTCGTACCTCGGCTGGGTGGGCGCGCAGGTCACCGCCCTGGGACTCGTGTTCAATCTGCTATCGGGAGGCGCCATCAGCCAGAGCGATGGCATGATCATCGGCGCTTCGGTCGTGCTGCTTTACACCCTGCTTGGCGGGATGTGGTCCGTAGCGGTGACGACCTTCGTTCAAATGATCGTCATCGTACTGGGGCTGCTCTACATCACCTGGGTTGCCAACGACATGGCAGGCGGCTTTGCTCCGGTGCTGACTCACGCCAGGGACGCGGGCAAATTCGAGATTCCCTTTTCCCTGTCGCGCGACACCTTCGCGTGGATCGCGGCCTTTTGCACGATGGCGCTCGGTTCCATTCCCCAGCAGGACGTTTTCCAGCGGGTCAACTCCTCGAAGAATGAGCGCATCGCCGTATGGGGAACGACCCTGGGGGGCTTCTTTTACGCCATTTTCGCGTTTGTGCCGATTTATCTTGCCTACACGACCCTGCTCATCGACCCGTCAATCGTGGCCTCGGTGGACGATACACAGAAGATCATGCCGACACTGGTCATGGAACATATGTCGTTCGCATCTCAGGTCATCTTTTTCGGCGCGCTGCTCTCGGTCATCATGAGCACAGCCTCGGGTACGCTGCTCGCCCCTTCGGTGACATTCTCCGAAAACGTGCTGCGGGGCTTTTTTCCGAAGATGACCGACGGGCAATTTCTGTGGGCCACGCGCATCACCGTGGCGGTTTTCACCCTGATCGTCACCCTGTACGCGCTCAATACCAATGCCAGCATCCACGAGATGGTCGTCAACGCTTACCGCATCACCCTGGCCGCCGCCCTCGTCCCCCTCGTTGCCGGGATATTCTGGAAGCGTGCCAACAACCTGGGGGGTGCTCTATCCATCGGCCTGGGGCTGACGGTCTGGCTCATCGGCGAGATACTGATTTACCGTGGCATCCTTTCCGATATGATCGAGCCTCAAATCTACGGGCTCTTCGCAAGTCTCGCGGGCATGGTCGCAGGCGTCATTCTGGGCGCGCCTGCGCCTGAAAAAATGAATCCTGACGCGGCCCGGATGTCCAACGAACAACAAGCTGAACCATGAACGGCGAACAACCCGGAACAGACATGACGACCGCAGCCCCCCGAAAAATCGAGCTCGTTTCTCCCGCTGGCGGCCTGCCGTCCCTCAAGGCAGCCGTCGACAACGGCGCAGATTGCGTTTACTTCGGCTTCAAGGATGCCACCAACGCCCGCAACTTCACGGGCCTCAACTTCGACCTCGCCCAGATCCGCGAGGGCATCGGCTATGCCCGTCAGCACGGGCGCAAGGTTCTCCTCGCCCTCAATACCTACCCGCTCGTGTCCAATCAGGCAGACTGGACCACGGCGGTCGACCGCGCTGCCGAACTGGGGGTCGACGCCGTCATCATGGCCGACCCCGGTCTCATGGCTTATGCCGCCCGTGTCCACCCCGAATTGCGCCTGCATCTGTCCGTGCAAGGCTCTGCAACGAGCCATGAGGCCATCAACTTCTACCATGAACGCTTCGGCATCCAGCGCGCGGTACTGCCTCGGGTGCTGTCGCTTGCGCAGATCGAGCAACTCGCCGCCAACACTGCGGTGGAGATCGAAGTATTCGGCTTCGGCGGCCTGTGCGTGATGGTGGAAGGCCGTTGCGCGTTGTCCGCCTACGCCACGGGCAAATCCCCCAACTGCCATGGCGCCTGTTCGCCCGATCCCTTCGTCCGCTGGGAACAGACTCCGCGCGGCATGGAAACCCGTCTGAACGGCATCCTCATCAACCGTTACGACGAGGGCGAGCGCGCGAGCTACCCCACCCTGTGCAAGGGCCGTTTCACCGTCAAGGATGAAACCTATTACGCCATCGAAGAGCCCGCCAGCCTCAACACCCTGGAGATGCTTCCCACGCTGGCCGCCACGGGCATTTCGGCCATCAAGATCGAAGGCCGGCAGCGCAACCCGGCCTATGTCGCGCAAGTCACGAAAGTCTGGCGCGCCGCACTCGACGCGCTTGCCCGCGACGCAGATCACTTCACGGCACAGGACAGTTGGATGGCCGAGCTCAACAAGGTCTCCGAAGGCCAGAGCCACACCCTGGGCGCATACTACCGCCCCTGGAAATAACCATGAAACTCTCCCTCGGCCCCCTGCTCTACCACTGGCCCCGCCAGCAGGTACTCGACTTCTACGAAACCATCGCCGCCAGCGACGTGTTCGACATCGTCTACCTGGGCGAGACCGTCTGTTCGCGTCGCCACGAACTGCGCTGTGAAGACTGGTTCGAGATTGCCGCCCGGATCGCTGCCACCGGCAAGGAAGCGATCCTTTCCACCCAGACGCTGATCGAGTCCGAGTCCGATCTCAAAACCTTGCGCCGCATCGTCGAAAACCGGGATTTTCGTATCGAAGCCAACGACATGGGTGCGGTGCGGCTGCTTGCCGCCATTGCGCGCCGTGACTGGATCGCCGGGGCCACGCTCAATGTGTTCAACCCCGCCACGCTGACTCTGTTTACGGCTGAAGGCGCAAACCGATGGGCCACCCCCCCCGAGATGTCCGGGGCCGACATCGCCGATCTGCGCGCCAGCCTGCCCGCGCCCATCGAGACCGAAATTTTCGCCTATGGCCGTATGCCGCTCGCCTATTCCGCGCGCTGCTTTACCGCCCGCCATTACAACCTGCAAAAGGATGCCTGCGAATTCCGCTGCATCGAGGATAGCGACGGCATGCTCCTTCGCACGCGCGAAGGCGAGGCTTTCCTGACCCTCAACGGCATCCAGACACAATCCGCGCGGGTCTACAACCTGCTCGGCGATCTCCCGCTCGTCGCGGGCCACGCCGAAGTCCTGCGCATCAGCCCACAAAGCGCGCACACGCCAGAAATTGCCGCCCTGTTCCGTGAGGCGCTCAAGGGGCGCGTCACACCGTCCGTCGCCTTCGAGACCAGCCTGGCCCTGATGCCGGAAGCCCCCTGCAACGGCTTCTGGCACGGACGCGCGGGACACGATCAGGTTTCCTCCGAGAGTGTTAGGCAACCTTCGGACGCCCCGGCAGCGGACACCGCCTCCGCCGGGACATCAGAGCCGTCCGACACTGAAACGGCCCCTACTGCATCGTCGCTGTCGTCTTTTATTGCCCGCCTCCTGCCCGCCGACTTGCGCGCGCTTTGCGAGGAACGTTTCAGAAACCTCGTAAAAAGCCCGCATCCCCGCCTTCCTCCCTTCACCGTGCCGGAACCGCTTGCCAGGATCAATGCCCGCCTGCCCAGGCTTCCGCCCACGCTGGCGCTCACCTCGGCGCTCAACCTTGCGCCGGAGAGCATGATTCCCCGCGTGCCCCTCGCGCCGCTCACCGACCGGCACCTGCGCCTGTGCGTGCTCGATGCCGGGTTACGGCTCGATTTCACGCTCGGAGCCAATGGCCGCTTTCGTCCCTATCGCGCAAACACGCCGCCGGAAATGACCATCTCCGCCACATTGCGCGATTTCATCGCCCTCGCGCTGGGAGAGGAAGACGCCGACACCCTGTTCTTCGCCCGGAAATTGCTGATGGAAGGCGACACCACCCTCGGCGTGCTGGTCAAAAACACGCTCTCTTCCGCCAGTTGGAGCACCCTTGCGCGCCGTTGATCCTTGCCTCAACAGATAGCCAGAACGGCACGTTCCATGCGTCCGGATGTGGCTTGAATTTTATCGAATGTGTGCTAGGGTATCAGCAGGTATAAACAAGCAAGACCCCAACTCCGGAGAGCATCATGCGCGCACTGGCCATCAAACTGGACGACACGACACAGGGCCGCCTCAAAAGGCTGGGAGAAGCCCGACAGCGCAGCACGCACTGGATGATGCGACAGGCCGTAAACGAATATCTGGAGCGNGANGAAAAGCGTGAAGCCCTGCGTCGGGAAGCATTGGAATCGTGGCAGGAATACCAGCAAACCGGCCTGCANGTCACCATCGAAGAAGTCCGGCAATGGGTTGACAGCCTGGGCNCAGATAACGAACTTGAGCCGCCCCAATGCCATCCGTGAGCGTTCGTTCATCGCCACGNGCTCAGGGCGATATGTTGCGTCTGCACAAATGGTTGTCCGACAAATCTCCGCTGGCGGCAAAAAAAGCTCTGGATCAAATCACAAAATCGTTGGAAATACT
>JGI24702J35022_10000568_pt1 | contig 22402 bp, 16 predicted proteins | sample TergutTh196P4_FD_35022 | JGI IMG/M metagenome (IMG submission 35022)
CTATCGAATTTCAAATCTATTGTAGCAGGATTAGTGTTCGGATTATAAGAACCTATCCTTTCAATAAACCTTCCATCCCGTGGAGCCCTGCTGTCTGCGATCACGATCTGATAAAAAGGGTAATCTTTACGACCGAATCGTTGCAATCTGATTTTTGTTGCCATTTTTGAATCTTTAAATAAAACTTTGTTTAAAATTGAGGGCGCAAAGATACATAATAATTATGAATTATGAATTATGAATTATGAAAAAAGCACAGAAAAAATTATTCACTTGGTTTTTTGAAACGTTTTAGGTATTTTTGCATCGGTTTTCCTGCTTTATTTTGAAAAAAGCAGGTTTGTATATTTTCATTTTTGAACATTTTACAATGAGAAGATTATTAGTATTTTATATTGGTTTGTGTGTGTTTCTTCAGGAATTACCGGCGCAGAGTTTTGAGGAATTGATTTTAAAAAGTTATGAATATTCCGATGCTAACGACCTTGTTCAGGCGGAAGAAACGTTGAAAGCGGCCATGCACCTCGAGCCGGCAAACAGGATAAATTATCTGTTGCTGAACAATCTGGGAACCATTCAGCGACGTCAAGGAAAATCAGAAGAAGCATTATTGTCTTATAGCGCCGCATTAAACCAAATGCCTAAAGATGAAGTAATTCTGGCTAACCGCGCAGAATTGTTTACGGAAATGGGCCAAATAGATAAGGCCATAGGCGACTACAATGTCTTGTTAGACAAATCTCCGGAACATGAAAAAACGCGCTTCAGTAGGGGACTGTTATATATTAATACCGGCGAGTTCCTGCTTGCCGAAGCCGACTTTGAACATATCATCGAAACGAATAAAGAGACTTTTTTAGGCCGCTTCGGATATGCCATCCTCGAAAAAGCGCGTGGTAACTACGACGAAAGTGAAACTATTTTCAACTATTTAGTTGAAAAATACCCTAATAACCTGCGCCTGCGCGAAGAAAGAGCCGAATTGTACCTTCTGACAAATCGAAACGGACGCGCCATTGCCGATGTCAACAGAGTGTTTGCCGCCACAAAAGAGCCTTCAGCCGAATTATATATGCTGCGCGGTCGGATCAAATTAGCGCAGAAAGAAAAAGCCTCCGCAGCCATTGATTTCAAAAAAGCCCGGGAACTCGGTTATGACAATGAAACAGTTGAAAAACTGTTAAAAGGCTCATTTTAAAAAGATTATCTACCGACTTGGCACGCAATCCACTCCCCTACTTCGGATGTACTATATGCCTTGTCGCCTTTCGCTATGTCTTCGGTGACGATACCGGCTTCTATGGAGGCCGATACCGCATTACGAATGACGTCGCTTTCCTCACACAAACCGAAGGAGTACTCAAACATTAGCGCCGCCGACAAGATAGCTGCAACAGGATTAGCGATATTTTTACCTGCCGCCTGGGGATAAGAACCGTGAACAGGCTCAAATACAGAGGTATGCAGACCAATGGAAGCCGACGGTAACATCCCTAAAGAACCGGTTATCACAGATGCCTCATCGGTAAGGATATCACCGAACATGTTATCTGTTACAATCACATCAAAACTGCCCGGCCACTGTATGATCCGCATTGCTGCATTATCAACAAATAGATACTCGGTTTCCACCTCCGTAAACTCTTTTGAGATCGACTGCGATACCTCGCGCCATAGACGCGAAGTAGCTAAGATATTCGCTTTATCTACTACTGTCAGTTTTTTACGGCGTTTCATCGCATATTCGTAAGCTAAACGCACGATACGCTCAATCTCCTCGCGTGAATAGACACAAGTGTCGTAAGCTGTATTGCCGTCTTCGCTACGCCCTTGCGGACGACCGAAATAGATGCCTCCCGTAAGTTCGCGGATACACATTAAATCAACGCCTCGCACTAATTCTGCACGCAAAGGCGACTTATGGGCTAATGACGGAAAAGTGGATACCGGACGGATATTGGCATACAATCCGAGCCGCCTGCGCATAGCCAGCAACCCCTGTTCCGGACGGATCTTCAACAAAGGGCGCCGGTCATACTCCGGCATTCCTATGGCGCCAAACAACACTGCATCACTTTGCATACACATGTCATGCGTCTCATCGGGATACGGATCCCCTGAAACATCAATGGCACATGCGCCTACCATGCCCGTCCGGTAACTCAAGGTATGGTTATACTTCTCACAGACAGAACGGACAACTATCATCGCCTGCCCGATTATTTCCGGCCCGATACCATCGCCGGGCAAAACTGCAATATTTAGTTTCATAGGTAAAATAATTATCTATTAAAGTGGATGTATTTGGGTTCCATGGGCAAGTATGTGTCGTCGTCCCATAAAGTGCTGGTAATCATCAAATCAGCGCTATACCGGTTGCACGCAATCGGGACATTGTGTACCCGGCATTGACGTAATAGCATCTGTATATCGGCTTCATGTGGCTGCGGATTCAGGTCGTCAATCAAAAAGATCGCCAGGTCTATTTCCTTACGGACAACCATAGCGGCAATTTCCGCATCACCTCCCATAGGGCCGGAATGCATACATTTGATATTGCATGTTTCTACGCCTCTCTCTTCAAACGCCTTACTAATCAATCCGCCTGTCGTCCCTGTACAAACGATATCATGTTCTGATAAAAATAGCATATTATGGACAGCCCATTCGATCATATCCACCTTCCGGTTATCATGCGCTACAAGCGCAATAGTCAGTTTTTTGTTCATAATTCTTTATTTTTTAATAATTTTACTCTTTTTTCCCCTCAATCTTATTAAGCATTTTAATTGTCGCTTTGATAGCCGCTTCCATCTGGTCGGCGTCTAATCCGCGTGTTTTAAATTCCTCCCCTTCATGACGCCAAGTGATGATCGTCTGCACAAAAGCATCCGTCCGTCCGCCGGGAGGAATGGTCACTGCATAATTGACAAGCATCGGAAAAGGACGATTCAACGACTTATAAATCTTACGTAACGCCCTCACAAATGCGTCATACTGCCCGTCGCCTGTTGCTGTCTCTTGATAGCTATTATCTTCGATTGCAATTTTAAGCGTAGCAACCGGTCGCAAACCTTGTGTCAAAGATAGTGAATAATTTAATATCTTGATCTTATTTTCCTGCATATCCTGACGTAACACATCCGAAATGATATAAGGAAGGTCTGCCTGGGTTACTATTTCTTTTTTATCGCCTAATTCTATCACCCGTTGCGTCACTTTTCGCATCGATTCCTCATCCATTTCAATGCCTAATGCTTCAAGGTTTTTCCGGATATTAGCCTTTCCCGAAGTCTTACCCAAGGCATATTCGCGGGTACGACCGAAACGCTCCGGTATCAGCGAATTACAGTAAAGGTTGTTCTTCTTGTCCCCATCGGCATGTATCCCTGCGCACTGCGTAAAGACGTTTTCGCCTATAATGGGCTGATTATGACCTACATGTATGCCGGAAAACATCTCGACGCTTTTACTGACCAAATTAATTTTTTCTTCCTTGACACTTGTCTTTTCATTCAGTTGATCGTGTAGCACAGCTATCACACTGCTCAGTGAAGCGTTTCCCGCCCGCTCTCCTAATCCATTGACAGTTGTATGAACGCCTTTCACACCAGCTCTTACAGCCGAGTATACATTGGCGACAGCCAGATCGTAGTCGTTATGCGCATGAAAATCAAAATGTATTGCCGGGTAACGATCGACGATTTCCTTACAAAAAAGATAAGTCAATTCCGGCCCCAATATACCCAGCGTATCCGGAAGCATGAAACGGCGCACAGGGAGGGGCTTTAACGCCTCAATAAATGCAAATACATAATCTTTAGAATGTTTCATACCATTCGACCAATCCTCAAGATACAGGTTCACCTCGATCCCCATCTCCTGAGCCTTCCATATCTGTTTGGTAATATCGGCAAAATGCTGTTCGGGCGTCTTCTTCAGTTGTTCGGACAGATGCTTCAGCGAACCTTTGCACAGGATATTAACAACCTGACATCCGGCATCTTTTATCCATTGAAGCGATATGCCATTATCTACAAATCCGAGCGCTTCTATACGGTCAATACAACCGGCTTTTTTCGCCCACTCCGTGATTCTGCCGACCGAATCAAATTCCCCGTCCGATACGCGGGCCGAAGCGATTTCGATACGGTTCACATTCAACTCCTTTATCAACAGTCGTGCGATCGACTTTTTTTCATGTACTGAAAACGATACTCCATTCGTCTGTTCTCCGTCACGAAGCGTAGTGTCCATTATTTCTATCATAATCTATTAGTTTTCAGTTTTCAGTTTTCAGTTTTCAGTTTCTCGTAATCCTCAATCAACGTTTTGTTAGCCAATAGATAATCAATATCGTCCAAGCCATTTATCATGCAGTATTTCTGATAGCTGCTAATCTCAAAATGCTCGCTTTTTAGTGTCGTAAGATTAGTAATCGTCTGATTATGAAGATGCACTTCCACTTCAGTGTGCGGATCAGCTTCGATGGTAGCAAACAGTTCCATAAGGAAAGGCTCGCTCACCACAACGGGCAACACGCCATTTTTCAACTCATTCTGCTTATGGATATCGGCAAAAAAACTCGACACCACCACATGAAAGCCATATCCGGCAATAGCCCATGCCGCATGTTCGCGACTTGAACCACTGCCGAAATTCTTGCCGGTCACCAATATCTGCCCGCTATACCTCGCATCATTTAAAACAAATGATGCCACCGGCAGGCCTTCCCTGTCGTACCGCCAGTCGTAAAATAATTTTTCACCAAACCCCTCCTTTGTGACCGCTTTCAGGAAACGGGAAGGTATAATCTGGTCAGTATCCACATTCTCTAAAGGGAGCGGAACACAAGTACTTCGTACTATTTCAAATTTCTCTTTCATATTTTTTTGTCAACTAATTTAAAAAAAACCTCGGATCTGTTATTACCCCTGTGATAGCGGCGGCGGCGGCTGTGAGCGGACTGGCAAGCAATGTCCTGGCGCCGGGGCCTTGACGTCCTTCAAAGTTACGGTTGGATGTTGAAACCGCATATTTACCGGATGGGATTTTATCCTCGTTCATGGCAAGGCAGGCAGAGCAGCCGGGTTGCCTTATTTCAAAGCCGGCTTCTGCCAGTATCTTATCCAAGCCCTCTTCCCTGATCTGCGCATCGACAGCCCACGAACCGGGCACAAGCCATGCCGTCACCTCCGGCGCTTTCCGGCGACCTCGTACTATCGAAGCAAACATCCGGAAATCTTCCACACGTCCATTCGTACAGGAGCCTAAAAACACATAATCGACCGGCTTGCCTGTCAAGGCTTCTCCTTCCCTGAAATTCATGTATGCAAGTGATTTCCGATAGGAAGCGCGTCCGGCTTCCGGTATCGATTCGACGAATGGAACCGCTTGCGTAATTGCTATCCCCATCCCCGGATTCGTTCCGTAAGTAATCATCGGTTCAATATCTTCAGCCCTAAACCACACCTCTCTGTCAAAAACCGCATCGTCATTGCTTTTGAGTGTTCTCCAGTAAGCCAACGCCTTATCCCATGCTTCTCCTTCGGGTGCATATTCGCGCCCTTTTACATAGGCAAAAGTCGTTTCGTCCGGAGCTATCATTCCTCCGCGCGCCCCCATTTCAATGGATAGGTTGCACAGGGTAAGACGTCCTTCCATCGATAAGCCGCGAACGGCTGAACCGGCATATTCCACAAAATAACCGGTTGCCCCTGCGGTTGTCATTTTCGCTATCACATAAAGCGCTACATCTTTTGCCGTCACGCCTTCACCTAATACGCCCTCTATACGGATACGCATCGTTTGGGGTTTCTGCTGCAGCACGCACTGCGTCGCCAAGGTCATCTCTACTTCGCTTGTCCCAACGCCAAAGGCCACAGCGCCCATTGCTCCATGCGTTGAGGTGTGGCTATCCCCGCAGACAAGTGTCATACCCGGAAGCGTAAGACCTCTTTCCGGCCCTACCACATGAACGATGCCGTTTTTGGGATGCATCATACCGAAATAAGTAAGGCCAAAATCACGGGCATTTTCCGCTAAGGTTTCAACCTGCACGCTTGATACCGCGTCGGCGATGGGCTTATCCTGGTCGCGAGTCGGCGTGTTATGGTCGGGCATGCAAACGATACGCTCCGGACGTAACGGTTTTATACCCCGTTGACGCAGTCCGTCAAACGCCTGCGGACTGGTTACTTCATGACAGTACAACCTGTCGATATATAGCTGGGTAGTACCATCTTCCATGAGATTAACCACATGGGTATCCCATATTTTATCAAATAATGTATGCATATGTAATATATTTAAGAACTTTCCTTTGTGTTAATTTGAAGCTACTATTGCACAAATTTATTAATTGCATCGATAAAGGCTTCTACCGAAGCGGCAATGATATCCGTATTAGCGGAAAAACCATAATAAATGTTGCCTTCATACGCAACTTGCATGTGTACCTTTCCTACATCATCACTTCCCTTACTGAGGGCTTGAATCAAAAACTCCTGGATAGTCATCTGGCGTCGTATAATTAATTTAACCGCCTTGATAGACGCATCCACAGGACCGTTACCCGATGCAGCCGCCTCGAATTTTTCACCTGCGATATTCAGGCAAACGCTTGCCACAGACAGTACGCCAACACCGGAGGTTACTTGAAGATAGTCTAATTTGATACGATGCGTATCTGTTCGTTTATCGCCTGCAAGCAATAACAGATCATCGTCGACAATATCTTTCTTCCTGTCGGCCAGCTTCAGAAACTCCTGATACACACTGTCTAATTTCTCCTGGTTTAATAAGATGCCCAACACTTGTAAACGATGCTTGAGCGCTGCCCGTCCGCTTCGCGCTGTCAACACAATCGAACTGTCATCGAATCCGATGTCTTTCGGGTCCATAATCTCATACGTCTGCACATTCTTTAACACCCCGTCTTGGTGAATACCCGATGAATGAGCGAAAGCGTTTCGTCCCACAACCGCCTTATTCGGCTGTACCGGCATATTCATCAGGCTCGAAACAGTACGGCTTGTCGAATAGATTCTCCGTGTGTTAATATTCGTCTCTATGCCTAAGTTTTTGTGGCATTTAAAGATCATGGCCACTTCTTCCAATGAGGTATTACCTGCCCGCTCACCTATTCCATTGATTGTCACTTCCGCCTGTCTAGCGCCGTTTACTATGCCTGCAATCGTATTGGCAGTAGCCATTCCCAGATCATTATGGCAATGCGTAGCGATAACTACGCGGTGTATTCCGTTCACATGCTCCATCAAATAGTTGATCTTGGCGCCATATTCCTGCGGCAGACAATAGCCTGTTGTATCAGGAATATTCACTACGGTAGCGCCGGCGTGGATAACCGCCTCCACCACGCGTGCTAAGTATTCGTTGTCGGTACGTCCTGCATCTTCACAGTAAAACTCAACATCTTCTACATAACTTTTTGCATACTTGGTCATTGCCGCCGATCGCTCCAAAATCTCTTCGCGTGTCGATTTAAATTTATATCGGATGTGATAATCCGATGTACCCAATCCGGTATGGATACGTTTGTGTTTTGCAAATTTAAGCGCGTCGGCAGCTACTTCAATGTCTTTTTCAACGCCGCGTGTCAAAGCGCAAATCACTGGCCACGTCACTGCCTTCGACAGTTCAATGACCGAATTAAAATCACCCGGACTCGAAACCGGAAATCCAGCCTCAATAATATCCACCCCCAGCGCTTCGAGACATTTGGCTACTTCAATCTTCTCAACTGTATTCAGTTGGCAACCAGGCACTTGTTCTCCATCCCGTAATGTTGTGTCAAAAATAAATAATCTGTCCATGTTAATAGCATTATAGCTTTTGTACTACGTAATAATATAATCTTTAAAAACTTTCTCCCTGTTCCTGTTTGTTCAAAAAAAAACCTTTCTCATTGTCATGTGAGAAAGGTTTTTTTATAAACATATACCTGCATACGCGTCTCACATCCCATTTCGCTGCAAAAGCAACAAAATAGAAATAATGTTGATAATCAAACCGTTATTTAATCTGTTCGGCGTCATATATGCGTTTTTTTCAATTTTTACGGTGCAAAGATAGAAACAATTTTCTAATATGCAAAAAAAAACAGGTTACACGGGTTTATCACCTCGTTAACAATCCCCAAAGTGTGACCTCTGTAATAGAGATAGGGGTTGTTTGGTCTTCGCTTTCTCCTCTGAAGTTCGACAGGGCATAGAAGCGGATGTACCGGGCTGCAGGGGTAGCAGAGACCATATCTTTGGGCACAAATTCAAATTCAAAACCTGCTCTCGCAATAGCGACCATGGGAGCATTGAACCATGGTTCTTCTATTTCCGGAGAAGGATTCACTATTTCGAAGTGTCCTAACAGTGTCCAACTATCGTCGAGGTCGCCATCGGGATTGGGGTCCAGCGACCCGTATATTTCAAAGACCTTTGGATGACCTCTCCGCCAGATATCATCAGCGCTGTCGCGAGGCCATACCCTTATCCGGTGCAGTTTGGCCTTGAAACCCATGTCCCAGGTAAACATACAGGGGAGAGGTAGATTTTCAACCGTATGGAAGCCGTTCCCCGTCGTATTCCCGTCCCAGATGTTTTGCATGACGAGTGAAGCATTGACAGGGCCGATGTCGCCCGGTAACTCGTAAGGCGACCACGTATTTTTAGGGATTTGCACAAAGGGATCGACCGTTATTTCAACCTTTGGCGCCTCAAAGAAGTCAATAGCCAGCGAATCGGGCAAATAAACAGTATTATAAGTCAACGGTTTGTTATAATCGAAGTCAGGAACCGTTGTTTCTGTTTCCGAGGGGTCAACAATCATCGTGCGATCATTACCCTGTATATCCGTATAAGCAATGACAATGCCTAACTCGGAAGCGCTGGCTCCGCTCCAACTCAGGATAAGGTCTAATCCGTCATACAGATTACTTTTTAATATGCGATTTGTCAACGTACCTGTATATATATCGCCGTACACCCGGCCAAGCACCTCGATAGGGATGGAAACATTCCCGTCAGCATCATAAGTATGAATCATAAATGAATAGGTATATTCATCAAGCGGTTCAATAATACGGCTAATGACATCCATAGATGTGTTCACGGCTATTTCTACGGAATCGGTGTAATTATTCCAGAATATCCGAGCTTTCGTTACTTTGGGGTCCACACCTCTTAACCAAGCTATTTCGATGCGTTTATTACCAGGTCTGGCTATCGCGTACTGCGCCGGCATGGGGTAGGATAATCCGTTAGGCACGACATATTTTTCGTAAATCTCAACTGGGTCTTTGCATGAAGCATATCCCAAAATGATGATTGTTAAAAAGATAAATGTTATATTCTTCATCTTGTATAATTTTTTAATGTTTAACATTATTCGGCATAATTGCCCCAAAAACTTATTTGCAGGACATGGACAGTTGAAAATGAGGCGTTAGCATATGTCGATATGGTTCGGAACCGGATATACCTGACCGCGGCATAGGGATCAGGGGCGAAATCGCTAACAACAAAATCGAAATCAATACCGGCCTGAGCAAAATCGATGTCCTCCTGTGTAATGGTTGAGCCGGGTCCTGATGGTTTCTCGCATTCAAACCGTCCAAGCGGTATCCAGCTTTCGTCTAAATCGCCATTCGGATTAGGCCAATTAGAACCCCATATCTCAAATACCCGGGCATGGCCGCGTCTCCATCTGTCGTCAACATGATTACGAGGCCAGTATTTCATACGGCTTAACTTGACGGTCCTTCCCAAGTCCCAAGTAATGGTATGTGGAAGCGCCATTGTTTCCACACCGTGAAAACCGTCCTGACCATAATCCTCATCCCAAATTCTTCGCACAGGATAACCGGAATTAATAGGAGGAATATCACCGGGCAAGGTGTATTCCAACCAGGTGCTTTTAGCGATAAACTCCTCGAACCAGGGCGTCACCTCGGCGGTTACCGTATCAGAGAGATTGTTCCATCGGTCCCGAAGATACACGTCAAAAACGTAAGGCACCGAATCCAAACCGCGAAAGGCAAAATTCGCCTTTGGCAATGAGGTATAATAAGTCATCACCTCACTCCTGTAGCCCAAGGTGTCCAAATCAGCCATTAACACGATGGCCAAGTTCGTTCTCTCCGGATTTTCAATGTCTATTCCCACACCTCCGAATGTTTCTCTTAATTGTTTGGTAGCCAAACGAACAGGCGCTGTTAATGGATTGATCTTTTGTATCACAGGGTTTGACGATTTTTCGTTTTTACCTACGCTGAAAATCTTTACTTCATATTCCCTTTCGTCGCCGAATCCCTCTAAAACCAATGAATCGACGTAATATGAAGCTCTGGTTTCGCGAATGACACCGGGCTGTATTTCATATTCGGCCCGTACATACAGCAGGTTTTTATCTGCCGGCGTCGTATATTTAAGTACGGCGCCACCGGGTTTGTTGTATACCCTGATATCCGTCACCAGCGAGGGTGCGGATCCGCTGTAATCAATAAAGTCGATACGACCTTCTTCCTTGCAGCCGGTAAAAAATACCAGCGGCATGAGGAAAATTATTAAACTAAAAAATATCTTTTTCATACGATAAAAATCAATTATGAGTTATGAGTAATTTTACCATCCTATATTCTGTACTAAATTCGGATTAACATCAATATCACTGGACCGAATCGGCCAGAAATAATCACGAATACCAAAACTCTGTATCAACAAAAGTTGCGGTGTGTAAAAGAGACGGTTGACCTCTTCATCGGTGCCGTCAATGGTCGCTACTAACATATCCCAGCCTTCAAGCGGCTTACTGTATATTTCGGGCGCTATTTTCCATCTTCGTATATCCCAATAACGATGAAATTCAAACGACAGTTCGATCATCCGTTCCTGCTGTATGATTTGCCGCATACCTGTCTGATTATTATATTTCGGGTTGTTTGTATAGGTATCCCATGATTCCTTCACTCCTTTCAACCCTGCACGTGCGCGAATCATATCTATATAATTGAACATCTCACTGCTGCTGGCGCCCGATGGCCCTTCGACTTCGTTGATCGCCTCGGCGCATAAGAGGTATAGATCGCTTAGCCGTATGATAGGCCAGGCATAGCTCATGGAAGAAATACCGTTGATAGCTACAAACTGAGCTTCGGGCGGGATGTGTTTTTTAGCAATATAGCCTGTCCAGTTTCCCTGTCCTTCTGTCCCGTCTGTTTCGCCTACTTTAAAGCGCAGGTAACGCAACGAGTTAGCATCCTGGTCGTTATATTGTCCTGCACCGAACCAAATACCGCCATCGAAACCGACCCACGCATAAAAACGGGGTTCGCGGTCGAAATGCAAGTCTACGGTCGTTCGTCCCTCACGGATATAAAGTTTATCCTCCGACCTCCCTTGTCGAAGATCGTATAAAGCGCTTATATCTCTTGTATTATCTTCTTCTAACGGCACGCCGTGATTCGTATAGAACATCTGGGCAATTTTTATCGGCATACCCATAAATTTGCATATATCGCCACTGTTGATATAATCATTATTTAATTTAGGCATGGAAATATAAATCATCCCCCCACTACCGGCTGTTGCAATCATTTGTGTGTTAGCCCAGATAATTTCACTGTTCCACCGTTCGTTAAACGCTTTTCGAAGGGACATATCGGTAACGATGGTATCGGTGTATCTGTTACCCGGATTCGGATAGTAATACAGTTCTATTCCTCCTTCTTGGCATGTTGTAATAGCCTCCCTGCAGGCGGCCAATGCTTTTGTCCATTTTTCGGGGTCATATGAAGGATTAAACAACTGGGTGCCATCGCGGTTACGCAAGGTCGCCTGGTCGTTGTTACCGTTGAAAAGCGGACTCGCTGCCGTCATTAATACTTTTGCTTTCAACGCCAGAGCGATAGTCTTGGTGATACGTCCCAGATCACTTGCCGGGTCTAAAACAAAGGGAGGAAGCATATCCCCTCTGCAGGCATCATCCAATAATTCCACAATATAATCAAAACATTCGTCTACCGGGTCACGCGACACTTTCAACATCGAAAAGTCTACATCTATAGGATAACTATCACGGATAATAGGCACCGGCCCATACATCTGTACCAAGCAGTAATGATAATACGCTTTTAAAACTTTCGCCTCTGCGATCCATTGCTCGCGTTCCCAGGCGGGCAGGTCAGGTACCAAGTGTGCATTTTCTATAAAAGTGTTACAGACACGCAATGCCTGGTATAAATTATTCCATCGGGGAAGTATCGGACTTGTAGGGCTTTGCATGCCCCGGGCTAAATTCAAGCCGGCAGAATTAAACCGACCGCTGAAGTGAGGGTAATCGTAGGAGAAAAAATCGTCGCCGCCTAATACGGTAGGGTCGTCGCCTCCGCCATTCTTTGGCATGTATGAATAACAGGTTCCTAAATATTTCAGCGCTTGTACCCTCGAATTGAAAGCCATGTCAATGGTAGCCACTCCATCGGGCACCACATCTAACCAGTCGCCACAAGAACTGAAGATTATCAAAGCGACAGGAAATAAAACCTTATAAAATTTAAATTTTTTCATGTCTTTAAAAATATTTTAGTTAAAACTTAAATTTAATCCTATGTTGAATACCCGCTGAATGGGATAGCCCAATCCATCGCCGGCCATCTCAACGTCCCATAGTTTGAACTTGCTGAAAAGGAGCAGATTAGTGCCGCTCAAATAGAAACGCAAGCCGGACATCTTCATTTTACTTGTTATGCGTTCAGGCAACGTATAACCCAATTCCACCTGTTTGAGGCGCAGGAAAGAGCCGTCGCGCATAAACCAAGTGTTCTTCGTAGGCCATTGCCAGTTTCCACCACCGTCTAAATTAGCGCCCGGCATGTTATTGTAATTGATAACAGGGCTGAGGCGCGGCCAGACGGCATAAATATTTTGCGTTTCTTCCGACCAATAACTGTCGGCATACACCTTGAGCAACTGGGCGTCGCTTACAAACGGGGCAGTAGAGGCTGCATTCATCCAGAACGTTTCGTTGGCAACGCCTTGAAAAAATGCGGAGAAGTCGAATTTCTTATATCCCATCGAAAAACCGAAGCCATATACGATTTCAGGAACGGTAGGATTGCCGATAGGCACACGGTCGGCCTCGTCGACTCTACCATCGCGGTTGACGTCTAAATATTTGATGTCGCCGCCCCCATAAACCGACGTCCCTACATATTGTCGCGGCGATGCGGCGGCTTCGGCATCGTCGACAAACAGGCGCTCGGCAATATAACCCCATTCCTGCTTGAGCGAATAACCTACCCTTGACCGCCAGACTTCCGCATATTCAGGCTCTTCGTAGACCTCATATTTGCTGGTGGCATACGTAAAATTACCGCGTGCCGAGGTCCAGAAATCCTTTGTCCACGATTGCTGGTACTCAAGCATCAGGTCGACGCCTTTACCGGAAGCCTCGCCTACATTGGCCCGCACCGTCGACGTCAAACCCATGGTAGTGGGTATGTTCGCCCTGTCCATCAAGATATTGTTACGATATTCGGTAAAATACTCGGCAATGATATTCAGTTTGTTCCACAGACCTAATTCAAGCGCGATATTTTGTTTCGTTGACGTCTCCCAACTGATTTTCGGGTTAGCATAACGGTTGATAACTATCCCGTCATAAAACACATTATAGTCTTGACCGAAATACGACCTGCGACCGGTATTGTTCATATTCACTTCCGAGAGATAAAAAAACCGGTCGTCTGCGCTGCCTATCTGGTCGTTACCTATCAATCCGTAGGAATAGCGCAGTTTCAGGTTGGACACTATATTTTTGTAATTGTCCCAAAACGCTTCATTGGAGATGTTCCAAGCGAGACCCGCCGATGGGAAAAAACCAAAACGGTTGTTTTTATCAAAGCGCTCGGTACCGTTGTACCCAAAGTTAAACTCGGCAAAATAACGGCGGTCGAACGAATAGGTAGCACGACCTGACAAACCGATACTACGCGACGGCAATGACTTTTGCAAGGTGCCGGCGTTGGCGTTCAGACTTTGCCGCGCCATGTACACTAACAGGCCGCTGAGGCTGTTTCGCCCGAAATCGCGGACATAGTTCATCATACCCTCGAAATAGAACGTAGAGTTCATCTCGCGGTCGCCGGCTAATTCGGAGTAGTCTAAAAACTCGGTACCTGTGCGTGTTTCCGTCAGCTTATATTCCCCCGTCATCCGGTTGTACATGCTTAACTGGTAATAATACGGGTTGTACGCCCTGTCTACCCCAAACTGTGACAAACGGCTGATGTTCAACATTCCCCTTATAGACAAGCCTTCGGTAATGAAACCTAAATCCTGTTTCATCTCCACCTGCGCCAATATCTGCGAGCGCGATTTGTCCTTATAACCCCGTATCATCTCTGCGTAGGGATTAACTTTACTGTTGTCATAATTTCCGAAAAGGATATGTTGGGTATATTGGTGCTCTTTATCCGGCGGGTAATAAGGTGGGAAAAGTACCGGATTGGAATGTATCATCAACTTGTACATATCCGAACCTCCGGTTATAGGGCCTTTATAATCTTCAAAATTACCGCTCATACGAACAATCATCTCAGTTGTTTTGGTTACATCGATGTTTACATTCGCCCGCAAATTGTAATTATTGATGGCGATATTGTTGTTGAAGTTGTTACGTTTATCCACATTCAAAATACCATTATCGCGGTAATAAGAACCGGCTACGTAATATCTTGCCACGCCGCCGCCGCCGCTGACACTCAGATTGGCGCGCTGATTCATGGTGTAATCCTTAAACAACAGTTTCTTCCAGTCATTGGCAGGATAAATGATGGGAAAACGGCCTGCCTGCGTCATTTCAATTTTTTCCTGCGAGTACAGGGTGGCGCCTGACGGGTCGCGCGTAAGTATCGCTTCGTTGTGAAGCCTCATATAGGTCACAGGGTCGGCTACTTCAACGGTCTGTGTAGGCGCTGAAACAGAATTTTCAAACCGGAACGAGACCTTTGCCGGCCCGACATTACCCTGTTTGGTCGTCACTAAGATAACGCCATTCGCTCCACGTGCGCCATAGAGGGCTGTAGCAGTAGCATCTTTCAGGATAGAAAAACTGGCGATGTCGTCAGGACGCAAACGCGCCAAGTCGGTCGTAGTGAGCTCGATGTTATCGATCAGTATCAACGGATTGGTATTCGTACCAAACGTCGTGATACCACGCACAAAAAAGTCGGCGTTGTCCTGTCCCGGCTCGCCGCTTCGCTGGTAGGCGATCACACCGGCCATGTTACCCGCCAAAACCGTTGTGAGGTTACTGCTGGGTACTTTCAAATCACCGGGGCTAATAGAGCTTATTGAACCGATGACACTCTCCCGCCGCTGCCGACCGAAAGCGACAACGACCACTTCTTCAAGCTCGGATGTCGCCTCCTGCATGACAATAGAAAATATTCGCCGGTTTCCTACCGTCACTTCCTGCGGTAAAAAACCGATAAAACTAAAAATAATCACGGATGTATCACCTCTCACAGTGAGCGTGAACTCTCCGTTAACATCAGTTACAGTACCTGATGCGATATTCTCCCTAGGGAAGACAGACACACCGGGTAGTAGTTCTCCGTTATTGTCGGATACCGTACCTGTAATGCGAATGCCTTGCTGCGCAATGGCTTCAGGGGACACAATGCCTCCTAACGCTACAATGAAAACAAACAATCTCACAATAGACAGAAATCTTTTCAGGGGAGATTGGTTCTTCAGATGTAAAAATTTCTTTTTGTACATTTCCTTAGTAAGATTAGAAATTAAAATTAACTGTTAACAACACACACTCTACATCGATTTATCCCGCTCACTCTCTACTTGTATAGCAAGTTTTGAGTAAGGTTTTAAATCGCGGCAAAAATAATTATTTTTTTTAAAAAAACGCAATTTTATTATCGTTTTTTTTATATGTAAATTGCAGCACATCGTCAAGCGCCTCAATTACAAAATGATAGTACTAAACGATTGTGGTTTCATGGCTACAGAGATTGTACGGGCGCCTATTTGAATGACCGGTTTTATCGCATCGTTGCCTGCGTTGTGCAACACGATCACATAACTGCCATCCGCATTACGGAATGCCATTAAGTCGGTAAATTCACCCGACACCGGCAAAAAACGGGCGCCGGGTAGCACAAAGTGACTGACATGTTTCATCAAGTAATATTCGTAAGTAAACCGGCAGTTTCTGCTGTCTCTATTCACAGTAACCAACGAATTTTGACGCCAACCCCATCGACTAAGCCCTCCTTCTTCGAGGGAGATGTTCCAATAGTTATACACATTGGCGCCATTGCCAAAATAGTGTTTCATCAAACCCCATGAATAGACACATCCCCTCCAGTTGTTTCGTCCGTCGCCACATTCCTGTTCGGTCTGGTAAATTTTCAGGTGGGGATAACGTTTGTGAATATCTCCTACTGAATGTTTTCCAGCCCATTGGAAGCCTGCACCGGTAATATATTTTTTACATTCGGCATCCGTCAGCGATGTATCGGCTAATGCTGCGTTAGGACGTTCCATCGTCCCAAACATCAGTTCGACACCCAGCGCATGCATTTCCGGACCTAAATATTTGCCTATAAACGTAGCCAATCCGGCGGCTTGCCATGTACAACTTGGAAAGGGTTGGCATGAATTGAATTCGTTCTGAGGCATAACCATGAAAATATCAATGTTTTCAGCTCGGTAAGCCTCTATGAACTTCCTGAAATAGAGGGCATACGCTTTAAAATAGGCGTCTTCCTGAATAAACATGTTCATCCCCTCATGACGTACCTGTTCGGGTTTGATACCGTTCTGACCGATGTTATCGAAGAAGGAAGTATCCAAAGGCTGACAGGCATAATGTTTGTTATCTTTCATCCATTCGGGCGGACTCCATGGTGATGCCCAGATATTCAGGTCGGGACAGTATTTCAGCGCCGCCTTTATGAAAGGTACGAGTGTCTCTCTGTCACTGGCAATACTGAAATTCTTCATTTCAAAGTCACCGTCTGTTTCGTTGTACGAATACCAATCCTTAGAAAAATCATTAGCGCCTACCGGCATTCGGCAGACCGTGAAGTTCGCTCCCTTTCCGTAATCAAACAATTCGCGAAAGACAGCATCCCTGTCTGCCTCATTCAACAAGCTGAGCGACGTCCAGCCCAATTCGTTAAAACAGGCCCCAAAACCGTCTATCGTCTGCAACGGATTAGCGACGTCGATGATAGCGGTAGCCGTCGTGGCGCTACCAAACTCAATGTTTTTGACGTCTTTTGTCTGCCATACGGCGTCAGGCGTCGTTTCAATCCATTCCAACCTGCTGCTGTTGCATGAAATAAGGAAGGAAAACACAATAATTGAATAACTGATTTTTTTCATAAACGCTTGGGTGTTTCATGCGAAAAAAATGAAAAATGAACAATGAACAATGAACGTTCATAATTCTTAATTCTTAATTCTTAATTCTTAATTTTTAGTACGCCTGTATTTCGACCGGACCAAGCAGGCCGGAAGACTGAAGGGGCGAGTTTGCGCGCCACGGGTTAACAAGCGTCCATGTGGGACGTTCGTTTTCAGGAAGTTGCTGGTCGCCTATCAGGCGGTTTTGCCAGTTGTTCACTACGGTAACTTCTAAGGTATTCGCTCCTTTTTGAAGGTAATCCGTAACATTCAGGCGATAAGGATTCGTCCACACACCGCCGACATAATGTCCGTTTAGTTTGACGGTGGCCATGACCATGACTTTACCCAAATCGATATACAACTTTTTCTTAGGCAACTTATCCAAAGTAAACTGCGTGGTATAGACGGCTTCTCCGGAGAAAAACCGTATCGGTTCGTTGTCGGAATCTTTCCAATCTATTAAACTACTGAGCGTAATCGGCATTTCAGGGCCTCTTTTCCCCGACTCAAAAGAGACCTGCCAGGGCGAAGCTATCGTATGGACTACCTCTTTGTCTTGAAAATTCGGCATCACACCCGTTGCTTTGCTTCCTTTCCGGAAAACTATGAATGAACTTTCATTCCCTTCCAATTCCAATGTCAGGGAAGTCATATCTCCACTTCGTTTGTAGTCGGGTATACGGCCTATCTCTACTGTCAGCGGGTTCCAGCGTTCAGGCCTCAAACCGGCAGGCACACGAAAACCACATGACACAGAAATATTCTCTTCGCTTTGATTCGATACAAAGTAGATTTCTCCCTCATCTGTCGTGCGGTGAATATACAGAAGCGGCGCATTATCCGTCGTTTTAAAATCGGGGATGATGCCTAAATCATCCAACGCTTTCTGCAAATCAACGCCCTTACGGAAAAGTTTGCCTTTCCCAAAACTGCCATTCGCAAAGAGCTCCTGCCCTAAGCTTTTCACTTCCTTATCGGCTTCGGGATACCCTGACAGACTCGGCGAATAAACGGGCGGATCACCGTAAACAGCTAATCCATCATTAACCATATCCCTGATTTTCTTCAATAGCTCGGGACGCATGGACTGTTGGTCGGGCAATACTAACAGTCGGTAACACATGCCATCAGGCAACACTAAGCGACCGTCTTTGACCGATGCCCGTGTCATCAATACTTCAGCATTGATATAGTCAAACGAATAACCCTTTGGCAACTTCGGTTCTTCGAGACCCGTCATTTTTGGTGCATCTTCGCCGATAAAATAGGCCACATCGGCAACATACGTACCCTGTTGGAGCATCAGGTTAGCGCGACGCAGGTAACCGGTAAATACATACATCTGACTGAACCAACTGTTTTTGCGGTGAAAATCATTCCCAAACCAAGCGCTCATTCCCGGGTCGCGGTCTTCATACGGCTGGTGGATATAAAGGTGTAGCAGGGAAGCATTGATTCCCTCAGTGAAGAAACGGTCGACACGCTGTTTCATGTCGTAGGGATAACGTCCGAAGTTTGGTCCACCGCTCGTGCAAGATTCGGCCCATATACGATTTTTCCCGTAGATATGGCCGCTTGAGGAGGCTGCTCTGTTTTCAATATCACCCAATTCGCCGACACTCCAAAACTCTCCGCCTATTTCGTCCGATTGTCCGCCATACTGTAGAAACTCGGCGGGATACCCCCAGTGGCCGTAGTTTTCTAACCATGTAGTCAGGCCGTGTTGATGGCATATCTCCCTTAAACCGCCAACATAATCATAAGCGACACGATCAGCTATCAGTCGTCGCAAATCCCAAAGGAATCGCGACGAGATATCCTCGTTACCGACTACTTTGCCATATAAAGCAGGCAGGTACGGAAGGGGATTGTAACCATAAACCTGCGTAAACCGCTCCATCATATCGTCAGTCCAGTTCTGTCCTCCTGTTTCATAGCTGTCCTGAACAGCTACTTTTAAACTTTTACGGTCGGCTTCCGGTACGCGGCGTAATATCTCTCCCATAAAGGCATCAAAATGTTTGGCGACATGCTTTTTACTCATCTTGTCTACTTCCAATCCTGTTGCTTCAGGCGTTGCCGGAGAATTGGTCACGCCCGTTGTTTTCATTTCGAGGGTAGAAATTGTCCAATCGCCTTCGGGCACATCCCAGGTGAGAACACCGTCTGTTGACACAAAACCGGTCAAATCCACCACCTTATCCTGAGGTATGACAAATCCGGTGGCGGAATCATACCAAGCCTGCCGGGGCCACATATATGTCGGCCAGTAGGGAAGCGGTCGCTGGAACATCTTTGCTAAGGTCTGTTCCGGATAACGCTCCACAACATGTCCATCGGAGAGTGTTACCGTTCCTTCTGCCGCACTACGTCCGTCAATAAGCAAACGAAATGAGGTGGCCTGCGTTTCAGGAAGAGACAGCACTACGGGGGCATAGGGATCAAAACCTACATTCAGGGCAAAATTACTGCGGTCTATCTCAAATTTGCGTATGGTTTTGTAGACATCGCCGTCTTTTGCTTGCAGTTCGGCGTCGGCGCGGATATTACTTTTAGTCGTAAAAGTAAAACTTCGGATGGTCCGGTTATGATCAACCGGCATCTCCAAAACAAACGGCTCATTTCTTTTCTTCAGCGCCTGCCATGTTTTCTGATACGGATCGACTCGTTCCGGATAGGCAATCACGCGAACGAGTTGTGTTTCCGGCGTATACCCCGGCAGTTTACAAACTAAAGATTTCGAACCTTTCACATGCATATCTGACGATGCCAAGTAACGCATGCTTTCTTCAGGTTTCACCCATGGGCCGCCCGACTGGCTCCAGCCCGGACTATTGAACATTCCCATTTCGATATCCAACTCCGTTGCAGTTTTCAGGGCTGCATGGATGGCATCCCACCATACGGGCGTAAAAATTTTCACTTCCCCGTATGGGAGATCGTCTATCCCGATATTACCAATAAAAGCGCGTGTAATACCTGCCGCCTTCATGGCATGAAGATCACGGATAGCGCCCTCTTTGGAGATATTATCCGAAATCCAATACCAATAAGCGCCTATACGGATGCTGTCGGGGGGTTCCCTGAATCCACTTTCAAGGGAAGCTAACGGCGCCTGTTCATTGCAGGAAAAATGCGCCAAAGAGAAACTGCCGAATACAGCGAAAAACGTAAAAAATATTCTTAATTTTTTCATGCAAAAAAAATTTAAAGATTTAAGATAATGTATTTTCATTAACGATTGGGTATTCCTAAATCACAAATTTCTTATCCAAATATTGCTGAAGGCGACCTCAGTGCCATGATCCTGTAATGACAACGGCAGGCGTCCGTGAGGTGTGTATCTGGGTAATCCGGTATAAGGCGTATGACCCTTTAATATGTAATTATTTTGGATGAGAACCCCGTTCATCACAACCGTAATCATGGCTGGTGATAACAGTTCGCCTTCGCCGTTAAAAACAGGCGCTTTCCAATAAATATCAAAAACCTGCCATTCCCCGTTTTTGGTGTAAGCATCTACTAATGGAGCGCTTTGTTTGTATATACTCCCTACCATACCGTTAACATAAGTCACGTTATTATCTCCATCCAATACCTGCAATTCGTAGGTGTTTTGGAGGAAAATACCGCTGTTACCACGACCCTGACCGTTATAATTCTCGGCTGGAGGCGATTTGAATTCGATGTGCAACTGGCAATCTCCAAAATATTCTTTTGTTTGAATGCCACCTGAACCGGGGACGATGACCATCTCTCCATTTACAATCTTCCATGGAGCGGGATCAGGACGGCCTCCCCGCTCGGAAGTCGGACTTGATGATTCCCATTTCGATAAATCCTTACCATCGAATAACACGATAGCATCTGACGGCGGTTGACCGGTAACTGTGGCAGGTTGTACCTTTGCAGGTACCGGCGTATACCATTCTGTGCTGGCCGGATTCCACTGGGGAACGCGAGGCGCCTGAACCGGTTGTGCCTGAACTTGTTGCGGTTGGCTCGTCTGTTGTCCGCGCTGCGCGGAATTTTGTCGCGAATTTTGCGCAAAAATAAGTGTCACACTGACACTCAATGTCAATAAAAAGACTAATTTTTTCATTTTGATTGGTATTAAAATAGTATTAAAAAATTCAAAGTTCGGTTTAAAACACTTTCAGATGTTTATCATTGATAACCACCATGTCGCATACTTGTTTGATAACTGCAATACCCTGATTGGTACATTCCTTTTCAATGTTTTCGTCAAATATCAGCGAGGCCATTCCGAGATAAAACTTATGATTCCGGAAATCATCGAAATTGATTTTGAAAGAATTCACTTTATTAATAACTTTATCGATATCCTTAGCATGCACTTTATATTTGACCTCAACAATACCCACCGATTGGCCATTGAGTAACACAATATCGTATTCGTCTTCATACCTAAGCCCTTTCAACTGTTTTTTGCAACTGTCGAATTTTTCGCCAAAGAAAGTCTTTTTTCCGTTTTCGAATGAATTAAAAAAATACTCTTCGGCAAAGAAACCGTGATTATTTGACAAACCGCCTATTTGATCGCCAATTTTTTTAATCCGCAAGTCAAATTCCACACATGATCGGTCAAATTCCGCACTTCTTCGGTCAAATTCCGCACTTCTTCGGTCAAATTCCGCACTTCTTCGGTCAAATTCCGCACTTCTTCGGTCAAATGCCGCGTTACTCTTTTTAGCTTCTTCACGCATTTCTTCGCGCATTTGCTCCATTTTTCGGTCAAATTCCGCGCCGGATACTGTAAACATTTCTTTAACTGACGCCAGCACACTTTCGGGCGTTATGCTCATATTGTCGGATAAAGTATTCATATGATAAATAATTTTTCCGCAAATGTACGTGAAATTTTTTAATTATGTGCCGATTGAGAGATTTTTTTCCGGGAGGGAAGGGAGAAAGGGGGGGAAGGGGGAAGGGGG
>JGI24702J35022_10000569_pt1 | contig 22397 bp, 21 predicted proteins | sample TergutTh196P4_FD_35022 | JGI IMG/M metagenome (IMG submission 35022)
CCGGTGACATCCCTTTCACCGGAAACTGTGCTTACTTTGACAGGTTTACGTGTCCAGCCGCCTTCCGGAATACCGCTAAGCCCAGGTGCGGATGGAGCAAGCCTGTCCCTGCGCTGCTGCTCAAGGATCATCCCGCCGGAACTGACAAATGCCCATTCCAGATCTTCACCGTCACATACATCCGGAACGGCGCCTCCAGTCTCCGCGGCTTCGGCGGAACCGGAATTGCGGCTGCTCAAAATACCCGGAGCATAGTCAAGCGGCACAGATGCATAAACCCAGGGGGCGCTTTCATTTTCGCTGTAATTTCTATAGGCTATGCGGCCACGGACATTTCCCCTTCTGACGCCGTATAAAGAAGGGATATTTGTTTTAAAGGGTCCGGCAATGAAACTTTCCCCGCTCCGGCTGTCAGCTCCCTCACGGCCAATAACAAACCAGTGAAGCTCTCCCCCTTCAACGGGAACAGGCAAAGGCCCCTTCCTCTGAGGCCAGGACTCACCTGTCTTCATTGCATTCTCTCCCCAGGAATAATAAACAATTCCCGGCAAATCCGGCCAAATAATCAAACGGCATCGTCCGGCTGTAAAAAGCCGCAGGGGCCCGGCGGCGTTTCTTTGAAAAACCTCGTATGCACTCTCCGAATCCAAAGGCGGCAGGTCTGCCATTCCCGGATACAAATAATATTCTTCCTGCGAAATCCTTGCCGGATTCATCACGGGGAAAGAAGGATTCTCTCCATTCACACTTCCGTCAAGAATATAAATGAAACGGTAGATCCCTTCTCCGGGAGAAATATTGGAAAGGTGAAGGGCGGCGGTTCTTTTGATCAGGGTTTCCGGCCTCAGGCTGACACTTTCTCCGCCCCCGTTACGGGGTAAGCCGCCCATGGACCAGAGGTACATTGGAGGGACGTTTAGAACTGTCACCGATTCCAGTTCTCTGTCTTCCGTTAAACGAAAAATATCCAGCTCTGAAGGAAAACCAGCTTCACTTTCGGCGACTGAATATTCAGTCCTGTCCTCCCTTATCCTGCCAGAAGAATCCCGCCAGGCAATTCTAAGGCTAATCTCTCCGCGTTCTTCAATGCGTTCCGGCCCCAGGTAAAGGCGTCCTGTCCCGGCGCTTTCCAGAGGATGGCTTCCGTCAATGGTCCAATAAACATTCTTCCCTTCAGTACCCGAGATGACAAGAACCTGAGGGTTTAGCCATTTACCGGGAACCGGGTTTTCAATTTTTACAGGGGAGATTTCAAAATACTCATACCTTGGTTCGGAAAAATTACCTGCAAGGTCTTCGGCCCAAACCAGAGCCGGAAAAGAGTCAGCCGGCAAAAGGCCTTCCCCGCCAAGATCCGGGAAAAAGACAAGGTCTCCCGCTATATCAGCCCAGGCACGCACCATGGCATTACGCTCACCGCCGGACTTGAAAAGGCGAATTCCCTCCACAGTATCACGGAGCTCCATTTCAGGAATGGCAGGAACTTTCTTGTCGATGTATATGTACCAGGAACGGCTTTCGAGCAGTTCATCCAGCGGAGAATAATATTCAGCCCTCAGGGAGAAACCTCTTTCTTCTCCCCCGCTGACACCGATCTCAGGATAGGCCGGCCCTCTTCCACGGTAGATCTCCCGTGAGTCAAGGAGGAGCTTCAGCCATCCGGGGCCGGTAATACTGAAGCATAAACTTTGATCCTCCGGAAAGATTCCTCCGGCGGCATCGGTTATTATAAATTGCTCCGAAAAACAAACAGAGGTCATTCCAAAAAGGAGAAGAATAACCCATACCGTTATTCTGTTTTTGGGTTTCATAGATTCCCCAAAGAAGCTCAGTTCTCCTTGTGCATCATCTGAAGCACTTCCCTAAGCTCTGGATCATCTTTATAGTAATATTCTTCCAGCTCTTCCGGGCTGAGCCCAATGAGCTCGTGGCTCGAATAGTGTATCCAGAGAGATTCATCATTCACGGAGAGTTCATGCTTCCTGCACCAGTAATCGGGATGAACAGGATATTGCGCGGTATTGTCGCGGAAATATTTATAATCGTGAACCACCACCTTTAGATCCTTCCTTGAAATTCCCTTCTCCATAATGATCTTCGCAAGATGGTTAATGGTTTTGCCGGAATCATAAATATCATCAACAAGAAGTATCTTGTCGCCTGTCCTTAGGGATTCCGGTGAATAGGTCCAGCCTTCAACTTTTATTTCTTCGGCCTTGGCTACCCCTGTATATGATCGGGCAACCACCGCTGCGTAATATACCGGCCTTGCCCGGCGCTGAACAGCCTTGAAATACTCGCTAATTACATTACCCAAATAAACACCACCCCGGAGGGAAACGTAGATCACATCCGGAATGAATCCATCCAGATAAATCCGGTGAGCCATTTTAAGGGCATTATTCCGGACTGTGTCGTAGGGCAGAAATTCCTTTTTCATGTAATCTACTATAATTCATTTTTGGAGATTTTTCTACTGCCCAGCCTGAACAGAGCCTCATCCAGGTCTGGCGGCAGTTTTACCTTTGCTGAAAAATCCAAACAGGCTGCCGATGAATCCTCCTACAATATGGGCAAATTCGGAGATGTTACCTCCCCGTCCCGACGCATTTCCGAAGGAATTGAAGAGTTCCCTTCCAAGAAAAAGGATCAGTACCAGAATAAACGTAAGGGGAATTTCACCCTTGTTGAAATTGGTAAACGAAGCCAGGAGTATCATCATGAATACCACTCCGCTTGCACCAAGAAGGCCGGAGGAAAAGAAAAATACATTAAGTACGCCTGTAAATACAGCGGTGATGCATATCATCACAAGAAGCGAAAGAGAACCGTATATCTCTTCAAGAATGGGACCTATTAGGAGGATAAAGGAAAAATTTGAAACAAGATGAGCCCAATTGGCATGACCAATCACATGTGTAAAGATGGTAATCCAGTTACGGAAACTAAGAGGCGAAAACCCGTTCTTCCCCTGAACCATAAACCATTGTTCAGTAAGGGATCTAAGCACCGTCTGGGAAAGCACAAGAACTATAGCGCTAATAAATGCAAAAGTCAGAACTGTAGGTGCGTTGTATTTGATCTTCATAAAATCCCGGCTTAGCCTTTAAAGTTCGATATTTATTTCCACCGGACAGTGATCAGAACCTAACACATCCGGCCTGATTACGGAAGATTTTATTGCCGGGAGAAATTCCCTGTCGGTACAATGGTAGTCGATTCTCCACCCTACATTCCTTTCACGGGCTCTCAGCCTGTATGACCACCAGCTATAATGCCCGGTTTCACCCGGGTGGAAATGCCTGAAGGTATCGATAAAACCAGCGGCGGTAAAGGTATCCATCCAGGCCCTTTCTTCAGGCAGATAACCGGCATTTCCTTCGTTTTCCCTGGGCCTGGCAAGATCAATGGGAGTGTGGGCAATATTGTAGTCTCCGGAAAGTATAAAATGCCGCTTCTCTTTCCGGTATTTTTTACAGAGCTTCAAAATCGCATCACAGAAACCAAGTTTATAATCCAGCCGCCTTCCTTCTTCCTGGGAATTGGGGAAATAAGCGGAGATAAGGGTAAAATCCCTAAAATCAGCCTGAAGCACCCTCCCCTCATCATCGAATTCGCTTATTCCAAGGGTTCTTAAGTCCAGCGGTTCTATCCGTGAATAAATAGCCACACCGGAATAACCAGGTCTTTTGGCGCTTGCCCAGTAAGCATGGTAGAGTTTTCCATTTTTATCCCGAATCTCCCGAAGTTCGGCAGAAAGCTGCTCGGGCCGGGCTTTGGTCTCCTGAATACAAACCATATCCGCCCCTTCCGCTTCCATCCAGGGAATAAAACCCTTTTTTTCTACAGCCCGAATTCCATTAACGTTAAAACTAAAAATTCGCATTGAAGGGAGTATACAGGAAAAAGTCCGTCTAGACCAGTCACATAAACAGTTGTTTTTTTGGCGAAAATTGTATATTTTGTCAAAAAAGAGAGAAAAACATGGCGGTTGAAAACAGGGGAGATACCGAGTTACTCTCCAGAAATGAAGAAGAACTAAAAGAACCCAAAGATTATGTAGTTATTCTTTTGAATGATAACTATACAACAAGAGATTTCGTTGTTGAAATTCTAAAACTGGTTTTCCACAAGAACCCTGAGGAAGCAACCCGGATCATGCTAAATGTCCACCACAAAGGAAGAGGTGTGGTGGGCGTTTATACCTGGGACATAGCAATTACCAAGGCCAATCATGTCCATGACCTTGCGCGACAATACGATTATCCACTTAAATGCGTAATTGAAGAAGCCTGAACAGCTAAACATTTGCCTAAAAGACATATAAGTTGTATATTATAATATGGGGAGCTGCATATAAATGAAAATTTCTGAGCCTGTACGGATCATCATTGACAGGGCATACAATGAAGCCAAACTGCGAAGCCATGAGTACCTGACCCCTGAACACATACTCTACGCAGCGCTTGAATTCGCAGAAGTCCAGGAGATCCTGCAAGCTTGCGGCGCCAACCTGGAACACTTAAAGCACGGAATCGAGATCTTCTTTGATCAGAAGATCCCTGTAATAGCCGACGCCGACCCCATACAGACAGTTTATTTTCAAAGCGTCATTGAGCGGGCTGTAATGACCTGCCAGGCGGCACAAAAGAAAACCCTGGACGCCTCTGACATCCTTGTATCCCTGTATGATGAAGAAAAAAACTACTGCGCCTATTATATGCGCCTCGCAGGAGTCAGGCGTTATGATCTCCTTAACGTAATATCCCACGGAATTGATAATGAGCAGTCTTTCAGTTTGGGAAACCGAAGCCAGCCCCAAAACGACGGAGAGGAAACAAAGGACGGAAGTTCCGATGAGGATTTATTTGACGGCAGCGCCAAGACAAAGGCAGGCAAAAAAAACGTTCTGGAAAAATATGCCACAGAGCTTACAGCCATGGCCCGCGAGAACCGGCTGGAACCGGTAATCGGCAGGGAAGCGGAACTGGACCGTACAGTTCAGGTACTCTGCCGCAGGCTTAAAAACAACCCCGTTCATGTGGGCGATTCGGGGGTAGGGAAAACCGCCATCACAGAAGGACTTGCCCAGCGCATAGTCGCCGGCAAGGTGCCCCCTACGCTGAAAGATTTTTCCATTTACTCGCTGGACATGGGCGCCCTGGTAGCGGGAACCAAGTATAGGGGAGATTTTGAAGAGCGTATTAAAAGAGTGGTGGAGGAAATGCTAAAAAAAGAAAAAGCCATCCTCTTTATTGACGAAATCCACACACTGGTCGGCGCCGGCTCGGTTTCCGGCAGCGCCCTGGACGCTTCCAATCTTCTTAAACCCGCGCTTGCCAGCGGAAAACTCCGCTGTATAGGTTCCACAACCCATGAAGAGTATGGCAAATTCTTTGACAAAGACAGGGCCCTTTCCCGGCGCTTTCAGAAGATCGACATCAATGAACCCAGTGAGAATGATGCAATAAAGATCATCCTGGGCCTTAAAACCAAATACGAAGATTACCACCACGTTCATTATTCCGACGAAGCTGTTGAAGGTGCGGTAAGGCTCTCTGCACAATTCATTACCGAGAGACGGCTTCCGGATAAAGCCATTGATGTAATTGACGAAGCCGGTTCTTTTGCAAGAATCGAAGCATTCAAAACCGTACAGGAAGGCTCTGTAGAAATAATCGAGATCGGCCTTCCCCTGATAGAAACTGTGGTTTCCAAAATCGCCCGCATTCCGGAAAGATCCGTGGGCGAAAACGAGAAGGACAAACTCTTTTATTTGGAAGGAAGACTAAAAGAAAGGATCTTCGGCCAGGACGAAGCGGTAAAGACCGTGGTAAAAGCCGTTAAGCGCTCCCGGGCCGGGTTCAGGGCCCCGGATAAACCGGTGGCAAATTTCCTTTTTGTCGGGCCTACCGGAGTCGGAAAAACCGAGCTGGCCCGCAGCCTCGCAGATGTAATGGGAATAACCATGCACCGCTTCGACATGAGCGAGTATCAGGAAAAGCACACTGTCTCCCGTCTTGTAGGCGCTCCCCCTGGTTATGTAGGTTTTGAAGAAGGAGGTCTCCTTACGGATGCCATCCGAAAACAACCCCACGGCATAGTACTCCTGGACGAAATAGAAAAAGCTCACCCCGATATTTACAATATACTCCTTCAGATCATGGATTACGCTACAATTACAGACAATAACGGCCGTAAAGCCGATTTTCGCAATGTGGTATTAATAATGACCAGCAACGCCGGCGCCAGAGATATAGGAAAAAGCCTAATCGGTTTTGGAGAACGAACCGAAGATGAAACCGTTGTTGACGGCGCTGTAGAGAAGATCTTTACCCCCGAATTCAGGAACCGTCTGGACGCCATAGTCCACTTCAGCCACCTTTCAAGGGAAATCATGGTCTCAATAGTGAATAAGGAACTTAACCTTTTTAAAACCCAGCTTGCAGAAAAAAAAGTAAACCTGGAGACAACAGAAGCATGTATAAATCAGCTTGCAATAGACGGATACTCAAGGGAATCAGGCGCCCGGAATGTAGGAAGGCTGGTTGAAGAGAAGATCAAATCTTTCTTTGTGGATGAAGTCCTCTTCGGCCGTCTTGAATCGGGCGGACAGGCAAGGGCTGATTATTCGGACGGAGAATACAGGATCGAAATTATTGACACCGGTTATTCGAAAATTCCCAGCAGTGAGTGCGCAGAGGCGTAAATTTTGTCTCTCCCAAACGGGCCGGATCCTGATTTTCCCTTTCTCGATGAAAACGAAAGATTTCAATTTCCTAATCCTGTTGAAGCGGAACACAATAGCATAATTGCCTGGGGAGGCAACCTGTCCCCGGGTATGCTTCTTTCCGCATATGAGCAGGGCATATTCCCATGGTATAGCAACGGCGAACCTATTATCTGGCATTCCCCTGATCCCAGATTCATAATTTTTCCGGAAAAACTCCACATCTCGGGATCAATGAAAAAAATACTAAAACAGGGACGGTTCAACATCACATTTGACAGGGATTTTCCAGGAGTAATAAAGGCCTGCTCAAAAATAAAACGTCGCGGACAGGGCGGCACATGGATCACCGGCGACATGATCAATGCATATAACGAACTTCACCATTTGGGCATGGCCCGCTCGGCAGAGGCCTATATTGAAGGGGAACTGGCCGGCGGCTGCTACGGCATAAGGATTGGGAAAGCATTTTTTGGAGAATCCATGTTTGCAAAAAAACCAAACGCAAGCAAAGCCGCTTTTCTTACACTGGCCCGCTTTCTTTTCAGCGACGGAGTCCGCTTTATCGACTGCCAGCAGCCCACCCGTCACATGGAAAGCCTGGGAGGCGAAAAAATCAGCAGGGTGGATTTTATTACCCTGCTTAAGGAAACCCTGTCGCAATAATTATTCAGGAAAACCCTGTTGCCCTAATAGTAATAGTAGAGAATTATTTTCCCCGAAATATTGCCCGAACCGCTTACTTCTACTTTGGCCCCATAAGGTATGTAGTTTCTTAACTTGACTTTATACATTTTGGAATTATAGTAAGAATTGTATGACACGGATAAAACAGAGTAATACTTCCCATTTACAGTTATCTTAATATCATCAGAATAAAGATCAGATGGCGATGATGAAAAATAAATTTCAATAGTATCGGAATTCCTGATAATTACGTCCTCAATTTTTACAGTGCCAAATGCTATCATTAATTCACAGGAAATAAATGCAAAACTCATCAGCACTAAGATAAAAATGGACTTTTTTGGAATTTTCATAAAAACCTCCGGTTGTTCAATCCAGAACACTTTTCTAAATCCATCATAAAGTCATACCAATATAACAAGTAATTGCAATAAAAAGTTACCCCGGAAATAACCGTCAATTACTTGAAATTTCATTAAATATTGGCAATATTTAATGAAGAGCACCGCATGATTGAAAAGGAAATCATTGAAACAGCTATTCTGGAAAAGGAAAATTATTTTTCAGGAAGTAACAAAATATTTTCCAGTACCCGCGATATATTTTCGGCACGGCTTCAATCCTATATTCTGGAAACAGAAAAATACCTGGAAGCCGCAGTTATAGGAGAAATAGGCAACAATACATTTGACCACAATTTTGGATTTTTGACATCCAATCCCAAAGGAGTCTATTTTAACCATGAGTATAAGCAAAAATATACTGTGCTTGCCGATTACGGCAAAGGTATAAGGCAATCTTTGCTGCCTGTCTTGCCATCAATCGCATCTGATGAAGAGGCAATTGAAATAGCATTTACAAAAAGAGTTTCAGGAAGATCTCCGGAATTAAGGGGCAATGGATTAAAATTTGTCGTCGAGGTAATTAAGCAAAAAAATTGGCATTTATACTTTCAATCCGGTTATGGTTCATGCTCAATTGACAAAAACTTAATTTCATTTCAAAAAATGGAAAAATCGCTGGAGGGATGTCTGGCAATAATTTCTTTCTGCGGGGATATGTTATAATGAAAGTAGATATTATTAATTTTGGAGATGTCCTTATTTCCCGCCCGGCTGGAAGAGAAGCATTTTTAATGGCAAAGGCTTATGTATTCAGGGAAATAAAGGAAAATGACGATATAATTCTTGATTTTAATGGAATAAAGGTATTGACGCCTTCATGGGCTGATGAATTTATTTCCGGAATAAAATCTGAATATTCAAATAATATGCAATATTTAAATACTGAAAATCCGTCTGTTAAGGCATCACTAAAAGCAATTCAGCAATGATTTAGAAGTAGTCAAAAGAAAACTAAACATTAAGAATTTCGCATAGGGTACACAGGGAAGGCATCGCACGGAGCTCACGAAGGTCACGGGGAAGCCAGGGGAAAAAACCGGGAAGCAAGTTTCCGAATTCTAACCTTTAATCATTTTTCGGAATTGAAAATTAAGTCAAAGTGAGAATTTTATTAACGAGCGAAGTTAGGGTCGGAACATGACCAAACGGGCGAAGTCAAAAAAGGGTATTAATACCCGCATCTTGCCGCGTCGACCTGGTATTCCATCTTGCAGCAAGGGTTAAAGTGAATTAAACTGCATAAAGAGAAACCGGATGATAAATGCAATTATTGAATTTACCCAATCGGCATTCAAACATGATATTGGCGAGGAAGATATTCGTCATGCTTTGCTCCATCCGGTTTATGATGAAATACAAGATTTAGGCGATAACAAGCACCTTTTGCTTGGGTTTGATCGCAATTTAAATATGCTGGAAATAGCTTATAATATAATAGATGAACAGACTTTTAAGGTATTCCATGCAATGAAGTGCAGGAATTCATATTTTGAACTAATAGGGAGGTAATTATGCCTGACATGACCGAAGAAGAATATGACGCCCTTGACGAATTGTGGACAATAAACCCGCCCAAAGTATCAGGTGATGGAAAGAATGGTTTTTTTATGAGACATAAAAATGAAATCGTAATTTTAGATAATGTTTCCGCCACATGGCTTCAACTTAAATCCAATATTACAAAAAAAACAAAAACTGAAATTATCAGTGAACTGATTAGGGAAAAAATAGCCTCGGATGTCGTTTAAAAAATTTGTGAGCGTCGGAGGCAAGTAAACTTGGCCGCGACGCTCACTTCGCCTGTCAATAAAAATTCTTTTACATCTCCTTTAGGAAAGCCAAATATCCCTTATATGCCAAATAAAGGTCAATTTTGCTTATCACTTCAAAAGGAGAATGCATGGACAGGACAGGGACGCCGCAGTCAAGTACTTCGATACCGTATTTAGCAGCGTGAAGAGCAATGGTGCCTCCGCCGCCCTTATCAACCTTGCCAAATTCACCGAATTGCCAGGGGATCTTGTTCCGGTCCAAAAGGGCCAGCACTCTGGAACAGAACTCCGCATTGGCGTCGCTGGCACCGACTTTGCCTCTGGAGCCTGTGTACTTGTTGATAACAAGGCCTTTCCCAAAATAGGAAGAATTTCTCTTGTCAAAAACTCCGGCGTAGGACGGATCATAGGCGCCGTTGACATCTGCGGAAAGCATACATGAATTGCAAAGACAGTCCCTAAGGCAGGATTCCCCTGCAAGGGCAGCGATAAAATTTTCAAATCCGTAGGAATACGCGCCGGTATTGCCGTATGAGCCGATCTCTTCCTTGTCCGAAAGGTAGCAGAGGGCGGTTTTGGCCGGGGGTTCCTTTCCGGATGAAACTTCCAGCAGCGCCATGAGTGAGGGATAGGCGCAGCACCTGTCGTCATGGCCGTATCCTCCAATCATGCTCCGGTCAAGGCCGAGGTCCCTTGCCTTGAAGGCAGGGACAAATTCTATTTCCGCGCCGGCAAAGTGTTTTTCATCTATACCGTATTTTTTATTGAGTATGGAAAGGAAGAGCAGCTTTACCTTCTCCTTTACCTTTTCATCCTCGTAGGGCCTGGATCCTGCAAGTATGTCCAGATCCTCCCCCTCCACCACATCTGCGGCTTTTTTCTGCATCTGTTCCTGGGCCAGGTGGGGCAAAAGGTCCGTTATTGTAAATACCGGATCATCCTCGTCTTCACCGAGGGAAATCTTTATTTCCTTTCCGTCGGGGCCAAAAAAGACCCCATGCATGGCCAGGGGAATGGTCGTCCATTGATACTTTTTTATGCCCCCGTAGTAATGGGTATCAAGGAAAGCGAAATCGCTGTCTTCGTATATGGGGTACTGCTTAAGATCTATTCTGGGTGAATCCACATGAGCGCCCAGTATGTTGATGCCTTCAACAATGGGCTTTTTACCGGCTACCGCCGCTATCAGCGCCTTACCCCTTAAATGCTCAAATACTTTTGTACCCGGAGCAAACGGCGCTTTGGAGCGGAGCCCTTTAAGTTCTTTAAACCCCTGCTTCCTTAGCATTTCTGCGGCTATGGAAGAAAACTCCCTTTCCGTCTTTCCGCGGTTCAGCATGTCGATGTAAGAACGGGAAAATATTTCAACATCTTTTCCGGTTTTTTCATCAATACCTTCCCAGCAGTTTTTTAGGGAAATGAAAAGTTTATCAGAAAGACGCTGCCCGGCAGTTTTGGACTCCGCGTTTTTCGCGGATACTTTGGGTTCCGTATTTTTCGCGGATGCTTTGGGCTTCTTTCCGGCAGAAAGGGTCTTTTTTGATTTGGAATCTCCAGGCATAATATACTCCTCGGCTTATGGTAAAATCTTTATATATATAATATAGTAATTTTTATGGAAGTTCGAGGCCGTTACGCACCTTCTCCTACAGGATTTCAGCATATTGGGGGAGTAAGAACCGCGCTTTTCAATTACCTTTTTGCCCGTTCCAGGGGGGGGAAATTTATCCTGCGTCTGGAAGACACCGATCGCGCAAGGTGTGACGAAACTTATGTCAGAAATCTTTTCGATACTTTTGCCTGGCTTGGTTTTCACTGGGACGAAGGACCGGATCTGGGAGGCCCTTTTGGACCCTACATTCAGTCTGAAAGAAATGATCTCTATAAAAAGTACTCACAGGAGCTTCTTGAAAAAGACTCTGCCTATTATTGTTTCTGCACCAGTGAACGGATCGATAAGGTAAGAAAGGAGCGGGAAGTCGCGCATTCGGCGGAATCCGGATACGACAGGTTCTGCCGTAATATTCCGCGTGAGGAAGCGGCTCGCCGGGCAGCCGCAGGGGAAGCCCATACGATTCGCCTTAAAATTCCTCTGGGAGAAACAAGCACATCCTTCTTTGATCATATAATTGGAACGGTTGAATGGAAAAACGTGGATATAAGCCCTGATCCTGTTCTTCTAAAATCCGACGGATTTCCAACCTATCATCTGGCCAATGTGGTAGACGATCACCTCATGGGCATTACCCACATACTCCGCGCCCAGGAATGGCTCCCCTCGGTCCCTCTCCATGTAATAATGTATCAAGCTTTGGGCTGGGAACACCCTGAATATTGCCACCTTCCCATGGTAATGGGGCAGGACGGGAAAAAACTCTCCAAACGCCACGGTTCCACGTCAATTGACGAATTCCGGCGCCAGGGTTGTCTTCCCGAAGCGCTGATTAACTATGTGGCTCTGGTAGGCGCTTCCTATGAGGAAGGAAAGGACATATATAATCTGGAAGAGCTTGTGGAGCGCTTCAGCCTGGATAAGCTAAATAAAGCGCCGGCAATTTTTGATTATAAAAAGCTGGAATGGTATAATGGCCAGTACATCAGGATGAAAAGTGATGATGAACTTGCTGCCTTAAGCCTGCCCTTTGCCGTAGAAACCGGTCTTTTCGGCGCCCGGGGCGAAAGTCCGGATTCCGTTCAGGAGAAACTCTACATAGCTGCAATGCCTCTTGTAAAGGAACGCTCTCTTTATCTTACAGAAATTCCTATTAAGCTCCGCTATCTTTTTTTTGAACCTGACATCCCGGCGCCTGAGGAATTTTTCCCGAAAAAAGCGGATTTAGGGACGACGGCGGAACTTCTAAGGAAAGCAGGGACAATGGTAAGAGCCATGGCAGATGCGCCTGACGACGGCGAAGCCGAAACTCTTATAAAGTCTTTCGCAGAAAAGGAAGGCCTTAAACTGGGAGATCTTATGATGCCCCTCCGGGTAGCAATAACCGGGGAGCGGGTCAGCCCTCCCCTTTTCGGAAGCCTGAGGCTTTTGGGAAAAGAAAAAGCCCTTGCCCGCGTAGACAGGGCGCTTGCTGTACTGGAAAAATAATTTTTATCAGGGTTTGGGAAATAATTCTCATCAAGGTTTGGCATTAAAGAGTTCTATTTTTGCCTTCACATAATCCAGCCGGTCCTGGTTAAGTACCGACCGGCAGCAGCCCGCCAGTTTTTCAACATTGTACCAGCCGCGGTTAATGAACTTCATCCCCTTCCCTTCCTCAAACCAATAAACAAGGGCAATTTTTTCGCTGTCAACCTCAATGGCATTTACGCCTTTTTTGCCTATGGCGCTGCCGGAATTAAATAGACATGGAACCGGAAGTTCATCGCCGTAGAGGCCAATCCTAATCCCCTGCCGGCGTTCTGCCCGCTTGAGCTTGCCCAGTTCCTGCCTAAGCGCCATTACTTCATGGGCGATCCGTTCACGCTCCTCTCCCCGGGAAGAAGGATAATTCCTGCAATGTTTTTCAATTTCAAATTTAATATAATCAAACCGGCCCAGAGATTCAAAAAGCGCCCGGTGGGTATGTCCGATAACGGAAATGCAGTTATTGTTCAGGGAAAATCTATAAGCCTGGCGCTCAACATGGAAACGGCGGTAGGGGCTCCGGGCGGATGAAATATTACGTATCCCGAATGGCTTAAAAAGATACCTTAGACTCAGCCGGATTATATTGTTAAAATCCGTATAAACTCTTGACGACTGATGGCCATGGTATATATAGAGGGGGAGCAGCGGAGTTTCTACGCGCACCACATTGTATAGGGGATATGGATAATCTTTTACAAAGACAAGGTCTTCGTCGTGGTTCCCCAGGGTTTTATAAAGGCGTCCGGCTGAGGCGAAAAGATCAAAAACCCTGTACATTCCTGCCCATTCAGCACGAATGGCAGACAGAGGGTACTTCGCAAGTTCTTCAATATCTCCGTTAAGTACCAGGTACCAGCCGTTTTTATAATAATAGTTTTCAAGTATCCTCTTTACCATATCACCGTTGGGGTGAAAATCATCACGGCTGCCCGATCCCATGTGAAAATCGCTGATGATGAGGACTTTGCCTCCTCTAGGGGATTGTGTACCTGCTGAATCAGAAGACGAATCAAGGTCCAGTATGGCGGCGGGGTTAAACCTTTTATTAATTATGTCCGAAAAGAACGAAGATGTCATTAATAAAAAAATAATAGCAAAATAAAGAATAAGTAACAAGACAAGAAGTTTTCTCTGTGGCATAATAATCCGGAAAATCACTGGAAGGAATGGAATATGCGTCTAAACAACCGCGAATTGGCCAATATTGCCCAATGGGAGAAAGCAGGAATAGAGCTGCCCAAATTTAACAGGGAAAAAATGATTGAGGCTACCCAAAAAAACCCTGAATGGGTTCATTTCGGTGCAGGGAATATATTCCGAATCTTTCCTGCGGCCCTGCAGCAAACCCTTTTGGAAAAAGGAATAGAAAAAACCGGTATCATCATGGTGGCAGGACGGGACGGCGAAATAATAGACAAGGTTTTTAAACCCTGCGACAACCTTACCCTTGGTGTAACCCTGAAAGCAGACGGTACCATAGAAAAGAAAGTAATTGCCAGCATTTCAAGGGCCCTGTGGATGGGTAATAAAGAAGAATATGAAGAATTAAAAAACATTTTCCGTTCTCCATCGCTAAAAATGGCAAGTTTCACCATCACCGAAAAGGCCTATAACCTTTACGGAAGCAAGGGTGAAATCCCCGGCGATGTGGCGGACGATTTTAATTTGGGTCCCGCAGGAGAAGGCGGTACGGGACCAAAAAATTACCTTGGAAAAATCACGGCCTTGCTTCTGGAACGTTACCGGGCCGGAAACCTGCCCCTTGCCCTGGTCAGCATGGACAACTGTTCCCATAACGGGGATAAATTATTCACGGCGGTGGAAACCTTCGCCCGAAACTGGACAGAGAGGGGTTTCATTGAAAAAGGTTTCCTTGAATACCTGCGGGGGGAACCTTCTCCCGTTGATCCGGATAAAGCAGAAGGATGCGGAAAAGCAAGCGGAAAAAAAGTAAGTTTTCCCTGGTCCATGATCGACAAGATAACCCCGGGTCCGGACAAGGGTGTTAGGGAACTTCTTGAAAAAGACGGCTTTACCGATACGGAATTCTATGTCAAGACATCCCCCACAGCTCCATTTGTAAACGCTGAGGAGCCCCAGTATCTTGTAATTGAAGATGACTTCCCGGCCGGCCGGCCGGCNCTTGAAAAAACCGGTGTACTTTTTACAGGCAGGGAAACCGTAGACAGGGTTGAAAGAATGAAAGTCTGTACCTGTCTTAACCCCCTGCATACTGCCCTGGCGATCTTCGGCTGCCTTTTGGGCTATACAAGAATAAGCGAGGAAATGAAAAACCCCTGCCTTGTTAAGCTTATTGAAGGCATAGGTTACCGCGAAGGTCTGCCTGTAGTAACAGATCCCCTGATAATGGATCCCAAAGAATTTCTGGACACGGTGATAAAGATACGCCTGCCCAATCCCTTTATGCCGGATACACCCCAGCGTATTGCGACTGACAGTTCCCAGAAGATTCCGGTCCGTTACGGTGAAACAATCAAAGCCTACCTTTCAGGCAGTACCCTTAAGGTGAAAGACCTGAAATTTATCCCTCTGGTTTTCGCCGCATGGCTCCGGTACCTCATGGGAATTAATGACGAGGGTGCACCGTTTGAAATAAGTCCGGACCCCCTGTATTCCTCTCTGTCTCAGGCTGTTGCAGGCATTAAACCGGGAGACAATGGGCCCTTCCATTCCATGCTTGAACCCATAATTTCAGACAAGAGTATCTTCGGGGTAAACCTCTATGAAGCCGGACTTGGAGACCTGGTGGAAAAATATTTTGAAGAACTCACTGCGGGGAAGGGAGCTGTTGCCCGAACCCTGAAGAAATATACGGATTAAGAGGTATGGGCCCGTCCCTGACAGCCGCATACGGAAATTCGGCTAATAACAATTTCTTTTATGGCATCCCTGCCGGCCTCTCCGTATTTTTTCGGGTCAAAACAGAGAGGATCATGTTCCAGGAAAGCCCGTATGGCCTTGGTATAGCCGATGCGAAGATCGGTTGCGATATTTACCTTGCAGATGCCCCGGCCAATGCAATCCTGAACCACGGAATCTTCCAGTCCTGACGCACCGTGCAGAACCAGGGGAATTTCCAGCTTCTCTTTCAGGATCGATATAAGCTCCGGCTTCAATACAGGTTTAACCGCATACACTCCATGCGCTGTACCTACCCCTATGGCCAAAGATGAAACTCCTGTCTCCGCGACAAAACGAACGGCTTCATCGGGATCTGTATAGCCTGAGTTTTCTGCCGATATATCATCCTCTTTACCGCCCACGCGACCAAGTTCTCCCTCCACAGGTATTCCAGAGATCATGCAAAGTTCCACCGTACTTTTTGTAAAGCTGATATTCTCTTCAAGCGGGAAATGGGAGCCGTCGATCATTATGGATGTATATCCGGCGCGCAGGGCGTCCTCCGCGAGAGCGCGGCTATTCCCATGGTCAAGGTGCAAGGCAACCGGAATTGCCGCCTTTTTCGCAGCCGCCGCGGCATTTGCCGCAAAAATCTCAACTGACGCATAACGAATGGTAGAAGGCGTAGTCTGCAAAATAACGGGAGCGTTCATTTCCTCGCAGGCCGCAATGATAGCAAGGATCATCTCCATATTTTCGCAGTTAAATGCCGGAACAGCATAACCATTCTTCCGCGCGGCGGACAGCATCTCAATTGTCGTTGTGAGCGGCATTCTGCATCCCCCTTACAGCTTTATCCATGCCTCCAGTCCTTTGGGTTTATCGGGATCGGCGCCGGTTTTAAGCGACTTCTTGTATGCTATCATCTGACAAAGGAGAATAAATGGAATTCCGGCGGATACATGCGACAAAGCGCAATCATAGGTAATACACCCTGTACTTATAGATTCCGATGCAATATCGGAGAATACAACAAGTTCCGAATTTTTATCCTTTATATCCAGGAGAAGTTTATTTTCCAGTTCATTTTTTTTGCCCAATGCCGCCAAAACAAGAGTATCTTCCCCCAGGAGTACCATGGGGCCGTGCCGTACATCCAGAAGGTGATAATAATTTGACGGCAGCTGACAGATCTCCTTGAAAGCCAGGGCGCCTTCCTCTGCCAGACCTTCCAGCTCAGCGTCCGCCAGAACCACAGCGTGCGTCCAGGGACGATCCGAAAGTTCATCGGCAAGATTTTCCGCCTTTTTCAAAAACTCCCCGCCATTATTAAGCAAATGATGCAGTTCATCCAGCAAGGGCCTGTTTTTTGTCATTATGGCCAGAATATAAACGGCGGTGAAGTAAAAATTGGTCACCGAGCGGGTTTGGCACACGCTGGAATCAAAAGCCCAGGGCATTGAAACGGTTAATTCACTTTTTAAAGCCAGCGGCGTATCATCCGCACAGATTAACGAGGCAGTTGAAAAGGAAAACCCTTCCGATTTAAGCGCGTCCAAAGCCATGAGCAGTTCGCTGGTGCGTCCGGAACGCGAAATACATACAACAAGAGCCTCCCGGAAACATTTCTCATAACGCGCTGCGTGCAGAAGAATATCTCCCGCCGCCATAGCAGTTGAAGGAAGACCTGTCGCAATATGCGTCATAATGGCCATGGATTTGGCAAGTGAATAACTTGAACCACAGCCTATAAAAACAAAACGCTTTTTATCTTTAAAAAATTCCTCAATACCGACCTTCTGTTTTTCGAGAAGATCGCCTGTTTTCTTAAGCGCGTTAAGCGTGTCGAGTATTTCGGTATAGGTAAGTTTCATGATTAGCCTCCTCGCTTTGGGTTTTCATAATCTGCAAAATTTGCGCCAAACCACCCGGGTAAAAATGCTGGAATGCCAGCATCATAGCTCCCTCCATGGGACGAAACCGCGGGGTTGAGAGCTTAGCTCCCCTTTTTTCCATTTCTTTGGAAAAATACGGCAATACCAGTTCCCCTGCCCTGAATAATCCGCCCGAGTATGAAACAACAAAAGTACCCCCGCCGAAATCCAGCTGATTTCTGACAGCATCGACCAATAGGCATAATTCGGACACCGCTTCCACGTAAAGCGCTTTGGCGCTGGGAGATCCTGCCAAAGCAGATTTTTCGGCCAGGAACTGCAATTTTGCCACCTGTTCCCTATAACCAATGTATCCGGAATGTATTATGTCTATTAAATTGAAGTCATCTTGAATATTGAATTCCCTGCGTACCGTTGCATACAATTCATCCCGAACCATGCGGCCATCAGCCTGTTTGGAAAACAGTTCCATGACTTTACGGCCCACCCAGTAACATGAACCCTCGTCTCCAAAAAACTCACTCCAGCCGCCGCTTCGCGCCTTATTGCCGTAAATGTCCTTTCCAAAGGCAATGGATCCCGTACCTGCAACAATATTTATTCCAGGTTCCAGAGCCATTGAACCCGCCCAGCCCACTTCTACATCGTTGGCAAAATATATGGGGATCCCTGGAAATACGTCGCCAACAGCCTGCTCCAGCTCAGTATCGCCTTCGACACTTTCCCCGTAACAGGGAAGGCCCATCACGATTCCGGCTATTGTGCTATTTTCACCTTCAATGAGACTGTTAACAGTTTCCCTTAGATTATGCGCCACATTCCATGAGCCGTGCTCCCGCCATGAAGAACCCCTGGTATTCGCATAACGCAATGAAGAATCATCAATACTGGCGGCACAAACCGCGGTTTTTGTCGCGCCTCCGTCTATTCCGATATAATACCGCAATTTATTGTCCTCCATTTTAATGGTTCTGAAGCTCACCAAATGCTGGTGATACGTTCCTCCACCCTATCAAGTCCCATTTTAATTGCGCCATAGAGACAGGCTTGCTTATTCAACATTGACGGCGTAATATTCTGGGTCAAAGGAAAATTTTGCTCAACCCGATGTTTTAACATGGATACTTCCTTTTCGCCGAAACTACAGGCATCCCCGCCCAGTATTATCACCTGGGGATCCATAACCGTAGCGCTGTTAAGCAAAACAACAGCAAATTGATCCAGCAGCCTGTTAATTACTTTTTTGGCCGCCTCATCTCCGCTGTTTGCGAGTGCACACAGATCGGAAATTGTATTAAGCGAACTCTCTTCGGTTAATTCCCAATATTCCCGGCAAACAGCGGCATTGCTCAGCAGGTGCTCATAATTTTTAACAGGTGTTTCAAAAGAATTCTCGGAATCGATATGCGGTAATCCAGGTACCATATAACCGACTTCACCGGCCATATTATGCTCTCCGCGGAGAAGCTTGCCATTCAGAACCAGCCGGGCTGCAAGCCCCTGCCCCAGCTTAACATAAAGTATATTATCGTAATCTTTTCCCACTCCCTTCCAGCTTTCACCTATAACATCAAGGTTTACGTCATTTTCTATGTAAGTTTCAATGGATAACGCCTCGAAGACCAGCGAACGGATGTCTATATCTTCCCATCTATTCATGAAAAACGAATGCTGACTTTTCCCGGTTTCAGGATTAAAAATTCCCGGAGTTCCAATGGTGACCACCCAAATTTTTTCCTGGGGTACATTTGCTTCGGAAATGATATTCCTAAGCCTGGAGAGCAGCAGCCCCATAACTGCGTGCGGATCCTTTAGGTGGAAAATCGGCTCTTCATAATATTTAATTATATTGCCCAAAAGGTCCGCCAGCGCCGCCTTGAGTATACCCCCTACAATATCAGCGCCGACCACATAACAAAAATCACCACAGAGCCCCACAGGAACAGGCCTCCGCCCCATGTTTGATTCCTCGGCGCCGCACTCCTTTATAATGCCCTTGTTTAAAAGCTGGGATGTATTTCGGGTGACAGCGGTGGGACTGATCCCAAGCAAACGGGATAATTCCACCCGTGAAGTAGGCCCCCGTTCGCGGAGGATCGAAAGCATTTGGTTTTTATTATAATCGCCAATATGTTTTGGCATCGTATGGTTCATAATTATCCATTCAGGAAACGAAGTATATTTTTCCCGTAGTATTTCTCCCTGTTTTCAGGGCCAACTCCGGCATTATCCAGGGCTTCCTTATCCATTGCCAAGATGCTAGTTGCATATTCGGAATCGTAATGGCTGTTACAATCTGTTCCAAATATTACATTATCTTCGATATCATAACCAATACCGTAAATTTTGGAAAAAACATCGTTACGGTAAATCCGGGGAGTTCCCGGAGTAGTATCAATAAACATTTCCGCGCTGGTTGTCCCTCGTTCCTTGCGACTCTGCCAAAAGCCGAAAACCGCCAGGTTTTCATCACACCAGGGCCAGGAAACATGGGCAAGGGCAAAACGTAATTTGGGTATTTCAAAAAGCGGTTCAAATCCAACGGGCCTGTTATACTGACTCCAGGGGCCGTTCCCGTAAAGGATCCCCGAATGGAATAATATCGGCTTATTGGCCTTGGCTATGTGCTCCCATACCTGCATGGGTTTCTTGTCTCCGGGGAAATGGCGGTTACAGATGACCTTGAACCCGGCAATCCCCGCGGCAACAGCTTTATCCACCTGGTCAATAGAGTCTTCTTCCAGCGGATCGATCCAAAAAAAAGGAATTATGCGATCGGAGAATGCCGCCCATTCCATTGCCTGGGCAAGAGCTTCTTTGGGACTCCTGGGGGAGCCGAAAATTGCCTCATCTTTACAATCTTCCCTGTAAAACGAAGCAGGATGATAAGACAGGAGAATCATCCTGTCAATGCCGGCAATGTCAAGCTGTTTAATCAATTCTTCTTTGGATTGCGCCCCTGGAGCGGTGTGAACGTGACAATCAATAATCATAATATCCCCCAAAATTTCCCGAATTTACCGGGTACTTATCTATATTGAGATTGACTTAAAATTCGACAAAAAATCCCTGTTCTTTTCAAGCATGGTCCTTGTCATTTCCCGGATCTCGGCCATGGAAAGAACACTGGCCGAGAGGGGATCAAAAAGAATGGCCTGGAATATCTTTTCGGGATTACCTTCAATAGCTCCCGCTATGGCCAGTTCTTCACAGCGGCTGGAAGTATTTACCAAAATGGCAAGATGATCCGGCAAGGGTCCCACGTGAAAAGGTTTAATCCCAGCCTTGGAAGCCAGAACCGGTACTTCCACACAAGCCATTGGAGGAAGATTGTCAATCAAACCCGTATTGGGCAGATTGCCGTTAAACTGGAAAGGCGTATTATCCCCGAAAATTGCATTGCAAATATTGGAGGCGTATTCTTCACCGCGTTCCAAATCCACTTCTTCCGCCGCAAGCCTCTCTTTGAACTGATCCTCCCAGGTTTTTTCCTTGTCCAGATATTCGTCAAGGATATAGGCGTATGCTCCGGGATTCCAGCCTGTTCCATGGGTGCAGTACTTTTCTATTAAGTCCGGCCTTTTGCGGAACCAAGCATTGTATTCAGAATTATGCCCCGAGGATTCGGTGGGAAAGTAACCCAAATTAAGGAACATTTCGTTCCTTACAGGTTCTTCGTTGTATATTTCCTTTTTGTTGAGTACCGCCTCCCTTAAAAGCGGATAGGCATCTTTGCCTTTCCATTTATATTCCAGATAAAAAGCCTGATGATTAATGCCTGCGCAGATATAATCAATATCTTTCTGGTCAGCGCCCAGCCAACCGGCAAGCATTGAAGCAGTTCCCTGGACAGAATGGCAGAGTCCAGTTACATTCACCTTGCTCTGTTTCTGGAGGTAACTGCAAAGCAGAGCCATGGGATTTGTATAATTAAGAACCACCGCATCGGGGCAGTAGCGTTCCACATCCCGGACTATATCCAGCATTACAGGAGCGGTTCGGAGGAAACGGAAGATCCCGGAAGGCCCCCTGGTATCTCCTACGCAGATATCCACACCGAATTTTTTGGGTATTTCAATGTCATAGCGCCAAACATCTACACCCCCCTGAAGGATGGTGATTAGTACTCCATCGGCGCCGGGAAGGGCTTTTTCCCGGTCTGTAGTGGCATGGACGGTGGCGCCATAAGCTCCGGCTTTTATCAGCTTTTCCAGAGCCTTTGCGGCATACTCAAGCCTGCCTTTATGAATATCCACCAGATGGAATTCGGCATCTTTAAAGCTTTCAAAGGTTAATATGTCCCTCACAAGATCCTGAGTAAACCCGAGTGAACCCGCGCCAATAAATACAAATTTCTTTTTCATAAGCTAGAATGGTTTACCCATTTCCTCCAAATTAATATACATGAGCCATTTTCAAAACTCGGTTAGATTTTGAAAATGGCTTTGGAAAAACCGGTTTTTACCGGTTTTTCCTACTAAATCCAAGGTTGCTTTTTCAAAAACTGAAGTTTTGAAAAAGCCTCATATAATAAAAATATTATCATAAAAAAATATTTACTTCATGCCTGTAATGGCTACACTCCTTATAAACTGCTTCTGGAAAATAAAAAACACCGTTGTTATGGGAAGCATAACCAGGGTGGCTACCGCCATTATTGCGCCAACATCTCTGGAACGGTTATCAGAAAAATACTGAATAGCCAGAGACATGGTCATGTTCTGGGGCCTGTTGAGGTAAAGCAAAGGCATCATGTAATCATTCCAGTACTGCAGGAAAGTAAAAATAGCCAATGCGCCTATGGCCGGACGAATTAGGGGAACAATAATCCGGGTATAAATATAAAACGCTCCGGCGCCGTCAATTATGGCGGCTTCACAGAGGCTGTCCGGAACATCCGCAATA
>JGI24702J35022_10000571_pt1 | contig 22381 bp, 18 predicted proteins | sample TergutTh196P4_FD_35022 | JGI IMG/M metagenome (IMG submission 35022)
TGAAATGTTCTTTTCATCTGTCAATCTTTTTATTACTTGTTATTTTATTTCAAAATCGGGCTGCAAAGGTATCTGTTTTTTTTGAAATAACAAGCAACTATGGCTTATATTTTTCCATTTGAGGTAAAACCTTTTGAATTTCTGCTATTCGTTTGCTATCGCTGGGGTGTGTACTCAAAAAGTCAGAGCTGTTATCATTGCTGGAAAGATTAGACATTTTTTGCCAGAATGTCAATGCATTGTTCGGATTATATCCGGCTATGGTCATAAAAACAAGCCCTAAGTAGTCGGCTTCATATTCATGCTTGCGGGAGTAAGGGAGCATCACGCCTAACTGTGTGCCAAGCCCGAAAACCGTACTGCCAACCTGCTGCATTGCTGCCGTCCGGGTGCTCAATGCCATATCCAAAATAGAAGCGCCATACTGCGCTAAAATCTCCTGACTCATACGTTCATTACTGTGTTTCGCAACAGCATGAGCCACTTCATGTCCAATCACGACCGCCAATTCATCTTCGTTTGATACTAACGGGAGTAAACCTTCAAAGACGACAATTTTGCCTCCCGGCATACAAAAGGCATTGACTGATTCGTCTTTTATTAAATTGAAATCCCACTGGAAATTAGCGATTTCTTTTTCCATGCCATTTTGCCTCAGATAGGCTTCAGTAGCGGCAGCTATTTTCTTTCCTACCCGCTCAACCATCGTTGATTTGGTACGATCAGTCGACTTGGTAGCCGTATTCATATACGCTTCATACTGGGTAAGGCTGGCTGTCAAAAGCTCTGCGTCGGAAACTAATAAAATTTGTTTTCTTCCTGTCAGCGGGACGCTTCCGCAAGATGCGAGGAGTAATAGTATAATTAACATCCCCGTAATTTTTTTAATACACTTCATTTTGATTTTTTTTAGAAATTAACGGCGCAAAAATAGTGTTTATTTTTGACAATATCGCTATTTATCCTATTTTTCATTAAGAAATCATAATAAAATGCCCCTTTATTGCAAAAAATGAATAATAATCGTATTTTTGCAGGCATAGAATCCTTTTTTAATTCATAATTATATCAATGCTTATGAAAAATTTTTTAGACGAAAACTTCCTGTTAGAAACAAAGACAGCGCAGGAGTTGTATCACAATCACGCGGCAAAAATGCCGATAATAGACTATCACTGTCACTTAGTACCTAAAATGGTAGCCGACGATCATCAATTCAACTCGTTGACCGAAATCTGGCTTGGAGGCGACCATTACAAATGGCGCGCCATGCGAACAAATGGGATTGATGAACGTTTCATCACAGGTAAAGACACCTCCGATTGGGAGAAATTTGAAAAATGGGCAGAAACCGTCCCTTATACGATGCGTAACCCACTCTACCACTGGACGCATCTGGAGCTTAAAACTGCTTTCGGCATCACCAAACTGCTAAACCCGAAGACAGCGAAAGAAATCTACGACGAATGTAATGAGAAATTAGCTTTACCCGGTTTTACAGCGCGTAACCTGATGCGACGCTACAAGGTGGAGGTGGTCTGTACTACCGACGATCCGGTCGATTCGCTTGAATATCATATAGGCACGCGAGAGAGTGGTTTCGAAATAAAGATGTTGCCTACCTGGCGTCCCGATAAAGCCATGGCGGTCGAATCTCCCGAAAACTTCCGCACTTACATTGAAAAACTATCGGAAGTGAGCGGCATAACGATCTCAACGTTTAGCGATGTGGTCGAAGCCTTACGCAAACGGCATCAGTACTTCGAAGCGCAGGGATGCAAACTGTCCGACCACGGTATCGAAGAATTTTATGCCGAAGACTATACGGAAGCTGAAATCAATGCTATCTTCCGAAAAGTGTACGGCGGTACGGCTCTGACGCACGACGAAATACTGAAATTCAAATCAGCCATGTTAATCGTCTTCGGGGAGATGGACGCTGAAACCGGTTGGACACAGCAATTCCATTATGGCGTTATCCGCAACAACAACTCGCGGATGTTTCGTTTGACAGGCCCGGATACCGGCTTTGATTCGATGGGCGAATTCAACACAGCTAAAGCGATGTCAAAATATTTTGACAAACTGAACAACGCCGGTAAGTTAACCAAAACTATCCTGTACAACGTGAATCCCTGCGCCAACGAAATGATAGCCACTATGATCGGCAATTTCCAGGACGGTACGATAGCCGGCAAGATGCAGTTTGGATCGGGCTGGTGGTTTTTAGATCAGAAAGAGGGCATGGAGAAACAGATGAACGCATTGTCCGTGCTTGGCCTGCTAAGCCGTTTCGTAGGCATGTTGACCGATTCGCGCAGTTTTCTGTCGTATCCCCGCCACGAATACTTCCGCCGCACTCTGTGCAACCTGCTCGGCAATGACGTGGAAAGCGGACAACTACCCGCCTCCGAAATCGGTTTCATCGGTCGGATGGTCGAAAATATCAGCTACTTCAACGCTAAACAATTCTTTAATTTTTAGTTGAACAGCGCGCTTTTGCCCTTTTATTTTCTAATCTCCAGATTCACAGGGTCCCAATAAACCGGTTTGCCTGAAAGGTAGCTCTCGAAACACATAACCGCGGGAACAGCTGTTTGTACGGCAAAACGGACGTCGGCTTCGACGAATGTTTTGTTACGGATAGCAGTAAAAAATCGTGTGTGATGGTCTAAATGACAATTGTTGTACCCCTTTTCTACAAACAGGAGTTCGGTATCGCTTATTTGTGCAGGTTTATCAATCGTTTGGCCTATCGAGGGTAGTCCGGTAAAGTCTGCAGCCGATACTTTGGCCGGTTTTTTCAGGGTTACTTTGTCCCATTCTACTCGCACTGTTCCTTCACTCCCTATGATGGTGAAATCAAGGCTCCCCCATTTTTTCGACACTCCGTCAGCATAATTGGCTGTTAAAGCGGCTTTGAAAGCGTTTGCTCCGTTTTGAGCAGGATAATCGAAATATCCTAACATAATGTAGGGGGTATCGCCTACGCCGTCGTCGTCGCCTGTGGTATAAACTTTTTCAGGTCCTTGCGAATTCATGATGTATTGCAAACTCGATAACACATGCACAAACAAATCGCCTGCTATCCCGGTGCCGTAGTCCTGCCAGTTGCGCCAGCAGAAAAAACGTGAGGGTTCAAAGGCCACCTTAGGGGCGTTCATGATGTAACGATCCCACCATATCTCCGACTGCGATAGACCTTCGGGTATCTTACAAGCCTGCCGCGGCCCTGAAGTGAAAGCAGCTTCCACTAAATTGACACGGCCAATCGCTCCGCTTTGCACCAACTGCTTCGCTTTTCTATTGCCTATGGAGGACATACCCTGACTTCCCGATTGAAAAACGCATCCGCTTTGTTCCTGCGCTTTAATCAACTCTTTGGCTTCAGTAGCCTTGTGAATCACCGGTTTTTCACAGTAGACATGCTTCCCTGCTTGCATGGCCTCGATGCTGATCTGTTTATGCCAATGGTCGGACGTCCCCACTATCACGGCATCTACATCATTACGCGACAGGATGTCTTTGTATTCGCGGGTCACAACAATATCATCGCCCCACTCTTTCTTTGCCGCCTGTAAGCGTGCATCATACAAATCGCATACAGCCACAAGCTTCACGCCAGGTACCTGTAATGCCGTACGGGTATCGCTCGTTCCCATGCCGCCTTTTCCTATAAGCGCGATTCGAACAGGCGACAGGTCTTGTTCGGGAGTTTTACTTCCGGTATGGAAAGGAAAAGAATCTTTCCCCAAAAAAAAGTTTGGAAATGCAGATGCCGCAACTCCACCGGCAATCATTTTCTTGATAAAATGTCTTCTTTGTTGTTTCATAGTTATATAAAAAAAGTTTTTATTTGAATACGTTTCGCACCGCTTCCAAATATCCGTAGCCAAACAGGGTGCAGGGTTGCAAATAACTGGTCTCTGTCCATTCGTTCCAACTGTTGATGGTAATGAGTGGCGCTTGTTTGGGATGTGCATCTACATAGGCTTTGGCATCACGAAGCGCCTTTTCAAAATTTGCCGGCGTATTATTTTTAACAACGCCTGCTCTGAAATTTTCAAATCTCGGATTATTATCCCAGCCTATGGACACATGCGGATAATAGGGTATAGTCAGGTTCTTAGCCAAATCATCCCATACTTTAACTACATCGGTTTGAATATCAAGATAATCACGGTCAATATTGGTAAAGTGAACATATTGATAATGGGTCGCTCCGTCAAATTGTAAATTGCTGATAGTTGCTGATTGTGTTCCGATATTTTCGCCTGTTTTTCCGGTCATATTGCTGTTCAGGCCGGCGCGCAGGGTTAGTTGAAGGTCTAATCCTTTATAGCCGACTTTTTTAACCTCGGCACGAAACCAGTCCAGCGCCTTCTTAGCTTCTTCCAAGCCGCCTAATCCATCTATAAATGTTTGCAGTTCATAAATCATGAAACTCGGTTTGCCATCAACCGTATAATAATTCGGCTGGTTGAAATAATTCTCTATCACCCGTTTGCAAAGAATCTCAAACTCTTTACGGTCAACGCCGCCTTTCCATATCAACGAATTATTTTTAGTGCCTGCCAAGCGTTTATCCCATGTTTGATCTACATCATGGTTTGCCCACATCAGGTAGAATTTCATGTCTTTGGTATTGGCAGCGCCCAGAAATCCATCATTTAACTGGCCTTCTAAATAAGGCATTCCGTCATACCAGTACCAATCGAAGATAAATACATTTACGCCATGCCGGACGGCAGCATTGATCTGCATTTCCATTACATACGGATCGGCCTCGTTCACATACCCCCAAAGCGGATAACGCGGCTGTTCATGTCCGGGATACTTTGCCTTGTTGGTCATCACCGTTTGCCACTCGCCGATTCCTTCGGGCCAAAATATTTTTGCGCGGTCGTCAGGATGATACGATGGCCACACAAAAGCGGCGATGTCATACTTTTTTTGGGCATTCATGCCTCCAATGATCATTACGATCAATAAACTCATTACAAAAATTCTCTTTTTCATACGTAAAATATTTAAGATTTAAAATTGTTTGTTTCATACAAAAAACAAGGATTCGTTTTTCAAAAATCAAAAAAAGAGGCTTAACAACAAAGCCAATGAAAACCCTGTTACCGAGATAATGGTTTCCATGATAGTCCATGATTGCAGGGTTTGTTTTTCGGTCATACCGAGGTATTTCCCTACTAACCAGAAACCGCTGTCGTTGACATGCGACGCAGTAGTCGCACCGGCTGCTATGGCAATCACAATAAGCGCTTTATGCGGTTCGGACAGCGTAAACGACATCAGCATCGGCGAGATGATGCCTGCCGAAGTAATCATGGCCACTGTTGCCGAACCTTGCGAAACGCGAATGAGCAAGGCAAGCAGATAAGCCAGCACAATAGCCGGTAAGGGGGAGTTCGACATGTTTTCGGCTAACTGCACACCGATGCCGCTATCGACTAACAGCTGTTTGAAAACGCCCCCGGCGCCGGTAACAAGTATGATCAATCCTGCCGGAGCCAAGGCTTTGGTACTCAGCTGCAGAATAGTATCTTTCGTAAAACCGCGCCTGATACCCATGAAGTATACAGCCAAAAAAGTAGCAATAAGCAAGGCAATGAACGGATGACCGATGAATCCAAGAAATTGAATCCAAAAGTTGTCTTTCAATCCATGTGCTTCCGCCCAGACACTTGAAACAGTATTACCAAGTATCAACAGCATCGGCAGGGCGATGAGAGTGACCACCTGCCGGAAAGGAGGCAGGTGGGTTGATTCTTTGTGGTCGGGTTTCTCAAATGTGCGAGGAACGATTACATGTATTCTCTTGCTGATATATTTCCCGAACACCGGCCCGGCGACAAAAGTAACAGGAATACCGATAATGACCCCGAAAATAACAACCCAACCTAAGTTGGCGCCGATAATCTCAGCAGTTGCTACGGGGCCGGGTGTTGGCGGAACAAAGGCATGTGTTACCGCTAACCCTGCAAGTAACGGGATCGCAAAATATAGCAATGATTTACCGCTGTCTTTTGCCAAAGCATAAAGTACCGGTACAAGAATAATGAAACCTACATCTAAAAAGATAGGAATCGAAACGATAAAACCGGTGATAGCTAAGGCGTATGGCGCATTTTCCTTGCCAAACCGTTTAGTCAGATAGTAAGCAAGCGATTCTGCGCCCCCTGACGATTCGAGCATCTGCCCGAAAATAGCTCCGATACCAACGACTGTAGCTACAAATCCGAGCGTAGACCCCATGCCCTCGGTTATGCTTTTAATGATTGAACCCATCGGCATGCCTGTAACAAACCCAAGGAAAACCGAGGTCACCAATAAGGCAAGAAAGGCTTGAATCTTGAGTTTCAAAACCATAAACAACAGCAAACTAATGCTTCCAACTAAAATAAAAATAAGTTCAATGTTCGACATCACTTGAAAATCATATCGCTGCAAAGATACAAAATGCAAATAAAATGATTTGCTTTTTTGAAAAAAAAAGTAAATCATTTTATTTGGGTTCCGCGATCAGGACTTCGTGCAGGTTATGGATAAGGATGTTTCTAAGATTTTCTTCGGGAAGAATGATGTTGAAATGTTCCCAGAAATTTTTGTCATAACCCGATTTCGTTTCGGCAAAAATACGGGTAGTTGATAATCGAACATCGGGAGGAAATGGTTTTGTATTTTCCGTATCAATATCACAAGTCGCCATTTCGAACCAAAAATGTAAAGTCGAACTGAAAAGGCGATTTTTGCGTCGTATCGTAAAACTGACGTCGCCTCTCACATGATTTGTATAATAATATCCGTTACCGGATAGCTTATACGACACTTTGTATCTTGCCTCTTGAAGATTCATCGTATAGGCAAAGGGTTTTTTATCAATAAAAGAATTGGTGGCTTTGTTGACAAGTTTCGTATTTATTTCAAAACGCACTTCAACTAATGCTTTATTTCCCTCTTCTATATATAACTCTCCACAATATAGCGGTTCGGGGATATAATCTTTTTGTTGGAAACCAATGATATGAACCGGCCTTTCGTCAATTATGTTTTTTCCTTTATATACATACAAATAAGGTGTTTCCGGATTAGGTACGATAAAGTCCGGCAGTTCTTTTATAACGTCAAGCACTAAACACGATTGGATGCCCGAACGCATTTTCGGGAAAATCGTATCGGGCTCGATCCGACTCACAATGCGGCGTTTTTTGATTAGTTTGACCTGATCGCTGTTCGCTTTTTTCTGATATCCTGTTTTATAAATCTGAAGGACAGCTTCCGTCAGGTCGATATTCCGGTCATTGTGGTCGATACCTTCACGGTAGAATGATGTAAGACAGGTCGGCTCGGAAGCATAGTTTACAACCCGGTTGTCGAACATCTCCTGCAATGCCTGAAGAGGATTTACAGCGCTTATGACAACCTCCTGCAAGGGGATGACTTGCGGATTCAGACCCAAATCAACAAACCCATCTTTCAGTAGCGATAGTTCTATTTCCCGGCTTTCATATCCGATATGCGAAAACCTTACGGTCAGATGTTGCAGCGAATCCGGTATGCTCAGCTGAAATCCGCCATCCTGATTGGTGACAGTACCTATCGAAGTATTCAGGATATGTGCCGAAGCATAAATGACCGCCTCCCCGGTTTGCAGGTCGGACAAAGCGCCTCTGATTGTAAAATGAAGGTCTTGCGCCGGAATGCTGTCATTTGTGACGACAGGAATTTGAATCTTTGACAAACGCAACAGGATATAGTTACCCGTCAAATCAAGTTGTAACTGCCTGTTGCCCGTGATCAAATAGATTGCATCACGCAACGAAAAGGTACCCTTAGGTACTTTAACTGTTTTGTCGTTTTCAATGATTTGACTGTCATAGATAAATAAATATCCGGACTGTTTGGAAATGATTTTTAATAATTCATAAATTGTCCCTTTGTTCTTGGAAATACGCACCCGCTTATCGAAGACCTCATGATCGTTATCCTGCACATTAGCAGAAGAAGCGTCACGCACATTTACATACCACGTCCTGCCGAAGGCCTCATGCCTGTCAGCTTGTATAATCATACAGGCGAAAAACAGAAGGCAAAAAGGGATGTTTTTCAATCGAACCATGAACGTCTATTTCGGATTTGAAAAGTAAAATGATTTATCTCGTTGTATCAATTATTTGAAATGTATTATCTTGTTGCAAATAGTTTAAATCCAGCGCCTTACAAATAGCATCAACCGTTTCAGCCAAATTGCTGTCTACAATGAAAGTGAAAGTGATACGTTTTTCAATCGAAGGGTCAACCTTCAACCGGAGCGAATCCGAATGAATATTGATGATTGCCGCCACATCGGTTAAGTACTCGTCTTTAAAATGGATACTTTTGAAATATTCGTCAAACCCTGCCTCGTTTTTTCTCAGTTGTAACCGTTCCGAATCGAAAAAAACGGTTTCACCGGCTCTAACTGTTTGAATCTGATGGCTTTTTTTCTGTGTAACCCGTACTTCGCCTTCACGAACCGACAATAAAAAGGAGGCGTTCCGGTCGCTCTTAATTTTGAATGACGTCCCTGTCACTTCTACATTAACTATCTCCGTATGAATGATGAACGGACGTTGGGATTGTTTTTTTACATCGAAGAAGGCTTCTCCCTGTAAAGTCACCTCTCTTATGTCTGCATCAAAATGATCCGGGTATCTCAATGATGTTCGTTCAGAAAGATAAACCACAGACCCGTCTTCCAGTATAGTTGCTAATAACGGCGCATGGGCTTCATTATACAATACCTGCATCTCCATTTCGGGAATATTGGTTTTTCTCAAAAAATACCACCCTGCAAAAATACAGGCGACCATGGCTGCAACAACAGCAATCTTCCCGATAACGAAGACTAACCGTCGATGAGGCTTATGTGCCTGCGTATCCGTCAGCAATCCATCTCTTTCAAGCCTTTGATACAAAAGATCCCACGCCTGATTAACTACCTTATTTTCCTGTTCTTTATCGCTAAATATCATAATTTATTTGTATATTATTCAACTCCTTGTCTCTCCCTGACCTCCTCGACTTCCCCACCCCTTGCCGCAAGGCCCGAAAGGCTTTTGTCATTTCCATTTCAACGGTTTTTATGGAAATAGCATAATGTTCTGCTATGTCTTTCTGTTTTTTTCCCTCGAAACGGCGCATCATGAAAATATGTCTTCTTCGTTCCGGCATTTTGTTGAGAATATTCGTAATCAAGTCTTCCAACTCCTTATATTCCAATAATTCATGCGGCGAAAGTTCTGTATCGGGGGTGTCGTTCAGCATATTTTCATAGTGTCGTTGCTCCATCATCTCGTGTTCCCTGTAACGCAACGAATGATTCTTCACGGCGCCATAAAGGTAATTTTTAATCGAACGAAGTATTTGCAGGCGTTCTCTTTCCTTCCATACATTGTAGAATACATCCTGAACGACTTCTTCCGAAATATCTTTGCGTCCGGTTATGCTAAATGCATACAGACAAAGTGACATATAGTATTGACGAAAGAGTCTCTCGAACGTCGTTACATCGCCTTCTTTAATCTTTTTGATTACAACATAATCCGTCAGCATACCGTATAAACTTTTTTTACTTTTTTTTCTCTTTCACCTGCGCAGAAGAGACAGCTTACCGTATGAAAGTTTTTTTAGCCCATCCCCCTTTCTCACTGCGCCCTTATCACCTGTTTTTTAAGTCGCGTCACCGCGTTTTCCAATGATTCGGTAGGCTCAATGATGTTGTAGAAACTCCAGAAATTTTCATCTTCATAATATTCCACTTCCTGACTTAATGACTGGCGGACCGTAAATGTTTCGCGGTTAGGGATACGCGACACGTGCTGATTGTCACGGTCGGTGATAACGGATTCGGCAGTCACCTCATAATTCGTCGCAAATAACCGGCGTTTCCAGTCGCATTTGAATCTTAACTCGTTCCGGATATAATTCAGGTATGTTTTTTCGCCTTGTTGCTTATAGGTGACAATATATGATACATCTTCGGGCGTGAATCGCAATCCTGCGGGTTTGTTTTTCAGTATGGTATTCGTCACTTTCTGCTTGTCACGCATATCCATTTTGAACTCTGCGCGCGTGAAGGCCAATGTTTCCTTGTCAATATATAATGTTCCGGTATAAAGCGGATATTCTGTGATCATCTGCGGTTCGAACCGGACAACAAATTGCAGACGGTCGTCTACCGATGTGGCTTCAAGCATTTTAAAGCCATAATACTGAAGCATGTCATTGTCTAACAGGATATCCGGATTTTTCACGACGTCTAAGAAAATACCCAGATTAGGCCCTCCCAGGAACTTCACACTCAAGGTGTCGGATAATTTGGGACTCATTAATTTGCGTCCTTTGAGCACTTTAACCTGGTCTCTTTCGGGAGGTAAATTATAGGATGCCTTGAAAAGCTCAATTACGGCCTCGGAGATAGTGATATAATTGCGGCGCTTCTGAACCGTTTCCCTGTAAAATCCGGTTAACATCTCCGGCTTCATTGAATAATTATCTTCGATTTTGTCGATGGCGGCTTTCACTAAATCACGTGGATTACGCCAACTAAAAACCAATACTTCGCTCAAAACGATCGATTCGGGTGAAAGAAAAAATGTTTTTACTTCCGTGTCGTTCCTGTTAATCGTAACGAGCGCATTGAAATAACCGATTCGCGATAGTTGAATTTCTTTAACACTCAGTGAATTACTGATTTTAAGTATAAATTCTCCGTCTTCGTTTGTTATCGTTCCGACATTTGTCCCGACAGCCGAGACATTCACATATTCAACCGCTTTCTTTGTATTCCTGTCCCTAACCACTCCGCTGACTGTAAAAAAGTCATCCTGTGCGTTTAAGGCCGTTCCGTTGCTTAGTAAAGCAACGATTAATCCCAATAAAACTACATTTGTCCTCATAAAAGATGTTTTAAATAGTTAATAATAAATGTTTCACTGTCTATATGATCAACAAGTATAAAAAAACCCTATAAAAAAAGTCCTAAAAATTGCACAAACTTACATTATTTTTTCCGACCCTCAAACGTTTTCAAAGAAAAATAAAAAAAATGCCGCCACAAAACCGGCGGTAAACGCATTTTCTATTAGTAAAAAAACGTGATAATGCAAAAAAGGGTTGCCTGTCGTTAGGCAACCCTTTTTTTTATTAATGTATGGTTTCGGGATTACATCATTCCTCCCATGCCGCCGCCCATTCCGGGACCCATTGGCGGCGCCGGATGTTCTTCTTTCTTTTCGGCAACAACAGCTTCGGTCGTCAGGAACATACCTGCTATGGATGCTGCATTTTCCAACGCTACGCGTGCAACCTTGGCCGGGTCGATCACGCCGGTTGAGCAAAGGTTCTCGTATACATCGGTTTGTGCATTGTAACCGAAGTCGCCTTTTCCTTCTTTTACCTTCTGTGCAACAACAGCGCCTTCTTTGCCTGCATTGATAACGATTTGGCGAAGCGGTTCTTCTATCGCACGTTTGATGATCTCAATACCTGTCGTCTCGTCTTCGTTACTGCCTTTCAGTTCGTTCAATGCTTCGATAGCACGGATATATGCTACGCCGCCGCCGGGAACTGTTCCCTCTTCGATAGCGGCTCTTGTTGCACTCAGGGCATCGTTCACACGGTCTTTTTTCTCTTTCATCTCAATCTCTGAAGGAGCGCCTACATAAAGTACGGCGACGCCTCCTGCCAATTTAGCAAGACGTTCCTGCAACTTCTCCCGGTCATAGTCGGAGGTTGTTGTTTCAATCTGCGACTTGATCTGGTGAATACGCGAATCAATTTCTTTTTTATCGCCATGACCTTTGACAATCGTGGTGTTATCTTTATCAACCGTAATCTTGTCGGCGCAGCCCAGCAAATCTAAATTCGTGTCTTCCAATTTCATGCCTTTTTCTTCGGTGACAACCGAACCGCCTGTCAGGATAGCAATGTCTTCAAGCATGGCTTTACGACGGTCGCCAAAACCCGGCGCTTTCACGGCGCAAACTTTCAAACCGGCACGCAGGCGGTTTACGACTAAGGTAGCTAATGCTTCGCTGTCAATGTCTTCAGCAATGATAAGCAAAGGACGGCTTGTCTGTACTACTTGTTCGAGGATCGGAAGCATCTCTTTCAGTGCGGAAATCTTCTTATCGTAGATCAGGATATACGGGTTCTCAAACTGGGTTTCCATCTTTTCGGTATCGGTAACAAAATAGGCGGAAATATAACCGCGGTCAAACTGCATTCCTTCAACTACATCAACCGTCGTTTCGGTTCCTTTTGCTTCTTCAATCGTGATGACACCTTCCGTTTTTACTTTTTCCATCGCTTCGGCAATCAGCTTACCGATGCTTTCGTCGCCGTTGGAAGATATTTTGGCTACGTTTTCGATTTTCTCTAAGTCATTACCAACGGCTTCTGCCTGTTCAGCAAGACTTTCTACTACTTTGACGACCGCTTTGTCGATGCCCCGTTTCAGGTCCATCGGATTAGCGCCGGCAGTGACGTTTTTAAGTCCTACACCGATAATCGACTGTGCCAGAATTGTTGCGGTTGTCGTGCCGTCGCCGGCCTTGTCGTTTGTTTTTGATGCGACTTCCTTCACTAACTGCGCGCCCATGTTTTCATATGGACATGCCAATTCGATTTCTTTCGCTACCGTCACTCCGTCTTTGGTGATCTGCGGAGCGCCAAATTTCTTCTCGAGGATTACATTACGGCCTTTCGGACCTAATGTCACTTTCACTGCATTCGTCAATTCATCCACGCCTTTTTTCAAAAGATCGCGGGCTTCAATATTGAATTTAATTTCTTTTGCCATGATTTTTTATCGTTTAAAAGATTGTTTAAGAATTTGAAAATTAGATAATTGCAAGAACATCAGACTGACGCATAATCAAATATTTAGTATCGTCCAATTCGATTTCAGTACCGGCATATTTGCCATACAGCACCTTGTCTCCTGCTTTCAATACCATTTCCTCGTCTTTTGTTCCTTTACCTGTTGCGATTACCTCGCCTTTTAACGGTTTCTCTTTTGCAGAATCGGGAATAATGATGCCTCCGGCCGTTTTTTCTTCCGCATCTGCAGGCTTTATAAGCACTCTGTCTGCTAATGGTTTAATACTCATGATTTTTAAATAATTTAAAAGTTTATAATAATATTATGTATTTTAGTTTGCATACACTTCTATTCGAAAATCGTGCCAAATCATTTAGACAAGTAAAAACTGCCATTTTTGCAGTATACCGGCCATGAGAAACAATAAAGGGTGACAATGTGGCGGAAGTTATAGTCAATGAACAATGAACAATGAACGACGAACGATCAACTACTAACTAATTCGATCAACGTTTCAGTTGTGACTGAGTGTTGGGTGCCGGAAAGCATGTCTTTTAGGGTGATTTTGTTTTCGGTCATCTCGTTTTCGCCAACAAGGGCTACGTATGGGATTTTTTTCGAATCGGCATAGCCTAATTGTTTTTTCAGTTTACTTGCTTCGGGATATAGCTCCGTACGAATACCGGCTGCGCGTAGGGTAGCTAGGACAGGCAAGAGGTGTGAGGTCTCTTTTTCACCGAAGTTGACAAACAGGACTTGTGTCGTTTTCATCGATCCGGCAGGAAAGAGGTCAAGCCGGTTGAGCACATCGTATATACGATCGGCGCCAAATGAAATACCGACACCGGAAACGCCTTCCATGCCAAATACGCCGGTCAGGTTGTCATACCGTCCGCCACCGGCAATGCTTCCGATTTCCTCATCGAGCGCTTTTACTTCAAAAATTGCTCCTGTATAGTAGTTTAACCCACGTGCAAGTGTCAGGTCCAATTCCACCGGGACGCTAAGGCTTAATTTGTCAATCATTCCGAAGATATATTCGATTTCCTCGACGCCACGTATACCCATAGCGGAGTTGCATAACAGTTCTCTGAGTAAATTAATCTTTTCGAGGTTATCGCCCTGCAGGGTGATGACAGGTTGCAATAATGTCAATGCATGTTCTGTAATCCCTTTGTTTCGCAATTCATCATTAACGGCGTTTAGGCCGATTTTTTCAAGTTTGTCGATAGCGACTGTGATGGCTGTAATCTTATCGGCTTCTCCGATCATTTCGGCGATACCTGACAGTATTTTGCGATTATTTATTTTTACACACACACTCAGTCCCAGACGACGAAATACTTCATTGATGATTTCAATAAATTCAACTTCGTAAAGCAATGAATCCGAGCCTACTACATCGCCGTCGCATTGATAGAACTCACGGTAGCGTCCTTTCTGCGGACGGTCGGCACGCCAGACAGGCTGTATCTGATACCGCTTAAACGGGAAAGACAGATCGTTGCGGTGTTGTACGACAAAACGGGCAAAAGGGACTGTCAGGTCATAACGAAGCCCTTTTTCGCATGCTTTGGCTGCAAATTTGACAGCATTTCTCTCAAGTAACTCTGCCTCAGAAAATGGCTCCAAGCAATCGCCGGAGTTGAGAATTTTAAAAAGCAACTTGTCGCCTTCCTCTCCATATTTACCCATCAGCGTTGATAAATTCTCGATGGAAGGTGTTTCAATTTGCTGAAAACCAAAGAGATGATATACTTCACGAATCGTGTCGAAAATATAATTGCGTTTCGCCATCTCGACCGGCGAAAAGTCGCGTGTTCCTTTGGGAATGGAGGGTTTCATGTCAATTACGAACGTTCCTTAGTGTTAGAAATCAAATAATGTGTCGCTAATCATTGTTCATTGTTCATTGTTCATTGTTCATTCATCTCCGTCGGCCAAGAAAAATAGAGATATAGTAAAGCAGGGTGGCAAGCGAGCCGAGCGCTGCTACTACATACGTATAGGCAGCCGAACGAAGGGCGCTTTTTGCCATTTCGTCAGTTCCCCGATTTGTGACGCCAGCATTGCTCAACCATGCGATAGCCCGTCTGCTGGCATCTATCTCGACCGGTAAAGTGATAAAACTAAAAAGTGTAGTCAGTGAGAAAAGAAGGATACCTATCAGTAGTAATTGCGGGAAAATATTGAGAAGTATCATCCCACCTAATAAGACCCAGTGCATGATGCTAGACGAAAAATTAAGGGCTGGTACTAAGGCAGAACGTATTTTTAACGGGGCATATACCTTCGCATGCTGAATAGCATGGCCACATTCATGCGCAGCAACAGCAGCAGCAGCTATATTGTACTGACCGTATACTGATTCGCTAAGGTTGACAGTCTTGGTAGCCGGATTATAATGGTCAGTCAGATGTCCGTGAGTCGAGGTGACCTTCACGTCAAATAATCCGTTGTCGTACAACATTTTTTCGGCAATCGCCTTCCCGCTCATTCCGAGTGGCGTTTGTGCATATTTCCTAAATTTACCCTGCAGATTGGCCGAAACAAGCCAACTTGCTATGGCGATTGCGCCGAATATTATCCAATATGTATACATCTTTTTTTAATAAATTCGTAATTCTTAATTTCTAATTATCGTCTGTTCCCTGTCGGGGCCTACTGAGACGATGACAATCGGAACGCCGAGCTCTTCTTCGAGGAATGACAGATAGGCGTTAAATTCTTCGGGAAACTCGTTTTCGCTTTTCATTTTGGACATATCGGTGTTCCAACCATCTATTTCGACATAGAGAGGTTCAATGGTAGCTTCGGCTACCTCAAACGGAAATTTTGTCACTTCTTGTCCGTCAACAAGATAAGCGACACAGGCATTAATGATGTCAAATGTATCTAATACATCGCTTTTTGTCATAATGAGTTTAGTTACACCGTTAAGCATAATGGCATAACGTAAAGCGACAAGGTCGATCCAACCGCAGCGGCGTTTACGTCCGGTGACCGAGCCGTATTCACGACCGCGGGAACACATCAGTTCGCCGGTTTCGTTAGACTGTTCGGTGGGGAAAGGGCCGCTGCCTACGCGTGTGCAATAGGCTTTAATAATACCGATTACATCGCCGATGTTGCGGGGAGCAACACCTAAACCGGAGCAACATCCGGCGCATATCGTGTTGGAAGAAGTTACGAATGGATACGAACCGAAATCCACATCGAGCATCGTACCTTGCGCCCCTTCTGCTAAAATGGATTTGTCGTCTTGAAGCAATTCATTGACAAGATGTTCGGTATCGACGATATTAAAGCGTTTCAGGTATTCCAATGCCTCGAACCATTTTTGTTCTGTCACACCAATATCATATTCGTCATCTGTCAAAGCGCGCAACATACATTCGTGGCGCTGCTTAGAGATGGCGTATTTGCTGTCGAAATTGAGAAACAGGTCGCCTACGCGCAGGCCATTACGACTTATCTTGTCAGTATAAGCCGGCCCGATGCCTCTTCCGGTTGTGCCAAGCTTCCCGGCGCCTTTAGCCGATTCGTTAGCTGAATCCAAGATACGGTGTGTCGGCATGATCAGATGCGCTTTTTTAGAGATATATAGCCGACCCGTAATGTCATGATCGTCTTTGATAAGATTTTCGACTTCTTCCTTGAAAAGGAGAGGGTCCAAAACGACGCCATTGCCGACAATATTTATCTTACCACCCTGAAAAATACCGGAAGGTATAGAGCGGAGAATATATTTTTTTCCTTCAAATTCGAGCGTGTGGCCGGCATTCGGGCCTCCCTGAAATCGAGTGATTACATCATACTTTGGCGAGAGCACGTCAACTATCTTGCCTTTCCCTTCATCGCCCCATTGTAATCCTAATATAACATCAACTTTCTTCATCTTTTAAACTATTTTGCATAATTATCTGCTTCTCTTCCTGTGCTAAACGGAATTTACACTTTGAACAGATACCGTAAAATTGCAGTGAGTAATGTTCTAACGTAAACTTAGGTATCTTATAGTCGGAAAATAACTTTTTCATTTTTTCGTTTTTTATCTTCCGCACCGTATTGCATCGCGTACATATAGTATAATGATACTGTTCGGCGATATGTTTCAGTTCATATTTCACATTCGCGCCGGCAAACTGATGGCGTACCACAATATTTGCATCAAAAAGCAACTCTATTGTATTGTAAACGGAAGCGCGGCTTACCCGAAAATTACTTTCTTCCAAATGCTGCCAGATCATTTCGAGCGTGAAAATATCGCTTGTCTGACATACGGTTGTGAAGATGGCATTACGTTCCGCCGTGTTCCGTAATCCTTTGTTCTTCAGGTAATTTGAAAACAAATTTTGCAATGTATCAGTATTATGACCGGATGAATCCATTCAGTAAAATTGAATAAAAAACGAACAAAGATAGATGAATTTTTTGAGATATCAATTATAAACCGGTAAAAAAGAATAATTTTTACCGTATCGGAGCATCTGTTCCGCATATCCTTCCGTGTAATCTAAGGTCACATCCGTAATATTGCCTTTTTCATCACAAACCGTTATCATTTTAGGATTCACAAATCCTTTGTATGGCGCCAGATTCAAACGTGAATAACGAGCTAATATTTCGTTGTGTAATGTCCTGTCGACCTTAACGCCGTAGTTTTCTACCAACAATTTTCCGGCTTGATAGTCGCCTTCGCTTTTGATGCGCTGCACTTCGGTTAGCAGTTCGCCGAACAGAAAACGTAGTTTCTCATAGTCGTTGATGACAACGGCTGTTTTCCCGTCGCGTTTTTCGAAGGTGACGACCTGTTCCGGTTTCCCTTTCTCGTACACCCACCTTGCAATAAGTTGACGGTTGCGCATGTGAGCCTGCTCGACGTCCTTACCCGGTTGGATACGAACCAACTGGGTCATCAGACCATTCATCATATATCTGTAATATTCTGATTTATAGGCTTCCGTATCGTTCAACAATCCAAGTTCAATCATTTTTTTATCTGCAAGAAAATATAAGGCAAAGAGGTCTGCGCGTGTTTCTTCAAGCGTTGAACCATACGCGCCTGCCGCATCGGGGTCGACACCCGGCAGTAAAATACCGGAGCCATGTCCTAAACATTCGTGCAGGTCAGTATGAAGGTTATCCGTCATAAAACCAAATTGTTTTATTCGTTCACGTTCGGTATCGCTCCATACAAATTCCTCGTTGAACCCGTTTCCCTGCGATGCCTTATCATACGCTTCCGTAATATTTTCAATCGTCACCGACTTGGAACCATATAACGCCCTGATCCAGTCTGCATTAGGCAGATTGATGCCAATCGGGGTGGAAGGATAGCAGTCGCCGCCCAGCATGGTAACGGTGATCACTTTAGCGCTGACACCCTTTACTTCTTTCTTTTTGAAACGTTGGTCGGTCGGGGAGTTATCCTCAAACCATTGTGCATTGTCGCTGATGATAGCCGTCCGTTTCGTCGCTTCTTTGTTGATGTAGTTGACAACCGATTCCCAACTGGCTTTCATGCCGAGCGGGTCGCCGTATGTTTCAGTAAAACCGTTGGTGAAGTCAACCTCCGAAACAGTGTCCTGTAACCATAAGATCGCATACGCATCGAATGTTTTCAGATCGCCTGTACGGTAAAATGTAATGAGTTTTTCGATGACGGCTTTCTGTGCTTCGTTTTCGGCAAAAGAAACCGCTTGCTCAAGTTCGGCTACAATGTTTTCTATCGCTTCGGTATAGAGACCACCCACTTTCCAGACTTTTTCTTCCAACTGACCGTCTGCTTTCGAGAGACGACTGTTCAACCCATAAGATACAGGGGTCGGGTCGTTAGGGTCTTTCATCTTTGCGTAAAATGCGGTCGCTTCTTTTTGGGTGATTCCCCCTTCGTAATAATTATTGGCAGAAGCCAACAGAATATCCTGTTCGCCACTTTGTACCACACGTTTCGGCATCACAGTCGGGTCGAAGATCACAGGGATAATTTCGTTCAACCATTGGTCGGTCGTCTGCCCCTCCCGCAAAGGAAGCTGCGAAGGAACTAACTCACGAATACAGGCCGTAAAAAAGTCCTTCGAAAAACCCGGCTCAAACTTGTCCGCGCTATAATGATGATGTATCCCGTTCGCAAACCATACCCTTTTCAGGTATGTCTCCAACGCTTGGAAAGACTGACTGCTACGGTCGCCTTTATAGGTCTGATAGATAGCCTCAAATGCGTGCCGCACAGCCAGATTGTAGCAATTGTTCTGGTCGAACAGGATATCCCTGCCCATTATGGCCGCTTCCGACAGATGGTATAACAATCGCTTTTGCTGAAGCGTCAACGATTCAAACCCGGGCGCTTCATAACGTAACACTTCTATATCCGCAAAACGGTCAACAGAATAACCGGCGCTCCCCGTGTTGTCGGTATCTGAGTTCTTACTGCCCTGATGAGCGCAGGAAGGTATCATGAACATTGTCATCATGAATAAAAAAATTTTTTTCATTTGTACATTAATTGATTTTAAAACGTGCAAAATTAGATGAAATTTTGAAATTTCCAAAAGATTTATGAAAATATCAATAAGTAAACGGGGCCTCGACCTTTCGGATACAACATTATGATATTAATTGGTTTTTTTGCCGCTTTCGTCATATTCCTCGGTCGGTACTAACCTTCCTTCAGCGTTGCGTTGGAGTACCCGCTTTAGTTTACCGTTATCGTGATATTGTTTCTCGCTTACCTGCCGACCGTTTTCATAACGTCGTTCTATACGCAAATTTCCCGTCTGTGCATAGTCTTTTTCAATCTTTTCCCCATTCGGATTGTGAGGAATCACTTCTTCGTATCTTGGTTTGCCGTTGGCATAATAGTCGATTCGTAAACCTTCTATCCGGTCATTCACATAAGTGCCTTTTTCACGTAATATTGATTCCGAATAAAGCTCATATTCACCGTCTTTTACGTTGTTCTTGTAGTGAAAAAATTTGGAAACCTTACCCCCATCATAGAATGTTTGCTTTCCTTCCAATTTATCATTGGCATACGATTCCTCCTTTTCTTTTTGTCCGTATTGGTCATAGTAAACCCATAGACCTGTCTTTTTACCTTTTTCGTACTGTCCTTTCGTCTTCATGGCTTTATCTCCCTCAGCCCATTGCTCGGTAAACTCGCCTTCATATTGGCCGTTATCCTGGTAAAACGTTTGGATAAAAGCGTTACTGCCACTGGAAAATTGTTTGGTTTGTTTGACTAATCCCGAACTGCTTCCTTCGGTACCACCTACACCCGCCGTATTCGATGAAATCTGACCGTCACGATAAAACAACTCGCTTCTCAATGTCCCTTCGTTATTGTAAGTACGTTCCCATCCGTTCTTTTTACCGTTTTTCAGTTCACGAGTCACCTCGACGTTTCCATTTGTAAAATAAAGGGTCTCCTTGATCTTATCATCGCTTGCATATACTTCTGTCCGGCTCTTGCCTCCGTCACGCTTGCCGTACTCCCAGGTACCGTCTTTTTTGCCATTGATGTAATGCCCTGTGATTTTGATATTTCCATTCGTGAAAATCTCGGAATAAGCGCCATCGTATAGACCCTCTTTGTAGTTGGCGGTCAACTCGTAATCGCTAAATACCTGCTTCTTGACGCCTGTTTCTTTGCCGGCGACATAAGTGGCTGAGAAACGGACGTTGCCGTCGCTGTCATAACGAATCTCCGCTCCGTCCTGTAAACCGTCTTTAAAATTCATCTCGTTTTCAATTTTGCCGTTGGAAGAATAATTGACAAATTTACCTTCTGCTTTCCCATTCATAAATCGACCCGTCGACTTTTTGCTTCCTTCTGAATAATACTCGTTACGGTCACCATGTTTTATTCCATCCTTGTAGCCATACTCTTCTACTAACACATTGTTTTTGAAGTGCTTCCAACTTCCGTCGGGTATTCCTTTTTTAAAGATGGCTTCAGTATATTGGGATGTATATCCGTCGATCATCCGCACACTGCCCTCTAAAGGTTTTTTAGATTTCTTCTCTTGGCAGTAATACCTGCCATCACCTAAATTGTAACATTCTACATCACTGATTCTGAACCCATCCTGAGCAAAAAAAGGTTGCAGACCGATATTCAATATCAGGATAGTTAAAAAAATAGTTCTCATAGTCGTTTATTTTTAAAAAATGTTGCTTGTTATCAAGAAAGACATGGGCAAAGATAACATAAAATATTTATTTCGTCTGCCAAACAGCAATTTTTTTTCAAATGGGCGTCCCTGCGTACCGTCATTGCGATAGCGTACCGTCATTGCGAGGCACGAAGCAATCCGGATTGCACCACTTGCGCAGTGATGCAAATCCGCACAATCAGGGACTTGTCATTGCAATGCGTGCGAAGCAATTCGGAAAAGACAGATAATTAGCGTTTTGTACGAACAACAATTCGTAACGAAATGTTAATGACAATGCTTTAAATGTTAATTATTCATAATTAATAAAAAAATAACATATTTTTATTGTTTGTTTCAAAATAAAATGCAATTTTTGTCCAAAAATTAGATGATTATTCTATTACTGCTGAAAAATGGATTTCTTAAATTTAAACGAATCGGTACAGACGGCAATCCGGATTGCGAAATCGTTAGCCAGAGAATACGGCAATGAATGTTTTACCCCAGCTCACCTGCTGAAAGGGTTGTTACACAAAGAAGTAGGTCTTCAGGGGTTTGTAACATATCTGGGGAAAGAGGTTTCCTATTTAGAAGAATGGGCGGATGTACATATCGATGATTGCCCCCGTAAAGGCTCGCCTGCCGATATTCAGGGAGATGAACGCATCCCGCGCGTATTTGAAGAGGCTGATAGCGTCCGACTTAAATTAGGACTGTTAGAAATCAATCCGATATGCGTACTTACCTCGCTCGCACGACCGGGTTCGGGCTTCACACCCGACCAACTGAAGTCGTTCCCAATCAGGGAGAATGAGGTTTTCGACCTCTATTTTAAGGGCGAAGAGGTGATGAGCAGCATCGCGCCCGAAATGCACGAATCGTCCGAAGTAAAAGGGATGACAGCTATCCATAAATTTTGTATCGACAAGACATCCTTAGCTATCGACCTGAAACTGACCGACATCGTAAACCGCGAGAAGGAAGTGCGAATGATGATTGAAATCCTGGGCCGCCGCAGCAAACCGAATGTCATGATTATCGGCGATGCAGGTGTAGGGAAAACAGCCCTCTGCGACGGGTTAGCCAAAAGGATCGTGGAGAAAAATGTCCCGTCCTATCTCGAAGGGACAACGGTATATGAACTGGATACAGGGAACCTGATAGCCGGGGCTACCTACAAGGGCGAAATAGAAGACCGTCTGAAAAATATCATCAAGGAACTGCGGACGCTCGACCGCGCTATCCTGTTCATTGACGAGATACATGTGCTGATAGACCCGAAGTTAGGCAACAGCGGGGCGGCAAGCATCCTCAAACCGGAGATGTCGCGCGGCGACCTGACGGT
>JGI24702J35022_10000572_pt1 | contig 22361 bp, 22 predicted proteins | sample TergutTh196P4_FD_35022 | JGI IMG/M metagenome (IMG submission 35022)
TGCCCTTTCGTGCGCCATACGAGCTATCGGCAGGTTCGACCTGATTGTGTGCGGACGGCAGGCAATTGACGGCGATACTGCGCAAGTAGGGCCGCAAGTTGCCGAAAAACTTGGTATTCCGCAAATCACTTACGCAGAAGAAATACTTGGAATTGAAGATGAAAAAATCCGCGTGAAACGTCGCTTGGAACGCGGAGTGGAAACGGTGGAATCGACTCTGCCGTTGGTAGTAACGGTGAACGGATCGGCGCCCGATTGCCGACCGCGCAACGTGAAACTGATGATGAAATATAAACATGCCAAAACCGTCAGCGAAAAGAAGGACGCAGACGAAGAATTATTCAGCGAACGTCCGTATCTCAACATCAAAGAAATGTGTGTGAAAGACATCGACGTAAATATTGAAGACCTCGGTTTGTCGGGTTCGCCAACTAAAGTCAAGAAAATCGAAAATGTGATGTTTCAGGCAAAAGAATCGAAGCGTCTTACCGATTCCGATAGCGACATACGGGAAATGATGGTGGAATTGATTAATAATCACACTTTAGGATAAAAATGAATAACATATTTGTATATTGCGAAGTAGAAAACGGCGTTGTTGTCGATGTAAGTCTGGAGCTTTGCAGTAAGGGACGTAAATTGGCCGACCAGTTAAAATGTAAACTCGAAGCCGTAGTGATGGGCAGCGGTTTGGAAAATATCGAAAAGCAAATCATCCCTTATGGGGTGGACACGCTTTGGGTTGCCGACAGCCCGACATTGGATCCTTACACCACGTTAGCGCACACGAGTATTTTGGTCAAACTGTTTAAGGAAGAAAAGCCGCAAATCGCGCTGATGGGTGCAACAAGTATCGGACGCGATCTTGGACCGCGTGTATCAAGTGCATTACGTAGCGGACTGACTGCCGATTGTACTTCGCTCGAAATAGGCGACCACGAGGAAAAGAAACAGGGAATAGTGGTGAAATCTTATAAGGACCTTCTGTATCAGATTCGTCCTGCATTTGGCGGAAACATCATCGCTACGATTATTAACCCCGACTGTCGTCCGCAAATGGCAACCGTCCGCGAAGGCGTGATGAAGAAAGAAATTCTCGACCACAGTTATAATGGCGAGGTGAAAAAGATTGACACAAACAAATACATCACTGATGCCGATTTGGTAGTGAAAGTGCTTGAACGTCACATCGAAAAGTCGAAAGTGAACATTAAAAATGCATCGATATTACTTTCTGGTGGTTATGGCATGGGTTCGCGCGAAGGTTTTAATCTGTTGTTCGAGTTGGCAGACGTTATCGGAGCTGAAGTAGGCGCGTCGCGTGCCGCAGTGGACGCCGGTTTTGCCGACCATGAGCGTCAGGTTGGGCAAACAGGAGTAACCGTGCGACCGAAACTCTACATTGCCTGTGGAATATCGGGGCAGGTGCAGCACACCGCCGGAATGCAGGAAAGCGCCTTGATTATCTCAATTAACAGCGACCCCGATGCGCCCATCAACGCAATCGCCGACTATGTCATCACCGGCGATGTATTCGATGTAATTCCCAAGATGATAAAGCATTACAAGGAAAATAAAAAGTAATTCCACACAGTGGTTTTAATAAGAAATGTATATTTGCAAAAAATAATATTACGCCACAAAAAGATATTACAAACAAACTTATACTTGGCGATAACCTCGCTGTTTTGCAGTCAATACCAGACAAATCAGTTGATTTGATTTATCTTGACCCGCCGTTTTTCAGCAATCGAATCTACGAGGTTATTTGGGGTGATGACGGCGAAAAACGCAGTTTTGAAGACCGTTTTGCAGGCGGAATAGACCATTATATCAGTTGGTTAAAAATCCGTGTGCGACAAATGCACCGCATTTTGAAAGATACAGGCAGTATTTTTCTGCATTGCGACTGGCACGCTAACGCAGAAATAAAGGTTGATATTCTAAATAAAATTTTCGGCAGAAATAATTTTAGAAATGAGATTATTTGGAAGAGAAAAAACAGTGTTGGACAATCGAATAAAAATCAAGTCAATTTGGATATAATATTGACACCATTTATTTCTATTCAAAATCAAAAAACAATGTGTTCAATACAATTTTCACGGATAGTAAACCTGAATATATTGAACAGTTTTTTGTCCATAAAGACCCTGATGGTAGAGTTTACAGGTTGGCAACATTAACTTCTCCTTCGCCAAGACCAAACTTGATATACGAATATAAGGGACACAAACCACCTGAAAAAGGTTGGGCTATTTCGTTGGAAAAAATGATTGAATGGGAAAAGGCAGGGAAAATCCATATTCCCGACGATGTAAATAAACGTATTCAAAGAAAAATTTATATAGATGAAGTTAAAGGGCTGTTAGTTCAAACTCTTTGGGATGACATTGACGTTTTATCGCCAACAGCCAAAGAACGCATTGGTTACCCCACACAAAAGCCCGAAGCGCTTTTACAAAGAATTATAGAATGCGCCACAAACGAGGGCGATGTAGTACTTGACCCTTTTGTTGGTGGAGGAACTACCATTGCCGTTGCTGACAGATTGAAAAGAAAATGGATTGGAATAGACCAATCTGTAATGGCTATAAAAGTTTCCGATTTACGAATGAAAAAACGGGTAGATGATTTGTTCAACAAAAAACAACCTTACGAGGTCATTTTGCCCACATTCGACCTGAAGAAACTCGAAGCCGCAGACGGAAAAGAGTTTGAAATATGGATTGTTGATAAATTTGGCGGTATTCCCAACGAAAAAGGCGGAAAGGATTTGGGCATTGATGGACATACGCAATACGGCACGCCAATTCAGGTAAAAAAATGGAAAAAACCTGTCGGGCGCGATACGCTTGATTCTTTTTTGACCGCTATTGAAAGAGATGATAAAACGCTGTTCGCAAAAAATAAAAAAGAGGGACAAATTTGCGGATTTATTATCGGTTTTGATTTTTCAAAAGACATAATAAACACCGTTGCTCAACTGAAAAACAAGGAAAATATCATTATTGAGTTGAAATATATCAAAGATATTATTCCTTATGATCATCCGCCAAAAGTTATATTAATAGCCAAAGAACTGGCAGATTTAAAATAGAAAAGAAATTTACGGAAGGAGAACACCACATTGCCGTACAGGCCGTTGATAAAAAAGGTTTAAGCGGAACAGATAAAGTGAAAATTGATGTGAAAACAAAATAATATTTCCCTGAAAATCCTTTTCTACTGGGTATAGTTAAAAATATTTATCTTTGCGCCCGAAAGATATAAATCGAAAGCAATGGCAAATTATTATACCGACAATAGAAACCTGAAATTCCACCTGACACATCCGCTTATGAAAAGGATAGTGGAATTACGTGAAAATGACTTTACCGAAAAAGACAAATATGATTTTGCACCGCTTGATTACGAGGACGCCATTGACAGTTACGACAAGGTGCTGGAAGTGATTGGTGAAATTTGCGGCGACATCGTAGCGCCCAACGCAGAATCAGTGGACGCCGAAGGGCCGCAGTTAGTAGACAACCAGGTGCTGTATGCCCGTGGCACACAGCAAAACCTTGACGCCCTGCGTAAAGCCAACTTGATGGGCATCACGCTTCCGCGAGAATATGGCGGGTTGAATCTCTCCATCATTCCCTATACGATGGCTGCCGACATCGTGTCGCGCGCTGATGCCGGATTCGTCAATATCTGGGGTTTGCAGGACTGTGCCGAAACAATTAATGAATTTGCCGACGCTGAACAGAAACAGTGCTACCTGCCCCGCGTATGCGCCGGAGAAACCTGTGCCATGGTACTCACCGAGCCCGATGCAGGCTCCGACCTTCAGGCTGTACAACTGAAAGCAACGCAAAAACCCGATGGTTCGTGGGTACTCAACGGTGTGAAACGCTTCATCACCAACGGCGACGGTAATATTTTACTTGTGATGGCACGTTCGGAAGAAGGAACCACAGACGGGCGCGGCTTGTCGATGTTCATTTACGATCGCAACAGCAATGCCGTAAAGGTGCGGCGTATTGAACACAAATTGGGTATTATCGGTTCGCCTACCTGCGAGTTGGTGTTCAAGGATGCGCCTGCCAAATTGGTTGGCGAACGTAGACTGGGTTTGATTAAGTATGTCATGACGCTGATGAACGGCGCTCGACTTGGCATTGGCGCGCAATCGGTGGGCATATCCGAAGCCGCTTATCGCGAGGCGCTTGAATATGCAAAGGTTCGTAAACAGTTTGGGAAAGCCATTATTGAGATCCCGGCTGTGTATGAAATGTTGGCCAACATGAAAGCAAAATTGGACGCATCACGCTCGCTGCTTTACGAAACTTGCCGATTTGTGGACATCAGCAAAATGTTGGGCAAAATTTCTAAGGAACGCACCCTGACACCCGACGAACGCAAAGAAATGAAGTTTTATCAACGTCTGGCAGATGTTTTTACTCCATTGTTGAAAGGCATGGCAAGCGAATACTGCAATCAGTTGGCTTACGATGCCATACAGATACACGGCGGTTCAGGCTTCACAAAAGATTATCCGGTGGAACGTATTTACCGTGACGCACGTATCACGAGTATTTACGAGGGTACCACGCAGTTGCAGATGGTAGCCGCTATTCGTGGCGTTACTTCGGGCGCTTACCTGAAACAAATCCGCGAAGTATATGAAGCTGCCGAGCTACGTTCCGAATTGCAGTTTTTCCGCCGTACCTTGCAGGTAATGACAGACGAATACGAAATCTGCGTCACAAAAATCACGAAAGTGAAGAACAGTGAATATCTCGACTTCCATGCCCGCCGATTGGTAGAAATGGTCGGCAACATCATCATGGCTTACCTGTTGGTATGGGACAGCCAACGCGACGAACATTATATCAAATCCGCAGAGGTATTCATCAAACACGCCGCAGCCGACAACAGGCACAAAAAACTGTACATCGAAACGGTGGGACTTGACGATTTGAGATATTTCAAAAATGAATAAAATAATTCTGTACATTTGTCCTCTCAAATTCATTTCGAAATGCTTGATAAAATCAGTAAGATAAAAGAAGAGGCCGGACGTGTCAAAGCCGCCACACAAGCTGAGCTTGAGGAATTTCGTCTGAAATACCTCAGCAAAAAAGGACAGTTGAACGTGCTGTTTGACGAGTTCAAAACCATCGCCGGAGAGCAAAAACGCGAGGCAGGTCAAAAACTCAACGAGTTGAAAAACTATTTGACCGAAACTTTCGAGCAATACAGGAAAGCATTAGACAGCGAAAAGGTAAGTGTTCAGGATAATGACCTGACACGTCCCGGCGAATCGATTCAGATAGGGTCTCGTCATCCGATATCCACCACCCGAAACGAAATTTGTGATATTTTTTCCCGTTTGGGTTTTATTATCGCCGAAGGGCCGGAAATAGAAGATGATTGGCATGTGTTTTCAGCGCTGAATTTTCCCAAGGATCACCCTGCCCGCGATATGCAGGACACGTTTTTCATCACTAAGAATCCTGATATTGTGCTTCGTACACATACATCGTCGGTACAGGTGCGTGTGATGGAAACCACTCAGCCGCCAATTCGCATGATTATGCCCGGACGTGTATTCCGTAATGAGGCGGTATCGGCACGTGCTCACTGTATCTTTCATCAAGTGGAAGGATTATATGTAGGCGAAAACGTATCATTTGCCGACCTTAAGCAGGTGTTGCTCTTCTTTACACAGGAAATGTTCGGCGAAAAAGTAGAGATACGTCTTCGTCCATCGTTTTTTCCGTTTACTGAACCATCTGCGGAAATGGACATAACATGCACCTGCGAGGGGAAAGGCTGTAACTTGTGTAAAGGCACCGGATGGCTCGAAATTATGGGTTGCGGGATGGTTGACCCCAATGTGCTCGACAATTGCGGCATCGACTCACGGAAATATTCGGGGTATGCTTTCGGGATGGGTATCGAACGAATCGCATTCCTGAAGTATCAAATCAAAGATATCCGCATGTATTTTGAAAACGATGTGCGTTTTTTGAGACAATTTGTTGCAACGGGGTTTTGAAAAATATAATATGAAAATAAAAATCGTCAATAAATCACGGCACCCATTGCCGTCTTACAGCACCTTGCTGTCAGCAGGAATGGATTTGCGCGCTCATTTGGACAATCCCGTTACATTGATTCCTGACGCAAGGGTTTTAGTGCCGACAGGTTTGTATATATCTATTCCTCAAGGATACGAAGCACAAATCCGTCCCCGTAGCGGCCTTGCTTTAAAAAAAGGTATCACGATACTAAATGCGCCCGGTACTATAGACGCCGATTATCGAGGAGAAATCGGCATCATTATTGCAAATCTTTCGCGGGAGGATTTTGTAATTAATGACGGAGAACGTATTGCACAAATGGTGGTGGCCAGGTACGAAACCGTAGAATGGGAATTATGCGATTCGTTGGACGAAACTGTGCGCGGGGCTGGAGGATTTGGTCACACAGGACAATAAAACAATTAAAAATTAACAATTAAGAATTAGGAATTGACGCAAGGCGGAAAAAATAGACACAAAGTGGTAATCAGGAAAGCATTATTCATTATTCATTGTTCATTGTTTACTGTTCTTGTGGCATGTTCTTCATCAAAAAGAACCGTAAATCATCATTTTGAACCCGTACAGCTGACCGAAGAACAAAAATTAGATTACGATCACGATTTCATCGAAGGTACCAAGTTCAAGATGTTTGGTAATCTGCCTGATGCTGCCAACCTGCTCACCCGCTGTGTCGAAGTCAACCCCTACGATGCGGCTGCTCATTACCAGTTAGCCGAAATATATGCTACGGTCGAAGATCAAAAAAATGCTTTGCGCTATGCACGCCTGGCTGCCAGATACAATCCAAAAAACGAATGGTACCAACTGCAGTTAGCAAACCTTTATATGGCAGAGAAAAAAATAGACAGCGCTATTGTGGTGTACCGACAAGTCGTTGAGACAAAACCTGATAATATTGAGCATCGAAATAATTTGGCAACTCTCTATCTCGAAAAGAATGAATACCGTAAGGCACTCAAGGAATTGGGCAAAATAGAAAAAACTTACGGGTTTACTGAAGATGTTGCGATTGCAAAATACAGGGTGTATTCGAAAAAAAAAGATGTAAAAGCTACTGAGGCCGTACTGAAAAAAGGGATCAAAAAATATCCTGACGAATTGCGGTTTTATGGATTGTTGGCTGAATTGTACAGTATGACCGGTCGCGAAAAGGAAGCCCGTGAAAATTATACCAAGCTGCTCGAAGTAGACCCCGAAAACGCAATTGGGTATATTTCGATGATTGAATTTTACAAGGATTACGGTAACGACATCAGGGCGTTGGAAGAGATGCAACGCATGTACGATATGAAAACCATCGATCCCGATCTCAAAGTGGAGCTATACCTCCATCTCTCGTCTGACAGTGTGTTTTTCAGAAATCATTACCAGAAAATGGATGATCTGATCAAGCAGCTTTTTGAGAAATACCCCGACAATTTTCGCGTGAGAATCGTAAATGCAGACCGTAATTTACGAGAAAAAAATTTTGAAGGAGCCAAAGATGACCTCTTGTTTATCACTGGTCGTGTGCAAACCAACTATTTTCTCTGGGAACAATTGTTCTACCTGCTCAATCTTCTGCAGGACAATGAAACGCTCTATAAATCAATCGCCACAGCATTACAGTATTTTGACGACCGTTATCTGTTTCATTTCTTTCATGGGCTGTCAGCCTCAATGCTTAAAAAATATGATGAAGCCATCCCTGCTTATCGCCGTACTATCGAATTTTTGAAAAAAGAAAAAGAACCCGACAGGGATGTGGAGTTGCAAACATACGTATTTTTGGGTGAAGCATGCAATAACCAAAAACTATTCGAGGAATCGGATGATGCTTTTGAAAAGGCATTGGCAATTGTCCCCAATAACCCGCTGATATTGAACAATTACAGTTATTATCTTTCCTTGCGGGAAGAAAAATTAGAAACAGCCGAAAAATATATCAAGCACTGCATTGCTATGGAACCCAACAGTAGCACCTTTTTAGACACTTACGGATGGGTGCTCTATAAATTGGGACGAGTGGATGAGGCCATTATCATGATTGAAAAAGCAATGAAAAATGGGGGAAATGACAACCCTGAAATCGTCGACCACATGTGTGAACTCCTATGTGTGTCAGGACGTACCGACGAAGCTTATCATATTTGCAAGTATGCCATAGAGTTGAACAATTCGAAAGAAACGGTGGAAGAGAAAATGAAATCGTATAAAAAGAATGATGAATGAAGTTGCCCCTTTTTAATTCTCAATTCTCTATTGTCCTGCTGTTGTTTATCATTATAGGGATGTCTGCCTGCCGTTCACACAAGACAGCTACTGTTCCTGACATTGCAGCAGCCGATGAAACTGCTTTTTATACATCCTGTTACCCCATAAAAAATCTTTATGTTCCTTCATGCAAACTTGAAATATCCTATGGCAATCAATCCTTTTCGCTCAATGGCAGTATTTATATCAGACCTGACAGTGTTTGTTTTTTTCGTGGCAGGTTATTGATTGAAGTATTGCGCGGAGTTATTTATAACGACTCGTTTTTTGTAGTCAACTATTTGGAGCGTATTTGCTACAAAGGCAAAAATGATTATCTGCAAAAAGTCACAGGTTTTCCGGTAAACCCTGAATCGTTATTGATGCTTTTCACAGCCGACCGTTGCGAAGAAGCGTACCGGAACAAATTCAACTTCATCACTGCTGCCGGAAGTAGCGATAAAATACTGCTGCAGGGACAAAACCGCAGCCTGCTCGAAATGAATATAAATTCCAACAATCATACCATCGAAAATATCGCCTTGTACAACAGTTCGCAACAGCAACCTCTATTCAGTGCGGTTTACAGCAACTACGAGCAATATTCGCAATTTACCCTGCCTACTGTTATTGATATTTCAGCTCAAGACGTAAATACCCCAGTTCGAATAAAAGCAAACATCCAGGAAATGTTGTTCAACCAACCTCAACAGATGAATATAAGTGTGTCATCGAGGTATGAAGTGGTGGTTTTGGAGTAAACAGGATTAATGGGATATTCTGGCTCAAAAATTGGAAAAGGGTTCTGCAACAAATGTCGTCAAAACCCTCAACCTTTTAACCAAACCATGATTCACTTTTATATATAGACGGAAAAAATGAAAAACGTTGCGTCATTTTTGAAAATATTTTTTTCTCAATCGTAGAATGCCCACGAAACGCCGAATTTCATCCTGAAATCATTGGCAGGATAACGGTATACCATAAAGTTTTCCTTTCCAAGCATACTGCTGAAAATGGTGTTCAATCCATCAGTCTTGACAAAAAAGCGTGCGCGTTTGATCTGAAAATTCAGAAAAAAGTCGAAAAAGGGGTAAGCACCGATTTTTTGTTCCTCCTGCAGATAAAACATACCGGATGCCGGCATGTACGCATAGGCATAATATTTGGTGTTGAATACGACATTCCACCCCAACTGCATGGTCAATACATTTTTCACCAACCATCCTTCAAAATAGGTAGACTGGAATCCTGCAAAAGCAGGTAGCGGGATGATGCTTTCGTTCGTGGAATATTGTCCATAAAGTCGGAACCTGAAACCAAGCTTCCACCAGCGGATATCCTTTTCAACGTATGCTGTTCCGGTTACTAACGGTTCCGAAGTTTGTGCAGGTTTTGCGTATTGATCGATGTATACATAATTATTCAACTGCGACAGATAAGCTCCTAATTTCAGTTTGCGATGCGGCATCATAAACTCTCCACGCAGACGTATTTCCTGAGAAGGATTGAAATTGTTGTTCCAGGCCAGCAGATTGGAGGAATACTCGTTAAGGAAATAACTCGGGTGAGCGTTCTCAATACTTCCGCCAAGCAACAGCGTATTGCGTCCCTTCGAGGTATCATAATGTAACCGTACTGTACCGTTTATATTCATGTCGCCCAACTTATAACCCGTAAAATATAATCGGCCATTGATATCCCAGTTGAGGTATCGACCTGTATGATTGAAGAAACGACCTGTGATAGCCGTATTGAAATGCGTTTTTGTTTCCCTGTAAAAGATGGACACTTCTCTGCCGTATATATCGGGTAAATCGCCGCCCCATACCGGGTTTTGCGTTACATCTGGCCTTACGTGATTTGTTAATGTATCCGGAATAATATTGGCATTATAACCGTCAATTTCTGTAAGGATGCCGGCGCTGAATCCTGCGGTAAATTTGCGACGCGACTCCTCTTTGATCATCAGTTCTAAATGATTGGATATTCTTCTGAAATATAATGAGTCATGCGTAACCACTCTGCCCTGGGTGTTTCCTCCGAAATAAGGCTCGTTACCAAGTAAAGCGTAAGTGGCCTCATCTGAATACTCACGTGTATTCCATTCGTATTTTAGGGTATGCACAAATGTAAAACGCGAAACACTTACCGAATCGGTTTCGGCTTGTTTTTGCCACGGGAGGGTAAGTTTCACAGGCGAATAGGAGTGCATCAGATAAAAGCTTCGATTCAACAGGACAGTTTTTCCCTCATTCGAACGCACACTGTTCCTGACTGCTTCCTGTTTGTTTTCCAAATAACTTGCTATATCTTCCAATCCACCATTTTCTCTCATTCGCACATTGTTCCAGTTGAAATTGGTGTACATCGAATATTGACTGCCCCTGTATGCAGAAAATAGTGAAAAACCGTTATTGGAAGTGCTTTGGTTGATGTATTGTCCGGCAGAGTTAAAAATATCGTAATATAAGCCCACGTTCCAGTTTTTGTTAACATTTTGGGAATGGACAAGTTTGAAAACAGATTCGTTTTCCAATTTCGGTCCGGCCGACGAATAATCAATGTGCGTGTAAGGCGACTTGGTTTGATAATAAATAGTGGCTTCGGGATCGTGAATATAAACTGCCAGATGGTCGAGAAACGGGAAATCAGACGGACGTTTTCGCGCTTCGAATCCAATGGGATAACAGGACAGGCCCAAATTTCCCAGATAAGCGCCTGCGTGAAAATTACGCATCACCGGGTTGTTGATGTCGAAACAATGCAGGGTAGTATCAATAGCAATTTGCGAACGGGCGAAAGAATTCCTCTCCAGCACCTGATAAGCAAAAAGCCGGTTGGATAAAGTATCCAAAAGATCGGTTTGCCGCAAAACAACCCGCCGTTTCAACGAATCAGGTAACGAAGGAATACTGTCCAACGGAGGTTTACTGTCAGTATAGCGTGTTGACAATGAGTCCACAGGTATAGTATCTTGCGGCATGATCAATGTGTCAATGGGAGCAACATCATTCACAGGCGTCTTTAACAGGGTATCACTTACCATGAAAGACACAGAATCCCTTTCCTGACCGGAAGCAATACCGGTAGAAAAAGCCAATAATACCCATACGAAAACGAACAGGTACTTCATCAAAAATTAAAAAACATTTTCATGACGCAAAGGTAAAAAAAATCATGTTTGCTATACAGTAGCAAACATGATTCTGAATAATTTCTTTTTTGCTGCCCGGCAGAAAACATAAAACGGAACATTTTTACACTAATGTTCCACAACAATTTGCTGCATTACCGGCGTACTGTTTACCCCATCGTAAACATGCAAATAATAAATGTTGTCGGGCAAATTGGCTACGTTAAATTCAACAGTGCCGCCTTTGGTTTTCTGTTGACGCAACAGGTTACCCTGTACGTCGTAGAGGCGAACATCAAAACTAAGGCCGTTGCTGACGGCAGTGGGCAGCATGGCATGGGCAGCATCTGCATCTATTTCGATATAGAGCATACCGTCGGTTGGGTTGGGATAAACCAAAACATAATAGCCTGAAGCGATGCCGCCCTTGGCGCATGAAGCTACAATATTTTTTACAGCAACGCCAGTTGCGCCAAAAATTGCGATAATTACTCCGGTCTCGCCATTTGACGCATTAGTTGTTACTGTGGCAGAAGTGGAGTTGGATGATATACTGATGTGAAAATGGTTTTCGGATTTTGAAAAATGTGAGATGCAGGAGGTTTATAAAACCTCTTACATCTTCGACCGAAAACCAAAATCACATGCGTATAAAGGGTTTAAACAATAAAATATAATGATTTTCTAAATGGTCATAAAAGAATTTTAACTCATTGTGAGTAAATTCATAAGACCTCGTGAGCTCTATACCTTTACGAAAGTCTTGGCTATCCTCATAGAGTTTACCATCTTTGGCTTCTGCATCGAGGCATGGTCCCATATCTGGTCTCGGATCCGCATTGTCAGGCGAGCAAGCGCTACGGTGCATATCCAAATCCAAACGTAACAGATTCATTTTATATATTGCCCAGATGCTTAAAACTGTGCCAGTACTATCTGTATCAAACGTAAACGTATAACATTCTGCACAATCTTTAGGTTCAAGTACCTTTAATATACCTGTATCAGTATCAACAATACCTGCCAATTTCCACTTGGTTCCTGCCAGAGAATGCCCATCGAATTCTGTCTCATTCTTATTGCCGCATGACAGGCAAAAAAGAAAGAAACAGATGGGAGAAAGTAACTTTACATAATTAAAGTTACATACGATACGCAATGTTGTCACTGTGATTTTTTGCATGTGTGTAAAAGGATTGTTTATAAATACTTGTCTTTTCATGATTTATCGTTTTTTAAAGATTAATAAATTGTTGTCTTTGGCTTCCGTGAAAAAAATGATTAACTCATTACCTTTAATAACAAAGCTATACGCATTTTTTAAAGAGTTATCAACTTTCATCTCAACATTCGTCCAGGGAACATTAATTGCAAAACAGGCAGACCTTTCACGAATATATTTTATCTTATTGCCTGACCGTGAATAAGGATAAGAGCAAATTTTAAAATTTACAGAAAATTCATGGTCTAGCAATTCATCATCTTCATGCCATAAAAATGTATTAACAATACGAACTGGACAGTCAGATATAGTCGCTAAATTCGAAACTTTTTTTCCGTCTGCTGTATAAGCAAACGCAGTGGCATCCCATTCACCAATTAGAAGATCAGGGTCAGTCTTTCCATTTTCTGATAGATTGAATGAAATCTCTTCATCAGATAATGGTTCAGGTAGCGGTTGGTCTGCCTCATTTCTATTTTGGCATGACCAACAAAACAACGTACACACTGCACACAGCATCAAAACTGTGACCTTTTGCTTTCGCTCAAAGGATTTTTTGATTACTCTATTCATATTATTAAGGTTTTAAAAATAAAATTATCAGTTGTCCAGATTGTAAGGTACATTTGTTTTGCAACTTACCGGTTCTTCTAATGTGCTAATTTACGCGTAAGCAACCCAGCAGGTCAAAAGCAAAATAATTGATGTGCAAACTGATTTTTTCATGGTTTCTATCGTTTAAAAAGTAAATAATTTTTGTTGTCGTTATAAAACAATTTTAATTCGTTTTTTTTCATCGAGAAAGATTGTATGATCTCAAGTGAACGAATATACAGGCTTCCGTCTCCTGGTGGAGCTATTTTAGTCCCAAGAAGATAAGAGATATGCATATTATGTGTTACAAAGTCAATCTTATATGCGCCTAAAAAATCATTTGCGCCATCATAAGTTAATAAAGTACTATCCGTATTGAATGTAAGCACAAAGCACTTTTCACAGTTTTTGGGCTCAAGTACTTTTAAGTTACCTTTTTCAGTATCAAAAATACCTGCCAATTTCCATTTAGTACCTTTTAAAAAGTTTATATCTTCGCCGTTGCTTCCCATGTTATTTTGGCACGACCAACAAAACAACGTACATACTGCACACAGCATTAAAACTGTGACCTTTTGCTTTCGCTCAAAGGATTTTTTGATTTTTCTACTCATGATATTTTTAAATTTAAATTGTTGATTATTTGATATTTATTTTCATTTTCATTTGACCATTTCGTTTTCTTACCCGCTTTTTTGACGTCAATATCCACATCAATGGCATAGCCAAAACGAAAGGGTATTTGAGCGTCTACTGCCCTTGTCATTTCATCTTCCTGAAGAAGCGCCCGCGCATCTACCGAAGGCATAGCTACTACAGGTATTTTTTCTTTACCCGTATCCATATCTAAAGAGAAACTAATCGGAGTTCCTCCTTCGCTGATCTGTCCAAACGTATATTTGCCCGAGAAACACAAAATCCCAATCAGGGTTAAAATAAATACTTGTCTTTTCATGATTTATCGTTTTTTAAAGATTAATAAATTTTTATTTTCTATAACTAAACAATTAGGTAATAGGTCTTTGTCCTCTACTTTCGTGAAATAAATGATTAACTCATTGCCTTTAATAACAAAACTGCACGCAGTTACCAAAGCGATTGTTAAATCATTTTCTATATGCAAAGGAGGCACGTATATGTAAGTAGACCTACAAAATGTAAGTTCAATTAAATTACCGGATAATGAGCATGCATACATGCTAGTATTCACAACTGACAACTCCCATAGACCTTTTCCATCATCATCAATAACTGTAATTGCAACAGGTATTTTTAGCCTGCCTTTTGAAATAGCGGTTCTGTTCGAAATTCTTTTTCCGTCTACTGTATAAGCAAACGCGATGGCATCCCATTCACCAATAAGAAGATCAGGGTCAGTCTTTCCATTTTCTGATAGATTGAATGAAATCTCTTCATCAGATAATGGTTCAGGTAGCGGTTGGTCGGCCTCATTTCTATTTTGGCACGACCAGCAAAACAACGTACATACTGCACACAGCATCAAAACTGTGACCTTTTGCTTTCGCTCAAAGGATTTTTTGATTACTCTATTCATATTATTAAGGTTTTAAAAATAAAATTATCAGTTGTCCAGATTGTAAGGCACATTTGTTTTGAAACTTACCGATTCTTCTAATGTGCTAATTTGCGCGTAAGCAACCCAGCAGGTCAAAAGCAAAATAATTGATGTGCAAACTGATTTTTTCATGGTTTCTATCGTTTAAAAAGTAAATAATTTTTGTTGTCATTATAATAAAATTTCAATTCATTATTTTTTAGCTCGTAAGATATTATTAATTGTATAGCATTGTAAAATAACGAACAATTGCCAATATGACAATCAGCAACCTCTGTTGCTATAACAATTGGAACTTCAGCATTTAGTCGTACCAACAAAACATTGGTAATAGAATTTCCGCTGGCAGTGCTATCTGTATCGAACGTAAAAGAATAACAACTATCACAATCTTTTGGATCAAGTACTGTTAAAGTACCTGTTTGGGTATCAACAATCCCTGCTAATTTCCATTTGGTTCCTGCCAGAGATTGCCCATCGAATTCTGTCTCCTTCTTATTGCCGCATGACAAGCAAAAAAGAAATAAACAGATGGGAGAAAGTAACTTTACATAATTAAGGTTACATACGATACGCAATGTTGTCACTGCGATTTTTTGCATGTGTGTAAAAGAATTTTTTATAAATGCTTGTCTTTTCATGATTTATCGTTTTTTATAGATTAATAAATTTTTGTTAAAAATATTTATCACACTATATAGATGCAAAAAACAATAAAACGTTGAATTTTTCTTTAAATTTTTTCTAATTTTTTATTTATTCCAATAATCAGGAACCCCTCCATGTCCGCGAGCTTTTACCGGCGTTTGATCAAATGGCTGAATTGTTCCTGAATGAACGGAATAAAGGCGTTTTGCCGTTTCCATGGTCGCTTCCACCTGGTATTTATGCGGTCGATCGGTAACATCTATGTACCCGCAATTATAGTTTTCGCCGTCGCCCCGTCCCAACAAATCCTGGTCGCACCACTGGAAGTATGCCGTGCCAATCAGACCGGGATGAGCATACGCCTGTTCGGTATAGTAACGATAGGCAACACCCCTTTCCTGTTGAGAGTTGACTTGCCAGAGCGATTGAGCCATACCGCGATCTACCGTTCCGAAATGGTATTCGCCAATGATCATGGGCATGTTGGTCAGACGTAAAGCCCTATCCATCATTTCTTTGCCCGGTTTCAGGTCATAACAGTTGAAGCTAAGCACATCGAAGGCATTGCGGCAAATTTCCATCAATTCTTCATCTAAATCGCCAATACCGCCAAAACGGATACCAAGGTTCAGATGGTTGGGATCATAACGTTTCATGGTTGTTTTTACAGTTTGCAGGAAGATGTTGAAAGTTTTGTAGATGAACTGTTTTTTTCGTTCAGGAGTATTTTCATCTTGCAGGAATCTCTGCAATTCGGTTTTGATGGGACGGTCTGTCCCCTCCAGGATAAGATCGCAAAGGCGTGCTTCCTCTTCCAGCCACGATGGTTCGTTTCCTACGAAATAGCCAACGATCCATGGATTATCTTTGTTTTCGGGCAGGTATGATTTCATGCTCTCATCCATTTTGGCCGCAAAATCGGGGACATACACATCTGCAAGTCCCATCAGGTTACCATCCATAGCCAGACCCCGTAACTGGAGGGTATGGGCTTTCCTGTTCAAACCATATACTGCCGGGCTTGACCAATTGGCGATGGTGTTCAATCCCCATGCGTCCATGCGTTTGATGGCCATCTCATTTGCCTTTTCACTATAATTTTCTCCGTAACGACGAAAGAGATTCCAGGCTCCGAACGATGCGGATTCCCGATTCCGGTTGTTCTGCCTGAATTGTTCGGGAGGCAGTTCCTTAAACATACCTTCCCGTTTGTCCATATCTCGGGTATTGCCCCCTCCGCCCGGATTCACACAGTCCACGCCATGTGAAAGGAACAGATAGCCGTCGGGGTCGACAAACCACCAGCAATCATCAACCTTTTCTATCCTGAAAAATCCGGTTCCTTTGACCTGTTTTTGCAGGTAGCCGCCGTAGCGGGAGTAATTGTAGCCGAATTTTGCGTCGTCCATTTCATTTTCTTCAGCGCTCCATTCTTCTTGCAGTTGTTCAAGCGAAGCAACTTTTCCTTCGTAATCGACTAAATTGTGTTGCCCGAACTCATCCACGGCAGGAATTTCTTCTAAATACACATCACCTGGGTCGTCCACCGAAAGGGTGATGTTACGAATTTCAAATTCGGGATGGTTGATAGGTGCACGCATGCGAATACCAATTGTGTCAACTCCGTGAAGTTCACCGCGTTTCCCGCCAAGGTTAATCCATCCGGTATACCGGGGCTGGTTGAAGGTAGCGGCAAGGTCAATTCTTGCATCAGGCAATTGGCGGTAGAACTTCAGAGGAATAGCCAGTTTATTCCACGCATTGGGTACATAACTCATCACGCGCAACTCGTTGTAACCGTAATCCGTAGTAAATCCTACGTGAAAACGTTGGGATGTGGTGATTCGGAACTCCAGCACTACGAAATTGTATTCATCCCAATTTCGGGGGAGGTCGGGATTAATGTCCCGGAGGGCAAACTTTTGTCCGGAGACTTCTTTGCTGCTGTCGAATTTGATTTTGAATCCTTCCGGAGCAGACTTGCATTGGGTCATGATCAGCAGGGCAACGATGGCCATGCAACTTGTTAACTGTTTCATATTATTTAATTTAATTGTTTTGGTTTTATTTTTATTTTTCACTTCTCTATACATTATTATTTATTTCCTTTATTTCGCATGCGCCAGGGTTTTTGCTGTTTTCGTCTATAATGATTTCTCCGATGCTTTCGGCTATGATGTGTCCTTTATCAGGGTTTTTAATGCTGGTGATATGACTGTTGACGGTTGCTTTTAAGTCCGTGTATTCAAAACACAAATCGGCGTCGGGCATCATCACACAGTTTTCCATAATTAGGCCTTCGACATAACAGAGAGGTTGTGTGCCGGATATGGTACAATTGATCAGCCGTAGGTTTTTCGAGTGCCAGCCGAGATATTCACCGTTGATCACCGAGTCGTAAACGGTTACATTCTCGGTATGCCAGAAAGCATCTTTTGAATCAAGATGCGAATTGCGAACTACTGCGTTATGGACGTCCTGAAAAGAATAGTTGCCTTCCAATCTGAAGTTTTCAACATTGATGTTTTTGCTGTTCATGAAAATATAATCTCCTCCCTTAACATCAATGTCTTTTATTTCAAGATTTCTACAATTCCAGCAACATTCGGCGGCATTGGGTAATTTTACATTTTCGAGGTACAGACCGTCAATCTCCCTGAACATTTTTGGCGCATCGACAACAGTATTGGTCATGCGAATGTTTTTTGAATACCAGATAGCCGCCCTGCTGTATACAGTAAAGAGGCAGTTGTCAATCCATGTATCATCGTTGTGCCAGAACGGATACTTGCACATAAACTCACAACGATAAGCCTCAACGTGTTTACACTCCTTAATGGCCGATTCGCCCGGATAGAATTTTACGTTTTCGAGCCTGATATTGTGTGTGGCGTAAAGTGGTCGCTCGCCCTCAAAAAATTTGTTGGTTATTAAATTCATTTATTATATTTTTCTATATCTTTACTTTATTTAAATTTTTTATCCGTTTGCCATAAGTGAGCATTCGCCAAATCCATTCTAACAGTCCAAACTGGAAATAGTGCAACCAAACATTGCTGAACAAAACCTGAAACATGAATATGCCTGCCGCAATCAGTTCTACATATACCAGGCCCGTCAAAGCGAATCCGAAACCTATACCATAAAATATTATTATTCCAATAACCGATTGCCCGATGTAGTTGGTAAGCGCCATTCTGCCCGGCGCCGCAATGATTTTGTGAAATTTTATATGCCATTGTTCAGTTTTGCTCTGCATGTACCATAAACAAATCATCGAAATGTAGGCAAAACACATCGGGAGGACAGTCAGCGCATAAATGGTTGAACTTGCTATCAAGCCTAAAGGATGCTGGTTTACTGCATTCCACGCAAAAAGGCAGGAACCGGGCAAGCCCACAAGAAACCCATAATTACGAATCTGTTTCAGAATAGCTGCATGTTCGTTGATTCGGGCATACAGTCTGTTTCGACCAATATACCATCCAAGTATGAACAATCCCAATACTTTGAAAACGCGGTTGTCTTCAATAAATTCCTGACAACGTATGAAAGAACCGCATAAATTGAATTTCAAAACATCTGAATAGTTTTTACCGTCTAATAGCCATGTACCAAAATTATCGCTGGTAAGGCCGTACTTTGCATTAAAATATTGATGTACCTTCTCAACCGGAATCATCAGGCTGAATCTATGGTCAGTCAAAACTTTGAACGCATCCATCACTATGGGGAAAAATATCAATACGGCAGATATAATGAGCAGCTTTCTATTGGGCGTATTTTTGAACAGGGGCAGCATTAGTCCTACAAGCGCGTACAGCAACAGAATGTCTCCGGCCCACAACAAAAACAGGTGCAGAAGCCCAATGATGATTAGAACCAGCATTCTTCTGTAAAAAAAGGCTAATCCGTGCTGTTTTTTTTGTGCAATGTTGGATAAGATGATCGAAAAACCAACACCAAACAAAAGAGAAAACAAACTGTAAAATTTTCCATCAATGAAAATATAATGGAAATATCTCCATATTAAGTCGATGTTGGCAGTTGGCATTACCTCAACCACATCGTTTGCCTGAAAAGTGTACAACGAAAATTCAGGATAGTTGGCAAGACAAATTCCAAGCAAGGCAATTCCCCTCAAAACATCCAGTATCACATGTCGTTCCGAAGGTTTGACTGGGCCGACTTTGTTCATCATCATCAGATATGCTATCAATATACATAATACTCTGGGCAAAAATAAAGTCTTTTTTCATCATAGAGAGAAAAATATTCATAAAATTTCATAATAATTCATAGTTTTGTGTCAAAATATTTAATCATGTACAATTTTGATAATACTGTTCCACGCAGGAACAGTAATTCCTACAAATGGGATTCGGCGGTAAGTGATGGCATATTGCCCTTTTGGGTGGCTGATATGGACTTCCGCACGGCACCGTCTGTCATTGCGGCACTCGAAAAAAAAGTGCAGCATGGTATTTTCGGTTATACGAAAGTGCCGCAAGCGTATTACGATGCAATAACCCATTGGTTCGAACGGCGGCATCATTTCGGTTTTCATAAAGAATGGACGCTCTATACTACCGGCGTTGTTCCTGCCTTGTCGGCAATCATCAAGGCATTGACTGTTCCCGGTGACAAGGTGATTGTGCAAACGCCCGTATACAACTGTTTCTTTTCTTCCATCAGCAACAATGAATGTGTAACTGTTGCCAACCAATTGGTTAATCACGATGGGACCTATTCCATTGATTTCGATGACCTCGAAGAAAAGGCCTCCGACCCACGTGCAAATTTGCTATTGCTTTGCAGTCCGCACAACCCTGTAGGAAGGGTTTGGAGTAGAGATGAATTGACGCGAATAGGAAAAATCTGTTTGGAAAACGATGTTATGGTTGTTTCTGATGAAATACATTGCGACTTTGTTTATCAGGGACGTCAACATATTCCCTTTGCATCCATCAGCGACGACTTTCTTCGTTGTTCAGTGACATGCACCGCGCCAAGCAAAACATTTAATCTGGCAGGTTTGCACGTAGCCAACATTCACGCAGCCGATGAAACCATCAGAAAGAAAATTAACAAGGCTTTGAACATTAACGAAGTGTGCGAAATAAGTCCTTTTGCCGTAGAAGCGCTAATTGCCGCCTATAATGAAGGTGAAGAATGGCTCGAAGAGTTGAAAAAATACTTGTACGGCAATTACCTTTATCTGAAAGATTTCTTTGAAAAATATCTCCCGAAATTTCCCATTTTCCCATTAGAAGCTACCTACCTTGTTTGGATAGACTGTTCTGTGTTGAACCGGTCTTCGACAGCCATAGCCAAAATGCTGCTCGAAAAAGAAGATTTATGGATCAATGCCGGAACCATGTATGGCGCCGGAGGAGAAAACTTCATCCGGATGAACATTGCCTGTACCAGGGAACTGCTTGCTGAAGGATTGCGAAGGATTCAAAAAGAATTTATGAATTACAAATTAGAATGAACAAAAGGCGTAAAGCGCAGATGAACAAACGGTCGATAAATATTATCATTGCTTATTTTCTGATTTATGTGGTATGGGGTTCCACCTATTTTTTCATAGGAGTTGCCTTGAAAAGTTTTCCTCCTTTTCTTCTTGGTGCCATACGCTTTATGACGGCAGGGTTTTTACTGCTTGGCTGGTGTTGCATCAGAGGCGAACCCGTATTCAGGAAAAACCTGATAAAAAAATCGGCCATCAGCGGTATTGTCCTGCTTTTTATTGATATGGCGGTAGTGATGTTGGCTCAACAGTATTTAAGCAGTAGCCTGGTAGCAATTATTGCCTCCTCTACGGCTATATGGATTATGGCGTTGGATATACCAATGTGGAAAAGAAATTTCCGGAATCCTGCAACGGTTATTGGTATCATTGCCGGATTCCTTGGCGTATTGATGCTTTATGCCGAACAGATCGAGCCTGCGGGAAGTATGACTGAACACAAGGAATATGGTGTGCTGATACTCATATTCGGTTGCATTTCGTGGGCGTTGGGTACGCTCTACGCGAAATACCGTTCATCTGGTGCTGAAGAAGTCAATGCTTTTGCAGGATCGGCATGGCAAATGCTTTTTGCAAGCGCTATGTTCTGGTTGTGTTCATTTGTTAGTGGAGACATTCATGCCGATCTCAGCCATACGCCCACCTCGGCTTGGCTATCGTTGGCATATTTGATTGTTTTTGGCTCCATACTCGCTTATTCGGCTTATGTCTGGTTGCTGAAAGTTCGTCCTGCAACAGAAGTAGCAACCCATGCTTATGTAAATCCATTTATCGCTGTCTTTTTCGGAAAAGTATTCGGTAAAGAACATATTACTTTCATACAAATCCTCGGATTGGTAATCATTTTATTGAGCGTAATGCTGGTGAACCGGAAAAGAAAACGAGTAGCGGAAGCATCGAAAATATAATTTGGAATGTGTATAATTTCCATTTGGATACATTTTTGAATATGGCTTCGTTGCGCACGTGATGCTCGATTGATATGGCATAAAGGCACCCTTCGGTTGAGGTATTATACCAGTTTTTAAAAGTGCGAAGAGTTTACCTCAACAACTGTTGGTATTTTCTTCGCATGTAAACGAACAATTATAAGACCTGCCTGTTGGGTTTTGATAGCCGCTTTTTCTGACCTTCGAAATCAGCATCCACCATCATCATTTGCCAAATGGCACGCCCGATCTTGTGCGCGCATCCGCTTTCTACCAACATCCCATCCTACGGAATTGTGTGACAAATTAATATGCTTCCACACAAAAGGAAATAGAACCAAAAAAATAAAAACTTGCTGTATGAAAATATTTATTATTTTTCAAAGTCTAAAG
>JGI24702J35022_10000573_pt1 | contig 22350 bp, 27 predicted proteins | sample TergutTh196P4_FD_35022 | JGI IMG/M metagenome (IMG submission 35022)
CAGCCCCGTCATGATGCCTATGGCAGATACATATGTCGCGCACCAGTTGTCCGTATATTTGACTTTGTACCCTTCCGGCAGCGGCGTATAGCCGTTGTAGATGTCTATAATGGGTTTATGTGTCCCATTTGTGGCGCTTGCGCCTAATTGGCGCTCAGCGGCCTGTACAAACGTTTTTCTTATTTCATGCTCCGTCATTTCCATTCGCCCCCGATCAATTTTTTTCCGATTTCATAGCCGCCGTTGGCGGCAAATGAAACAATTGTGGCATTAAAAAACGTTAAAAAGGCCGACGCAAATGTAAGCCCGGCGGTAAACGCCGTGCTAAGAATCAGGATGGCTACAGCCAGAACATAGCTAATTATTTGCGCCGGGATTTTTATGTACCCCTTCAAAATCTGCGTCAATAAAATTACCATGACTAGGCAGCCGCCAAACCCCGCCAACACTTCCCATATCACGAATTCCTGTAAAATTTCGTTCATTTTTTGTCTATTCCTCCGTTTATTTGTTTTTTAAACACGCTCGATACCTTTTTAGCCAGCCATGGGGACGAAAGCCCTGCGCCAAAACCAAACAACACAACCCAGTCCCCGGACACGCCCATGATGCGCGTTATTGGCAGCACCATGCAGCCGCAGATCGCGGCGACCGTCAATTCACAGAACAAAAAAAACGGCTTCAAAAGCCGCTTATCTTTTTTTACCAATATTTGACATAATCCCCCGGCGGCCGATATCATAGCCGCCAAAAAATACCGCCACAGTTCTTCAATGTTTATCATTGGGGTTATTCTCCCCCCTGTAACAGTCTTTGCCGCGCTCAATCCACCAATAGCCCAATTTGGTATCCAGCAAAATAAAAATAAAAAATAGCAGCGCGACTAAAGCGGTGCTTACACACATGCCAAACGTATGCAGCGCGGGTATCTGTGTTTGGATCGAATATTCCGTGACCCCCGCCAAAACGATATATTTTTCATCCGGGGCGCTGTATGACGGCATCCAGCGGTAATATATCAGCATCTTGCGCCATTTTTGATATGACGGCGTATACCCGATTTCAAATCGCCCGCTCTGTTGCCCGTTAAAAATGACCCCGGCTTCTTCGTAATTTATTGGGGTTAAAACTTCCGTGTTCTCGTAGTCACGTTCGTCGTATATTCTCGTTGTAATCAAGTGCAAATTCTCGCCGTCAAATTTGTACGCCGCCGCATATACTTGATCCAGACTATCTATGTCAGTCACGGAAGTAATAATATGCTCCTCGTGCAATTCCCAATATACTTGATCCGACGCGTTGACCGCCTTGGCAATTCGGTCAACACCGTTTTTGACCTCGATATATTTTTCTTCCAGCCGGGCATCCTTTATCGCCCGGACAGACCATAAATTATAGTAAATATTGCCTAAAATAAACGCTAAAGACACAAATATTACAGCATTTTTATGACTATGAAAAAATTTAAGCATTTTAAACCTCTTATATTTCGGCGGTCAAATAGCCACTTAAAAGTAATACGCAATCTTGTCCCGCATGCGCTTGATTAACAGTTGCTCCAAATAGCAGCCTCGATTTAGCATCCCATGCGCTGTTATCTGCTGATAATATTGACAGATTTAGTGTTGGCAAAGATGGTGACGGCTGAAATAACGGTTGTGTGACGCTTGTACCGTAATATTGGGGGACGCTTCGCATTGGGACAACCAACGAATATTGAAAATCTGCCCCGGATGATGGTATATTTACAGCCCTTAGCGCTACACTTCTAAGATATTGTAGATATTTCAGGCATTTAAGCATCTCCGCATTGTAATCCATAGGCGGGTCATTTGCCAACGTTGAAACACTACCAATTTCCAACTTACATCGCCTTAAATACATGTATTGCCCTTGATATACATAAAATTGGAATCGATAATCGTTGTTCCCCAAGTTATAAATTCTAGACGATCCACCGGGTAGACCAATATAATATTCAGTAGCCCCATCTCCGGGAAATGGCGCGGTCATTGTGTAGATGCTGCCATCTTCCAACTCTATTGTAACCGTGCATGTTTTGCCAATCAGCCATTGAGCAATCGATGGCTCAATGTTTTGATGCAGCCACAACCCACTACTTGGATCGCCATATAATGTAATGCGCGATCCGCTAAATACATATACCATCCCGGTTGCGCCCCCTGACGTTTTGCGCCATCTATCTATCGTAATTTGCCCGTCAGTCCCATTACCGTATGTATTCGCTCCCCGCTGATTGACAGTATTGCGAAAATCAGAATTGTCAAGGATATTCGGATTCCATAAGCGCCCGTCCGTGTATCCTTTGTTCGCTGCTTCATTTGCAGCGACCGGGTCTGCAATCTGCGTCCGTCCATTGATATCACGCGCTATTAGGGTATTGGCCGTTGGGTACACTGTAGCCCCATGCGCTGTATTTGTTAGCGTCGTATGCGCCGTTAGATTCGTTTGGACGGTTGCCGCGCTCCCCGACGCATCAGCTCCAACTTGCGACGCCGTGACCCCGTGCGGGTTTGCGTTGTCATTAACATGCGCCGTCAAGTTGGTTTGCACCGCGCCCGCCGCCCCAGCTTGATCCGCCCCAACTTGCTGATATGTAACCTCATGCGGGTTGCTCTTGCTATCAATATGAGGCTTGACATACTCTATTACAGTCTGGTACATAAGCGTAGCAGCGCCATTTCGATCCGCCCCGGCTTGCTGATATGTTACCTCATGCGGGTTGCTTTTGTCATTGATATGATTATTTAGCTGCACCACCGTCGCGATCCCCGCAGTCGTTACAGTCAGCAATACAGCCGCCGCATTGCCTACAGCCAATGACATATCAATAATTAGGCTCGTGTTCGTCGCCCCGTCATATGGGGCGACAAAATCTGGCGCGTTGCCAGCCATGGTCAAATCAACAATCGCGACCGCGAACAATATTTCGCCATCATCAGGGTCTTCGGCGGTAACGCCAATTGTTGAGCATGTATAACCAGCCGCAAGCGCTGTATTGGGGATTATCCCGCTGACCTTGACCGTTGTATCGCCCGTCCGCTCGACCTGCGTTACCGCCACCGTCTGCCTAATGTTCGCCAGCGCGGTCAATGCCTCGACCGCCCCCGGCGCGTAAACTTCTGACGATGATAAGACGTTCAAAAATTGAACGCCCGTCGCGCCTGCAAGCATTTTGGCGACCAGCGCTTGCCCATTTTCAGTAATTATAATTTGCCCAAATTTTGCCATATATTACAGCCTCTCTATGATAGATGATATGCCGTCGCGGTACTTACAGCTGATCCAATATACGTATCAGATTCCGCTTGCGCGAATAGCATGTTATTGGTGATTATCTTGATATTGCAAGGGATCATTTCGTCCGTAATATGCCGCAATTCCTCGATTACGCCGGGAATAAATACGTTAATGATTATAGTCATTTCATAGTTGTTAAAATCTGGTATAACCTCAAAATTGCCGCCCGTGACTGTCTCCAATATCCCCAAAAAATATTTATATGTATAGGGTATTGTCCTGTTCCATTGCGCTAAAATACGCATGCGCCTGACCTCGGGATCGTCCCCCGGCAATGACACGATGCCCAATAATTTTTCATACCTCGCCAGCCCCCAATTCCCGGCGGTCATTATGTACGTATCTAGCCTGATCATTTCATCCGAATCCCAAAAAATTTGAAATTCGGGGTTCTCAGCGTCCGCAATTTTTTGGTATTCGCGGTATTTTTGAAGATATTCGGGATAATATGATAATATGTCAACTTTACGCAACATTTACAATACCCCCAAAAATTGGGATTTCATAAGTGGACAAGACCAGATTTGCGCCAGCCCCGTTGATCGTCGTCCCCTGCACGTCCACAACGCCCGGTACTGCCATGATCCGAGCGTTGACCACCGACAAAAACACGATGATAAAATCCTGCGACGCCCACGCCGCCCGCAAATCAAGCAGATAATCCTCTATTGCGTCGATTACGGCAGCTTCCAGTCCAGCCCATGTATAGCCAACCTCGCACGTTACAGCGGTCTCTATGGCGACAGATACAGCCGCCGCCGTGTCCACTGTCACTATATGGCCTATAGGGGCGCGGCCTATGCCCTGCCCGTCCATCGTCGGGTCGATCTCATCCTGCACCGCGTCAATCAGTGTCGTTGACGCCGGGTTGTACATAGCGTCTAAAATCGTTAGTTTCACAGTGCCGCCACCGTCCCATATCGGGGTGACCTTCGTCGACCCGACGCCGGGAAGCGAATTAGTCATGTCAAGATAGTCTTTCTTGTTCCCCCCAAACGCATTGATATCAAAACTCCTGAAATATTTTTCGCGCAATGATTCAGTGCTTTCTTCGTCCGATCCGGGGATCAATATCCCCGTTAACTCTGCCGTTTGCAACCCCAAAATATAATCAACGGGCAATATAGCGCCCAGATAATTGTTGCCTATCGCCCCCGCCCTTTCGCAAAATACTTGATATACTCCGGGATTTATTTGCGCCCCGACCGTATACCGCAGATCGGTGTTTGGCATTGAAAATCTTTTGCCAGTGACCTCAATTGCCGATGGGGTAAATTCGCCCTGTAATATTGCATGCGTCGCTTCATCAGGGTCGATCCCGCGCTCTTTCGCCCTTCGGATCAAAAACTCCCTTGAAGCGGTATCAGCAAATGATTCTTCCAAAAAATCATCGAATTCGACGTACAATTTTTTTAATTCCAGCGCGGCGGGCATCAGGGCATCGTATATGATCGACCCTTCACGCTTATCAATCGTGTTTGGGACGGTATCCAGCATTCTTTTTAGGATTATTTCAGAGGTTATATGCTCGTACATTTAAAAATTTACCGCCCTTTCAAGTGCGATTTTTCCAAACACTGTATATACTTCGAATTCCATCGAAATAACGCGCCCTTTTGTGTCAAAAATAAAATTATCGACGTCGTTGACCCTATCGTCCATCAATAGCGCCTCAATGATTCGGCGCTGTATTTCAGGGATTACATACGTGATAGGTTCGCCGTACAAATCCAATAATTCAATCCCATAATTCCATGAGTACATTACATATTTATATCGCTCGGTCGACAGTATTTTATATATGGCTTGCCTTACAGATTCCAGTTCATCCACTTGCCCGGCGACCGTATATTTCCCGAAAGAATCATCCGCTATCCCAGACAACGCATATGTTAAACTTGGCTGCTCTGTGATTGTATAGTCAGTTGATAAAAAACCGTTTGTTGACGGTATCATTCCAGCACTCCCAGCACTACAAATTTTTGCCCGCCCTGCGCCCGAATCAGCGCAACATTGTCATTTTTTTTCAATGCATTTTTAATGATGCATGATTGATCAATCCCATTTATATTTACCACAATTTGATATTCAGTCAAATGTTTTGGGACAATTATTTGCGACTGTTTCAGCGACAATTTTTGATCTATGTTAATAATTAATGGCGCTGTATTATCTACAATTCCATACATTACATCAGCCAATTTCATTGATTCGATTGTATTGATTATGGCTTTTTTTACCGCGTCGATTATATCAGCCAACGAATTCACCGCCCCGCATCGTCAAATCCATTGTATGGCTTTCGTTTTCAAATTTGTGGGTGCATTTTTCAGCGATCAAATAATTTTTTGTTATCAAATCGCCTATGTTCAAAAACACCGGGATCATGCTCCCAGCCCGCACCCTTGTATCGCCAAACACGCCAGTAATTTTTAATGTCCGCGTCTTGGCATTATATAGCGACAGCAGCGCATCGGCTTTAATTTCGCCGTTCTCGCCGTCTTGAACCCTGTCTGTCATTTGCAGTATGCCCCAGCGGTTGATGTTCGACCCATCCTGCGTTATGTATAGTTCGCGCTTCTTTGTTTCCTTGTCTTCGCGGATCAATTTGATTTTATTGTATGTATTGTCATCAATAGATGATTCATATTCAAAATTTTGCGCCGTTTCATCGTCAATCAACAAATCCAGCCGCATACTTTCAAGCGATTTTAATGTCAATTTTCCGAAATCATCATACAAAACATACATCGCGCTTTTATTTTTCAGTTCCAAATCTAATGCAGTCTGGATCATGTCAAACAATGTCGAATTGTCTTCTACACGCGACGGGATTATATAGCTTGTCGGCTCTATTTCGCCGACCTCTAATTGAAAATCGTCGGCAATCATTTTGATGACGTCTGACGCGGTTTTATTTTCATAATTGTACGTGTCTTTATTTTTCAAATAGCGCGTCTGATCGTACGCCGTCACGGCTATATTATGTTCTTTGTCGCGCTTCTTTTTGAATACAAAGCCGTTGAATATTTTAACATTATCGACTTTCAAAATAACATTGTTCCCTTCCTGAAAGTCGATGATGGCATCTTTCATCACCGTAAAGGTTAATTTGCCCGGTACGCCTTTTCTTTCGGTCGCCCACGTTATATCATTTTTTAAAAGCGGCTGATATGTAACGCCGTCATTTTCTATGTATAATTCTATCATTCGGGCAATCTCAGTTCTTGCCCCGCATGGATCATCATTTTGGGGCTTCCAGTGCCGATATTGTAGTCATCAATTAATTTTCTGTTCGCGTTGAATATATCGCGCCAACGGGATTCATCGCCATAATTTTTAATGGCGACGTCAATCAATTCGTCGCCAGCAGCAACAATATATGTCCTATTGTTTGGCGCTGATTCCTGCGAACGCCCATCAATGATAACGGCGTTCCCATTTTCGTCTATCTCGATCCGCTTTGTTGAATATTCTTTATACTGCTTAAGATATATGTCGACCGTCAAATCGAACCCATCTTCTTCCGTGACGGTATAGTTTTCTAAAGATACTTTCAAATTTGTGTCAAATAAAATTTTCCCGTCCGGCATCGAACGGGACAAAATAAATTGAAAAGGTATAAATTTGTTGTTTTTGTCGCGCAATGTTTTCAGTCGCTCAAACGCGCCCAAAAAATAATCGGCGGGCAAAAAACCGCCCTTGTATTTTGCAAATGAATATTCAGACTGCGGGATCAACGCGGTAAAATTTATTTCTGTCAATCCGGCCTTTTTTAATTGGTTGATCTCGCCGTCGTTAATCAGCACGGATGTTTTATTTTGGTTGGCTATCGTCGTTGTTACCCGCTCCGGGGTTACGGGCAATAATACCTTGTCAAGATACATGTCATAGGCCATTATGCATAATCCCCTTCCGCGACAATCGCGATCCGCTCCATCATCGCGTCGCCTATGTAATCGGCGACCCCGTCCAAATCCATTTCATTGTTGACAGTGTTATGCACCCCGCCCATGTCAAAATTGATTTCCGCAACAGTGAATCTGTTGATTACATCGCGCTCCGCGATATCCCGCATATATTTTAATTCCTGTTCGGACGTCTCTTGCATTTTGGCGGTGTTCCCGGCGATCTTGCCAACGTTGTTGCCAATGCCGCCAATATCGCCCCCGCCGCCCAGATCGGGCATGTCGAACCCCTCGCCAAACCCTTCCGGCGTATATACAAAATCTTCGGGGGTCGGCAGCTCGTCAAACGAAAACAAATCATTAAGGTTTTTTTCTACGCTCTCGCCGAATTCATAGCCCGTGTCAAATGCGCTCTTTATATCGATCATTTGTATTTTCGACAGTTCGGTATAATTGTCCGGCATTTCGCCGACCCAGCTTTTGATCGCGGCTTTCGCGCCTTCCATATCTGACGTGATAGATATGGATTGTTGCAGCGCCCCGACGTGGCCTATATTGAGGTCAAGCAGCGGTATGCTATTGAGCGCGTCAATCAGCGCGTTGATGACGTCTATGACGCCGTTGATCGCCGTGACCATCGCATTGTAGAGATTAGTCGCGGCCTGATCCCACCCAGCAGTGAATGAAATCAGCATGTCCAAAACATTTATGATAAAGTCGGCAAAATACTTTTTGACCGTGAAAATTGGATTTCTCCATACATTAACCCAAAATTCAGCTATAATTATAAAATTATTAGCCATTGTAGCCAAAATATTATAAATTGATGCGCCCAGCGCCGCAAATACCCCGGCGACTACCCCGGTCGCGCTGATTGATTCGTTGGCAAAATCGTTCCACGCGGCGACGCCTATGTATATCAGCGCAATCAATGCGGCTATGCCCATTATGATCCATGTGATAGGGCTTGCCATCATCGCGGCGTTGGCAGCCCATTGTGCAGCCGCCTGTAATAATGTCGCGATTTTCAGCGCGACGAATGCCGCCGCGACTGTCATAATAATCGGGCCGATCCATGACCAATTGTTAACAAAAAATTCGTACACCGCAAACGCAGCGTCAATTATGCCGCCGATGACGTTAATCAATATCGTGATTATTGGTATCAGCCCCATAATCAGCCGCTCAATTTGTGGCATGTGATCGTAAATCATCGTAAATATCGCCAAAATAGCGGGCATGAGGCCAGCGCCCAGATTTTCGCGCATCTCGTTGATCGCGTTGTTCATGTTCGTTTGCAGCCCTTGCGGCGTTTGCGCCATTTGTTCCGCAAGGCCAGCCCACGATTGATTTATTACATCCGATATAGTCAACGCCCGTTCCATGTCCGTGCCGTTGGCAATAATCTCTTTTTGGGCGTCGGATAATTGAAATCCCTTCTTAGTCAGGCCATCATATTGCCCGTCAAGCGCCTTGCCCAGTTGGGTCGCGTAATCGATCATCTCGCGATACCCGACTTCCGCGCCGCCAGCCATGCCCGCCGCATAGTCCGCTAGCGTCCCCATCATCGTCTTGACCGCCTCGGCGTCCTTGAGGTAGGTCGACAATTCAGCAGCGCCGCCGATCAACGCCTGATCGGTGTACATGCTCTTGCCCTGTATCGCCGCCGCCTCGGCTTTCAGCGCCGCAAGGTCTGCATATGTGTTGCCTTGATTAGCAAGCACGTTAGTCAATAGCTGCTCGGCCTTGATCTGCTCGTTTGTCAGATCAACGCTCCCTTTGACCCAATCCGTCGCGGCCTTGACTGACATTACGCCAGCTATCGACGCTATCACGCTTTTTAGCTTGTTCGCGGCGCTTTCCCCGCCACGTATCTTGTCGTTGAATTTTTCCTGCTCGGCGCTGTTGTTCCTAATGCCGCCCCCGGCTTGCTGCACCTCGCTGTTCAGCGCATCATATTCCCTGCCAGCGCCGGAAACATCCATGCTGTCAACTGCGCTGTTCAATTGTTCTTGGGACGATATGGCGTCTTCGATTGCATCGTTGATGTTCTCGATCCCTTTTGCCGGGACGTCGGCGGCGTCCGACAAAGATTTAAATCCCGCAGCGCCCTTGTTCAGCGCGGCGACAATACTGTTCATCGTTTTTGACAGATTGTCATTCAACACTATTGATGATTGTATTGTCGCCATTATTACCGCTTCCCCTTTTTCCGCTTTATTTCAGCCGCCTGTTTTTTGTCATTTTCGATCTTGATCTGCACACAGGCATAATAAAATGCTTTTATTTCATCTTCGGATTCCAAAAATTCATCAATTTTTGACGGCGACCAGTGCAATTTATTTACAGCATAATATAAAAAATTAGCCTCATAGTCGCCGTCAAGAATCAGTTTTTTGCTTGTTCTGTCGTATCGTTGATATCAAGATCAAACCCGTTAAACGACTGGATGAATAACCCGAATTCCGTATATTCTCCCGGATTATCGATCATTTCTTTGATCAAATCCTCGGGCGTCTTTACGCCATACGAATCTTGCAATTCCGCGCTGTTCAAATCAGGGTGTACAACCGATGCCGCCATCAGCTTGCACATATAGCGATTTGTGTCAACCCGATATTGCGCCGCCCTGTTGCGCCGCCCAGCCGCCCGCGTCTCTATCGTGCATTCTTCGCGTATCGCCTCGTTTTCCTTGGACGTCAGCGGCCTGATCTGCCACGGGATCGGGTCGCCTTTTCCGTCCAAAAAAGACTTAAAGCAATATGTTGTATTTGTACGGGTCTTCTTATTCTTTTTTAAAAAACTTGTCAAATCTGACATAAATTACATACCCGCCAATTCTTTAAATTTTTCGGGCATGTCCCAATCATCGAACGTCCCGGAAATGTCTTCTTCCAGCAAATCCTCGCCAGCCGCGAATTTTGCCAGCGTAAAAGTATCGGACAAGCACCCCATATGCGTTATGACCTGCCGCCCGACCGCGCTGCTCGGGTCTTCATTCGTCACCTGTATTTCAAACGGTGACATAAAGCCAGTCCGCTTGTATTTCAGCGCGATTGTCCGCATGATCGACTGGTTGTAGTGCGCCGTCCCCGACCATGTACCTTTAGCCCCTGCGGGCTTGTGACCCATCGACGTGCGCCCCAAAATTTTGACGTCTGAAACATTGATTTCATATTTAGATTCAAAATCAATGATGTTCATGAAATTCCAGCGCCGCCCGTCAATTGTTATATAGCATGATGCCAGCGACCCATATACCGCGTCATCAGCCCTCATCGTCTGTTCGCTCATTTTCTACCCCCTTACTGCACTACGACAGTCATATATAACTGCCGCATTGCGTTGACAGGCGTCACGCCATCATTGACGACGACCGCCCGCCTCGTTTCTCCCTGCTCGACCGTCAGATCGTCACCCGAAAAATTCTGTATCGCCCGGTTGGTTTGCAGCGCCGTATGATGTTGCACAATATCAACCCACAGGCTAACCCGCCCATCGGGATCATTAGGGATAACGCCTAAATATTTTGTATTGAACAAATAGGCTATATCGTTCCCGATCTGATCCAGAACCCGGATCGTCTGATTCTGTTTAAAATCGTCAGATTTTTCGACCGTAGTCGTGACAAGGCTGTTAATGTCATCCAAAACCCTGATCCCGGCGTTCATCACTTTATGAAACGCAAATTTGCCGCCCTTGATTGCAGCTTCTAGCTGTGTTTGGGTGTACGCCGTATTAATCTCATACTCCCCGTCATATTGCTTGTTCAATGCCGACCGATTAACGGGCGTCCCAGCTATTACGCCAGTCACCCAATATATCGCCTCGTACCCAACGCCGTCATTGACGGTGTTCATGACGTTGACAACCCCTTCATAATCAGCGTCCAGATCATGCACGACGCATTGAAATTTCACGCCCATGTCATCGCGCATCCTGCGCGTGAACGCCGCAAACAAGCCCTTAATTGTTGGGTCGACTGACGGGCAGCCAATCGCGTTGAAAGACACGGATTCTGCGGCGTCAAGGAATGACTGGTAATCACCATTCGTGACCGTGGGGTTGACGCCCCCGGTCATTGGTTCGCCAGCCTCCAGCGCCAGCGCGGTCGCGCCCCATTGCACGTAATCATTGGCAATCAGGTCGCCCACTGCCGCAACTGTCTGCATGTCGACCAGCGCGTCGCCCAAATACGTTGACACATCAAACAATGCAGGATCGTCAACGTTGGCGGCAATCGCAGTCATTAGCGCGTTGCCCCTTGTGCCGGGGTATTTCGCGGTCGCCCACGTGTTCGACGCCTTAGTGCCGCCCGCCCCTAGCCGGAAGATGTAAGCCAGCCGGATGTTTCTGTACAGATCGCGCAACCCCTTAAGCTGCGGCGCTGCATAGTCATAGCCAAATAGCTTCATAGTGTTTTTTTGGAAATCGCCCGCCGCGACCTCTATCAGCCCCAATTCCCCCCAATCCCCCGTTATAGGGATTGCGGCAATGCCCCGGTCAGACAGCGCCGCGCTTGCGCGGGAAGCGCTAACGAAATTGATGTATGATCCGGGCAAAATTTTATTTTGCGCCGTGAAAGTCCCACCGCCCAATGCCATTTATTTTACCCCCTTGGACATAAATTCTTTGATCATTTTGTCAACATCCGCATGCGAATATTTTTCGCCTTCTTTCAATAGCGTTGACAACATGTCATACCTATGCGAATACCAGTGCGACGCCATAATCTGATCCTTCGAAAATACGGGATCAATTTTTTTTGGCAGAACTTTTTCTTCTTTATTTTCAGCCATTTTGTCATCCTTTCAGGCCAATATTTTGTTCCAATGATTCCATTGGTTCATCTTCTTTTATTTCATTTAACAATAGTTGATATGCAACAAAAAAATGAAGCACATTATCAACAATCTCGCCGCGCATCGTGATCCCCCGGCATATGCCGCCGTCAACTTCTATCCAGCGCAATACCTTAAACAATTTATTTGATATTTGCCAGCATTCATCATTCGCCAAATTTGACGCCGGGAAGTAATGCACGTCAAAATAATAGCGCCTTATTTCACGCTTCCCGACCTGCGGGAAGTTAGATTCATCCAACTGCAAAATAAAAAAACAGGGTTTTTTTAAATCCTGTTTCACTTGCTCCGTATAGCACGTATAGCGCCCTATTTTTTCATTTATCGCCTTAATTATTCCAGGGATTATCATATCGCGCCTTTTAAAAATTGATCTAGTTTATTCTGTATCATATAGGCCAACTCATCGTTCAATTCGTTTTCGCTGATTGTCAGCATGAATTGACCCATTACCCAACCATTGCCGCCCCGCGTCCTATGGCCAAACTCCACATATGACGCATACAATACGGGGTTTATCACGCTTATTTCATAGCCGCCATTTGTTTTTCTCACGCCGCCGATAGTCCAACCACGGCGCAACGTCCCGCCCATCTTGCCCGCGCCTTTTGGGTACACGCCGACCGGGGTGCGGCGCTTGACTTTTGCAAGCAGCCGCGCCGCCAACTCTTTGATCAATTCAATAATGAATTGATCTACCTGCTTGGCCTTGACGTGGCTTTTGATGCAATAGTTCAGCCCCCTGTAATCAACTTTGACATTAGGCATAATCTTTGGCGGGGATCAGCATTATTTCTTGATGGTTGACGAATCTCCCCGCTTCCCCGCTCTGTTTGAATTCCAGCGTGCCGTTTACGATTATTTTCGACCCCGGCGGTATAATAACATTTTCATCGATGAACAATTTTGCGGTTTGCGATATCGTCGCGGCGGTGTCTGTCTGATTGACAGTATTCAACGACTGGTATGACAGTTTGCACGGCTCATTTTCTATAATTGGTATCTCCATTTGTTGCGTCGCCTCATTGGCGTCAACATAATCGGCATATCCAATTATCGTGCATGTGTCCGTCCATAATAGCCGTATCGGGTTTTTGGCAATGCTCAAGTCCATTTTATTTTCCTATATGTCACAAATTCAGATTTACCAGCGTTGATTAATATGTCAATTAATCGGTCAAGCCCCTTTTCCGGCGACGTGACAGATTCAACCGAAAACACGACGTTTGTATCACCATTGGCGACCTGTTTAATTGGAATTTTTGAAAGATCAACCGTGAACCCGTCAAGCGCCCCGGATGATTTTTTGTTTGCCAAAAATTCCCCGCAAACCATGTCGACCGCAATGTGATACAGGCCGTCAGGTATGGCGGTTACATTGCATTCGTTTTTAATTGTATTCGTGACTTTTTCAATTAGAAAATTGAGCGCCCAATCGTCAACAGGATCGTATACATAACCCAATGATTCCAACCGCGCTATGATATCGTCTCTCATGTTTTAACCTTTAGTTTAAAAATTAATTATCCCAGTGATATGATCCGCGCTATCGGGATCGATTTGTGGGGGATATATTTCCCGTTCCCATCGCTAACCAGCGCCCAGTTAGTGCCAGTCGCCAGTTCCGCCTTCGTCGGCGACGCGGTTACCATAGCGGCTTTTGTAAAGCCGATCCCATACGGCGCAAAGACTTTGCGTTGCCTTGACCAGAGGTATGTCTGACCCCCGTTCGCCGCCTCGTCCCTGCTCATGCTGATCGGCGTCTCCGCGCCAATATCTTCATAGTCGAACGCCCCGACGCCTAAAACGAACGTTGTGTATTTTGTATCGCCGCTCACGACCTCGGTCGGCATTCCATCATCAATCAGCACAATGCGACCGTTCCACGTCGCGATAGGCAGCGCCCGTTGAATGCCGTTGGCGTCAGTGCCAACCATGTACTTCAACAATTGCTGATTTTCTAGGCTTGTCGCTATAACGCTATGCATGATGACAATGGAATATACGCTTTTGTTGTCCCCGCTTGCCTGTTGTATGGCGTTGTTCAGGGTCTCCGGCTGCACCGTCGGGTCGGTGTCCGCGCTGATATCCAATGTATGATTCGTGACGAATGGCAGATTCCCCGCGCCAGTCATCGAAAACATGCCAGTCAGGATCGCGATCAATGTATCCTGATCGATGTCTTCCCAGTAGTCCGCGACCTGCCTCGCGACGTTGGACATAAAGCCCGCGCCGCCTGTAATATCTTCGCTAAAATCGCGCTCCACCCACGCATTTGCGCGGCCTACTACAACAACGCTGCGCTCATATGTCGTTGTGTTTTGCGCGACAATGTTTGTCGCTCCGTCATAGTTGACGGGTTCACCGTCCAGCCGCCCATACATTGGCAGCGTCGCGTACTGCACCCCGGTCGACGCCTGAAAAGCGTTGCGAATCTCGCTATTCGGCTGCAATGCCCGCGATCTCCTCAGCTCGTTCAACCTGACGCGGGGTATCGTTTCCATATACCGCCCAAATGCTTGCGGGTTGAATGTTTTTAAATCAAATTTTGCCATTTATTGATTCTCCTAATTTTTTGAATTTTTAAATCTTTGCGTCCGGGTTTTCTTCCAAATATGCCACCATTTCTTCATATGACATTTTCGAAAAATCGGGTTTCCCGTCTGGTTCTTCCTTGCCCCCTGCTGCGGGCGACGCGCCTTTGATTTTCGGCTTTGTTTCAGCGTCGAACAAAAATTTAGTTTCATCCGCGCTTGCCAGTTTTTTGATCTGATCCGCCAACCCTTTTATCGTGCCATCATCCGACAATGTTGCCTTTTCCAAATCCAACAATGCCCGGACAGCCTTATTGTTTTTAGCTTTTGCGCCAGTCAGCGCGGCATCGACCGCCGCGTCGATTTTCAGGCGCAATATCTCAGCCGCGTGGTTGTTCGCGGCCTCAGCGTTCGCGGCTTGCAGGTCGCTTATCTGCTTTTTTAGCCCTTCGACGTCGCCGGAAGCATTTTTCAGCGTCTCAAGCTGCGCATCGCGCTCTCTAACCGTATTTGCCAGCGTATTTTTTTCAGTGTTCACTTCATCAAATCGCGCCTTGGGAATGAACCCCTTCAATTCCTCGGCTGATGATTTTTCAATGTCGGCCGCTTTTTCGTCGTTTGTCTTTGTGGTTTCCAAAACTTTTAAAATATCTTCTTTTTTCATTTTTTAAATCCTCTCGACACATTATTTTTACGCGGTTCAGTCCGCGCTCATCGTCTTTTGTTTTTCGCCCAAAATACAAAACGGCGGCAATAAAAAACCGCCGATAAAGGCGGTTAAATTATATTTTAATAAATTTTAATTATTTAATTTTCAGCGCTTGCGCGGTTATTTGTTACTAATGCGATACTCGCTCATGCGCAAATATACAAATAATCGTCTATCTTTTCCGCAAATTCGGATTCGCCAGCGTCAATCAATTCTTGTTTGGCTGCTTGCAGTTTCTTTCCCCGATCCGCGTCAATAACGCACGATGAAAATAATTCCCTGTCAATTTTTTCAACCAAACTATAATTGTCTTCATTCTTCAGGATATTCATAATCCCGCCGGGCAAATACCGCATCATTTCAAAACACCCCCAATTCATTCATTACGGCGACAAAAATTTCATCAAATACCATTTTTTCATTGGCGCTTAAAGTAGATATCTTATCGCCTTTATTTAATTTTATAAACACATTGTCTAAATCAGCTTTCATGTAAGATTCATAAGGCGCGTTTGACGGCGCGTTGGCAAACGTTTTTTTTATAAGCGCATCCGCGTTCTGCTCTGCATAATACAAATATTGCTTTATATAATCCTCTTTGTCAAATGCAGCCGCAAATATGTCATCATACAATTTTACCCATTCAGCGCCCCCGCCATTAAGGCGCGTTTCCAGCGCGATCTTTCCAAAATCGGCCAACGAAACACATTTCGAAAATTCAGCCGTCTGTTTCAGGCGGGGCAGTGTATCTATCAGATAATTGCAATAGGCGGGTTGCAACTTTTCGGCAATCCCATATGACTGCATTGCGTAATGCGCCGATGTCTCCGCGAATGTTTCTTCAATTGCTACCCATTTGCTTCTATCCGTGAGCATGTCAGTTTCGCGCCCATGCGCGTTGAGGTGATATGATTCATGGAATGTTGTTTTGACCTGATAATTTATGCCCCGGTCATCATCGGATTGCAGTACAAATTCTTCATAATACCCTTTGCCGTTTTCAATCTTTTCAAATCGGCAATACCCGCGCTCTTTTATCTGTTTTATTTCAACAGATATATTTGATCTGTCTACCCCGATATTGTCAATAATCTGTTCCGCGAATAATTTTCTGCTTGCGTCATCGTTCGCAATCGGCGGGGTCAGACCTGTGACTATTTTTTCAACCTCGGGGCTTACTTGCGTTTTTGGTTTTACTAATTTTGGTGTTGCACCTTTAGGGGCTATCGGCTTTTTGGCATATTTCGCCTTCCATTGTGAGTATCTAATATTCATAGATACCATCTCTGTTTTTCCCGTGACCGGGTCGCGCATCGCCCGCTCCCCCAAAAAATCGTCTTGAAAAAACGGTACTATGTCAGTCCTGCACCATGGATGAAACGGCGGCGCGGTCGTACCGGGGTCAAACTCGGACATTTTGAAAATTTGCCCGTCCATGCCTTGACAAATCTCCGACGTGTGAGTGTCCAGCGTTGCCAGTATTTCATACTGTTCTACGCCCAAATCCTCAAACGCCGCATGCTCCGACTGCATTGAAAAGTATGCAGATTCCGTCATTATCAGCCGCCCGGCGTTATGCCTCGACGTGTTGAGCGCGCTTGCTAATTGTTTGATTGACGCGTCCGGCGGCTTGCCCAAAATAAGATTCTGCGTCAACTGCATATGGACGGTATCCAATAACTTTGTTTTGTCCGACCATATGCGGTCAGAAAATGTCCTGCTGTCGGCAGTCCACGGCTTTTTCAGGACATTTGACAACGCGTTTTCGTCAATCCCGGCGACGTCGAACCCGACGCCGTAACCTTTTTGCACCTCAAACATTGTACGGTAGTAGCCGTTCAAATACTGCTCTTTTAATTCCTTGTCGACCGCGTCCGCGTAGCCCCCGTACAATGTTTCAAGAGTATTCTGCGCTTGAAATTTCAGCGCCTCAAGCCTCGACACGTGATAACGCGCCGACGCGTTTTCAAGCTGTTTCGCCCATTGCCCCGATATGGCGTTCTGTTCGCCCTTTTTTATGTATTCGTCAACATTCCATCGGAATTCATCCAATTCCCGGCTGTTAAGCAGCGTCCGCGCCTCTTGCATTGATATCTGGTTGTTGTCGGCGAACCTCTGATACCAGACCGATACTTGGCTTTCTATATCGCGCTGCGCTTCGTCGAACATGCGTTCAACATCGGCATATGTCTTTCGCGCATCAGCGTTTTGCGCGTTTTCCAAAATATTAAATCGTTGATGCCAATAATCCCTGTTTTTCATCCGCTCCCCCAGTTAGCGCCCCGGCAAATAGCCGCCTACAAATGCAGCCTTGTGCATATCCACCCGCCAAACCTCGGCGGCTATTTTCCCCGGCAGCGTGAAAGGAGTAAAATCATGGAAAATTTATAGATAATTTAAATTTTAATTATTTCGCAAATTTTATAAATTTTATTTATTCTCTAAATTATGCAAATTTTATAAATTTTAATTATTTACGCACGGCGGAATCACCCCCAAAATTATCTATAAATAAATCATAATCCTTGATTATCAATACGCTGCGGGCTGATATGTTACTAGCGGGTTACTAAATTCATACTTTAGCAGCGATTGATCCGCCTCATTTTTCTTGCGCTCCATCTCCAACTGCGGGTTGTCGACCCATGGGTGTTGCGTAACTATAGTCTCATCGGACAATATCCCGACGGAATTCTTGAGGTTGTTAATGATTTCAGATTCGCTGATCATCATGTCACGGTTAAATATGACGTCCAATTGCTCCCCTTCAAAGTCGCCCGCGCCAATATTTGACAAATGAATGTCAATAAAATAAATTAATTCTTCAAACGACGCTTGATACTCCGTCTCCATCTCGTTTGCGTCAAGATCAATGTCAGAGTACATTGACTTAATGTTTAGCTGATTCGCGTTCGCGCCTAAGCGGTCATCTTTGGCGTCATAGCCCATCGCGTTTTCAATGATCGCTTTTTTGAATATTTCGATTATCGTTTTATAGTTTTCGGCGTTGACCTCAATCTGCAATGTCCGCAAATCGCCCGCTGCGCCATCGACCGTTTTAATCGGGACAACACCAAATTCAGCAAGGTTATGCCGGAATTCCGCTAAGTTTTCCCCGTCATAGTTGACTAGTACAAGTATTGTGTTCCGGGCGTCTTCTTCCATAGAATTTTCAAAATTTGAGAGGATCAAATTAAGCCCGTCTTGCAAACTTTTTATGTTGCGAATTAATGGTATTTCATCATTGTTAAATTTAAACGGTATCAAGGGTATCCGTTGCCAGTTGTACCCCTGCACAATATCGCCGTCCGTCAGCGTAAAATACGCCTCTTGCTGTATCGTGTCATAGTCAGGCTTTAACCGCCCGTCATCATCCAAAATAAAACGGTGGATGCCGTTTTCTTCGTAGACCTCGACCTTTTGCGCGACTTTTTCATTTTTACCTTCAAAAGTTATGACTTCATACAGGCGGATCGCGTAATCCAAAATTGTATGATCGTCATCCTTCCAGCCCGCAATGATTTCATGCGGCTTGATGCGCTTGAATGACAGTTGCCCATCTTCGTCGTAGTGGACAAACACCCAACCAATGCCGCCATTCAATGAATCATGCCCAATATTTTTTATCAGCCGCATGAAGCGCTTATTTAAGTATTCGCTGATCGCGTCGGCATAGTTCTTATTGTCAGATTGCACGGTTATTGGTTGCCCCAATAAATAATTAACTTTTTGAGTAACCATTTTCCTGTATTGGTTGTCCACAACCCTGTTGTTTGGCAGATTGTCGACCTTTTGCAGTTTTCCATCCGCGCCGATTACTTGGCGCTCCCGGCGCAAAATATCGTGATCCCCCCGGTAATAGCGGTCGCCGCTGATCATCTCCATCCGGCGCTTGGATTGCAGGAAACGGGCGATCTCTTTCTCGATGAATTCCGCATCCGTTAGCCGGGATATCGCGCCCCGCATAATGATATCATTAAAATTTTCAGTGAAATTAAATTCAAACATTGCGCCCCAAAATTATTGCCAAATAAATATTAAGCCGCGCCATTGCTATGTTTGGCGCGGCTATTGTTACTAGTTTGTTATTTAAAACCCAAATGACTTGCCCTTTGATATACCTTCCATCGCGTATCTCATGGCGTCCATCAGGTGGTTAAAATCGTCAATCGGCCTGTTCAGCTTTTTACCCGATTTGTCTTCGTCCCACGTGTAATTGCCGATCTCAGTTAAAAAATTAACGCACCGGGGATGGATAATGATCCGATACCCCTGTATGTAGTCGATGCCATTCTTTACGCTGTCGCGCCCCTTCCTCGCGGGGCGTATGCGCTGCATTCCTAGCGTCATTAATCTGTCAATGCTCTTAGGTTCAGCCGAATCAGCAATGATCCGCTCCCGGCTGTATCCCATTGCCTGAACCCTGCTGTATATCGCCTCGTTCGACAACCCATATTCGTACATCTCGTCATGTACATATATGACTTTGTTTTTTACGTCCACGCCCCCACAGAATAATGCGCTCGGGTCATTCGTGTATCCAAAATCCAGCCCAAATACAGGGGACAGGCCGGGGATGCTGTCAATATCGAACTGTTGTTCGATCCAATTCTCGTAAATGACCCCTTCGACGATGCCCCAGTTCCCAATCCCGGCGACTTGATAGCGCCTCGGGTTGTTGGCTTTCATCGCCTCGAACAACGCCAGATCGGCGCTATCCAACCATTCGTTCATCGTGTAGTTGGTTGTCAGCGCCAATACATCATTACTCGGGGCGTCAAAAAACCGTGATTTCAACCAATGTTTTTGATTCCACGGGTTGAAAGTTAGCGTTATTTGTTTAAAAAGATTCCCGGTGACCTCTCCCCGGATCGCCTCGTCAAGGCTGTTAAAATCATCCTCGCGGCTGATCTCATATGCTTCTTCGATCCACATCCAGCATAAGTATCCAACCTCGGATGTGATAGAGGTTATCTTCATAGGGTCGTCCAGCCCCCGGAAGTATATCTTTTGCCCCGTGCGCCGGAATGTCATCTCAAGCGGGGATTCCTTAACGTCCCATAATGCCGCGACGCTTAAGCGGCTGATCGCCCATTTTAGCGTAGTAAAACATGAATCCTTGATCGTGCGGTAAACTTTTCGGACAACTAAGAGGTTTGAATCCGGGTATTTCATCATGTTCCAGACGAACCACAATGCCGCCGTCCGTGATTTCTTGCTTGCCCTGCTCCCTTTAACTACCCTGTATCGCCCCCGGTAGTTCCAAAACCGCTTATAACCGCCGCCGATTACGTCATACAGGTTGATGTTAATTTCGTTGTTCATGCCCCTATCCGCCAAAATAAGCCCCGGAAATGGCGGGGCAATATAATTTCATTCCCCGGCATACTACAGCGCTAGACGCGTTCTAGCGCTGTAAATGCCTTAATCAACCCCCGCGATCATAAGTCTTACTTTTTTGCTTGCGATCTACGCGGCTGATCTTTAGAGCGCTATAAAATCGCTTAAAATGGCATTTATATACGCCTGTCACTTTTTTGAGGTTGAGCGTTGCGCGTCAGTTAATTTTTTATTCGCCCGTTCCCCAAAATCGATTTTAAAGCGGCTAAATGCCATTTTAAGCGATTTCATGCCCAAAGTAATATAATTTCATTACTTTGCCATTTAGGCGGCTTAAATTGCCCTTCTAGTCGCTGAAATGCGTTTATTCTCATTGGAGGTTGGAATGTTTTTTTTCCAGAAGGGCAATTTAAGCCGCCTAATTATGTTAATATAATATCAATACCGCTGTAATCCAGTGTTTCCGGCGCTATGTGTTACTAGCAAGTTACTATTCACCATCTTCCGGCAATTCATTTTCGCCCAAAAAATTCAGGCTAACATTTCCGTCAACGGACAATTTATCGTTCCACATTCCCAACCGCCGCCCCATTGTTTCAAGGGCTTTATGCTTATCATGTAATTTTATTTCACGCTCGACAGTTTTTGATCCGTCACTTACAGTCGTTTTTACGCGAACTGACTGTAACGCCGCTGTATCATCCCTATTTGCACCCGTCTTAACTTTTGCTGTGTCAACATTGGCAATATCTGTCAAATCTGCGAATCCAATTTTAGCCAATTCTCGCATGATGCGATCCGCTGTAATGCCTGTTCGGCGCGAATGTTTAGCCTTTTCACGTGCGACAGCGGCCTTGATGTGGGTTTTCCCAAGTAACTCCGACGCAATATTGTCAGCGTTTTTAGGGCTGTAACCCGCTCTGATCGCGGCTTGCGCCCCGCACATGTCGATCATGTATTCTTTTACAAATTTTTCTTGTTTTGGTGTAAATCGTCCCATATAAACCACCTATTGTAATTATTTCACGTGTTGATAGTGACCTTCAATGACCTTTTTGTTCTTCTGCCAAAATGCTTGTAACGCAGCGTTGTGGCGTCTTAGAAGGTATCTGTATGAGTAATTCATGCTAACGGCTATTTGCTCCCACTTCTCGAATGACACATACCGCCAATACAAAATCAGCCTTAAATCCTCGTTGGCGACTTTCGCAATCTGCTTTTTGATTTTCTCTTGAAGTTCCAATAAAAATTTTACCTGTAGCATCGCCGCCGCTTCAAGATCGGCAATCCTCGCGACCGCTTCGCCGATCTTGTCCCCTTCCCCCCTGCTCTGCACCTTTTCTGATGCTGCCCCCGCCATCCCGTTGATTTTTGACACGAATAGCGCGACTTCCCGCAGATATTCTATCTCCCGGACAATCGCCGCGATCCTCGAATTTAACCTAAAACCCTGCTGTAAATATTCCTTCGCTCCCATTTTATTTACATCCTTTACATTTTATTTCTTTTATTCCATATTTATTTGTCATTTTATGTATTTTATTGCTATATTCTGTATATTCATGTCTTTTTTTGCTATATTATGTCATTTTATAACTGTATTAATTTTACATTTTTATGTTACGATTTTCTTTCTTTCCATTTTTTAGGCTAGTTATTTATTTCCATTCACACCA
>JGI24702J35022_10000574_pt1 | contig 22339 bp, 29 predicted proteins | sample TergutTh196P4_FD_35022 | JGI IMG/M metagenome (IMG submission 35022)
GTTCGGCCTTCAAACCTGAAGAGTTTCCTTCGGTCGGCAAGGAAAAGAAATGGAGCGCTTCGGAAGCCAGTTCCGCCCTCTGGGCAGGAGGAAAGATATCGTTGTGGCGAATTTCCTGAAACAGCGGGGTTTCGTTCGCCTGTTTGCCGCTTTTGTCGCTCCGGCTCTGCGCCATGCTTTGCACCACGTACAGTACATCGTTTTCCGTCCAGAGACGGGAATCATCTGTCATAGATCAACCTCCGCGACCAGCACGGCACTCTGTATCCCGGAACCATAATTCAGGCAGAGGGCACGTTTTCCTTCCCCTTCCCGCATCAGGTGCAGAGCGGACGCGCAGTTGAACGCCTGTCCGATAGGCACGTTGCCAAAGGCCCTGTTGCCGTCAATCGTCGCCACATCGCCCGCTAGCCGTGGAATGGCGCCGGAAGTCAAACACAGGTCTTCACCGAGTGTCGTTGCGGCAAAACCTTCAGGGGCATAAGTCAGCGATACCGACTCTATGCGTCCCACGCCTGCCGCACTTTCTTTGGTCAGCACGAAAAAGGCCGCACCTTCGCCCAGAGGAAGATCTCTGCGGCAGGCAAAACAGCCCGTCTCTTCCCGTTCATGGCGCAGTTGAGCGGTTACGGCCTCCAGTACGGCGGTATTTTCGTCAACTGCACCAAAAAGAATCCGCTCCACGCGCCCCTCGGCAAGCCAGTCCTGCGCCAGGAGCAAGCCCGAGGCAACCGTGCTGTCGAACTGACACACCGTGGCGCAGGGGCCTACAATCTCCAGACTCTTGGCGACAACGGCCGCTGGAATGTTATGCACTGAAAGAGAAAAGGCCAGGGGAGAAGCCATGTCTTCGCCAAAATCCAGCAGGGAATTGAGAAAATCAATAGTAGGCATTGCCGAGCCGTATCCGCTGGCCAGCACAATGCCGCAACCCCGCAAATCCGCCGAAGAAAGGGCCGCGCGCTCAAGCGCCCTACTCGCCCCGAGCAGGGCAAGACGGCTGAATCGGTCGCACTGGCGAAGCGTTCGCGATGAAAAATAGTCGGACAAGGCCGAAAGATCCGCTTCATGCGCGACAGGGGGGAGGGCCTCGTTCTTCATAACGGCGACAAGGTCTTGGACCTCTCCGAAAGAACCGAAGCAATAGTACCCTTCAATAATCATGCTCACGCGAACGCTCCCGTATCCATCAGCAGAATGGAATTATTGCCGCCAAATGCCAAGGACTGCGACATGGCCAAGCCGTTGCCCACACCTGTTGTAACGCTGACAGGGCTTGTTCCGGCTTCGGGGTCGCTTTCCTGAAAGCCGGGGCTAGCCGGAAGACGCCGCCTGTTCAGGTGGGCCATGGCGAAGACAGCCTCAACGGCGCCCGCCGCGCCAAGTGTGTGGCCAGTGCAACCCTTAGTGGCCACAAACGGTGTTTGCGGCAGCATGGTACGGAAAAAGAGGCTTTCCGCGATATCGTTGGTCACGGTCGCCGTTCCATGGGCGTTGATAAAAGCTATGTCGCTTACAGCAGCATCCGCCTGGGCCAAAGCCTGCTCAAGGGCTTTTTTCATCCCCCGCGCTTCGGGATGCGGCGCGGTAAGATGGTATGCGTCGGTTGCCGTGCCATAGCCCCGGATACGGCCAACAATGGGTTTACTCCTGCTCCGTTCTGCGGTTTCCAGCACCATGATGCCCGCGCCTTCACCGAGATTCAGCCCCTTGCGGTTTTTGTCAAAGGGTCGGCACGGTTCGGGCGAAAGCAACTGCAAACTGGAAAACCCGCAATAAATGATCTGGTTCAAGGCATCACAGCCGCCGCAGATGGCTATGTCACAAAGTCCACTGCGAATCCATCCGGCGGCCGTTCCAATCGCGTCAGTACCGGAGGAACAAGCGTTGGTAAGAGTTTGCACAGGCCCGCGCAGAGAGAGAAAACGTGCCAGCGCAAGAGCTGGATTGGAATTCAAATAGGTGTGGATAGTACCAGAAGGATGTTGCCTGCCTGCGTGATAACTTATGTAATAGTCGAGAAACGCAAGGGATGTACCTACAGACGTGCCGAGGCACACGCCGACACGCAGGGCCGCAAGTTCTTCATAAGCAAGCCCGGCTGCCTGGAGGGCCTCCATGGTTGCGTAAAGAGCCAGTTTCGTTGTGCGGAAAATACCATGGGGAGGCATTTTTCCTGGCAAGGAAGAAAAAACAGCGTCGGTTTCGGCAATCGCGCACATGAAGACAGGCATCTGTTTTTTAACCGGAAACAGGACGGGGAACCCAGGATCCTGCCGTCCCTCGTCAAGGGTCGCCAAGTTTTCCTCCACGGTCAGGCCAGCTGCGGAAATGCAACCCATACCTGTCACATATACAGGAATACCCTTGTCCATCACGACTCCAGGCGAGCTTCAATGTAAGCGGAAAGGGTATTGATGGAGGCAAAGGCTGCTCGGGCCTCTTCCTGATCTTGAATGGCCAAGCCGAAGTTGCGTCGCACCAACACAACCAGTTCAATGGCGTCAAGGGAATCCAGCCCAAGACCTTCGATGAACAGTGGCGCATCGTCCTGAATATCTTCAGGAGTAATGTCTTCCAGTTTCAACTCCTCAATTAACGCGACTTTGAGTTTGCTCTTGATGTCCATTGTTGTCCCACATGTTATAAAAGTTAAAAAACTGGTACGGATGGTTGCGCGTGCTTTCTTCCAGCGTTTCGACAAAATGCCGCGCGTAGGGTTCGTACACGGCGGGATTTTTACCAAGATTCGCGGGGATCCTGAGTATGCTGGCGATTATGTTGCTGACCTTCATAATCCCATAGCGGTATGAAAAAATAATCACAATGGGAGCACCGGTCACTGAAGCTAAATAATACGGAGTATACGGCAGACTGATGGTTTCGCCCAAAAAGGGAACATGGCAATTTTGCGCGTTTCCAAAAGGTCTGTCGCCCATCATGCCTAGGGTCCCGCCCTTGAAAAGGGTATGTGCCATGGCGAAAGCGCTCTCAGGTCCGCCAGCCGGGTCGATGAGGTTGAAGGGCGGCGTCTCGCCGCGGTGCTCAAAATAGTGCCTAGCCAAATCGCCCAGGTCGCGGTAAAGGACGAAATTAATTGGGGCAGGCAGAAGCCCCGGCAATCCGGCAATGGAAAGCTGCCAGTTGCCCACATGGGCCGTAAGCAAAATAAGCCCTTTTCCCTCTTCATGAATACGGGTAAGGGAATCAAGATCTTCCCGACTAATATCATTGCAATGACCGCCTCGAATCCCTGCGGCAGCGCGATCGACCAGGGCCTTGCCGAACTCCCATTGCCTGCGCCAGCGGTGAACTAGGCGCATGGGGAAGCGAGCCTGCGGAAACTGGCGGCCCAGGTACGGTTCATTCCGGCGAATGGCTTCTGGTTTGAACATATACCAGAGCGTCACCCAGAACAACAGCGCATAGGCCATCCGCACGCCGCCGAAGCTGATGAGTGCATAGAAAATTTCGTGTTGCAAACGCGAGCCAAGGCTGCGGCTGGTCCAGGCGGTCATGACGGTACCTTCGGCAGGCGGCGCATTCCCTGGCGCACGCAGCACGCCAGCACATAGACGATGGCTCCGCACAAAAGTCCCAACACGGGGGCCATGACAAACGAGCCGATCACCCACTCCCAGAGACGCGAAAGAGCCTCGTACCCGAGCGTCTGCAACGAAAGTTCCGTCAAAAACGAACCGTGGCGCAGGTAATGCCCTACTTCAATGCATATGGCGGGAACAAACGGCGGCATACAAAGCTGGCTTGTGGCTAGCCCAGCCAGTTTGTTCAGGCGGAGCGAACCCAGCACAAGGATAATGGTCAGGCTGTGTATGCCGAAGATGGGCAAAGTGCCGATAAACACGCCAAGTCCCCCTGCCAAGGCGATATTTTTTGGCGTTTCGTTGCGGCTGAGCAAAATGCGCAACGAGCGTAGAGGATGCAGGGATGTCAGCCTGCCGTTTTCATCCTGTACAAACTGTTTTTGTGGCACCGGCATAATACAACGGATGGTCAGACGCGTATTCAGTATGGTCAGCCTAAGGTTGTCCCAGAAAGGATGAAAGTGGGAAATACGCTTGACGCCTTTCTGGTAATATACCAGGATGGGAATATCGCCCAGACTGAAGCCAGCCCAGGCAGCGCGCACCAGTACCTCGATTTCAAAGCTGAAACGGGCTTCGGTAAGGGGCAGTACATTGAGTATTTCCAACGGATACGCCCGGAACCCGCTCTGGCTGTCGCCCAGCACCACGCCCGTATGCACCTTTAGCCAGAAGTTGGAAAACCAACGACCGAATCTGGAGGATCCGGGAACGTCGGCTACGGCGAAATTTCGCTTTCCCACGAAAATCGTCATGGGATTCGCGGCAACGGCTTCCAGAAAAAGCGGAATATCATCGGGATCGTGCTGCCCATCGGCATCAAGGGTGATAAGGTGCGTCATGCCGAGGGTTCTAGCTGCGGATGCCGCAGTCATGATCGCCCTACCCTTGCCTTGATTTCGGCTGTGGCGCAGATAATACACGGGCAAACCATACAGCGGGTGGTTTTCGGAGAACGCATCCTCGCGCATGATCTCAAGGGAAGACGGCGTATACGCCGCAGCGGCAAGCTCAGTGCTGCCATCATCTACCACGAGTACCGGCCCATACGGCATTGATCCCAGCACCACCTGTCGCAGGGTGGCTGCGTGGTTATACAATGGAATGACGATGATCGGGAATACGCCCTGAGCCATTATGTCTGCTCCGCACCCAGCAATACGCCGGACAGCCACTTGTTGCAGAAGGCAAGATAAAACTTGGGCCTGTCCATACACAGTTCCTGATCAATGGTCAGGAAAAGATGCACCGTGTAGCCCGTGGCCAGAAGTGAGCCTGATATGTCGGTAATGGCGTAGGAAAAATTGAGCCGCGCAGCCTCGGTCCAATGCAGGGTCGCGCAGATGCGGCATCGTTCGCCAAAGTGTAGCGGCGCAATGTAATCAATGCCCATCTGCTTGACGGGAATGACGAGCCCGGCCGCGTAAATATCAAGGTACTCGAAGCCGTATTTTTTGCCAAAGGCCACCCGGCCGTCTTCAAAATAGCTTGGATAGCGGCCATGCCACACGACGCCCATGGCATCAACCTCCTCGAACCGCACATCTCGCTCCACCGAACAGGAAAGTGACAGCGGGGCGTCCTGACCGTTGCTCAAAGGAATGTCCTTGAAATATGGAGCATTGCGGGTGATCATGAAAGAGTCAACACCAGTTTGAGTTGGGCGCAAACACCGTTGTCTGTGGAACATGCAGCCGTAACAAGGGTGCCATCCTCCACCTCGCAATAACGCGCTTCCACGGTCATGGTCTCCCTCGGCCTGATTATGGAAACAAACTTTGCGCGTCTGATCTGGCGTATACGAGAAGATCCTTCAGGGTGAACCGCAAGGGTCGCGGCTATTATCTGGGCAATACCGGGCAGCATGGGGTTGTTCGGGAAATGTCCGTCAAAACCGACAAAGTCCTCGGGGAAAAAAAATGCCGCTCTCCGGGTATCCTGCTGTATCTGTTCTGGTTTCCCCAGCATGGCATCGCGAACGGCGGAAACAAGTGTCATTGCGGCTTTTCCTGTTGCGCCTGAAGCAGGCGAACGCTGAGGGTAAAGGGAACCCGTCCATCTTCATACCGGACGCGTTCGGGCCAAAGACCGGCAACACGGTCGCCAGTTGCAACCAGAAACACATTTCCTTGCTGGATAAAGGGATTTAAATGTATTTGCGGCAGATAGTCAAACCAGATCGTCCTGATGCAGGAGGCGATATATCTTGGCGCATGGGGAATTTTATGCAACATGGAATGCATGTATTCAACCGTTGCTTCGTCCGGCGTGACGCGCATGGCAAAAAGCTGTAGACCGAGTCCGGCAACCCCAGCCACTTGCGCGGTATGTGTTGCAAGATCAAGACGCATCATGCCAGTAAACCCCTGGGAGAAATTCCGATGCGGCAAGTCGAGCTGCAACTTGTATTGCAAATTCCATACGCCTTCCGTAATCTTTTCGCCTTGGGGAAACACCATCACAGTCTGCCGCGGCCCGCACGCTGAAAGACAGCCGAGAACCACCCACGCAAGGGCAAGGAAAAGACAAACCGTGCGTGCATATTTCATAGCGTACCTTCATTTCCGGCGAAAGGACGGGCTAAGTCGGGCCGGGTCAGGTGCGGCAGAGCCACCAAGGCGGTCAGCATCGCGGCGATCAGCCCCACTGAGACGCTGAGACCAAAAGAATGAAGCGCGGGATGCTTCGCCAGCAGCAACACGCTGAATCCGAACAGAGTTGTAAGGCCGGAAAGAAACACGCCCATACGACTCTCCCGGTGAAGTCTCCCCTCAAGGTTCGCCAGAATAAAAATGCCGTAATCCACGCTCAAGCAGATGACAAGCGGCAATGCTATGGCGTGAAAAATGTTCAAGCTCATGTCCGCAAGTTTGAAAACAGTCAGAACGGCGCACATCGCTGCTCCTGCGGGCAGAAGAGTCATACCCATTCTGACGGGGGAACGGAACAGCACCGAGCTAAATACAAGTATGGCCAATAGCGATATGCTGCCGAAACGTAAAAGTTCGGAACGCGTTGCTGCGTCCATTGCCTCCCGGAATGTTACTCCGGAGACGAACCACGCGCCGTGCCGCTGCAGAATATCCTGCGCGGGCGCGGGGAGCGTGTTCCCCTGGACAAGGCTGTACACCAGCGCCGAGGTCTGGTTTTCATGCGCCAGCATAGCCATGAGGTCAAGTCCCCCCTGACGGAGCAGTTCCGGGGTAACCAGTGGAAGTGGTGCGGTAATCCACTCCCGGAATGGCGAAAAAGCTTCGGGCTTGAACCCGACGGCAGCGGACGCGGCTTCAAGGCGTTGCATCGTTGCGTCGGCATGTGCCGTCCAAAAATGCTCCCATACCCTATGGCGAGAATGCTGTGTTTCCTCCGACGGCATGACCGGGGCTAGACTCGTCAGGAGAGAAATATCCCAGCCGCTTTGGGAAGCATTCTCACGCAGGGCTTCCCAAACTGCGTCGTTTCTGGCAAGGGCTTCCTGTATTGTAGCACCATTGACGGCAAACATGCCCCGATCCCGAAATGTGCCAAAGCTTTCGCGCAACTGTGTTTCAACCTGCTTGATGCTGTCTGAGGCATAGGACAGCGTCCTGATGTCGCCGTTTACGGGAACATTCCAGAGTAGGAAAAAAATCGCTGATCCAATCACGCCCCAAAGGCAGAGCAGTGGGAGGTGGCGCACGCGCATGTCCGTTGGTCGGAGTGCTTCGCGCGGGGGGGAGGGTTTCTCGAAAACAACAATGTGGGGCAGAACCACAAGGGAAAGCAGTACAGCCGTTACAACGCCCACAGAGGCAAAGATTGCCATCTGGACGATACAGGGAATGCTTGAGGAAAAAAAGGCCAGAAAGCCAGCGAGTGTTGTGGCCGTACCAAACAGCATCGGAGTCGTAAGACGCGTCAAGGCATCCGGCGCATCCTCTCCCGATCTCATGGCGTAATATACATGAATGGCGTAATCAGCCGCAATGCCCAGAACAACACTGCCGAACCCCAGAACAATGCCCGAAAGGCCGCCGTAGACAAAGGCCGTGCAGGTTGCGGCCACAGCTAGGGATGCGCTGGGCAAAAGCACGATGCTAAGTCCTTTCCAGGTGCGCACGAAGACAAGGTATGTCAGAATGAGAAGGGTCAGTGAAAGCGGCAGTACGCGTTGCATGTCGGCCTGGATGACATCCGCATTTTCTTCAGTATGGCGATGCCCGCCGGTCACCAGGATTTCCGTGTTTTCCGGCAGCGCGCGTATCGCCTCCCGCACTTTTGCCATAACCGCGCGGGCAGCTTCTGAATCCGCCATGGACGCTGCTGGCTCGGCCAGGACAAGGGCGTAACGCCCGTCCGCGCTCAGCAAGATGCCTTTGTCAAAACGGAGACCGTTTCCCTGGTTTTTGGGCATGAGCACTTTCATTGTCTCAGCGCAAATGCCGAGTGGATCCATGGTTACAAGGTCGCGTAGAGCTATCCCCTGCGCGCTACGCATAAGACGTATATTGCGTTGCAACGCATCACGCACGGCCGCCTCCCCAATGAAATCAGGCAGCTTCGCCACCGCTTCCCTATCCATCAAGCCGGGGACAGCCGCACAAAACTCGGTAAGAAACGAGGGCGAAGCCGAGTTTTCCACTCCTGCGACAATACGTATTTCCGGACTACGCAGTTTTTCTGCAAGCAGTTTCGCAGAAGAGGCCGGATCCGGTCCGCCGACGGCGATGGTAAGCCCCTGCAGGAGCGGCGCACCGCGAAGAAGGGCAAACTGCGCCGCTAGACCTTCGGGTTTTTGGGGTATGAGGGTGGTTATATCTTCCCTTACAAGAAGCATTGCCGCAAAAAAGCTGCAACCAAGTACCAGAAGAACTGCTCCCGCAATGACCAGCCTGGCCTGTGCATGGAGAAGAATATACAGACGGGCGAAGATGGACACGGCTATTTAGTCGACCCTGAAAAATTCGTTATTGCCACCAGGAAGGTATGTTGTATTCTTTCTGTCATCTCAGTCCACACAGAAAAATAAAAGCGCAAAATTGGGCTATGGCGTTCATCTGATAAGACGAAATTAATGTGGAACGGTCCTATTTCTGCATATTGCAAGCCTTAGCAGCCGCGAAACTTTTCCTCAAAGAAATTTTTTGCTCGATTCAAATTGTCGCTTTGCTGCGAGAAAGGTCCTTAGATGCCGCAAGAAATAAACCAAACTATGCCGATGCTGCCACAATCGTTTGCAAAATTTCTTTCGCCATGCGGGATCGAAATAAAAACGTTTAACATGTTCATTATAAAGCTCATCCAACCTTTCCCGAGAAGAAATGTCCTTGGGCAAAAAAACAAAATTCAGACAATTCATCAGGGGCCAATTTTCTTCAAAATCACCTTCTTGGCGAATAGTCGACCAGAGGGGAGCTCCCGGAAAAGGAGTGAATTTCGCCATATTCATATCATCAAGACCTAGGGAAATAANAAAATCAGACGTGTTGCGGATGGATTCCTCCGTTTCGCCGGGCAGCCCCATTATAAACAAGCCCTTGGCCCTAAGCCCCACCCGTTGAATTCGCATCACCGTGTCCCGCACTTCGTCCACAGAAACTCCCGATTTATGCCGTTCAAGAAGGGCAGGATCAGCGGATTCAATACCCACAGATACCATGAGACATCCTGCCTCCTTGAGCACGCGTAAAAGTTCGTCGTCCGTGTATCCCACTCGCACGGCGCAATTAAACTGCATTCCCAAGGGATGACGGGTTAACCTGTCGCAGAGCTCTACAATACGCTTTCTGTTTAAAGTAAAAAGGTCGTCATAGATATTGACGTGGCGGACCTGAAAACGCTTTCGTAAAAATTGCAGGTGCTCATAGATATACGAGGCTGAATTATAACGATAGGTCTTCTTGAAAACTGAACGATCACAGTAGGAACATTGATACATACAGCCGCGGGAGGTAATCATCGTCGCTCCCGGCGTATTCACATAGCTGAACAAGGGCAAATGATAGTGACGAGGAAAGCCGTCAAGTTTTTCATAGGCGGGGNAAGGAAGAGTATCTAGATCCGCAATGGGTAGTCCGGGGGCATTGACCATAACGTTATCATGCTCGCGCCATATGAGACCGGGAATTGTTTCCGGCGAAAAATCCTCCGCCACTTCCGCCATGAGACGCTCCCCTTCGCCGGGAGCTATATAGTCAAACTGGGGGTAATGCAACATAATGAATTCCCCCGTTGACGAAACATGAACCCCGCCGCAAATTGTACGGATAGATGGATTATGGTCTTTCACCTTCTTCGCCATGGCGGCGGCGTCTGGGAAGGAAGACGTTGTCGCGGAAAAACCGACAATTTGTGGTTTCCATTTCAGAATGGCCCGTACTTGCTCGTCCAAATCACGGGGTGCAAAAGGACCAAGGCCGTCATAAATGAAAACATCATGGCCTTTTTGCAGAAGGTAGGCACCCACCGAAAGAATTCCCTGTGGAGCCATTCGATTGGCAATGTCCGTCACATCCCGAACGCCTGAAAACCAATTGGAGCCGCGAGGCTGAACCAAGGCGATGCGTTTTCTGCTATTAACGATCATTTTTTTTCATGGACTATGTAAATGTTGTTGATAGCCACGTTCAAAGCTGAACTGATCTTATGGACACGACAAGTCAAACAGCCCATTGTCCAGTGGGGCATTGACGATGGTGTTCGTAAAGGAAATAACGGTCCGCCCGCCCTTGGTTTCTGTAATTTCTACCGTTGACGCCGGGCCTTGAGGGGTAAAGGCGATGGTTATGGAATCGATAACCGCGCCAACATCCTTTTTCAGCGGCGTCATTTTCAGGCGCATGACCGGACCAGGCAGCTGGTCGATGCGGTATTCGCGTTCGATGCTTTGCTTGTCAAAGATTATCCAGGCAGTGATCTGTCGCGCAATGATCGCGGCCAAAGGGTCGCTATCCGAAGTGAACGGCGCTCGGTTCTTTTTGTCGTCCTGCCAGCGGAAACCTTTGTTGCCCCGTAGCACAAACCCTTCCTGAATTGGGGAGAGATATTCCCACAACAGCGCGTCAGGCTTTGCGAAGACAAAGCGCCCCTGTGAACGCAGGGGATCCTTGAAAATAGGGAGGGATGTTTCCTGCGTGAAGTCGCTGCGGACGCTTATCATGGCTGCGGCTTGTTCTTTCAGCACGGCAAAGACATCCTTGGCCTGCGTCGGTAAAGGCACCAAGCACAGGCCAAGGATGAAGAGCATTACCGGAAACGCCGGCCCTATTGCAGAGAAATAGCGCATCAGCTTTCCGGCACATAGACTTTAAGGCGCCCGGTGGCCAGCATGGTCTTGGCGCAGCGCACTTCGGCTGTCAAAATGGTCACTTCACCAAGTTCGGCTTCAATATGAACTTCCATTTCAAGGCGGTCACCAACCTTTGCTGCTCCAAAGATGATAAAATCCTGTGCTCCTACAAGATAACCGGATTGCGGAGGCAGGTTTTGCCGTTGCCTGTCGAAGCCTTGCATGGCTCCCACGGTTTGCGCAGCGAGTTCCACGTAGCCAGCGGGGGCAAGGGTATCGTCATCCAGCAGGCTGTGGCCGTGTGCAAGTACAACCTCGGCCACAGCCATGGTTTTGGTCGAGGCAAGCAGACTGTCAATGCAACACATGGCCCCGGCATGGGGCAAAAGCCTTTGTGCCTCAAGAGGAAATGGAGATATATCCATGTGTATCAACCAGACGAAAGGTTATTTCTTCATTCTGAGGATCTGGGCGTCAATATTTCTCTGCAGGCGCTCTACCCACCGGTTGTAGCTGCTGTGAATCGTGCCGCCTTCAGCACGCATGTTGACGCTGTCGCGATATTTGATGGTGTATTCTTTGGCCGAATACTGGATCTCCACGGTCACACTGTGGCTGCGCTCCGTCACGGTGGCTGTGATCAACTCCGGCGAGACCTTATTCATACGCCAGCCTATAGACGCACCGCCGCTGATGATGGCATCGCCCACCTGAGCGGCGGTGAATGCGCCGTAAGTGCTCAGGTTCGTGTTGCCGTAATTCTGGATGGGCACGTTTCGCGCCGCATGCCCCGGAGAGGCAAAGGTAAAAACAAGAACGGCGAGAACAAAAACTGTGGGAACAAGAAGATAACGTTTCATGACAACTCCTTTGTGGTATTGAAAATGATTACATCTAACGGATGGATGGAGTGCAAAACTTCCAGGCTATGCTGCATCGTGGCCTTGACGGCACGGCGCAACTGAAGCGGCGCTTCTTCGCCAAATACCGTAAACTGCTCGGGGTATATGGGGTCCAGCACACGGATGCTGATAGTTGCCGGACGCAAAAGAAAGCCGCCCTTACGCAAAAAGACGCCAGTGCCGTCAATGCACACGGGCAAAATAGGCACGCCCGTCATTACGGAAAGGTAAAACGCACCGCTGTGAAAGCGTTGTATTTTTCCGCTGGGGCTTCGATGCCCTTCGGGGAAAATGCCGATGCACACGCCCGAATCGAGGATGGCCCGTGCTTTGCTCAAAAGCCCTTGCCAGTCGTCGCTCTCGGTATTCAGGTACCCGGCAAGCCGCATGTACAGCCCATAAAATGGCATACGAAAAGGCCAAGCACGAACTGCGAATACAACGTCTGGCTCCTGCATGAAGCCAAAGCAATACGTATCGAAAAAGGACTGGTGATTGGGTGTGATGATGCATGGCTTGGGCACGGAGCGGTCGCAATTTTCAAGGTGTACCGGCACGAAAGACTTCAGCAGTATTGTCCAGCCACGGCCATAGTACCATATAAGACGGCGCATGGCTGTGCCTTTGTCATATCCCTTAATGCAAAGAAGATAGCAAAACATCGGCAAGGATATGAAAACCATCGATACGGCGGTCATAAAGACAAGGCCGCTATAGAATCCCAGATTAAGCCAAGCAATTTTCAGAAGATACCAAAATTTGTTCATCCGGTCTACTCAATTTCGCGTTTCTTGGCGATGATATACCGGTGCATATCGTCAACGGTACGGATATGCATAATGGCGGGATCACGCCCGATTTTGATCTGAAAAGTCTTTTCCAGCACGATGACCATGTCGACGGCATCAAGGCTATCCAGTCCGAGAGCATCGCGAAAGCTGGTTTCGGGCGTCAGAAGGTTCTCGTCCAACTCAAATTCAGTGGCTAACGCCTTGTTGGCGGCTTCAATCATTTGCTGGTCTGTCATTGCATTCTCCATTATTCCTCATAGGCTTGCAGAACCAGTGAACAGTTTATGCCCCCTAGAGCAAAGCTGTTTTTCACTATCAGGGATACGGGCTGCTCAACTTTGGTTTGCAGGGCGTTGATTGTACCGCAGGCTTCATCAACCGTTTCGAGGTTCAAGGTCGGCAACAGTACGGCGTGTTGCAACATTTTTACGCAGGCGATGCTTTCCAGAACACCACTGGCCGCCATGGTGTGCCCCATGTGCCCCTTCAAGCTGGAAACAGGCGTTACCTTGCCAACCAGCATAGCTATGGCCTGTCCTTCCGCGATATCCCCCTGGATGGTCGCAGTTGCGTGCGCGTTTACATAGGAGACGTCCTCCGGTTTTTTACCGGCATCATGCAGGGCAAGCTGCATACAACGATACAAGGGCAGGGGGTCCGGATTGGCGATGTTTGAAGAGTCGCTCGTGGAGGCAAAACCGGAAACTTCTGCCATAATTGCCGCTCCCCGCGCAAGGGCGGATTCCAGCGATTCCAAAACCAACACTCCCGCACCTTCCGCGCAGACAATACCATCGCGGTCTTTGTCAAAGGGCCTTGGCGTGCGGGACGGAGTGGCGTTATACCCAGTGGAAGCAGCAAGCAGCAAGTCAAAGGTTCCGGTGGTAAATGGATGATATTCATCCGTACCGCCGCAGATAATGGCGTCCTGCTTGCCAAGGGTGATGGTTTCATACGCCATGCCGATAGCTTGGCATGAGGTGGAGCAGGCGGAAGCCGGAGCGAATACCCTGCCAGTTATGCCAAGAGCCTGGGCCACGTTGGCGGCCGCCGAATGTCCCATGACACGGAAAAACGTCATGGATCTGATCTGACTGAGACTAGTTTCGGAGAAATATTGGCGGAAAAATTCTTCGAGCGTATGCGCGCTGCCCATTGTGGAACCTATAACAATCCCGGTCCGGCCGCCGATGAGGCGCTCTTCGTCCAGTCCTGCCTGGGCCACGGCTTCATGCGCTGCAAGCAGGGCATAAATGGACATGGGCGACATGGAACGTTTGTGCTTGCGGGGCATTTTCATTATGTCCACGTTGGAAACAATGCCCGCGATGCGCGATCCCATTTCTGGAAAAGCATCAAGTTCCGCGTGATAACGGACACAGCTCCGCCCAGACGAAAGAGCGTCAAACAGGACGTCACATCCCTTACCGTAGGGGGAAATAGCACCCATACCGGTTATGACGACACGTTTTAGCTGCATGCCGCTGCCTCGTGCAATTTTGTGTTACCCAGCAAAAGGCCGCAGGCCAGAAAGGCGGAGATCATGGCGCCCATCAGTCCCGGCGCAATAATGGATTGTCCGGCGAGGAACAGGTTGGGAAGGCGTGTGACCGGCATGGGATTGATCTGATGGATGCTGTGCTTGCTGCCGTAGAGTCCGCCACGCGGTGCCCGCAGATAATCGCGCAAGGTCAGAGGGGTTGCTCCTGCAACAAAGCGCACGGAGGCAAGCTCGGGACACATGGCGACGACTGAATCCCGAATGCGCTGCATGACCGACGTCTTATACTCCTTGTACGATTCCGGCCTTGTGGCTTTTGTGGTATTTTCCCACGCCGCAAAATCCGCGAAAACGCCCGGCCCCACCACGATAACGCCCACATTTTCCTCCCTGCCGTCCGGCTGCGGGCTGCTGGCAATGAAAAACGGACCATCTTCTGGATTTGTATCATGGACAAAGGCCCGGTTCAAATCGGCGTCACGGCACAGAAAAAGATTTCTGCCGTCAAGGCACGCCGGACGCTTTTCGGCTATACCGAAAAGCATGTTGGCGGAGCAGGTTTCTTCCAAGCCGAGCAAATGCTCCGTATACACGGGCCTGAACATATCCTTGCCCATGGCGGCCAAGGCTGCAGTGGACGTGGTGCAGATGGCGGCATCCGATTGAATGAGGCTTCCGTCTTCAAGTTCCACATGGCTGAGACGTGTGCCGTCACCCTTCAAGCGCGTCACACCCTTGCCAAGGACGATTGTGACGTTTTCTTCCTCAAGGCGACGTTCCATGGCCTTGACAAGCGCGTATCCACCGCCGGAGAAATTGTGCACGGAATCAAAGTACGACGCAGCAATATACGCGTGCTGGTTGAAAGGGGTCTCATTCGGCGAAGCACCATAGAGGAGCGAATGGATGGAAAGTACGGCCCGGAGATGGACGTTTTCAGTGTATTTGGCCAGGAAAGCCGCCAACGATTCCGATGCGCCCGACTGCGGCTTCCCCTGCGGGGTGAGGAATAGGCGAAGCAGGGAAGATTCATCAAAGGCGGTTCGGGCGGCTTCCATATAGCGCGTAATGCACGTATCCTCGCCTGGGAACTGTTCGCATAAGGCCGCGCTCATGCGTTCGAATCCAATGGGCAGGCGCACGATCTTGCCGATGTCCGCAAAGCGAACCTCGTCAAATCCGTCTTCCTTGAAGGATAGTACCTCCAGACCGTCAATGCCGAGGTAGCGCAAATAGCGCGAAACGATGCCATTCTGGCTCAGACCGCCGGTATAGTGCAGACCTGTGTCAAAATACGTGCCTTGCTGGGTAAAACCGCGCACGGTAAGACCCAAGCACGGCGACTTTTCCACAAGCGTCACATCATGCCCGTTGCGGGCAAGGATCAACGCGCTGGTCATTCCTGCCAGACCGCCGCCGATGATACATACTAACTGACGCTGTGACACAACGCCCTCGTAATCTACATAAATATAGTGATGTCAAGATGCTGCTCCATCTTCCGAACCCGATGCTGTTTATCAAAGGTAAGAAGCTGCCATCTTGCATTAGAGTTGGCGATATATAATACCCTTTTACATCTGAGCAAATGAAAATACAAGGCAAAAATTGGTGCCGCTAAAAGCTGTGGAGTTGCAAAGTGGGGACTAAAAACAGGGCAACATGCGTACTACCATTCCCAGGCATGTGGAAATCAACGAAAAATTTGCAGACGCCATCCAAAAGCAAACCGGCGTCAAGCTCAGATAAGTAGGGGTACGATGAATTACTATACCGCAGTAGGATAGAACTGTGCGTTCATATCATTTGCTCGCGACATAGGAGTGAATATACGTTGACATGAACAACAAATGTTGTTACATCTAGAGGCATGAACGATCATAACTGGACGTGGCAAGGCGTACATTTCGCCTGTGATACACAAAAACGATTAGAAACCTTGCGCAAGCACAAAATTGATTTATTTGACGCCAGTGCCGTTTTTTTGATCCCTTTTTCCTATCGGACTATGACACAGAGCACAGCGCAACTGAAGACCGCTACAGAATCATAGGGAAAATGCCGGACGGGCGACTCGTTCATGTTTCCTATATGTTCCGAGCTGACGTTGTACGCCTTATTACCGCGCGAAAGGGCACCAAAAAAGGAGGTGAATTATATGAACAACAATGCTGAAGAAATGAAAAGTTTAACAGACTGGAAAGAGTTTGACGTTCTGACGGACGAGCAGGTGATTGCCGCCGCGAAGTCTGATCCTGATGCCCAACCAGTAACAGAAAATGAATTCAAAAATTTCCGCCGTTTCCCTCAAGTTCCCGGCGGAAGCTTCCTTGACCGGATAAGGGCTTTGGGCAAAGAAAACAAGGTGTCCCTTACTGTCCGTTATGACGCTGATATTGCTGATTTTTTCAAAAAACAAGGAAAAGGATACCAGCGCCTGATGAATAACATCCTTCGCGCTTATATGGAAACGCAGCAGGAGCAAATCCGTCGAGGGTCACAACACGCCTGAAGGGTTCCATTTTCAAGGGTATAGGCCATCAGGCTCATAGGACACACTCACATGCGTTGAGTGGTGTCCATACCGAGGACAGGGGGGGTTAGCGAGGGGGTTAGTTCGGGGTGCGTCAGGCTGTCTTTTAACGTATCTGCATGTATCTCAAGAATGCGAAATTATTGAATCCATTGATTGAGAGCATGCCCTTTCACACTGCTCACACTCCCCCGGCAAACAGGGGGATGCATATCCCAATTTTTTTCTGGTGCCCTCCCGGTGGAACCCCGAACAAAAAAGGCTTACGAAAAAAAATCGTAAGCCATTGATTTTTCTGGAGCCGCCTGTCAGATTTGAACTGACGGCCTGCTGATTACGAATCAGACGGCTGGCAATCCAGCCTTGTCCAATGGACTCTCAACGCTTGCAAATTTTTGAGTTTTATTTATATTGAGTTTTACCAAATTATACCTAATTATACCTCTGGTGTGTCCCCGGTGTGTCCCCGAAAAAAACCGCTAAACCTTCTGAAAATGAGTCAGCGGGCTTGAGGCGGAACCCAAAATGACGTTTTGGAGGCAAGCAATGAAACTGACGAAGCGGGTCATAGAATCTTTGGAAACGACTGGAAAGCGTTACGAGGTAAGGGATAGTGACCCCGTGGGGTTCGTTGTGCGCGTCAACGCGGACGGAGGCAAAGCATTTTACTACAGATACAGAGCGGGTAAAGGGCGCGCCGCTGCTTCTCGCCGCCTTTTCATAGGCTCTTTTCCTACGCTGTCAGTTGAGCAGGCGCGCGAAATAGCAAAGCGGAAAGCTGTTGTCGTTGCCTTGGGAGGCGACCCCGCAACGGATGTACGGGAAGCCAAGACCGCGCCCAACATGGCGGATGCTTTGGAAACGTTTTTTGAGCAGCACGTCAAGGCGAAACTCAAGGCATCCACGGCAAGAAATTATCGATACCTACTTGAATCCTATATCAAGCCAAAGCTTGGCGGTATGAAGGTTGAAGCTGTTATGCACAGGCATATAGCTGATCTGCATTTTGGCATGAAAGAGGCTCCATACGCCGCAAATCGCGCCGTTGCCGCGCTTTCCAAGTTTTTTGCGTGGTGTGAAGCGAATGGATACAGGGACAAGGGCACCAATCCGGCGCATGGTATTGAGCAGTACAAGGAAGAAAAACGGTGCAAGTTCATGGATTCCGCTGAACTTGAAGCCTTGGGAACCGGCTTGCTTATGCTGGAAGCTAAAAATACGATCAATCCCTTCGTTGCTGCCGCAATCAAGGTGATGCTGTTCACAGGCGCGCGTTGCGGGGAGGTTCTTACGCTGAAGTGGACATACATAAATACAGCTATGGGCATTGCCAACTTGCCCGACTCGAAAACAGGCGCAAAGGCGCTCCACCTACCTCCACAAGCTCTGGCGGTGCTGGAGTCGTTACCCAGGTTGAATGAGTATTGCTTTCCCGGAAGATACGGCAAGGGGCATATCGTCAATGTAAAGGGCACCTGGAGGCGTTTGTTGGAGGCTTCAGGCTTGCAAGGGTGGCGCATTCATGATTTGCGCCATGCTTTTGCCTCCGCCGCCGCTTCCTCTGGTAAATCGCTTCCCATAATCGGCAAGATATTAGGACATACGCAAGCCTCCACCACAAGCCGGTATACGCACTTGTCAGAAAACCCGGTAGCAACGGCGGTGGAGGAAACAGCGGCAAAACTCCAAAAAGCTCTGACCGGCGGGAAGGTTCTCCCATTCCGCAAGGCATCCGGGGAGGCATGAACGGTCTTTGCACCCAGGTGCAAACAATCGGGGAGGCAGAGAAGCGGGAGGCAGGGACAAAAAACGCTATCTTAGTGTGCTCCAGCGGCAAGCTTTGCACAGCCAATGCCCGTCTTTGAATATAAGGGACTCGCTACAGCGGGGGCATTCTTTCCCGGCTTCTTCTATCCCGTTTCCTGTGAGTATTCCCGCTACGCCAGCCGTCTTCAATGCTTCCCATTTTTGCGAGTCTTCTTTTATTTCCCGGCGCGTCAGCTGTTCCGCGCGCGTTCCCGGAGCGGACGTTTTGGGCTGTTCAAGCGGCCTGCCCCTTTTCGGCAAGCAAAGCGACTCTCTTTCCTTCTTTTGCACAAGCCTGTTTTCAGCCCATGCCAGAGGTATCAGCCAGTCCCGCCCGGCTTTTACAGCGCCGGGTATCTTTCCCGCCCTCGCAAGGGCGCGGATGTTTGCGCCTCTCGCAGTGGGTGATTCTCCGATCATGGAGGCGGCTTCCAAAACAGTGAGATATCCGGTCAGCATCATGCGAAAAGATTAACCGCACGCGGTTAATTATGCAAGCCAAAGACGCTATTTCTCCAACTCGTCCGCAACCTATCAAAATTACAAGCATAGACCTTATTTTCCGCATGCTGTCCGAAAGATTAACCGTTAGCGGTTAAATATGAACCAAAAAAAGGCGGTCAGGAAGGCCGCAACCCATTTTGACAGAGGCCGGAAAAATAGATAGTTTTGGTTTGGAGGCAGAATGAAAAAGGCGCTCTTGCATTATGTTGCCGGACTATGCCAAGCTGCGTCAGCGGCTTTGCTTGCCGGTGCTGTCATTGTGCCTGATATGCAAGTGAGCGCCCTATGGGGTGCTGCAACTGCTGCTTTTATTGGTGCTGTGCTTGTTGTTTTAAGAGAAAAAGGGGGTGCGGCATGACTGGCATATGGCTTTATATTATCGGGCTTGCTGTTGCCGGATTTTTTGTGTGGAAGTTTGTCCCGGATGATAAATGATGAAAGGGGCACAGCATGAATATCGGGACAATTCTTGTTGGCTTGACGGTACTTGGCCTTGCAGCCTTCGTTTTTATAGGCATCAAGCGTGGCTGGATAAAATAGCCGAAAAGGGTTGCAATGAATGTTCCTGTAGTCGTATATGCGCCTCTCCGTAGGCGTTCTTTGCACCCAGGTGCAAAATTTTGGGAGGCTGGAAGCTGACCTCACTTCCAGACAACGGACGGCTTTATTTGTTTGGCGGCGCAGTCTGCCAGATATGAATTGATTAGGGTCTGGTATGGCATATTCACTTGTTCCGCCAAGCTTTTGAAATAGATTACCGTCTCTTTGTCCAAGCGGATCGTAACCGCTGTTTTAGGCGGCTTGACATAAGGGTTCTTGATTCCATCGGAAAAATCGTATTCGCCGCGCATGGCTATTTCCTTTTTTCGTATGTTTTCGACTCTTTTTTAGTGGCTTTCCTGGCTGATATGATTCTGATTATCTCGTCTTTTTCCCGGTAGCAGTGGCAGACAACCAGCATTCTGAGCGCCGCGCTGAATCCCAGGAGTACAAAGCGGTCTTCTTGGTCACAATGGTCTGGATCGGGTATCAGTAGTGCGTTGTAGTCGTCAAAGGCGGTTTGTGCCTCTTCAAAAGATACGCCGTGTTTTTTTACGTTGGCAGCGGCCTTGTTTTCGTCCCAATCAAATTGCATGGGGAATCCCCTTGTATGTACAATATATTTACGATATATTTTTGTCAATACAGCGATGGGCTATGCAACGCCACTTTTTTTTCGTAGTGTTTCGCCAAGGCTGTTTGAACACATGGAGGCTGTTTGTAAAAAGTATTTTTGCACCCGGGTGCAAACAATCGGGGAGGCGGGAAACACTTAGGAGAATGATCGCATGATGCCCGCAGGTACGCAATGCTGGAGATGCAAGCATTACATCGGAGGAAAGCCTGTAGGTTTTGGGCTAACGTGCAAAGCTTTTCCAGAGGGCATTCCTGATACCATCTTTCATGAACGGCATGATCATAGGAAGGTGTATCCGGGGGATGACGGCATCTTGTTTGAACCAAAGGCAAAGCGGGGAAACTAGGAGGTTACCATGCGTAAGTTGATGCTGGTTTTGGTGATAGTTATAGTGCTTGCCAGCCTTGCGCGTGCGTCTGATGATGAATATGTCATTGGAAAGATAAAGTGGGGAATGGATGGGGTTGCTGTGCAGGAAACTGAAGGGAAGCCGTTAAAAGCGACAAAAATAAAACCCGACGATAAGGGAGAGGTTCTTATATACGAAAAAAATATTTTTGATACAAAATGTCATATTGGCTACCATTTTGCGGATCACCAATTAGACTTAAATCAAATTACATATGTATTTTACCCAGAAAATAAATTGAGTGCGACAAGAATACATATGGATATTGATGGGGTATTGCGCAAGAAATATAGAAAAGTAACAGACAGCGACCCTATTGCACCTATTACAATTTATGAAGACGATCACACTAAAGTTACACTTTTACATACGCCTCAGCAGGTTGGATTAACTTATGAAACTCAAACTCTCGTTAAAAAGCTCACAGAAGAAAGGGAGAAAAAGCGTCAAGAAGATGAAAAGAAAAGGAAAAGTGATTTATCCAGATTCTGACCTTGCAGCGTAGCGTGCTTTGTAGAGGGATGCTCTGACATGCTGATTCAGTAAAAAGGTTTTGCACCCAGGTGCAAAAATCTTGGAGACGGGAAGCCGGTTTTGTCCGTGGTTCTGACTGTCACGCATTGTGCTTTGCAGAGGGAGGTTGTTTGACAATGGAAACGATGGAGAACAAACATATATCTCCTTCCCATATTGTTGCGGCTAGTGCGGCGCGTGAAATTGGCTACGCCCGTAATTATCTGACTACACTTTGCACCGCCGGAAAAGTGCCCGGCGCAATGAAAGATGGAAGGATATGGTTAGTGCCTGTTGCTTGGGTTGAAGAGCAAAAAAAGAGAGATGCCGATGCTGGAATTGCGCGCGGTGCGGGACGCATAGGCAGGCCGGTCACAACAGGCGCAGGCTTGAAACGGAAACGACCAGCTTATACCCCAACGGGCAGACCTCCAGGGCGACCCAAAAAATCTGAAAAATAATTTGCAAAAGGCGTGTAAAGCGCCTTTTTTGTTGGCGAAAAAAATAAAAAATTTTTCATTTTTTGCTTGACAAAGTTATCTTAAGATAATATATTCTAATCAACAAGAACGGAACAGGGCGCGAAGGGACGCCGGGCGGAACAAAGGCATGAAGAGTGACCGGGCCGCACAAAAGACGAAGCAAAAAAACACCCTAAAAAAACCCTTATGGAGGCACGCCATGAACACGCAACGCAATCACAACGACAATCAGACTCGCCGGGAAGAGCTTTTACGCATGGTGCGGGAACGCATGGCCGCGCGGGAGGCCGCTGAATCTCACGTCATCCACTCCACTGTGTACAACACATCCAACCCTGGCCCGGACTTCACGCCGCGCCCTTTCGGGTCGCTGAATCAGCAATACGCTTATGCGTAGGGAGGTAGGCCATGAACACCGCACGCACACAGCTTGTTTTTGCGGCCTTGTATCTGGCCGCGCTGTTTCTCGGAACAGGATTCATTCACAGCCTTGAAGCCGCTTGGCGCTAAAGCCGCAACCCGGAATTTTTGCACCCAGGTGCAAAAAAAAGGAGAAACATCATGACCGCTATCGAACTTACGGATACCGTCCGCAACCCGAAGGAACTCAAGCTGATGGCCGGGGAAATGGCCGCTGAAATTGAAACCTTGGAAGATCGCGTCAAAGCGGAAATGACCGCGCGCAACACGGATGAAATTACCGTCGGCGCATTCAAGGTGCGTTGGACGCCTGTCACAAGCCAACGTTTCGACAGCGCGGCTTTCAAGGCCACACACGCGAAACTGTACCAACAGTACACCAAGCCGGTGGAAACGCGCCGTTTCAGCATCAATTAGGGCGGGAAACGC
>JGI24702J35022_10000575_pt1 | contig 22330 bp, 17 predicted proteins | sample TergutTh196P4_FD_35022 | JGI IMG/M metagenome (IMG submission 35022)
ACTGGATCACCTTGACGATGCAGAAGTATCTGTCTCAAAAGGCAGGATAGACGCCGTGCTGGAACTTGACGACAAGGTGTATATTGTAGAGTTCAAATACAGGGACTGTAAGCAGGGAATAAGCGAAAAGGATAAGCGGGATATTGCTGAAGCGGCGTTGGATGAGGGCCTTAATCAAATAAAAGATAGAGGTTACCATAAAAAATACATCGGATGTGGCAAAACCATATGCCACGTTGCTTTTGTATTTCTTGGCAGGGATGATATAGAAATGAGAGTGGTTTAGGTTTTAATTGCCAAAATTAGGGTAATTGAACAGAATCGGAGCAATTTTAAAGAGCTGATAAAAGCAATGAACAACTATGAAGAAGGCGTCAATTAGCTTGAAAACGCAATGCGGCTGTGGGAATCCGGTTTTGTAAAGCCAAAAGGCTGGTCTGAATCAGGCGAAAACCTTTTGGCAATACTGGGAAATTCAGGCGTCAAATAGGCGCCTGTCAAGCAAGAAAGCAACAGAAATTTAATCAGTGACGTCGCTGAACATAGCCGAGGTCGCCGCAGAATGCCATTGATTTGGTAATTGCAACAAATACTATTAATAAGGAACGAATTGATAATGCCAACTTTTATTGAGGCTTTTAAGGATGTTTATGGCCCGGTTATGACAGCCAAAGGTTTTGACCGGAAAGGGAAAATATATCACCGGCTGGTTAATGGCAAAATCATCCAAATGCTGAGCTATACATCTTGTGGGCGAAAGTGTTATACCATTCAGTTTGAAATCTATGCGCTGTGTTCGGGTTACATGTCCGACGCTTTTTTGGTCGGGGAGCGGCTGAGTCAATTGCTTGGGGGAGAATATGAATGGGAGTATGAAAATGACGAGTATTTGCAGCAATTACCCGAAAGCCTGTCTTTATGCCGCGAGCATATATTCCCGTATTTTGACAACTGCATTGACTATAAGAGCTACTTCGAAAATACAAACCAGTTATACACCAGGCTCTATAGAGATAGTAGTATGTTTTATGAAATACATTTAGCTCTTGGCAACTTTGAATTGGCTCAAGAGCCATGGGAGGCTATTATTGAACATAATCTCAGCATGTTCAGGAATATCTGTGGTACAGAGACTCACCCGGTTACGTCAGTGCAAAAGGAGTTTGAGAAAATGCGGGACAGGTATTACCTTATGAAGGAAGCCATGGATAGGAATGACCGTGAATATATTGACGCATATATTAAAAAAAATGAAGAGTATTCCTTGCAGAGCTATATACAGGTTTTCTATGGCAAAAGGGCATATAAAAAGTATTTGGAAACAAAACAATGGCCGTTGCCTGAGTAAATAGTTCAGGCAATAAATAGCTGTTTTATGTTGTTCAGTATTATCCGGATGTTACTAAAAATCGGACAATCGTTTCACAATGGGCATGAAATATAATGAAAATACTTAATGATAGTCAAAAACGAACCGAACAGAAAAATTGTGCTGTTCCGGGCGCAGGGCTTCATCCGCCTACGCCAATGCCGGAGCCGGCGCCGCAGTTGGGCGGAAATATTGACTCAAAGCTTCAAGTTTATTTTTAAACTGTCGATGCAGAGACTCTGTTGAAGAAAAACCCCATGGAAGCGTAAGGCGCCATAAAAGGTTCCGTAGACATATAAGAGATATTGGAGGATTGACAATGTTCTGTACGAAATGCGGGGCGCCGCTTGAACCCGATAATCAGTTTTGCCCTTACTGTGGTCAAATAGCGAAGATTGGCGCAGATACTCAGGAGAACCAATCGCAAACACCCGCGCCTGCGGCGCAAACAAACAACGAGCCATATTACGCGCAAAGCAGGCCACGGACGCCGGCTCGCGCGAAACTCTTGATTGGGGTTATTTCTACAATAATTGTGGTCGCAGTTGTTATTGCGGGCATCTATTTTTTCAGGGCTTCAGACGACACGTCACATGATGCGTCAACAGAGGCTCAGGCAAGGCGTATTGATAATGATGAGCAGACAACGCTATCGCATGCCACAAGCAATTCGCATACTGTTTCTCCTGGCTTACCTGACAAAGAAACAGCGGCTGCAGCGGAATCAGGCAATTTCGTCCCGCCATCCGCCAATCCGGGCAATACTACCTATGCTGTCGCTTCCAACGCCGATGACACGGCGGATAACTTTTGGGAGCTTTATAACTATTTTGTGGACAGAGCTCTGCTTCGCTATTTAAAAGCTGAATTCATAGCGCATGAAGAGACGAAAACGATAAGGGTGATAATCCGCGATTCTCTTTTTTTTAAATTCGGAGAGGCGGAATTATGGGAAGGGGCGAATCTTGACTGGATAATTGATTTGCTCGCGGAAATTGATCCTATGTATTCCGCGCTGAGCGTCGAGGGATACACAGACACAGAGCCTGTGCTATACCAGAGCGCCTGGTACTTAACCAGCATTCGCGCAGTCAATCTGGTAAACTACATCATGCTTCACAGCCGACTCGACTCAAGCCGGCTGACCGCGCTTGGTTTCGGGGAGGAAAACCCCATAGCGCCAAACGACACTCCTGAAAACATGGCGCGGAACCGCCGCATAGAGTTTGTTTTTTATGTTGGGGAAAATAATGGCGCGCTTAGGAGGCCAGGCGGAAACACTACTAAGCAGGATTATGTATCCGGCATTTCCCGGGATGTTGAAGCGCAAATAAAAATACTTGCGAGCGTCATAACATTTACGTTCAACAGGTGGTTTGATGATCAAGCATTAAAAACCACAAATCTGGCGTATCGTTGCTCTGAGCTGAGTGACTTCACTGAGGAACAGCTACGGCAATTCCTTGCCAGCGAAATCGACGGGGGAACCCTGGATGCTTATATCAGTTTCCCCGACAATACCGCGATTTTTGGAAGCGGATTCACGGTAGAAGATGAATACCCGCATTGGAAAGCAACTGAACGCGAATGGTATATAAACGCTGTGAATGATGTAGAAAAAGTGCACATATCATTGTCCTACTTTGATATTGAGACAGACTCTGTAGTAGTAACATTTGCAAAAGCAGTGTTAGCAAACGACGGTTCGGTCATCGGCGTCATCTGCCTCGACCGCCCTATTTTAGAAGAGCGCAACATAATACTGGAATTAACTATTTTCCCGTATGACAGCTATGCTATCCTTACGGACGCAGAAGGAAACGTGGCCTGGAGTCCCAGGTACCCTCCAAACAACAATGGGGAATTTCAAAGCGTCTTGACGATCGAATCAGGCTTGTACGCCGGTTTGCAAGCGATGAAAGACGGGGATTCCTTCAAAATTGAATGTGAGGACGGTGTGATCCGGTATTTTTATCTGAGTGTCATCGAACCTGGCGGCTGGAGGCTGTACGTCGCCGTGCCGGAGAAGTAGGTTTTATTACCAAAATCCTGTCTGCGAAGCAATGTATGGACAACATGTATCTCCCCCAGTAACGAAGGCGAAGTATCCGTCTCAAAAGGCAGGATAGACGCCGTGCCGGAACTTGACGGCAAGGTATATATTGTTGAGTTCAAAGTACAACAATATTACGCCGGATTAAAGAAATAATTTGGGAAATGATTTGCTGATGTTTTGCTGAATACCCTTTGCATAAACCCGGCAAACTTGGTAAACCTGCTTGCTTTCAGACAGCCGCCATTCAAGGAAAAGTCCTTTTAAGTCAATGACATGTTGCTTTACAAAGTAAAATGCCGAATCAATTCGTAGCCGTAGTTCAGATAGAGCATCATATTATCGATAAACCTTTTTGGCGGATTTGGGTATTCCATGTAGCCTGCGCTTTGACACAATATGAACCTCCCTCCAGCAGCGCCTCCCTCTACCGCGTCCTTAATAAGAGTCCTTACTTCTTCAGGCTCCGCCATGTATACTTCGCTTATTTCCACGTTGCCCTCCAGCCCTATGCTGTTTCCATAGCGATCTGTCACTTCCTTAAGTGTGATGTCTCCCATCGGAGGGGGTTCAATTGGATTAAGGACGTCAACGCCCATATCGACAAAACGCTTGATGACATTTTTCATTCTACCATGAGAATGCACCCATATATATCCTCCACGTTCATGTATCAAATCGCACAAAGGTTTGTCTATATCAAAGATAAACTTCTCAAAGCTATCGAGTGACATGAGCGGCGGAATGCATACTTCCGGACCAGCCCAACCTATTAATGGCGTAACGCCAGACTCGTATATATCAAGGACATGCCTTTTTATACGTTCAGCGAAAACAGTAAGAACTTCCATTATCAGCGACACGCAGTCGTTATCAACACTCATTATCGCCAAGAGTTCCGAACCGCACAGTTCCTGCAAGGAAAGAATTGGATGAGCTATATACAGATAGGTTACACCTCTATCGCCTACAATATTTTCTATTTTATTATACTGAGAAGGATCAAACGGAATATCCTCATACTCTAATGTGAGTATTTTTTTTAAATCTTCGGGTTCGTTTACATAATGCTTTACGATATAGCCGGCGCCGTCAAAAGTGCTGTATCGGAATGTGGAGCATATATCCCCCATTGGCGTATGCAACGTGCTTACACGATTTCCCCATTCGGGCGTATCGGGCGGGTATTGCACACATTCGTACTGTCCCTTAGACTTGGCCCCAAACAACATGTTAAAATCAGTTTCCAAGAGGTAGAGCACATCGCTGATTTGCAGAGCCCTCTCATATATCGGGCGATAATCCGGATGCAGCAGCTTTTCCTCGGGGCGATAGTGCATCAGCCTCAGCGCGGGCCTGTCGTAAGGCTCGTTCCGGAATATTCGAGTCAGTCTTTCTCGTCTTGTTAGTTCTGTCGCCATTTACATCATCCTTCCATGTTCTCCCGTGTTATTGGTAACATAGGCAATTGCAAAAGTCGCGGGCAAACGTAGCTCGCCCGCAGGATGGCGTGTTTCGCAATTTGTTATACTGGTATTATCGTATTATCGTATTATCGTATTATCGTATTATTGTATTATCTCAACTGACTGCTTCTACCACAGTATTTATGCCAGGTAGTCAGGACGTTTTCCTGAATCTCGGCTGTAGCGCCTAATGATTCCAGGTCTGTTGCAACAAATCCCAAAAAGCCCCCTCGGTTGCCGGATAAAAATGTAACATAATCAAGTATCTCCTGTTCGATTTCTTCCGGTTTGCCTGATACTCCCGTAGTCTGGTAGCTTACAGGACACCCGAAGCATATCTTGCCGCCCCAGTTTTTTCCCATCGCTTCGATACCATTGAGAAATGGCTGACCAGGATTTAGTACATCCAACCCAATTTCAATAAGGTCAGGGATGATATCTATTATGTAGCCGCAGCTATGTAGGAATACATCCAAACCAAGAGAGTGTGCAAGTTCAATTTCATGTTTGTAGCGCGGTTTGAAAAACCTCAGGAATAAATCATGTGATATGAGCAGCGACCTCTGTGATCCCCAGTCATCAGCCAGGCAAATAGCGTCAAACCCTTGGCGCGCGCACTCGCGTATCATCTCCTCCTCTTTTGCAAAGATGATATCGCTTAGTTTATCAATGTTTTCAGGTTCATCGTAGAGATCCATCATAAAATTCACAAATCCGCGAACAAATGATAAGACATGCATTCCTGACAAAACAAAATCGGCGATAAAATATCTATCGGGATATTCTGCCATAAACTTTTTGGCATTATCAAAACGACCAGACCTGTTTACATCAAAAGCTTTATACCTCGGTAGGTCACTCCAATCAGGTATTGCAGGCGTCTTAGTCTGTCCGATGGTGTAACCCACCTGACTGTCTTCCACCCATTCAAAGCCCCATTCAGTCGTGCGTCCATTATGCCCGCCAAACATTTCAACAATGGATATAAATGCTATATCAGAATTTTCAATTCTATCCAGTTTATAATACATAAGAGGAATATACTCAGGATTATTAAAGTGAATAGCTCGCTTTACGTTTTCTTTACTTGTCAAAAAACCAGCTCCTTTTCACATTTATCAGTTCTATATCATGTTAGAGCATTTTGAAATATTGAGCGTATCTGACGCTTGGTTGGGACAACCGGATGGGCGCCCAAATGCGTATACTTTAAAGTGGCGTCAGTCAAGCCATCTAAATCCTGTTCCGCAATATTCAAATCCGTCAATGATATACTCGTTCCGATAAGCTCAAGGAATTTCTCCACACACCCGCTCAACAAGCGAGCAGCATCGTCATCTGATTCATTAGCCAGCGCAGGATCGAATATCCGTGCAACTGCGGCAAAACGATCCTTACAAAACTGCCAGGAGAAGTCCAAAACAGAGGGGTAAACAGCAATTAGAGCTTCTCCATGCGACACATGTGGGAAATGCCCTCCGATCGCCATTCCCATTGAGTGAAAAAGGGTTGTTCCGACATTTTCGATGCATATACCTCCTAATGTATCCGCCATTGCCATCATCCGGCGCGCCAGTTTATTTGCGCCGTCTTTAACCACGATTGGCAGATTCTCGGCAACGATTCTTATAGCTTCCAATGAAAACCTATCAATCAAAATATTGTTTGTTTCGTGTATGAAGCTTTCAAATACATGAGAAAAAGCATCAAATCCAGTTGTGGCGGTCAGGTGCGGAGGCATGGAATATGTAATCTCGGGATCAACAATACACGCTTTGGGACTGATTACCCTACCCACAACGCCTGACTTAAACGCCATCTTCGCATTAGTTATTACCGCGCCGCTGGTGATTTGAGCCCCTGTCCCGGCTGTTGTCCCAACAGCGATAATAGGCAGGGTCTTGTTCCCAGGTTGTATGTCAGATGAAAGATTGTAGTCCCAGATAGAACCCGGATGAGTCGCGCCAACCGCAATGCCTTTTGCGGCATCCATTGAACTTCCGCCTCCAAATCCTATTATTACCTCTACCCCTTCTTGACGTGCTAAGGCTGCGCCCATGTCAATCACATCAACAGTGGGGTTTGGCTTTATTTTGTCAAACACAACAACTGAAACGTCATCAGATTCCAATGACGAAATTATCTTTTTATAAGGCCACCACTTCGGATCAATCAAAGGAGTAGTAACCAGCATTGCTTTTTTCCCATAGCGGGAAACTAAGCGTCCAATATCCGCCACGCGCCCTTCTCCAAAAATTATTTCGACAGGCATGTAAAATGTAAAATCTGGATTCGTTTTCATAATTGATCCATCCTCCAACCCTATTATCCTTCGATATTTCTAAATAAGTACAGTCATTTGTCCGCCCAAAATTCATCCCCGGCAGCATCAAGCCAATCCCTGAATTGTGGGCCGCCAAACTTATCTACATCATATTTTTTAACTATCTCAACACATTGCTTAAGATCCTCCGGGACGCCTGCGCTTTTTAGCTTTATGCGATCTCCGCATATTTCGCGCAATTTTGCTATGTTTTCAGTCCCGCAAGTGTTGTGATCTGGGTCAGGCGAGTATCCGGTTGCTTGTTTTACATAGTCTGCACCGGATTGAATTACCAGTTCACATGCTCTCCGCAAGTCTTCTTCCTTATCCAGCCAATAAACCTCGATGATGACCTTTACAATAACTGCTGGATTCTTAGCGCGTGTAGCGTTTACAATAGCTCTTAATTCATTCAGCACATAATCGTCGTCGCCATCCATAAAGCGGGAGATATTCATTACTACGTCGAGTTCGTCAGCCCCATTTTCGATACAGTCTTCAGCTTCAAAGACTTTAACAGCGGTCGTATTTGCCCCCATAGGATACCCGACCACGGCGCAGACCTTTCCCTTACCGCCCATGCGTTTTTTTGCGTATGACACGTCGCAGGGGAAACAGCATAGCGAGCCGAAACCATATTCTACTACTTCATCGCACCACTTATCGCGCCTTTCGGATGTGTTGCACTGTACGAGCAACGAGTGGTCTACCATATTGCAGAATTCCTTCTTTGTGAGATGTTCACGGTACACTTTTTTACCCTCCTGTTTGGTATTTGTATTTTTGACTCCACACACTTATCTCAGTGTTTTTCCTTAACTCTACAACGCCTATAAACAAGCGCGCAATATTAGGCGCACATCTTCAAGTGACGCCATTTTGGGATGATTTACAAAATTCCAGGCAATATAATTATCCAAATAATCTACTACATTTTCGATATCCTTTTCATATAAGCCAAAGTCAGTCAATGTTTCCGTAACTCCAATATCTGACAAAAACTCATCAAAAATGTCTGGTAATGCGTATGCGGCTTTAGATTCAGTCGTTCCCGAAAGCCCGGGATTAAAAATCCTGGAAACAGCGGCGAATTGTTCTGTAGCGGCAGGCAATGTCCAACGGATGACTTCAGATAAACATACCGCAAGAGAAGCGCCATGATTCAAGTTATAAAGCGCGCTGAGAGGGACTCCAATATCATGTATAATACAACCTCCGTCATGGGCAATAGAAATACCTCCATATGTGCTTGCCAGCGCCATCATCGAACGCGCCTCAATATCTGCGCCATTCATAACACATCGTTTCAGAGCCGAAGCAACCAGACGGATCGCCTCCAACGCAAACATACTTGAGGCTGGATTTGCTTTTTTACATATGAGTGTCTCCAATGCATGAACCAACACATCTATCCCTGTATATGCAGTTTGCTTTTGGGGAAGTGAAATCGTCAACTCAGGATCAACGATTGAGACTTTAGGGTATATTGATCGATCCAGTACGTTTGTTTTGATCTTACGCTCATAATTCGTGACAAGCCCGAAGTAAGTCGCTTCGGAACCTGAGCCTGCTGTTGTAGGGATCGCAATTATCGGCAGCGGACAGTTTTTAACTTCCCGCGGTCTTAACATTTTTCCGTCAACAGCCTGATAACAATAATCCCAGCAAACACCTTCATTTGTCGCAAGAATCGCAGCGGCTTTGCTAGTATCGATAGTGCTGCCCCCACCCATCGCAATAATATAATCGCATTTTTCGTCTTTGATAATTTTTGCTAATTGATCCGCGTCTTCAACATGGGGATCAGGGTGTGTATCATGAAAGACGACGGGAGACTTGTCTTTAAGATATTCAAGTATTAATTGATTGTATTCTGATTCTAAAAAGTACGGATCCAGCGCAATGGCAACTTTAGCCCCCATATCCTTGCAATGATCATTCAGCGAATGGAACTCCCCGCAGCCAAAGAAAATCATTGTGGGAATATTAAATAAAAAATGGCTCTGACTATATTTTTGATTCATACGAAGTTCTCCTTTATGAATTGAAGTCCATCATTTATGTATTGAAGTCCATCATTTATGTATTGAAGTCCATCATTAAGCATTACTGCCGAGTTTTCTTTCGAGGCTCGCGCCATACTTGTTGACCAGAGTGTCAAAACAAAGCGCGAAAACTACAACTAAACCTTTAAACATATCCACGCTTGTGGACTGAATGCCAAGAGCGGTAATACAGTAAGAAATCAATGAAATGATAATAGCGCCTACAATTGTTCCAGCCACATTCCCGCGTCCGCCAACTATGCTTGTCCCGCCAATTATTGTGGCGGCAACCGCATCCAGAAGATACGTCGCGCCGCCAATACCCGGCGTAATAACCGAAGCCCTGGCTGTTAATAAAATAGATGTTAAAACCGCCATAGCAGCGCTTAAGGCATAAATTTTCAGTTGGACATTTGTAATATTAACGCCGTTTACCTTGGCAGCGGTCAAGTTGCTGCCTATTGCGCAAACGTTCGCGCCAAAACGGGTGTAACGCATGATAAGAGCTATGAATACCGCAATAATAGCCGCATAAATCATAGAACTTGGGATAAAACCAACATATCCGCTCGCCAGAAATTTTAACGTTTTATTATTAAGGATAATCAGCCTTGTTGAAGAAAGGACAAGCGCTAACCCCTGCAAGATGGACATAGACGCCAGCGTCACAAAGAAGGACGGTAGATTGAAAATTCCTATAAAAATGCCGTTAAATAAGCCTACTGCAATTGCAACTAACACCGTTAAGATACCCGGTATCAATACACTATGAGTACTGTCGACAAGCATGCCAAATACCATTACATAAAAAGCCACCCCCTGCGCTGCGGACATATCCATACCGCCTGACATTAGCACCATCATGTTTCCAAGCGCTAAAATGATAAGCGGCATACTTTGCTGCAGAATCAGAAGAACGCTTGATGAAGTAAACATTGACGGATTTACCAAAAATAGAATTATAATTATCATAATTAATAAAAATAACGGAGAAAAATGCAGCATCTTAGATAATCTTTTTCTGGCGTCCAATTCTTTTTCACCCAACCTTTTCACTTTTGTTTTCATGCAACCCAAAGGCATAGTGCATTACTTCTTCTTCAGTTGTCCCATGCATGAGTTCCCTGACAATTCTGCCGTTATGCATAACTAAGATTCTGTCCGCAACATTTAATACTTCAGTAAGTTCAGAGGAAATTAAAATGATTGCGGCGCCCTTTTTCTTGTACCCGGCGATTATTTGATGGATCTCCGCTTTAGCGCCAACGTCAATTCCGCGGGTTGGATCGTCTAGGAGCAGGATATCCGGCTCCATCATAACCCATTTACCCACTACGACCTTTTGCTGATTTCCTCCGGACAGAAATATAGTTGTTTTATTGGGATCCGGAGGTTTTATACTCATTCTCGTTATTGTCTTCTCAACAATTTCTGTTTCCTTTTTTAGTTTAATGAATCCGGATTTAGTATTAAACCGATTCCAAATTAGAGATAGGTTGTGCTTTAATGACATCTGGGGGATGATTCCTTCTTTATGTCTATCTTCAGGTACAAAGGCTACGTTGTGCATTTTCCATTCCTTTGATTGTGGCTTTACTTTCTTACCATTTATCTGCACTGACCCTTTTAATAAAGGCTTCAATCCACACAAACATTCAATTATCTCCGTCCGTCCCGCGCCCATCAATCCAGCAAGCACTACTATCTCTCCACTGTGGACATCAAAGCTAACATCCTTTACAATACCACCGTCCGAAATGTGATCTGCTTGCAGGACGACCTCTCCGAGTTGAGTAGGCGTATACGGGAAAATATTATCCAGTTCTCTGCCAACCATCATATTTACTAGTTGCTTTTCTGAGAGTTCCTTCATATTATCTACTCTGCCGACAAGATTTCCGTCTCGTAACACCAATGCATGGGTACAAAGTTTAAACACTTCTTTTAATTTGTGTGTAATATATACTATCGCAACATTTTTTTTCGCGAGCAATTCTACAAGCTCATAGAGCTTATCGCTCTCAGTTTTTGACAGGGACGATGTAGGTTCGTCCATAATCACAAGCCAGGGATTACTTAACGCCGCTTTTACCACCTCAACTAATTGAGCTTGCCCAACAGTCAGTTTATACGCTTTTGTGTTGACGGGGAGATCTAAATTATAATCCGCAAGCATCTTCTTCGCCTGCCGATTCATCTCGGCTCTGTTAATAAAACCCATTCGACGAGGTTCCTGATTGAAAAACAGGTTTTGTGCAATACTAAGCTCCGGAATGAGGCTGTAGTGTTGATGGATAACGCTAATACCGCAAGCATATGCATCCTGTGGCGAAATGAACTTCAGCTCCTCTCCATCCAAATAGAGTTTTCCCTTAGTTGGTTCATAAACAGCGCCTAGAATGCTGACCAATGTAGACTTACCTGCTCCATTTTCGCCCACAAGACCTATAATTTGCCCGGATGTTATGCTCGCGTGAATATCATTTAGCGCCACAAAACCATCAAAATCCTTTGTTATACCGTCAATTGAAAGGGTTCGCGCCGCTTTGTATTCACTGTCGTCTTTGTCACAGGCGCCTTTACCCAGTAGGCTTTTTACATCAAAAATAACCTGTAGACAAAACTTTTTGATATTCAACATTATCCCAGTCTGATAGACTGCAACCGCAAATAAAAACATACCGCCGGTAAACATATATATTAAGTGTTGCGAGATACCGGTAAATGTCAAAGCAGTGCGAATAACAATAACTAGGGAAGTCCCAAACACTGCGCCGCCAACACGACCGCTGCCGCCAGTAAACAGAGCGCCTCCAATGAATACAGAAATCAGGATGTCAAATTCGTATCCCACCCCTGCAAGCGGTTGAGCTGATGATACACGCCCTATAAACAGCATTCCTACTAAACCACAGGAAATGCCAACTAAAACAAATGTCAACAATTTGACAGCTCTGGCGTTAATGCCAGATGCCCTTGCAGCGTCCGCATTTCCACCGACAGCATATATATATCTGCCTAAAAGGGTTCTGTTCATAATAACCCACCAGACGCCTACAAGGATCAACATTACAAATATAACGACGGGAACGGGGCCAAAACTCTTTGTTCCCAACCAAAGCACGGCTGGATCGTTCACGCGAATCACGGAAGCTTTTGATATGCTCATTGTCAAGCCGCGTGCAAAAGCCATCATACTATATGTCGCAATAAATGGATTTACGCCCAAATATGCGACCAAAAGACCGTTAACCACGCCAATTAACGCTCCTGTTAAAAGCATGAACAAAATCGCTGCCGGCGCCGGAATACCAAACTGCAGCGCAAGAGCGCCAATCATCCCTGTTACCGCCACGTTTGCCCCGGTGGATAAGTCTGTTCCCTTTGCTATAACCACAGCGTTAACCGCTAATGCAATAATTGCGGTATATGTCATCTGATACAGCATATTAATAATGTTTTCAACTGAAACAAAGACGGGGTTATTGAATATTGAGACAGATGAAGCAATCGCAATACACGTAACAGTTAAAACAATGTATATTTTTAAATACCGATTTCGCGACAAAGAATTCAATACGGCTCTCATAACTCATATAAACCTTTCATAAACAGACGGGATGGGATTTAATACCCCATCCCTCTGTTTTTTTACATTTGACTTATGTATTATTGACCAGATATTGCCGAAACATCCTGCGAAGGATTAAACTCGTCTGCATAGGTTAAATAGATTTGTTCTGCAGCGTCAGGAGTAATATAGTCGACGGTATACCCTTTTCCTGCGAGCATACTAGCTGTCACATCAGACATTACTGTAGTTGCTGACATGTAAATGATTTTTGGCATTTCTTCACCTGCAACTAACCTGATAGCCGCAGCAATATTCCAATAACCACATCGATAACCCCCAATTAGCTGTGAACAGAGCATTTTTCCTTCACGTATAGCATCATAAACTTCAGGCTGACCATCATTGGAGGCCCATATCAGGTCGCTCCGACCTGCTGATTCCGCTGCTGCCATGCTGAGCAACGAGTAAATGTCAGATATAGTGAGTATTCCTATAATATCATCAGACTGAAGCCAGGTTTCAGTTATTGTCGTCGCCTTGGAATTGTCCTGATTAGTTAATTGTACGTCATATTTTAAATTTGGAAAACCGCTTATGGCTTCAGTAAATCCTGCTAAACGTTCTTCCATCGTCCAGTTTCCTGCTACTCCCGAAATAATGCCAATCGTGCCTTCCTTGCCGTCCAATGCCGTGCAGAGCGCCATACCTGATGTGTAACACTGAATTCTATCGTGGTAAATAGAAGAATAATTATCAGTGCCCTCAACAATTCCTCCGCAGTTAATTACAATAATACCTGCATCGGTCGCTTTATTAACTACGGGTATCAAACCTGTTGTGTCGATAGGCTCAATGATTAAAGCGTCATATCCCTGCACAATACAATCCTCAATCAATGATATTTCTTTGTCGATGGCGCCATCATAGCTAAACCAGTTTAATTCGATTTCGGGATAACCAGCTGCAGCGTAATCTACAACAGCCTTGTCACCAGCTTCAATCATCTGTTGATAAAATGGATTTATCAAATCACTGAGGAACACGGCCACTTTCTTCTTCTCTGCTGATACAACCGCCGCATCAGTAGCGGCATTAGCAGTTGTTGTTGTCGCCGCTTCTGTAACTGAGGCAGCAACAGTTGTTGTAGTTGTCTCTGTCGTCGTTGGAGCTGTGGCTGTACCACATCCTATACATAGTGTGAGCAATGAAATTACCATTAGTAGTGAAATTAACTTTTTAAACATTTTTGCCTCCTTTTTTTCGTTTTTTTACGTACCTGATTCCTTCCGCGAGATGCTACTCATAATTGTGCGGCGTATGTTATGTAATATTACTAACTCTTGCCATGCTCAGATGCACGCGTTAATCGCTTTCCTCCTTTCCATGCTTATTTAAGTTAGAATAAACATCTATAAAGCCTTTATCTTGGGAGAGGCAACCTGACAAACTAGCGATATAAAGGATAATTGGCGATTGCCGATGCAAAATAGAGGCGCGGTGTTTTGCCGCTGCATCTTTCTCAATTACATGCGAATAAGCGTGCAGTTGGAAAAACGTCTTACATTGCGAGGTTTAAGCTACATCCGCGATTTGTAACAAAAGTATTGGCTTTTCAATGTCCATGGATAATTTTCTATATATTAGCCTCAGTTGGTTAGTTTATCTAATCAACATATATTTATCATACAAATTAATGCTTGTCAATAATTTATTTAATTCTAAATATTTTCAGTTTTAAATTGTAAGTAATGATAAAGCATAAAATACTTTATAGTCATTATACCTAACATACTTGACATATTTAAATTGATATGTTATAAAATTATCTTAGTTGATAAGTTTTCTTAACAGAACAATTATACTCAAACAGGGTATTCTTGTATATATGCCGCAAGAAGAATCCTCACAAGGGGTTTCACAAGCGTCTAAATATTAAAGTGTCGAGGAGATTAGTATTTTGGATAGTATAGAGCTAAAAAAATATCACAAACAGTATAGTCAGGAATTGTTTGAAAACTGTCTGCCTTTTTGGCTAAATTACTCTATAGACGATGTAAACGGGGGTATATATAGCTGTCTGGATCGGGTTGGTCAGATATACTCTACTGATAAAAGCGTATGGCTAAACGGAAGAAGCGCATGGACATTTTCTCATCTATGTAACCAGTATGGAATACGAGCGGAATGGCATGATGTAGCCGAAAGCTGTTTAAACTTTTTAAATGATTATTGTATTGATAGAAGCGATGGCAGAATGTACTTTTCCGTTACAAAAGATGGAAAACCGCTAAGAAAACGCCGTTATTTTTTCAGTGAGTGTTTTTATATCATTGCTAATGCAGAGTATGCTCTTGCGTTTAATGATGAAAATGCGCTCTATGCCGCGAGAAAGTACTATGATTTTATTTTGAGCATTTACCGAGATCCGTCGTGTGATCCCTACAAAATCACACCGAAAAACCTTTTGTATACTCGCGACTGTAAGACTTTCTCCAATGTTATGATCCTCCTAAACGTTACCAATACCGTTAAACGATGTGATCCTTTAAACTCAATGAAATATGAAAGAATATCACAAGAACTGATAGATGAAATGTTGAATGGATTCTATAACGAAGAGTATGGCGTATTCCTTGAAAACATAAGCTCAGATGGTCAATTGTTTGATAATTGTTCTACCGCCCGGCTTGTAAATCCGGGTCATGGTATTGAAGGCGCCTGGTTCATTCTTTCAGAGGCCATCGACTTGAACAATCACCAATTAGTCGAAGCTGCCGCGAATATTTTTAAAAGCACGCTCAGTATGGGGTGGGACAAAGAATATGGCGGCCTATATTATTTCAGAGATTTGTTGGGCTGGCCTCCTGAACAATGCGAGAACAATATGAAGCTGTGGTGGCCTCATACAGAAGCGATAATTGCATGTATCATGTTATATGAAGCAACAGGGGACGATTACTTTTTTAAAGAATTCAAAAAGCTCACGGATTACGCCTTTTCCTCATTTTCTGATCCTGAATACGGAGAATGGTACGGCTATTTATCCAGAAATGGCGAGCCTGTATTGCCAGCCAGTAAAGGCTCTCTCTTCAAGGGCCCTTTTCATTTGCCCCGAATGCTGATTACAGTAGAGCGATCATTGGACAGATTGATAAAAAAAACAGAAAGCGTAAACTATGCGCTCCAACCCGTCGGAGAGGTTCACTCATGATGAACTCGAACGAACTTGTCTTGGCGGCTATTTCATGGGAACATGTTGACAGAGTTCCCGTGATTCCATTGATTATCCAACACGCGATGAAGATTAGCGGGATCCCGCATAGCCGTTACTCCACAAACGCGCGTAGTTTAGCCGATGCGCAGATTTTCTCTTTGGAGAAATATGGATATGACGGTATCCATATAACCACAGACAATCAGGTGATTTGCGACGTTTTTGGCGCAAAAATTCATTTTCCTTATGACGAGCCCCCTCAAATAGAGCGGCGTGCGCTTCTTGATAAGGATATCAGCAAACTTCCAAAGTTTACTGTCAATTCTGGACGGACGGCAATGATTTGTGAAGCTACCCGCTATGCCCGCGAAACCCTTAACAATTCCACCTTTATTAAAACTAATATCGATTCCGCTCCGTTTTCCGCTGCTTGCTCTCTATATGGCGAAGAGGCTTTTTTTTATGAACTACACGATGATGAGGCGTTTGTGCATGATTTGCTGGAGATCTGCAGCGAAGCAATCATAGAGTATGGGAAAGCTGCGGCTGGCGCTGGCGCGCATGGCTTAACAATGGGTGATTCCTCTTCCGGGATAATTAGTGCGGCTCTTTATGAGAAATTCGCTTTGCCCTATGCTCAATATGTAATCGATAACCTCAAAAAAACCGGTATTCCCGTTTTTTATCATGTTTGTGGAAACACGTCTCACATTTTACCTTTATTAGTGCAGACGGGCGCCGATGTTTTAGAAATAGACAGTATGGTTACTATGTCTGAGATATTCCCGTCAGCACAAAACTTAGTTGCGCTAGAAGGCAATATAAGCACAATTGAGTGCTTACTTGAAGGAACGCCTGAAAATGTTCGGGGAGAGTCTCTTACGTGCATGATTCCTTTTGGGCTTCAGGGCGGATTGATACTGAGCGCGGGATGTGAAGTCCCTCCCATGACTCATCCGGATAATATCTTCGCTATGGTTGAGGCCTCAAAGGCGTTTATCTGAAAACGCCGTTGACCTCATTATTAAATACACGAAGTTCAGCAGAAAGGAGAAGAATCATGCTGGATTGTTTTAATCTAGAAGGAAAAGCCGCATTAATTACGGGAGGTTCTCAGGGACTTGGCAGAGCTTTCGCACGAGCGCTTGCCAAATCCGGCTCTGACCTGTGTCTTGTGTCACGGACTGAAAAAAAGCTATTAGATTCGCAAAAGGAAATGGAGAGTTATGGTATAAAGTGTATCTATGGCGTCGCAGATATCAATGATACGGACGCGATCAAAAATGTCGTCAATAAAACGATGGGAACCTTTGGCCGTATCGACGCGCTAATAAACTGCGCATGTGCAAACGCTGAGTTTGTTCCATTGATTGACGCTTCCCTCGAATTGTTTTCTGATGCAATAAGGACAAATCTTACAGGTACGTTAAATGTATCACAAATTGTTGCAAGGCATATGATTAAGCAGGGGTATGGCAATATCGTAAATTTAGCTTCTATTTCAGGAATAACATGTTCAAATGAAGAATCACTGGTAACATCAGGGTCTTATGAAGCCTCAAAAGACGGGTTGCGATCACTGACCCGTTCAATGGCGCATAGCTGGGGAAAATACGGCTTACGAGTCAATGCGTTGGCGCCCGGATATTTTTTATCAGAGATAAACATTGAAACCAACAATGCTATCCCCAATCGCAAAGAAACTCTGGCTAGTCAGGTTCCGTTGCGTCGATGGGGAGAGCCGGATGAACTGGCGGCTATAATTGTCTTGTTGTGCAGTAAAGAAGCAACAACTTATCTACAAGGCACAACAATAACTGTTGACGGAGGTCGTACAACAGTATAGTTATAAAGTCAAACATCTTTACGAGGTGAGCTTCTCATGGAAGACCAGAAACTAATAACGAAGATTCGGCACACGGAGGATGAGGTTCGGAAAATCTATGAATCACAGGAAAACAAAAGGCGTCTACAGTATTGGTCCGACTCTGACATGTCCAACGATTATTTCCGAGCATTACCCCGCGATGTCAATGTAAAGCCGTTTACTGTTTATTGTGAACGTCCGCAGCTTGCCAAGCTGTTGGATTTCAATTTTTATGAATACTATCATAATCCATACATTCATTACCTTATTGGATTGCAGACCCAAATATTCCAGTTCAAAAGTTTTAACGATTGTACCCCTGTGGTTAAACGTCGACAGATAGACCCTTCAGGAGCATTCGAGCGCAGTATCTTTGTTGGGGATGACGCTGTATATACCGAGCATGATGCGGCTATATCAGACATCCCGGCAATAAAGGAATACTCTGATCTTGATCGAATGCAGGTTCCGGACTTCTATACATCTGGAAATATGCCCCAAATCATTCGCTTTTATGAAGATATACGCTCAATAGCGAGTGATGATTTCAGTGTATCATTTCCCGTATGGGGCCGTAGCGCGTGGGGTTGCGCCTGGCAGATGCGAAGACTGACAAACCTCATGTACGATCTTTGCGATGAACCAGAATGGGTGGATCGGCTACTACGTTTCTTCAATGAATCCCGCAAATCATGGTCAAAGCAGCGATCCCAATATCTGGGCGAGCCTATTGGACCAACTAACATCTATAACGACGAGGTTCTCCATCCAGTTGTAGGCCCATCCCTTTATGAAGAGAAGATTTTACCGTTGGAGATCGATTTATCAGAGTTTTATGGCGGAGTACGTTATTGGCATAGCTGTGGGGATACCACACAACTATTTGGTTTGATAGACCGCATCCCAAATACTGAGCTGATTACAGTAAGCTGTTTTTCGGATGTAGAACTCGCGGGTAAAACATATTCCCCAGATAAGATATTAGAGGTGCAATTACATCCCAACCGCGACGTACTCGACCCAATTTCTGATACGGTTCTACCTGAAAGACTGGAGCTCATACGTCAGGCTACAGCTAACCATAAATCCTTTATTGTTGGGTGCGGGCTGGTATTCTTCAAGGGTTATGAGGATGGAATGCGGCGTGTGCGCGATCTGTGTGAAACCGCCCATAAAGCGTTGAATCTGTGATGTTAGGCGCATTCAGCTGCATGAAGGACTAGCTCTGATAATTTGATATCAAGTGCAAAGATAGATCAAAAAAGAAGGACTGAGATGAAATCCATCCTTCACACCTCATGACCATTCCCTAATATGGTTATAAGGTTCGAAATTCAAAAGAAAGGAATGGACAAGTATTGATATGAAAATTGCCCAACTCACAGCAATAAAAAGTATTTCGATTAATGAAACGGCGGACCGCCCCCCAAATCCTGGCGAAGTAAAAATCAAGCTTGCAGCATGTGGAATATGCGGCTCTGACATGCACCTGTATAAAACCGGAAGAGTAGGCGATAATCCCATAAAATTCCCATTTGTTTTGGGGCACGAGTGTTCCGGGACTATTGTTGAAATTACTGAGGGAGTTTCCGGCTTAACCGTTGGGGATCGTGTCTGCATTGAGCCCGGAATACCGTGCGGAAAATGCCTGTATTGCAAAACAGGAAATTATAATTTGTGCCAGTCCATTGTATTTCTCGCGGCGCCTCCATATCAGGGCTGTCTTCAAGAGTATATAAATTATCCCGCCGAATATGTGTTTAAACTCCCTGATAACATGTCGCTGGAAGAGGGCGCTTTGGTTGAACCACTGGCAGTTGGGCTCAATTCTGCTGAAACGGCTGGAACAACACTGGGATCAAGCGTTTTCATCTATGGCGCCGGTTGTATCGGAATCGCATGTTTATTAGCAGCGCAGGCATTAGGAGCTAAAAAAGTCATGATTGCCGATCTTATCGCTCCAAGACTTGAACTTGCGGAATCTATGGGGGGAATTCCTATTCATATCGGTGAGCAGGACGCCGAAAAACTCGCCCTTTCACATACCAATGGAATTGGACCTGATGCTATAATCAATACTGCCATAAACAGCGCCACGGTATCTCAGTCTATCCGTGTCGTCAAGGTAGGCGGGACTCTCGTATCCGTCGGATGTACCGAAGACGTAATTGATGGAATGAATATGTTAAATGTTATCCTGCGTTGTTTGACGATCAAATCCGTCTTCAGGTATAAAAACCAATTTCAAACCGTGATCGAAGCTGTATCCGGCGGAAGAATAAATACCAGTAAACTAGTGTCGCATAGGTATACTTTTGATGAGACAGCGGAAGCATTTTTTCAAACAGATAATAATGTAGTCGGAACAACTAAAAGTATGATATTATTTTAATCATTAGAATTGGCGCTTGGACAGAAAATGTATTTGTAAGGAGTATTATATGAATGCAAGAAAAAAAGACATCAGTTAATTTTTCTTATGTTAAGGGAGTCAATCAAAAGCTAATACTCCGTACAATATACGATAAAGCAACTACTTCACGAGCAGAGTTGTCAAAACAATTATCGCTAAGTAAACCCACTATTTCTGATAATTTATCCAGCTTTCTTAATATAGGCATTATTGAGGAACTTGGAGAAGGCGCCGTTTCGGAAAAAGGCGGGCGGAAGCCCTTGCTGCTTAAGTTTAATAAGAAGCATAAGTATATTATCGCAGTCGATTTAAACTACTCGAATCCGGTATTCGTGTTGGGAAATCTGAAAAATGAAATAATCAGTCAGTTTGATATACAGATATCCATGAATGCATCCCTTGACAGTTACTACACTGTCATTGAAAATGGCATTAATATTCTCTTGAGTTCAAGCGGATTCGATCGGAAAGATCTTCTTTGCATTGCAATTGCCTCCCCTGGCGTTTTTGATGAAAAAGGAAATCTCCTGTCTCTAAACCCGAGTTACGGCGGAGTACTGTGGTGCACAATTGACTTTCGAGATTTACTGCAAAAAAAGTACAATGTTAACGTAATCATTAAAAATGACATAAAGGCTGCAACAATGGGAGAATGGGCATATGGCGCAGGCATCGGAGCAAACAACCTGCTTTATATTAGTTGTGGGGTCGGTCTTGGCGCAGGCATCGTGCTAAATTCACAACTATATGAGGGCATTCTTTTCAATGCCGGTGAAATATATAATTACCTTGACGCAAGTATGCTTGAACGCGGTGAAACCTTAGAAGACACGCTATGTATGAAGTATCTTATCCAAAACACCGTTGAAGATATAAAGGCTGGCAAAGAAACATGTCTGAAGAATTGCGCAAATAACATCAATTTCAAGAGTATTGTAGAAGCTTATAATGAAAAAGACCCTTATATTCTAAGCAAAGTCAAGGAAGTATGCATAATACTTTGTACCTTGATTTTTAATTTCTCAAACTTTTTAGCTCTTGATAAAGTTATTTTTGGCGGTGAATACACAGTTTTTGGAGAAACTCTGCTGGAGGAATACAAAAAGAAATTTCAACCCCGATCAAATTTCGTTCCCGAGATAAGGCTGGCAGCATTGAATAAAAACTCCGGTATTCATGGACTGTTGTATATTGCCCGGGAAGCCTATTTCGACTTTATTTGCAACCACAACGGCGTGTAGCGTAGCGCAGGCGCTCATAATTCCCTGTGCTTTATTATTACGCCATCTTTCCTTTTAATTCAGTATATCCCCACTCAAAACAAACGGGCAACGCTCAACATTTATCCGCTATTATCTCATAGTTAGAAAACATCAGTATAATACTACTTCTGGTCATCTTGCGCATCGCCAAATAAGATTTTCAAAAAACCATGACAGCCACAATGACAGCCATACAATATTAGAAGCCCCTGCCGCTATACATGAATAATAGCCCCTGCTGCTATACATGAATAATAGCCCCTGCTCAAGTTTTTTGATTATTTCGTTCTGTCCCAGATTATTTTTATGATGCGTTATAACGCATTTGTGTTTATTATCCCAAAATTGTTGTAGAAATTTTCACGAGAATAGGGTATGTTAATATATAGTTCATTAAGAATGCAATACACTGGTATATAGAAGACAGGGATTGAGGGGAGAGAATAAAATGCTACGAAGATTCAAAGTTGTTTTAGAGCAGGACTATCATGATGGCGGTTATACTGTTACAGCTCCCAGTCTCCCTGGCTGTATTACAGAAGGTGATACTGTTGAAGAAGCTATGAAAAATGCTCAAGAGGCTATACAAGGCTATTTAGCAACTTACGGCCCAGGAACATAAATAAAAAACGAGTTGTATAAGCCGGAAGTTGCTAAACGCCGCGCGAATAGCGCGGTGCGCGGACATCGTCCGCGTGAGGCGAGGGGAACCGCGCTTCGCCGAGCCGAGTTGGGTTGCGGGCG
>JGI24702J35022_10000576_pt1 | contig 22265 bp, 15 predicted proteins | sample TergutTh196P4_FD_35022 | JGI IMG/M metagenome (IMG submission 35022)
AGTATAACTTTATGCACAAGCCGCCGTATCTGTAGTTTGTCGCTGCACGACCGGCGTCTGCGCACCCATTCGCTGCAATTCATTTCGCTCATGGGTATAAAATGTCGGGGAACAGGTGGATTTGAAATGAAATGAAATGATCAGTGATGAATTGGTAGCATTAATAAATTGGTATTAAGAAATTAAGATATTCTGTCGAAACCCTCAAGTACCCCCTTGATGTTTCCATGATATTTGTGCTATATTTTATCTACGTGCAACGTCTCCTTTCAGATGTTGAGATTATTTTATGTTCGTATTATCTCTACAACATATATTGAAGACGTGGCACGATTACATTTTCATATCGGGAGGTGATCATTATTAGGTAGCCGGCAAATGATGCCCGTCAAATTATTTTGTCGCCGTTGTTCACGCCGGCGCCTACCATCGCGAACTAGATACATAGCCCATGAGAAAGGAAAGGAGAAGGTAAAGAAAAAATGAAAAAAACATTCAGAAAAGCTGTTTGCATTGCCCTGGTACTCGCATTTTGTTTATCACTATTCAGCTCCGTCACGTATGCTCTGGCCGATGACGAACCCGCGCTGGACAGAAGCGCGCTATCAATGCTCCTCGGAGGAAGCCTTGAAACGCTGACGGTGACGGGCGTGCCCGAGGGGACAGACATAACTTGGGCCTCCGACGATTTGAGGGTCGCAAGAGTATCTAACGGCAAGGTTGTTTCTGTCGGAGAGGGTACAGCCAACATCACCGCCCAGGTCGGCGAAAAGACGCTCACCTGTGTTGTCACAGTTCACAGTGACGATTTGTTGGTCGCCAATGACGTTTTTATTTTAGACACCGACGGCAACCCGATCTACGCCCATATGAGTAGCATTTACAAATACAAAGAAGGTGAACCGTACTATTGGTACGGCGTCAGCAGCGGGTCCAACGTTTCGTACTACGACACCCTGAAAACCGGCAACGGTACCCCTGGCGGCGGCGGCACTTCTACTGTCAGGTGCTACTCCTCGTACAACCTGGTTGACTGGAAATTCGAGGGCGTTGTATGCACCTCCGGCCAGGGCGGCTGGTCCGGCTTTGGAAGGATGGGCGTCGTCTATTGCCCCGCGACAGATACATACGTCCTGGCCTCCCAAGGCGGCGGCGGGATAGCTTTCGGCGACTCGGACACCCCCCAGGGGCCTTTTACGTATCGTGGAGTGAAAACCCTGAACAATTTGCTCCCTGATCCCTGCATTACGGCGGGCCCCGGCGATATGACAATGTACTACGATAACAATACGGGAAGAGCTTATATTGTCTATTGTAGCAACAACGTGGATATAGGCGGTTCTCAGGACTTATGGCATACGCTTGCGGAGCGCGGTGTCTGTTACATTGCTGAACTCGATGAAAACGACGGATTTTTGAGCATCAAAGCCAACTACGAGTTTTATGACACCAAGAAAGATACGTATTACAACCTGCGTCGCGAGGGCGGGCGTGAGGCAAACTGCATGTTCTATTACGACGGCTGGTATTACAACGCGGCTTCCGGGCTGGCCGGCTGGAATGTCTCCCCCAGTTTTTACATGGGCGGCGCGAGGACCCCCATAGACAAGACTTATACCAACGAAGTCGGCCTCCCGAACAACATGACCCCCATGAGGGGCTCAAACAGCAACTTCAGCCATAGCTCGCAAGTCGTAGGGTTTGTTACGATTGACACCCCCGTTACGGAGCAGGCGCCCAAAGGCCAGCTTGTGCTTGAGTTTGCCGACCGCTGGTGCGATAAGCTCAGTAACCATACCGGCGGACATGGCATAGGCTACTACGTGTTTGCCCCCCTCAGCTTCCTTGACCCACAGACGGCGCCCCCAACGACCAAGGAAGATGAACCAAAGACTCCGAACCCCCTGCAGTACAAATTGAAGCCTGACGGCACGCCGAATGTGGATTATTACCCATGGGGGGATGCGGAGTCCTATTATCCGTTTCTCCCAGAAGGATATCCATACGGGGAGTGGAAAAGGCCGGATTGGGATATCCCCGTCTTCAATAGCCTGAGCCAGTTCTACCTGGACATCGAAAACGGGACATGGGAACCTGGCCCGAACAACAACTATCTTGATAACCCCGAATTTGAACAAGACCGCCTTGACAAATCAGAATATATGACGTGGGACGGCATCCGTACCACCGCTGCCAACGCCGATGTTCGGTATCCTGTGATCCAGGATTACGTAAATGAGCCCAACGGCTGGAAGGCCGAGCATATTGCCGGCCAGACGGCGCAGATCAACTACGGCGGCAACCGAAATAACACTGAGACGGACAGAGTTTGGCAGCTTATTGCCCCGGGCTCCACAACGCAGAACTGGTACAGCTCCTGGGCTGGCAATTATACTTGGTATCATGGCTACACCAAACGCAACCTTGGCACAGATCCTTACAAAACGAGAACCTATCAGTCTGTCGATCTGCCCAATGGTCTCTACAACTTCTATGGATGGGTCAGGAGCAGCGGCGGCCAGAACGAAGCTTATGTCTACGCCGGCGATCAAAAGGTTGACATTAGCGACCCTATTGACTCCTGGACGCTTGTCACCTTTGAGGATATCCTTGTCACCGACGGTCAGATCGAGGTCGGTTTCTACTCCGACGCCGAGGCCGACCAATGGGCTTTCTTCGATGACTTCGCTTTGATTGCAGCGCCGGTCGCAAAGTCGGAGTTGGCTACGCTCGTCGCGGAAGCTCAGACGGTGAACAGCGCCGCGTATACCTCCGCGGATTGGGCGGAGCTGAGCGATGCGCTGGATGAAGCGGAAGCCTTGCTGGAAGACGATGACGCAAGGCAAACGTGGATCAATGCGGCTTGGGCAAAGCTGTATTTGGCTATCAACAACCCTATTGATGCGGTCAAAGCCAAAATCAGCGCTGACGCCGCCTCTGTGGGCTTGAACACCGCGGCGTCTTACACAGTATCCCTTGAAAACGCGAATGGCGCCGGCGTCATCACATTGAGCATCATAGCCGACGGCAGGTATCTGGATCTTACCACAGCGACTGGGCTGAACGGGTTTTCGATCCTGGAGCAGCTTTCGTGGGAATACATAGGAGGTCAAATGTGGAAGGGCGCCGTGAAATTGTATTGTCCTGGATTTGTTCAAAGCAACAACCCGCTGGACGTCTTGAAGATCAGCGGAGTGACTCTCGATCTTCTAGGCGATACCAAGGTCACTCTTACCAGCTTCGCGGTCACAGGCGATGTGAATGGGGTGTCCAGAACAATGCCGAGCGTGATAACGGCGGCTGAAGCGGTGACTTCTGTTGTCTTTAAGACAGTGTTTTCCAAGTACGACCTGAACCATGACGGTAAAATCGATGAACTCGATCTGGCAATTGTGGTTTACTACTATCTTGCGAATGACCTGGAAGCGGATTGGGATGTGGTGAAGTTTGACATTGCTTCAGCCAAAGACTGCGACGTAGCCCTAAACGGAAGGGTAGACTTAGCCGACATGATCGAAGTCATCGCGAACTACTGCGATTCATACTAACTGTAACCGTAATCCGGAAGGGCGGAAAATCTCTTCCCATAGGCAATAAACAGTACTGTAGTACTGGAATAGGCAATCCCCGTGGCGGCAATGCCGCCATGGGGACATTTTTTATGAGCCCGGCATGGGCAACAACTTGGTGGTGAAAGTCCACTACAGACTTGGCAGTAGAAACTGCTAGCTGAACGGCAAGGGTGTCCGCGGCGACGCGGAATCTGAATGAAGCCGATGGCAAAATCCCGAACCGACGGACAGAAACCGCATATAGGGCATTTGCGGGGCGGACGGGTTTGCGCGACAAAACATAGTCCAATGCTGCCCGAACCCTGTGGTGTAGATGCGGCGGCTACATGGGAGGAAGGTTGTTACCCTTACCCGGGTTATTACCAGCTGGTAATGACCCGGGGAGGTCTTATGGCGGTTACCGACAAGAGGGATGCAAAGATAACTCACAGTGACAAGCCTGGCAGTGACGCCAGGCTGAACCGTAATATGTCGATAACCTATTGCGGTATTAACACAGGGAGAATGCTTAACCCGCTTATGCATGAGGCATCGTATATTGCGTTCATCTTCACAATTGTTGTTTAATATTAACGTAGGAGCGCGTGGAAACAATGCTTGTTTTTGCCGCTTATTGTCCGGGGAGATATACTTACAGCATAGGCGACGTCTTATCCGCTATTATCGTGTAATCTATTCTTGTGGAGTGTGAAGCTGAATGGAAATAAATGAAATCACTAAAACTTTCGGTTATTCGATTAGTATCATATTACATGCGAAATTGCGTAATTTTATAAAAAAAAGTGTCTGGGTATATTTATTAGCGAGTTTACTTTTTGCAAATGCTCTCGATGGTGTTTTTATGGCGCCATTCGTTGGTCGTTTCCTGATAGTTTTTGGAGGCTTGCTCCTTTTAAGCATATCTTCTATGTTAATCTCAAGCCGATTGATATATTTAAAGAAGAGAAAAGACAATGCAGATATTACCTTCAAAGAAGATCAGATTATTGTGTATTGGAAGTATTCAGGCGAAACAGAAATAAAGACCTGGGATTGGATTAAATCTTTTGAGGAAGTTAATGATATCTACTATTTAGACTTAGACGTTTGGCCAAAAAATGTTGTTATTATTAGTAAACAGAAGCTTACGAATGATGAAAGCATTGTACTACATGAGTGGCTATACAAAAATAATAAAATAAAAACTTAGTGCCATCTTACCTAAGATGCTTAAGATATAAAACTTATCCGGGAAATCCTTCTTGAATATAAAGGGCGAAGAATAATAATAAAAGGCGAATATCATCATCAGGCAATGAAAAAAGGGAATAAGGGGTAGAATAGAAATGGCTTATAAGTATATTGGCCGGGATGAGCCGATTCATGACGCTTCAGGTAAAGTGACCGGCAGGCTTAAATATGCCGGGGATATACAGACCGGGGACATGTTGCACGTCAGGATGCTTTTAAGCGCCATCGCCCACGGCACAATCGAAGATATTGACGTCACGGCCGCAGAGGCCCTGTGCGGGGTTGTCAAAGTTCTGACTTATAAGAATACGCCTCGCACGTTATATGACCGTTCAAGAGTCTTAAGGCGGGAGCCGTTGGCGGATGAGGAGACTATATTTACAGATCGTGTTCGTTTTGTTGGCGACAGAGTCGCAGCGGTTGTGGCAATCACGCCGGAAATAGCCGAGGAGGCTTTAAGCCTGATCACGATTGCCTATAAACCCCTGCCTGCAAGCATCAGCGTAGAGCAAGCGCGTGCGCGGGACAGCGAACCTATCCATGGAAATACTAATGTGCACGCTATACCTCAGAAACAGATCGGCGACTATGATTCCGTTGATGCAAAAGTGGAACACACCGTCAACACCACTACTTCCAGATTACATCACGTGACAATGGAACCTCATTCATGCGTAGCCGACTATGACGTCTCAACTCGGACGCTTACAGTGTGGAGCTGCTGTCAGTCTGTGTTTGGAGTCAGAAGTACCCTGGCTGAAATATTTAACATGCCTTTCAGCAAAGTCAGGGTAGTAAAGACTACTATGGGCGGTTCATTTGGCAGTAAACAGGAAACTATACTTGAACCTGTCGCCGCAGCCGCCGCTCTGGCTACAGGACGTCCATGCAGGCTTGCCGCCACCAGAAAAGAAGCGATTATCGCAACTGTGACAAAACACCCGGTGGATATGACTGTAACTATAAAAGCTGATGAGGACGGCCTGTTTCGCGGAATTTACTCCAACGTTACATTGGACGCCGGCGCATACCTGACAATCAGCGCCCAGTACGCGGCTATTTTGTACAATAAGCACACCCTATGTTATCATTTCCCTTGTCTGAAATTCGACGCGGAGGTTGTATATACGAACAATATGGTTTCAGGGAGCTTCAGGGGCTGGGGCGCTTCGGAGGCTGCGGCGGGCATTGAAAACTGTGTTAACTCGCTTGCGCGCAAACTTGGCATGGATCCTGTTGAACTGCGTCAAAAAAACACCATAAAAGGCGACATCTTCGAGCGGACCCATCGCGTAAAGATGGAAAGCGTCCATGTGAACCAATGCCTGATAAAGGGATGCGAGGCGTTCGGTTGGGCTGAGCGTAAGGAGCGGCTTAGTAAACAGAATCGCGGAGGCAGAATCCTGAGAGGTATAGGGGTAGCCGCCGCAGGCCACGTTAACGGTTTCTATCCGCGGATTTCGGATACTGTTACAATGTCAATGAGGGTTCAGGAAGACGGTTCCGTGAGCGTGAATCTTTGTCTTCATGACCACGGCTGTGGCTCCGTCACAACTATAAGGAAAATTATTTCCGAAGTTTTAGACTTATCTCCCGACCGGATACAATTGGGAGAAGGAGATACTGACAAAAACTTTTATGATTTCGGGTGCTATAGTAGCCGGACAACACATGTTGCCGGCAGGGCTGCAAAGAACTGCGCCGAGGAGCTGATCAGTGAGATAAAAAAGACCGCTGGCATTTATTTCCATGTCGGAGCAGGTCATATTTGCCTTAACGACGGGTTCGCCTATGTCGAATACAGGCCGGAAGAGAAGGCATCAATCGGCGAGCTGGCTGTGTTTTCATACGCCCAACTCGAGAAAGATTTGTGTGTTTTGAGCAGCTACTCTTCAAGCGCTAACCCCGGAGTCAGCGGCGTTCATTTTGCGCAGGTCGCGGTCGATACGTTTACCGGAATTGTAAAAGTCGAGGCATATGTTGCGGCGCATGATATAGGGAAAGCGATAAACCCCGGCATGTGTCGCGCGCAGCTTGGCGGCGCCGTACAACAGGGAATCGGAATAGCCCTGACAGAGGTCGTCAGGGTCAATCCGGCAACCGGCGAACCGATTACTGCCGGACTGAAAAACTATAACGTTGTAAATGCGTACGATATGGTCGATGTAGAGGTCATATTTGTAGAGGAAGAAGATAACGAAGGCCCTTTCGGCGCCAAATCATTTGGAGAGGTAGCCGTCGCCCCTGTTGCTCCGGCACTTGTAGCAGCGGTAAACGACGCCTTGGGTACTGAGCTTACAAGCCTTCCACTGCTTCCGCCGGTGATCCTGGACGCCTTGGCTGCGCCGACGCCTCGCCCAAGCGGCGCCGCAACGCAACCGCCCAAGCGCGCGCCGTAGCGTCGGCTTTAGCGGCAAGCGGTTGAAGCACACACATAAACGGCGCCACAGAGCACGCGCTGAAGCGACGGCGTCACGGCGCGCGCGCCCAAGCGGCGTCACGGCGCATGCGCCCAAGAGGCGTCACGGCGCACGCGCCCAAGGGGCAGGGAGTTGGCGCACACAGCGGAAACGGCGCCACAGAGCACGCGCTGAAGCTACGGCGTAACAGCGCCCGCCCATAAAACAGTAGGAGGTTTAAACGCCGGACATGTTGATAAAGTTTAATCTAAACGGTATAGATTATGAGATGGACGTTCGGGGAGACCGGCGGTTATTAGATTTCTTGCGCGATGACATGCATCTCACAGGAGCGAAAGAGGGGTGTGGAGAAGGTGAATGCGGCGCCTGCACGGTAATTGTGGACCGACTTGCGGTCAATTCATGCCTGATATTCGTCGGTCAGATGGACGGGGCAGAAATCATTACGATTGAAGGTCTTGCAAATGATGGAAAACTTGACGTGCTACAGGAAGCGTTTGTGAGGAACTCAGCTATACAGTGCGGCTACTGTACGCCCGGCATGGTCATGTCGGCGAAGGCGCTCCTCATGCGCAATCCATGTCCTACTGATATGGAGATTCGGGAGGCTATTTCCGGGAATATCTGCCGTTGCTCGGGATATACCCAGATTGTCGCCGCCGTGAAGGACGCGGCGAAGCAAATGCGCAATGCTGCGATTACAAATTGTAGCTACAGTGACTGACTCCCCGGCGCAGATGCGCAATGACGCGATAACAAATTGTCGCCGCCGTGAAGGATGCCACGGCGCAGATGCGCAATGATACGTTAAAAAATCATCGCTACAATGACTGACGCCGTGGCGCAGGCATGCGACAACGCGACGCGCGCGATAACAAATTGTCGCCGCCGTGAAGAACGCCACGGTGCAGACGCGCAACACTGCAATACAAAACGTGCGCCGAACTCGCACAAGTAAAGGAGATTCACAAAAAAATGGCGGAAAAACCTCAGTTTTTTCAACCGGCTTCAATAAATGAAATCAAGTCGCTTCTCCCCAGGCTTACGCAAAACAGCAGAATACTTAGCGGCGGTACCGACCTGATAGCCGACCGGGGCGCGCTTGTCGGTACGGATTTCTATTTGAGCCTCTGTGCGTGCGACGGACTTAGCGAGATCAGATCAGACGGCAAATACGTTTATATAGGGGCGACCGCAACACATAATGAAATAGCGAACAACCCCATCGTGAAAGAAAAACTAAACGCGCTGGCAATGGCCTGTGAATGCATTGGATCCCGGCAAATCAGAAACAAAGGTACTATTGCGGGAAATATTGCAAACGCGTCACCGGCCGGGGATACGCTTGCCCCACTTTTTCTGTTTGAGTCCGAGATAGAGATTCTATGTCCGGAACGGGGCGGTTTGCTGCTACCTGTAGACGAGGTTATTATCGGGCCATATAAGAACTCCCTCTCGTATAACCGGATTATTACATCGGTGCGCATACCGGTTCCGCCAGCAGGAACGCGCAGTGTATATGTCAAACTTGGAAGCCGCAGCAGGGTAACTATCGCAATGATAGGACTGGCTATCTCGGGGGTATTCATGCCCGATGGGTCCGCTGATAATATCACGGCTTACGTCGGCGCCATTACCGGTCAACCGGTAAAAATTCCGAAAGCGGATGAAATATTGGCGGGTAAAAAGCCCGGCGCCGCGGAAAAGGAAGCGATGGCTTACGCTGTATTTGAGTTGATCCACAAACTGACGCCTTTACAATTTGACAGGCTTTACAAGGAAAAGGCGGTCAGAGGGGTGACGTATGACGGGATAGAAGCGCTCTACGGAGCAGGAGCGGATTGGGGGGAGTAAGACGAATAGGTTAGACAGAATGAAACTAATCATCGGTCATTGATTATCAATCATCAATCATCAATCATCAATCATCGAACATTAATCATCAATCATCAATCATCAATCATCAATCATCGAACATTAATCATCAATCATTAATCATCGAACAAAACCGGGAAAATATACAATTTGTTGACAAAAGCTAACGTTGATGTTATTCTTTACTAACCAAAAGTTTGACAATATTGAAACTAGCAAGGCTGTTATTTTGTTTAACAGGCTATTTGCCTTCAAAACGAGAGTAGATGAAGTAATGATGATAAACAAAGATCGCGACGTAGATGACGTAGATATTTCATAGGTAGTTGATGTGTCGGAGGATGCCTGAACCCAATGCGGGGGAAGCATCCTTTCACATAAATATAATATGTTAATAGGGAGGGGTCTTTTGGTGAAAAAATTAACAAGACGCACATTAAGGATTATCAGTCTTTTATTGGTGGCTGGATTGGCTTTGGCAGCATGCGGCGGCGGAAACAATCAACAGAATCAAACAACGCAGCAAGCGCAGCAAGCGACGCAATCCGCGCAGGATTCTCAACCACCGGCTGAGACGGAGGCAGTAACGACACAGGCTGCGCCAACAGCGCCGTTGACAACGGGATCTATTATTGAAACTCAACCCGCTGTTGAAGTAGAACCGGCGCCGGAGGGCACGTTGCTGCGCGTCAGGAACAGAGGGGATATTATGACTATGGATCCATGTTTTGTAACGGGTCCAAATGACGAATTCCCGATCCAGCAGGTCTATGAGCCACTCGTCCGATTTATTCCCGGTACGTTTGACTACGAAATGTTGCTTGCCGAGAAGTTTGAAATCCGCAGCGATGTGGAGATTTATTTTAAACTGCGTGAGGGGGTGCAGTTCCACAAGGGTTATGGTGAGGTGACGGCTGAGGATGTAAAATGGTCGCTTGAGCGTTTCATCGACCCGGAAGTGGTTTCCCCGTACGCCGCGGACTGGGGTCCATTAAGCCACGTAGAGGTGTTGAGCAAATACGAGGGCGTAATACACTTAGACGAGCCACTGGCGTCGCTCATGGTCATTGCGTTGCCAACAACCCGCGGCTCTATCATGTGCAAAGCCCATTACGACGCTGTTGGACTCGACGCGTTTACATTTGACCCTGTTGGCACGGGCCCTTATACTTTTGTCGAATGGAAGCCTAACGAGATATTGAAGCTGCAACGAAACCCCGACTATTACGGCAAACAGAGTTATTATCAGTCAATCGATATTATACCCATCGCCGAAGATTCAGTGGCTGAATTAGCCTTGGAAGCCGGTGACGTAGACTTTTCTTTGATCCCTGTAACCTCAATTGACAGATTCCAAAACAGGCCCGGATATAGCACACTCTTATATCCAAACGCCCGTTACGCCTGGATAGGCATGAATATGGAACATCCGAAGCTAAAGGATATCAACGTGCGTCAAGCAATCCGCTACGGCATTGACGTCCCTTCGATTCTGACGGTGGCGTATAATAATTTATCGCCCTGGGCAACGGCCGCGATTCCGCCGGGGTATATGGGGTATTGGGAAGACGCGCCGAAGTATGAACGCGACGTGGATAAAGCGAAAGGCTATATGGCGGCAGCGGGGCTTACATCGTTGGATTTGGAAATAGCCATTGTGGATTCCGTAGAATTCCGGACGTATGCGGAAATTGCCAAACAAAACCTTGAGGAGGTTGGGATAAATCTTACAATAAACTCAATGGACGAAGCGGCATTCTCGCAATTGGGTTTTGAAGACAGGGTCGAGGACGTCATGTTGTTCGCTACAAGCTTTTCGGCGCCAACCGACCCCTCCTGGTATACTATGTGGTTCCTTCCCGAACAGATAGGTCTCTGGAACAGAATGCGCTGGAACAGCCCTGAATTTAACGATATGCACTTCCGGGCGTTGAAGGAAATGGACCCTGTTAAGCGCGGTGAGATTTATATTGAGATGCAAAAGCTGTGGGATGAGGCGTGTAATGCTGTATGGGTCACACACACTGTACAGCTTTTCGCATACAAAGAGGATATCGTACCATTATTCCAGATGGGAATGCCAGTTCCTCTCCTCAGGGATTTTACATCGACAGGTCAATAACTTGACGACAGGCCAATGACATAACGATAGGCCAATACCTGGACGGCAGGCCAATGACATAACGATAGGCCAACGCCTGGACGGCAGGCCAATGACATAACGATAGGCCAATACCTGGACGGCAGGCCAATGACATAACGATAGGCCAATACCTGGACGGCAGGCCAATGACATAACGATAAGCCAACGCCTGGACGGCAGGCCAATGACATAACGATAAGCCAACGCCTGGACGGCAGGCGTCATTTAGTCGAAAGGCTAATAATATAAGGATTATTGACGTAAGAGAAGAGTATATTTCTAAAAAGGGGAGGGGAGCCCCCTCCCTTTGGGTTTTTCGAACTCATCCAGATGTGAATTTGTGAGTTTTGAGATGTGGTTCCGGTAGTTTTAGATTGTGGCATTAAGGCGTGGTTCCGGAGTTTTAGATTGTGGCATTAAGATGTGGTTCCGGGAGTTTTAGATTGTAGCATTGAGATGTGGTCCCGGGAGTTTAGATTGTGGCATTGAGATGTGGTCCCGGGAGTTTTAAATTGTGGCTTTTACAGGAAGGAATGGTTACAAAAATGCTGCGTTACCTGGTGAAGCGGTTTCTAATGACAATTACAGTGCTTTTGCTTGTAATTGTTTTTTTAGCGGTTTTAGCCCACATCGTTCCGGGCGATCCGGCGCGCGCGCTTCTTGGCCCGAGGGCCTCTCCCGAACAAATAGCCAGGATTCGGACAGAAATGGATTTGGATGAACCGGTGCATATTCAGGTCGTCAAATTCTTACAAAGAGTATTACGTGGTGACTTGGGAACTGATGTGTTTACCAGACGTTCGATCAACGCAATGGTTGCCGACGTATTGCCACATACGCTGATTCTGACGTTCACCGGGCTCGGTCTATCTGTTCTGATGGGTATACCTCTGGGGATTTACTCCGCAACTCACCCCGACTCGTTTATTGACCGGTTGACCGCGCTTTTTTCGATCTCGCTTATAATAATTCCGACTTATGTGGCGGGACTAGCGCTTTTGCTAATATTTGCAGTGCAACTCAAGCTCGTACAGTCGATTGGCGTAGGTTCGCCAGGTAATATCGTCGAGTACTTAAGGCAATTGATATTACCTGCCGTAGCTTTAGCGGGCACATGGGTAGGGTACCTGGCCCGCCTTGTTCGGACAAGCCTTCTGGAAGTACTAAATGAAAACTACATTCGCTCCGCCAGAGCAGGAGGTCTGTCAGAGAGGATGATAAGTTATAAGTACGCGCTGAAAAATGCAATGGTACCGACATTTGCCGTGTTGGGAATGGGGGTTGGGCGCTTAATGGGCGGCGCCGTGTTTATAGAAGTGGTCTTCACTCGTCCGGGAATGGGCACGCTTATATACAACGCGATCCAGCTTAGGAATTTCCCGGTTGTAAGAGCGGGTGTCCTGGTTGTTACGTTCCTGTTTGTAGTTATAAATTTCCTTGTAGACATAGGATATACGATTCTCGATCCCCGAATCAAGCTTAATAAGATTGAGAATTAGAGGGAATGCCGGAGGTTTAGATGAAACAGATTAATAAGATTAATAATCATATGGGAGGATTCCTCTACCGCATCCCTGTAGTGGGAGAAGTGATAAAGCGCCCATTGGGAGCAATTGGCTTTATTATTGTATTTGTTTTTTTGCTCGTGGTTATTCTGGCGCCATATATCGCCCCTTATAATTATGCAAGGCAGGACATCCCCAACAGGGATCAGGGCCCCTCAACCTCATATTGGTTAGGGACGGATCATCTGGGCCGCGATATTTTTTCCAGGCTTATCTACGGGACCCAAATAGCCTTGGGTACATCTATACCCGCTACGATCATAGCGATAGCGATAGGAGTGGTGTTGGGGCTCATATCAGGCTATATTGGCGGCGTCATTGATGATATTATTATAGTAGCGTTAAATGCAATGCAGGCGTTTCCGTCAGTTATTCTCGCCTTGGCGGTCCTTGCGGTGCTTGGCCCGTCTCTTGTAAACGTTGTTATTGTCATTGGGATAACATGGGCGCCAAGTTATGCGCGAGTTGTTCGCGCACAGGTGATGTCGGCAAAGGAAAATGTTTACGTGGAGGCCGAACGCTCACTGGGGGCGACAAATTTCAGAATCATTTTTGCACATATCCTGCCGAATATAATTGCCCCCGTACTATTATTGGCAGCTATGGACGTCCCGTTTGTGATTACATTCGAAGCGGGATTGTCTTTCCTCGGTCTGGGGGTTAAACCGCCGACTCCTTCGTGGGGCGTTATACTGTCTGAGGGATTCACTCTTATAAGACAATCGGTTTGGCCAATAGTCTGGGCCTGCCTGTTTCTTATTTTCACAACACTTGGGTTCACACTTTTCGGTGAAGCGCTTCGCGACGTACTCGATCCCAAGATGTCCGGAAGGAGGGAGGGTTGATGATTGAGCCCATACTTAAAGTTGTTGACCTGGAGGTTCGATATCGAACCAAAATAGGGTCGTTGTCGGCTATTCGCAATATCAATTTCGACGTCAATCGAGGCGAGGTAGTGGGTATAGTCGGTGAGTCGGGCTGTGGGAAGAGTACTGTAGCCGCCGCGTTGACGCGCCTTCTGCCTCTTAACGGCGAGATTTCATCAGGTCAGATATTGTTAAAAGGCAGGGATATTTGCGGATTGAGCGATGATGAGATGCGGAAGATAAGAGGTCGCGGGATATCAATGATCTTTCAGGATGCGATGACTAGCCTCAACCCTGTTTACAATATCGAGCAGCAAATGACGGACGTTATCATGGAGCATACGAAAACCGAAGGAGTCGCAATAAAGCGTAAAGCCGCCGCCGAACGCGCGATAAAAATGCTTGAACGAGTCGGTATACCTGACGCCGAAAAGCGGATCAAAGACTTTCCACATCAATTCTCCGGAGGTATGCGGCAGCGCATAATGATTGCGACAGCACTGCTATCAGACCCGTTTTTGCTGATTGTAGACGAGCCGACGTCAGCTCTGGATGTGACCCTTGAAGCGCAGATAAACGACCTTATCCTGAGCATGAGGGACGAGAGTCAGACTTCTATACTGTATATAACCCATAATCTGGGAGTCATCGCGCAATTATGCGACCGATTGATCGTGCTCTACGCAGGTAATATTATGGAAGCCGGTTCTGTGAAGCAAGTTTTTAAAAATCCTCTCCACCCATATACAAGAGCGTTGCTCGATTCACATCCGGCGCGGGACACGTCCGCTAAACGCCTGACAACAATACCCGGCAGGGTGCCAAGTCTATCGGACTTGCCGATTGGCTGTAAATTTGTCGGAAGTTGCACCAAGGCACAAAAAATCTGTCACGAGACGGAACCGGAGTACAGCTATGTCGATGGGCGGAGGTTGTCATGCCATTTTAGCGGCAATGCAGAAGGCGAAAAAGCGGGGGAGACGGAGCAACCGGAGCAGCCTGCGGAAGTGACGCAGACAGGGGAGACGGAGCAGCTGGCGCAGACGGCGGAAACGGCGCAGGGGTTGCAACTTTCGCAGCCGACGCGGGAGTTGCAGCTGGCACAGCCGGCACAGCCCGAGCAACCGGTGCAGATCAGTCAAGTTGAGCAACCGTTGCTACTGGGACAGCCCGCGCAGCCTGCGCAGATTACGCAGCCGGCACAACCTGTACGACTCACGCAGCCCGCGCAATTAGCGCAACCCGCGCGTGAGAGCTTAATTAAAACGCAGGGTCTTACAACATATTTTGGAGATTCAAGCGGATTTTTCAGTCGAGTTACTAATAAGCAAACACAGTTTGTACGGGCTGTAGACGACGTCTCAATAGACCTTCTCCGAGGAGAAACTCTTGTACTCGTGGGTGAAAGCGGCTCGGGAAAGACCACTTTCGGGCGAACAATACTCAGGTTAGTGAAGCCTACGGGCGGCAGGATCATTATTGAAAGCAGAGACATCACCAATTTGTCACTGTCCGAGATCAGGCCAATGCGTTTGAAAATGCAAATGATCTTTCAGGATCCGATCGCGAGCCTCAGCCCCCGTAAAACTGCCGCCGAGCTTTTGTTGGAACCGTTCAAGATACATAAAATTAAAGTTGAAAACAAAGCGGAAAAAGTGGATGAACTGCTCGAGATAGTCGGTTTATCTTCAGAACTTAAGGACAAATACCCGCATCAGCTATCAGGAGGGCAGGCGCGTCGAATTGGCATTTCCAGAGCGTTGGCCCTGCGACCGGATGTGCTAATTGCCGATGAACCGACGTCAGGCCTGGATGTGTCTGTAGCGGCTGAAGTCCTGAACCTGATGAAAGACCTTCGGGAAAGGTTGAACCTTACATACATAATAATCACCCATAACCTCAACATAACCGGTTTTATTGCCGACCGCGTGGCCGTCATGTACCTTGGGAGGATAGTGGAAATCGGCGAAACCACTGAATTGTTTAAGAATCCCAAACACCCTTATACGCAGGCGCTACTATCCGCTGTGGCGATACCCGACCCAGAGAAAAACACCCGAAAGGATCGCATAATTCTTGAAGGCGAGATACCCAGTCCGGTAAACCCGCCATCAGGTTGCCACTTCCATCCCCGTTGCCGCTATCGGCAGGAGCGCTGCTCATCTGAGGCGCCAACCTTGCGGCAGTTGACTGATAACGGCAAAGGAGCGGCTCGCATGGCGGCGTGTCACTTCCCATTGCCGGATAATGAATAAATCAGACAATATATAAACCGGACAATACATAAACCAGACAATGCATAAACCGGACAATACATAAACCAGACAATGCATAAACCGGACAATACATAAACCAGACAATGCATAAACCGGACAATGCATAAACCGGACAATACATAAACCAGACAATGCATGAACAAGAATAAAGCCTGTCGAGGCTTATATTTCATCCTCAACAGGCTATTATAATTCTATTCTGTCATTTCTTGATTATTTTTTATTATCGCTACGATTCTTCATCATGGGAGGATAAACACTATTTGAACTTTCTTTTTCGAGCGGCTTCAGACTTTTTCTTTCTCTTGACACTCGGTTTTTCGTAGTGTTCTCTTTTTCTAACTTCAGCAAGAACGCCCGCTTTGGCGCACTGGCGTTTAAACCGCTTTAGCGCGCTGTCCAGCGACTCATTCTCTTTGATCCGAATCTCTGACATGTACTTCCCCCCCTCCGATGACAGCAATTGTGCGCACCAAACACTTCTTACCAAACAAACAACGTCGGTAAATATGTCGTCGCACAACCATTATTATATTATTCTACCATTTTAAAGTCAATAGGATGTTCAGCTTGTTTTTTTACGTGTTTTTATATGATTTTTTGTGTTTTTTTGCAAGACCGTGCAAAAACCCCTTAATCCAGACCCTCCAGATAGATAAAACGGTAATCTACAGCCATGCCGGAATGGGGCTTTACACCCTTCACTCTTGATCTGACGGCGTATATATTATTATTAAAAAAAGGAACAATTATCGGCCCTTCTTCAATAAATATTCTTTGAATTTCGTAGTACAGCTCCACGCGCCTCTCGGTGTTAACCTCCGTAGCCGCCTCAGCAGCCAATTCGTCAAGCCTCGCATCAGACCAATGAGTTTCATTCCACGGAGCGTCTGTTGTGTAAGCCAGATCCAGGTATGGCTGTGGATACGGCCTTGTGCCCCAGTTGGTGATTGCAAAATCAACTTCCATCCACATACTGTCTTCACCAAAATAAACCTCGCGTGGGACTTCTAGAATATCCACGTTGACTCCAATCTCCGCCATCTGCTCCTTCCAGGCCTTTGCGATTTGAGGTATCACGGAAAACTGTTGGGTATACAGCGTGATGTCGAAGCCGTCCGAATAGCCGGCGTCGGACAGCAATTGCCTGGCCTTTCCAACATCACGTGCGGGTTCGGGTACATCCAGGTAGAAATCGCCGTAAACAGGGCCTATTGGCGTGTCGCGACCGACTTCGCCAATTCCGCTGTTTGCCGCCTCCATAATGGCCCTTCGGTCAGTTCCCGCTTTTAATGCCTGCCTGACTGCGATGCTTTCGGCAAAGCCCCTATCAGAGCGCATCCTGATAGTATATATATCGTTTGAAAGTTTTCTGTAGACAGTAATATCCGGGTTTTGATCCAATGCCGGCACGTATTCGGGAGGGATACTCATAACAAAATCCGTGCGGTCATTGAGCAGCGCTTCAATAAACTCGGACTGGTCATCAAGGAAGACGAATTCTATTCCATCCAGATAAGGCGCCTGGGCGCCGTCGTCATCATACATCCAGTAATATGGATTTCTCTTATACACAATACGGTCCAAGGGAATATAACGTTCGACCATAAAGGGGCCGGCGCCGTTGAAGACAGTTGCAGGGTCTTCATTATCCGCGTCAATGATCAGGGCTCGGCTGTCAAACAGATCCTTCAGGAAGTCGGGGTTGGGGTTTAGAAGCTCGAACACAACCGTGATATCATCAGGAGTAGTAATATTTACGATATTTTCATAGAGGGTTGCGGAGGCGGAACCTATGTCAGGGTCACGCAAGCGGTCAAAAGTGTATTTTACATCCCTCGAGGTCAAGTCCTTGCCATCGTGAAACTTAACTCCGCGGCGCAATTTGAACATCCAAACCGTTTCTTCGAGATTTGATTCCCACCCTTCGGCTAAACCGCGCTTGGGATCCGGGTTGAAATCTTCATCCAGGTAGACTAAATGATCGTAGAACAACCGCGTTGCGATTTCATCGGAAATGCTTGCTGAAAAAGCGGGATCCAAATTTACGGCGGCAAAATATACCATTCTCAAAAAATTCCCTTTGTCCTCTTCTTGCCCTCCCGTTGATTCGACTGATGAGGCGTCCATAGCCTCGCCTCCGGTGTAATCCTGAGTTGAAGGATCTGGCGCCGAAGTGCGCTCCCCATTCTCCGTCGTTGTAGCCTGAGTCGTGGTTTCCTCCTTGTTGTCGTTCCCACATGCTGATAAAGCGGACAATAAAAAACTGGCTAACAGGATCGTAAAAAATAGTAAACTGCCCTTTCCAAGTCCTCTCATACCCTGATTCTTCCCCCTAAATACTTTTTCTTCCCCCAAAATTCTTTTTCTTCCCTCTTAATATTTATGAGTATATCCGGAAAATGGTCTGACGAAGTGTAGCGTATATGTCGGGCGCCTATTTAGGCGCCTTGTCCCGATTCGGTCTTCAGGCGGTGAATCATCATATCCCGTCCTGTTGAAACCCCTTCTAATTCAAGCAATTTTGCCTTTATTTCAATACCGGCGGCATAACCGGTTAAACTTCCATTTGAACCGACAACCCGATGACACGGAATTATTATTGATATGGGATTATGCCCAACAGCGCCGCCTATCGCCTGACCGGACATGCTTTTAGATTTCCTTTTTACAGCTATTCTCTTTGCGATATCGCCATATGTCATAACTTTGCCGTAAGGGATTTCACACAAGATGTTCCATATCTCATGACGAAATTCGCTGCCTGCCGGAGCTAGCGGCAATTCGGAAATGTCTGGCTTTTTACCTGCAAAATACCGGTCCAACCATTTCCTTGCCCTTTCAATAACCTGCACGCTGTCCGTTTTGGTCAATGTCTCGGGGTGTATTATGGCCTGTGGCGCGCTCATTGTCTTTGGTATTGTGTAACCGTGATACTTTTGTCCTTCGATCCACAAGCCGGTAAGATTATCTCCGTCGCTCGCCAGAGTAATCAACCCCACAGGCGATTGATAAGTAGATAAGAAATACATTTCAACCCTCCAAGTTTAGCATTCTGTATGAACTCTATGGAAGCCAAAAGAAGATCCAAAGTAAATCAAAGTAAATTCAAATAAATCCAAAGTAAAACTGAATAAATCCAAAATAAATCTGAATAAATCCAAAGTAAATCAAAGTAAATTCATAGTAATCTCAGTTCGACCTCTTTATGCCATTATAGCATTTCTTTTACAGAATTCTTACTATTTTTGCGTGATCAATCTAAAAAATCTAGTCGCGTTAACCTGTTGACATTGACGGTTGCATTATCGCACCCAATTTTACAGGTCGAAAAAGTTTAAAGACCTCTTGACTTTGACGTTACGTAATAGCTTATACTGAACAAGTGAGTACTAAGCAGATGAGCACAGAGTGAGAGGGGTGGTTGCGATAATGGAGTATTCGAGCAATAAACTTTCGAGAATGTCAGGCGTAAGCGCCCGCACACTGCGATATTACGACGAAATTGGTTTGCTCAAACCCGTCAGGGTTGCTTCATCCGGGTATCGAATCTATGGACAAAGCGAGCTTGACACACTGCAGCAGATTCTCTTCTACAAAGAGCTAAGCTTTCCACTGGATGTAATCAAGAAACTCCTTTTGGCGCCCGATTTCAAAAGGGAACAGGCATTTGACGACCATCTTGCGGAACTTTACAAGAGACGCGAACGACTTGACGTACTGATAAGGAACGTAAAAAAGACCATCGCTTCAATGAAAGGAGAAATTATTATGGCTGACAAAGAAAAATTCGAAGGATTTAAACAATCGCTTATAGATGAAAACGAGAGAAAATTCGGCGCGGAAGTTCGCGCAAAGTACGGGAGTAAAATCGTGGACGAATCAAATGCCCGTTTGAAGGGGATGTCACAGGAGCAATACGACAAAAGTGAGCAGTTGCGCCTTGCATTGGAAGAAACGCTGAAAGCCGCTTTCAAAAGCGGCGACCCGGCGGGGGAGTTGGCTCAAAAGGCTTGCGAAATACACCGCCAATGGCTTTGCGTGTTTTATCCCGAGTACAACAAAGAGTATCACAAGAGTTTGGGGGAAATGTACGTTGCAGACGAGAGATTCCGTAAAAACTACGACAAACTCGCTCCGGGATGCGCCGAGTTTTTTCGTGACTCAATAAACATATATTGCCTATGACTTCGCATTGCCGAAGGCTTAGCATTACCTATGACATCGCGTTGCCTATAACATCATATTGCCTATGACATCGCGTTGCCGAAGGCTTAGCATTACCTATGACTTTGCGTTGCCTATAACATCATATTGCCTATGACTTCGCGTTGCCGAAGGCTTAGCATTACCTATGACTTTGCGTTGCCTATAACATCATATTGCCTATCACTTCGCGTTGCCCGTGATTTTGCATTGCTCGCAACTCTGTATTGCCTGTGACTCCGTGTTATTGACCTCAATTGCGGAATATGCTATAAATCGTATAAACAACGACTTTGTGGAGCATATTTATGAACCGCGGGAGAGTAATCCGACATCCGGAAAAAAGCAAAAAAAGTGATCGGTTGCCAGGAAACTAAAACGCCGGCAAAAACCAGCCGCAGAATACGCCGAATAGTTTTATTCTATATCGCTTTGGTTTACGCGAAGTTCTGTTGAATTCTTCCCAGTCCTGAGCGGCGGCCCCCTCGCGCGCACTGATTACATAGAATGGCTGGAGTGGTTGCCCGACTGGAAGTTTACCGACGTCGGGCCTCCAGGTTAACGAGAACGCGCAAGGGATATAAAAAGTATAAAAAGATAAAGAGATAGTAGGGATATAAGGGATATAAGAGATATAAAAAAGATAAAGAGATATAGGGGATATAAATACATAAAGAGATATAAAATGAATATAATTCGGAAATACTATTGCGACCATATCGAATTCACCCGAATTATATAATAGAGGAGGCTTTGCCGATTGTTAAATAAAATTGAGAGAAAACTGGGAAAATATGCGATCAGAAACCTGATGCTATATATAGTAATAGCAAATGCGATCGTTTTTTTTGTGGATTTTGCATTTAAATTGGATGTGAGTGTGACTTACCTAATGATGCTTATCCCTTCGAGGGTGTTTAGCGGAGAATTTTGGAGGCTGATCTCGTTTGTTGCCGTTCCCCCGTCGACAAGTGTCTTTTTTATTATCGTTACCCTCTATCTCAACTATTTTATTGGCATGAGCCTGGAACGGCAGTGGGGAAGTTTTCGGATGAACGCCTACTATTTTATTGGCATGATTTCGACAATAACCGTCTCATTAGCAGGAAACGCACCTGCCACAGCAGTCAACCTCCACTTATCGCTTTTTCTTGCGTTTGCCAGGCTTTTCCCGGAACACAGGCTCATGTTGTTCTTTATTATACCGGTTAAAGTCAGGTGGCTTGGATGGCTTGCCTGGGCCGGGCTCGCGTTTTCGTTTGTCATGACCGGCTCATTTATGGGTAGAATGCTGGTTGTTGCGCCGCTTGTCAGTTACTTCCTATTTTTCGGTAAAGACATTTTTACCGGAATCAGAAGCAGGCGGGTTGCCATTCGAAATACTAACGAATTCAGGATAAGAAAAGCCGAAGCCAAACCTGCGATCCACAAATGCTCCATATGCGGTATTACTGAGTTGGACAACCCCGATATGGACTTCCGCTATTGCTCAAAATGTAACGGTGATTATGAGTACTGCATGGAACACCTCAGAACCCATGAGCATAGGATTTAAAGTATATAACGAGTATTTCAACCAATATGATTGCTGTTGGATACTGACTATTACTCTACATGATAATCCATATGAAAAAAAGCATTTATGAAAGATGCTTGGAAGAACTGTCAATATCTTTCAGCAATTGGCTTATGCGGCGGAGTATCTTTTATCATTACTCTGCCAGTAAAGGTATTCTTACCACGCTCTTTCTGCGAAGGCTAGTTTACTCATTCTCCATCGCCTCTGGTTCCTCAAGGGTTTTCACGACCACTTGACCCTTGACCGTGTTCAATCTGCAAAGCAGCTTCGTCTATCGCGGTGATGTTGCGGTTGCTATAAAATGGATCCAATTGTAGAGTAAACGGTATGCCTTGCTGTTTGATAGGCAAAATGCAGACCGTTTTGACGAGCGGAGATACAAAACACAGGGGCGCGGAAACGGCTGACTTCAAGAAAAGGATTGGCTCTACGAATATCTCAGTAGAAAATTTATCTGAGTAGAAGTTCGAGAAGCGGCATGGCGGCTGATGTTCAAAAAAATCTACTCAGATAAAATATAGCAAACTTACCTC
>JGI24702J35022_10000577_pt1 | contig 22264 bp, 17 predicted proteins | sample TergutTh196P4_FD_35022 | JGI IMG/M metagenome (IMG submission 35022)
CCCCGCAGCCCATGCAGCCCCGACAGCTTCCGCAGCCCCCGCGGCCCCCGCAGCCCCCGCAACCCCGGCAGCCCCGGCAGCTTCCGCAACCAACATCAGAATCGAACGGATATTCAATGCAAAATATCCACGCGAATATATATCGCAGTCTGACACGAACCAATCAGACAAATCCATTCGTAAAATCGACGCAATACGAAGATTCCATTTGTCCGAAGGAGAATGACAATATGCCATACCCATACGACATCGAAATAATTAACGAACGCGCAACTCGCGAACCGGAGGTTTTTGCACGCGAATGCGAAGCCATCTTCAACAGAAAAGTCGATGAAGTGGCTGCGACGATTGCTGAACGCTCCATGTCCAGCCGCGTCGTCCTCCTGTCCGGTCCGTCCGGATCAGGGAAGACCACGACAGCAAAAAAAATCTGCGACGCTCTGGAAGGCATTGGCATCCACGCGCATACGATTTCCATGGACAAATACTATATCCGCCTCGACCCCGCATCCGCGCCCAGGACAGAGGACGGCGAGATAGACCTGGAATCGCCGCTTTGCCTGGACTTGGAACTGTTGAGCAATCATTTTGGGATGTTGGAGTGCGGCAACGAAGTCACAATCCCCCATTTCAGTTTTAAAATACAAGCACGCGACCCCGAAAAAGCCATGCAACTGAAACTCGGCTGCGACGAGGTCGTAATATTTGAAGGCATACACGCTCTCAATGATATATTGACCGATTCACATCCCAACGCTTTTAAACTATATATCAGCGCGCGCTCCGATATCAGGCAATCCTGCAGCCCCTTCTTCAAAAGGACCTGGACAAGGCTATTGCGGCGAGTTGTCCGCGACGGGTTTTTCCGGGGGACGGACGCGTTGGAGACGCTCAAGCTGTGGGGGAATGTGCGCAGAGGGGAAAAAGAGTATATCTCTCCGTTTAAGTACAAGGCTGACGTGCTCTTTGATTCATCAATGCCATATGAAGTGCCGGTTATGAAGCGTTATGCGCTCACTGCTTTTGACAGCCTCCCGGACGACACGGAACGCATAGACGAATTGCGCGAATTGTTGCCGAAACTAGCCAATTTCAGCGATATCGACCCGGCATTGGTGCCCGCGAACTCAATATTGCGCGAATTCATCGGAGGCGGCGCATACAAGTATTGACGTGGTCATAAATATGGTTGCAATTCACGCCCGGTGAGGGCGCAATCAGTAGCATTATCTTAGTTAAAATATGTAAAATAACTGTGAAAAACACGTAGAACCCCAAAAAAAATGATACAATCATCGGATAATATCTCTTCATGGGGGCTTTCGCTTGATAAGGAACTTTCTTCGTAATATCATGGTAGGCAGATACGGCCCGGATCATCTTAACATCGCGATGATCATTCTTTCGCTTGTCTTGATCCTCCTCAATGCAATACTCGTTTTCGCCCCTCTTTTCTATGTTTCATATGCCATTCTCGCCCTCGCATTGTTCAGGATGCTCTCACGCAATATTACGCGCAGAAGAGCCGAGAACGACAAATTTATCCGCTATTGGTGGCCTGTCAGGACAAAGTTAAACCGATCGCGGGCGAATATTAAGCACAGAAAAACGCATAAATTCATCAAATGCCGTGGCTGCGGCAACACATTACGTGTTCCAAAAGGAAAGGGCAAGCTGCAAATCACCTGCCCGAAATGCGCGGAGAGATTCATCAAAAAAACATAAGATTACCAACCGATCAAAGCGAGAAAGGGATGATAATATATATGCTGGTCGATCTGCTCAGCGCGCATAAAGCCGGGTTTAAAGACTATACCGAGCTGCGCGCGCAAACAAACACCTCAAAAAGGGTCTCTTTTCTGTCCGGCAATATGACTGTCAACGCGCAAACTTCCGAAGGCGGCGTTTCAGCACGGGTTTATCGCGGTGGGACATACGGCTTCGCTTCCGGCGCGGAGTATACTGCCGACAGCGTCACCAGCGTTCTCGCTGCCGCGACCGACAATGCCGCGTTCATGGACAGGCGCGTCAATAAAGGGCAGCCTCCTCTTCCCTCTGTCACGGAGCGCAACGTCGAATGGCGTTCCATTCCGTCGGAGGATGTCGCTCAAAGCCTGTTGATTGATTTTGCTAAAGAGCTTGATTCCATCATCGCCGGCAAATACAAAAATCTTTCAAGCCGGGCTGTGATGGTCAATTGCCTTGACATCGAAAAGCTCCTCTATGTCAGCGACGGCGCGGACAGCCATTTCTATCAGCCCCGCAGCTTGGTGTACGTGTTTCTGACTGCTGACACTTCCGACGGCGTCCCCGTCGAGCTTTTTAAACCTCTGGGCGGCTTGGGCCGTTTCGACGCGCTGTTCTCCGATCCCTCGCTCCTGATGCAAGATATCGACGAGTTGTATGAATCGCTTATGGACAAGCGCGAGGGTGTCTATTCCAACGCCGGACTCCGCAAGTGCGTCATGCACCCCGATCTTGCGGGTATTCTGGCGCACGAGGCTGTCGGCCATACTGTCGAAGCCGACATCGTTCTGGGCGGCTCCGTCGCTGCGCATAACGTCGGAAACCAGGTCGCAAGCGAGCTTGTCAGCATGGTCGATTTCGCTCATACGGCTCTCGGCGAGCCATGTCCGTTGCCCGTTTATGTCGATGATGAGGGCGTCATCGCCGAAGATGCCACATTGATCGATCATGGCATTCTCAAAGGCTTCATGCATTCCAGAGAGTCCGCCAGGCATTTTGGCGTCAAGCCGCAGGGCAACGCGCGAGGGTTCACTTTTTCCGATGAACCTCTCATTCGTATGCGCAATACCGCCATCATTCCCGGCACCAGCAAGCTCGAAGATATGATCGCGAGCATCGATGATGGGTATTATCTCGTCAAAACCGGCAACGGGCAAGCTGATTCGACGGGCGAGTTCATGTTTGCCGTCGAGCTCGGATATGAAATTAAAAACGGCAAGCTCGGGAGGGCTATCCGCGATACGACGATTTCCGGCGTCGCTTTTGATATGCTGAAAACGGTCGATATGATCTCTGATGATATGATCTGGATTTGCACGGGCTTCTGCGGGAAGAAGCAGCCGATGACCGTCGGCATGGGCGGCCCGGCAATCCGTTGCGAAGTGAACATAGGAGGACGGTAGCGTGAAGATGACCAGACAAGATACCGCTGAGTACGCGCTGGAATCCCTTTTGAAAGCCGGCGCCGACAAGGCAGCGTGCAGGGTTGCTTGCGCACGCACGGACGAGTTTAATGTCGAGGCCGGCAAGTTTTCATTAATGCGTACTCTTTTCAACGACGAGCTTTATCTCAAGGCGATCAGCGGCGGGCGAAAGGGCATAATGGTCTCCAACAAACTTGATAAGGACTCGATTGACCGTTCTGTTGCCGACTGCGTTGCGTTGTTTTCTTCCGCGTCCGCCGACGATGCGGAGGATATCGCAGAAAAGTCAGTCAACAAATCTTTCGACAGGAGCATCGGCGGGCCTGACATGGACGGTTTGTTCAATCGGTCAAAAGAGTATGTCGAGCTGCTTGGCGATGAATATCCAAAAATCGTGCTGGAAGCCCTCGTTTCCGATTTTCACTCTGCCCAAACAACATTTCTCAACAGCAATGGCGTTGAGTTCAATGACAACCGGGAGTTCTACCGCTTGTCCGCTACATTTCTTGCAAAAGACGGCGCAACATCCTCCTCTTTCAACGGGTATGATGCCATCCTCGCTTCGCTTGATGTCCCGTTTATCGATTTGGATTTGCACCGTTCGCTGATAGAAGAATCTGTGGCATCTCTCAATACCCGCACAGTCGATGGGAAATTCGTCGGCAAGGTCATCGTGACCCCTGCTTGTTCCGACATGATTTGGGATACCCTCCTCGGCAATTTCCTTTCCGATGCTCCTCTCGTCATGGAGACCAGCCGTTGGAAAGACTCTCTGGGGACACAGGTTTCCGACCCTAAACTCACAATGCGCGCGGCGCCTCTGCACCCATGCATTGTCGCCGGCGAACGTTTCACATCAGACGGGTATGAGAGCTTCGACACCGATTATATTCGCGATGGTGTGTTGAAGTCCTTCGCGCTTTCACAATATGGCTCGCTCAAAACGGGCAAGCCGCGTGCTTTGAACACATCAACCTCCATCGAGGTGCTGCCCGGCAATGTTCCTCTCAGCGACATGATCAAGGGCATCGACCGAGGGATTTTGCTCAATCGCTTCTCCGGCGGTTCCCCCGGCCCCGGCGGTGATATTTCGGGCGTCGCCAAAAACAGCTTCCTAATAGAAAAAGGCGCGATCGTCGGCGCGCTTTCAGAGACTATGGTTTCGTTTAACATTGTTGATGTGCTGCAAAACATTTCGGCGATTTCCGCAGAGAGATGTTGCAACGGCATCAACGTGCTCCCATGGTGCTGTTTCGACGGGATCACGATTTCCGGCAAATGACGGCTCATATCACATTGCGTTTTGCAACTTCCCGCTAATGACGGTTCATATCACATTGCGTTTACAGCTTCCCGCTAATGATGGCTCATATCACATTGCGTTTTTTGCGTATGTCGTCGCCTCTGAACGTCAAAACCTGGTATTCGCCTTCAAACCGCGACATGATCTGCATCGAATACCTTTTGTTCAGCTCCCCCATCGTCAAATTGGAGTTTACAATCGTCTTTTTATTCGTAATAAGCCGCGTATTAATGAGTTCGTACAATGCGCTGACAGTAAACGACGTCGTCATCTCAGTGCCAAGGTCGTCGAGTATCAGCAAGTCGCATTCGAGGTATCTTTTTACTTCGCTGCGCGCATCCTCCGTGTCGTCCGAGCGCGAAAACTTTACTTCCTCAAATTGCGCGAATATTGACGACGCCATGTCATATACGACTGAAAAACCATTCTCCGCAACGACGCGGGCGATGCAAGCGGACAGGAATGTCTTTCCCAAACCGGGCGCGCCGTTAAAAAACAGGTTCATGGATTTCATATTGAACTTTCGTGCATATTCCACGCATGTCTCATATATGATCTCCATGCTCCTGCGCGGCGACACCCCCGTGTCCGGGTCGAGGCTGTCGTCATAGAATAAAAGATCGAAGCTGTCGAATGTTTCGTTGCCGAGTTTAAAAAGAGAACTCAGCGATTTTTTTTGCTCTTCGATATATAGCTCCATAAGGCAGTCGCATGGCTCCACTCCATTAAAGCCGGTATCGCGGCAAATATCGCACATATATCCGTCTTCGACATATTCCTCCGGCAGCCCTGCCATCATGAGTTGAACCCGCCGCTCTTCCTGCAATTCCAGATTTTTCCGCCGTATCTCTTCAATTTTTTCGTTGCCGGCCTGTGATAACGCGGCATTAACCAGCTCCGACATTGTCGCCCTGATTTCGACATCGAGCGTACGCACAAGAGGCGCGCGAGCATATACTCGTTCGAGCCTGCGCTCGTAAAGCTCTTCATTGTGCCTTCGCATTGCATCATGCGCGGCTTTCGCACGCGCCAGCAGCTTTCCATCTATCGACATAGGCTCCCCTTACCCGTCTTTGATTTTGTCGAGCAAACGTTGCATCCGCTCTATTTCTAACTTATCCGGCGCTCCAAACTTCTGTTTCTGATCCTTCGCTCCTTTATTCTCGCCGGGTTTTCCGCCCTTGGCCTTGCCCTCGCTCTGCTTGATCTCGCCCGGCGAATGCAGCCCGCTATTATGCCAATTGCTCAATATCGTGTTGATATACCCCCATGAGAGCTTGCCGGTATTGATCACTGTGATGTCAAAAGCAATCTCGACTGCATCAACGCCAAACCCCATCGCGATCCATCCGTCGATATATCGTTTTTCAGACGCAGAAAGCTCACGATCTTTGATAAGCAACGCTGTCTTCATTTCACCCATAGCGCTTTTTCGCTCTTCAAGGCGCTTTAGGTATTCCTCCGCTTTTTCGAGCGAAAATATCTCCTCGCGCTCCCAGGTATATGCAGCCCTTTCGATATATCGCATGGATGGCATTCGCCCGCCGCCGCGTCCCCTGCTCTCCGAAATGCAATGCGTAATCAGCAGCATGATGACTTCCGCAGGAAGCCGGAGCGCGTCGTAAATGCCAAACAGCCTTTCTAACTCGTCCGGCGACATAATCTTGCCCAAGCTGCGCTGCGCCTCGTCGACGAGCGCAGAAAAATCCGAGCCGGAATCGACTTCGCGCTTGATTTCTTCCGCAGTATAACGCGCGGTTCCCTCCGCAGGGGGCAATTGCCGCGCATCTGTCGCACCGCCGTCGTTGCTTTTTATCAGTCCCATCTGCGAAAGCACGGCCATCGCGGAAGCAGCCCATCCCACGCTTTTGCCCATTGCGGCGGCAGCTTCATCCGGCGAGCTGTGTTCATGCGTTTTCAACATATACAAATAGAGCAGCGCGGCGTCTCCATCGCCTGCCCGAATCAGTCTGTCTATCGTCTGCCCGGACAGCGTGAACGCCTCCGGCCCGGATAAAGCAAATTTCTTTTCTGCCATCGGCGTCTCCCCGGATATATGGTTGCTCTTATATTTCACGCCCGGTGGCGCAGGGGCGTGAACAGTTGCGGATGTATTGCTGCGCTAAAAATCATCAATATACAACGACAGTCGTGCCGTCAGGAATATTATCATGGATATACCACACATCCTCGTCATACATCCTGACGCAGCCGTGGCTGATAGGAAACCCAATGTTCGGATCGAGCAATGTTGAAGACCCAGGATAATACAGCCTGGAATGGAAAGCATATGCCGATCCGTCACGGAAACGTACGACGGGCTTAACAGTATATGACGATGTGTTCCAGCCGTCTTTTTGCTTATATGTCGTCGTCCACACTCCGACGGGCGTGCCCATCCCTGGCGCTCCCGTGCCGACGATGCATGTCCTAATAAGCTCCCAGGAGTTATCGACTTTCTGAAAAATATTCACTCGCTGATATGCCAGATTGACCCACAAAAGATATTGGGTGCGGCTTGTATACCCCTTTGCGTTCACCCAGACCTCTTTTTCATAATCGTCCAAATCGTGGTCCAGCGCCCACTGGAGCGTGAAATCGCCCTTATACCCGAGAGTGACCTTTTCGAGCACTTTCGGAGCGTCGCGCTTCATCCAATACGCCTTGTCGAAATTTTCCAGCACGACGGAACCGGCGGCAAACAACTCCTGTTTCTCACCGAGCGAGGTCACATATTTGACCTCCACTTTGATATCGACGCTCTCCGGCAATCCTTCGCGGGAAATCTCATATTTCTTTGTCAATTCCGGAAGCGGCTTGCCGACTGTCACGGTATTTTTTGTTTCAACAGCGCCGTCGAGATACCATGTCATCTCGCATACGACGCCCTGCACGGCATTGTCTATGCTGGCTGTGGCGCTGAGCGTGTCTCCCGCCGTAATCTTTTCCGGCACTGACAATGTGACTGTCGCTCCTTCGAGACCGAAATCAACGTTTTCCACGAGCTTTCCATATGCAACGTTGATAACAGTATCTGCGCGCCGCAATGTGATTGCATTGACAGTCCCAATGCCCCCGACAGTGGCTCCCATAGCTCTGACTTCGATTCCCGTGACATTTCCGTCCGCTATAACCTTACTGCCGACGGCATCGACAAGCAAGGTGATCTTCCCTAATACAGCCCCCGGGAGCACCGTGACGGAGCTATTGCTGCCCGATATAACGACAGAATCGACATTGCCCGATATAATGACATCCCTGCCGCTTCCCGTAATATCGACTGTCTTAATGCTTCCGACATTGATAATGCCTCTGCCGCTCCCCGCAATAAGCTTGCCGACAACCGATCCCTCTTCGGGATCGACGGTAATATTGCCGGATTGCATCGCGAGCGTGAGCTGCCCGATATTGGACTTGCCGCTTATCACAAGCGTTTCCAGCATATTCGAGCGGATGACAGCGCTGTCGGCCGTGACGTTATCAAACAGAACTTCAGTTGTGGCGCAGTCGAACCAGATGCCTTTGTTGAATTTGCTATTATATAGTCCGGCGCGGCCGTGCAGCAGCGTCCCATTGTCATAACTGCCCTTGGCAGCGGATGCCGGCACAATGTTCCTGACGATTCGATATAATACGGATAGAAACGTCGCGCGGGTCGTTTCGTCGTTTACATTCAGAACACCGCCGTATCCTGTAATGATCCCCTTTGAAATGAGCGAAGCCATCGCGCGGCGGTTCACGGCGCTGACAAGCCCGGAATCAGAGTATTGGTCCAGCGCCGACATATCGGGATCGACCTCGATGAGCTGGAAAGCTTCCGCCAGCATATAAAACGCATCTTGTCGTATAATGCGTTTGTTGAGTTTTATCACATCCGCCGATGTTGTCAAACCGAGGTATACGCCCATTTCAGCATATTCATAAAACCATGCGTCTGTAATGAGCTTGGTGTCAGATATATCTGCCATGCCCTCTGCGTTGAACAGTCTGCATAGTATTGTCAAGGCTTGCGCTCCTGTGATGCTTTCGTCAGGCAGCAAGTATCCGTCGCGTCCGTTAATAAGGCCATCGTCATACGCCCATCTCATGATGTATTCTGCCCAGTGGCCTTTGACGTCGCTGTAGTCGCTGAAAGATGCGGCGTTCGCCAATGGTGTCATGATCAGGACGGCCAGCGTGACTATGCAAATGATTCGGCGGAATTTCTTGAACATACTCTCTTCTCTCCTTAATGATGCTGTTTTTGTTTATGTGCCTTGCTCCTCAGCCGGCTGCGGGTCGGAGTCTCTCGTTAATATGCGCACCCATTTATAACGGTTGACGACGATTCCATTGGGGATGCACTTCAATATCTGGTCAGATTTCAGGAACAAAAATGTGACGATAGGCGACAGCTTCCACACAAACGCGCTGAGCGCGGAGAGCGGCAGCACGCACAGCCAGATAAAACAGGTTTCGACAATAACAGGATACTTCGTGTTCCCGCCGCCCAGGACAATCCCGCTCGCAGCAGGGTATTGATATGAAGCGAAAACAACGATCCAGACCAAGTGATTCATAAAGACAAGCGCAAGATCGCGCGTCCCCTGTTCCAAGACATATATACTCAAGATTGCATAGCGTACCGCAAACAAAACTATGCCGGTCGCAACTCCGCATAATACATATAACAATTGAAACGTCCGCGCATATGGGCGGACATTGTCCAAACGCCCCGCTCCGATCGTGTTCCCCATGATGACGCTCGTGCTGCTGCACGTGCCGAACGCAAATGCTGTGATTACTTGATAAACTGTCGCCGCAATGCTGTTCGCGGCGACGATGCCGCCTGAGATATGCCCGAGAATGATGATCTGCAGCATCATGCCTATCCCCCAGGACGCGCCGCTCAGCATCACGGGCGCCGCTACTTTGATGAAATCCGAGAGATAGAACGAATCAAATTTGACAAACGACAACAGCCGCAGTTGCAGCTTTTTGTCCTTGAAGCGGACATATGCCAGAACAATCGCCAGCTCGGCCGCGCGCGCTATCAACGTCGCGATGGCCGCTCCTTTGATCCCCATCTCCGGGAATCCATAATTTCCGTATATCAGGAGGTAGTTAAGCGATATGTTGATAAACAAGCTGACGACCGAGACGATCGTGCCGATGAGGACTATCCTCGCGCCACGCAAAGACGTGGCGAGCACGCTTTGCAACGGGAAGATGAGGTATGTGAAGCACATTATGCGCAGATAGTCGATGCCTTGCGCGCGGAGAATTTCATCGTTTGTGAATATGCTCAGGACTTTGCCGGGCATGGCAAATGTGATTGCAAAAAACACGAACCCCGTCACTGCCGCAAATTTCATCGCAAGCGCAATTATNCGGCGGATAGGTTCTATTTCTCCCTTGCCCCAATATTGCGACACCATGACCAGCGTGCCTGCCCCAATGCCTGCAATGCTGATCATTTGGAGCAGGTAGTGGATTTGGTTGACCATTGCGGCGGCCGCGAGCGTTTCTTCGCTATATCGTCCGAGCATGATGTTGTCGGCGAGGTTGACTACATATGATAGCAGATTTTGTGCTGCCATTATTGCGGAGAGTTTGAAAAAAGTGGTATAAAACTGTTTTTCGCGCACAAACACTTTGCTGCCCCCATATGTGTAATCTTACGGTGTAACACCATTATGGCAATAATAGCACGACCGCATAGTTTTTACAATATGGCAGCAGCAAAAGTTTGTACATGAATTCAAGACCGAGATTACAATTGCCCATCCCCTACGCGGATGCTGCATAACTTGCTGACATTGGTTCACGCCCTTGCGCCCTGCCGGCGACAAACAGTTTATGTTCGAACTTTTGAACGGCCGCCAATCAAAAACACAAGCGCAGAAAACGCGGCAAGCAACAGAATCGGCATGCCGAATCCTTCAAACGTAATGCTGCGGATATCTTTGATTCCTCTTGACAACCAATACCCCGGTGAAACCCATGCGAGCTTTCTCATAAACTCCGGAACAAACTCCAAAGGCCAGAACAAACCACCCAGCATCGCCGAAACAGTCGCAATCATAGTCATGACAACGGACGCGGAACCAAGATCGCGCATATTCGAGATGAGAGTTCGCACAAGCCCGACGCAGAAAAGGTTGTACGCGCTGAAAATGATGAAAAGGAACAGGGCATTCGGTACGCTGCCAAGCGTCCATAAAATCGCCAAAATCAGTAATGCAGCAGTCGCCTCCGTGAGGACAAACGCTGCCAGCGTGCTGTATACGAGTATTTTGCGCGATGAATGCGGCATGACCCCAAGGCGGTCCGGCATACCGCCATTTCTGTCATCAGAAAGCGTCTTGATGATGAAATATGCGGTGAATATCGCAACAAACCCAAAAAACCCCAGCCACTGCGTCGTATAACCCCAATCATCTCCGCTGACATAACTTACATCGACAAATGACGACTCCTCCCATTCCGCTATTTTCCCGGGGTCGTCGGTTCCCAGCAGGATCAGAGCCTGCGTGATATTCCCAACAGTCGCGCTCCCTAACGACGACACATCTGATATCGTCAGCGAGTATCCCTCTACCACAGGCGCCCGCCCCACGAGTATGTCATCGGAGTATCCCTCTCGTATCAATAATACCCATGGGACTTCCGAATCGGTGAGCGCGGCCGAAATGTCATCTTCCTCAATAGTAATAGTATTATACCGCAGTTGCAGCGTCTTTATGAGAGCCTGCGATAGCGCTGTTTCATCCAAGTCCACAATACCAAAACTCATCCCGGCAGTTGCATCATCCGCCGCTGCCATGTCATTGCTATCGCTGACTGACATCAAAACGCTGAAAATAACGGGGAATAAAACAATAAACACCAGGTTGATCGGCTGTATCAACACTCGTTTCAACGTCATCGTAAAAATGATCACGCAAGCCGCCTCCTTCCGAATATATATGCACCGATGAACAAAATGGCGCTGATGCCAAACAAGGCGATCAAGCAGAGCATCATCTTTGCTTCATTTCCCCCAAACACAGCCCCGAATATGATAGTGTGCGCCATGGCGTTTGGCATATATTGGAACACTTTATCGGCAGCGCCGAACGACATTTTCATATACCCTTTTGATACGAAAGTCATNATNAAGAANGCAGCTTGCGTAATCCCTGCGACTGCGCCTTCGTGCTTGACGGCTATAATCAGGAATATGCATAACGACTGCGAAAACAAAACGACCGCAAATAGCGTAAGCAGTACCAGCGGGATCCGCTCGCCCCAATAGACCCCATATACTATCCCTGTAAACAGAAATGTGACCATCCCCTGCAAAAAGCTCGTAATCGACGAGGCCGCGAGCAGCCCGCCTATCAATGCGCTTTTTGATATCGGTGCGATGCGAGCGCGTCTCCCGATGTCGCTCAGCAGACCTTTGTTGAAAAATTCCATGCCATTCATCCCGGTATACAGNAAGATCATCACGAGCATGGTCACTGCATAATAATCGATTGAGTTGGGGATGCGTTTGCCGAGAGGGACNTCATTCACTTCCGGTTGGATTTCCAACAATGCATATACATCCCTGCCGCTCATCGCTGCAATCGTCGCCGCTGCACCGATTTGTTTATACGAGTCGATAATAGACAAGGCCAGCTTGGTATACATCCCTGCTCCCGGGGGGCATATTGTTGATAGCCTTCCCCCCTCATCGACGACAGCCGCAACGACGCTGCCTGCCTCAACGAGTTCGATTGCTCTGTCCATATCGGCATATTGAATACTAAGGAAACGCGATATCTCGTCGCTTTCCAAAAATGATACTATCGGCGAATCCTGCGCAGCGACGACTGCGACAGGAGCCACATCGAGGTCAAGGTCTATTGAAATATATGAACTCAGCGCATTGCCAAGAATGAATATGATTACAATGGGGAAAACGATGAGTATTGCGACATTAACGGGATTTCGCCATAAATACTTGAATCCCAGCTTGAAAGTGGCGAAAAACGCAATCATTCCGACTCGCCTCCGTCCCTCAATTTTTTGCCTGTGAGCGCGAGGAAGGCATCCTCAAGCGTTTGACGGCGGGCTTCCATTCCAAGAATGGTATAAGGCGCTGCACATTCGATGAGCCGAGCCAGGTTGAGCGACCCGATTTCGCTGATAACAGTAAAGCTGCGATCGTCGGCATCGCAACGCACTACCCCTTGTACATTCAATATACTTTCCACAAGGGACGGCGCCGGATCGCGCACTTCAATGACCACGGTCTCCTCTTTTAGCGAATCTCTTGTCAGTTCATCAACGCTGCCTTCCGCAATGACGCGCCCCATGTCCATAATTAATATGCGCGAGCACACGCGCTCCACTTCTTCCATATAATGCGATGTATATAAAACCGTCGTGCCCTGCGCATTCATCTGCTCAATAAAACTCAGTATGTGGTTGCGCGACTGGGGGTCTATGCCGACCGTCGGCTCGTCCAGGATAAGCAATTCGGGCGAATGCATCACCGCACATCCGATGTTGAGCCTGCGTTTCATACCTCCGGAGTAATTTTTAACCGCTTTTTTTGCCACATCGGCCAATCCCAGAATATCAAGAATCTCGCCCGTGCGTTTTTTTAACGCCGCACCGGCGATACCATATAGCTGCCCAAAATAATTCAAATTATCGCGGGCTGTCAGTGTTTCGTATAATGCCAAATCCTGTGGTACAACTCCGATACGGCGCTTGATTTCCACCGAAGTCCCCCGCATCTCCTGCCCGAACAGCAACGTTTGGCCAGAATCGGCGGTGGTCAGCCCGGTCAGGACTCGTATAGCGGTCGTCTTGCCTGCTCCGTTCGGCCCGAGCAGCCCCAGCGTCTCGCCCTCCTCGATCGTCATGTTCAAATGATCGAGCGCGGTATGCGCGCGAAAACGCTTTACAATATCCATCATTGATACTACCATGTATGCCGCTCCTTTCATCTTATGCGCTCCGCATCCATATGCCAAGTCTAGCATAGAGGCATGTTGCTTGGCAATATTATCCATAGCTTTTTAACACAGTTTTAACAGTTTGAACATGACAAAGCCATAGTATTGTGATATGATTGCGCCAAAGGAGTCGATGCAATAATATGAAAAAGCAGACATGCAAACGAGCGCTCACGCTACTATTGGCAACAACAATGACGATATTTGTCATATCCGCCCCCGCGCTAGCAGTGCCCAAAAGCGGCATCGGACAGTATGACACGTTAGAAGAAATTTTCGACATTCTCGACGACTATGCGTTATATCCGCCCGACGACCTCTCTCTCGACGGCATCACAGCCGCAGCTTTGGAAAACAACCCGGACCTCTTTTGGGAGATCATCGAGCGATGGCTCGCGCCTGACCCTTACGGAGGCTACATACTGCATGACGATTATGCCTTCGTATATGGCATGATGGAAGGCGTATATGGCATCGGCGTCTCCATCGACAGCTACATGCCATTGGGCTTGTATGTTGTGGACATTCTGCCCGGCGGCGCCGCAGAGAGCAGCGGCATTGAGATCGGAGCGCAAATCGTTGAAGTGGACGGAGTCAACATTGCGGACGTCAACCAATATGACGCGAGGCATCTGACGATGGGCGAAGAGGGATCGAACGTAGTCATCGGCTATATCAACCCCGGCTCGGCTGATGTGATCTTTGAAACCATCACGCGCGGCCCGCTGATCCCCGTGAATGTCATCGGCGACATGATCGAAGGCACGGATGTCGGATACATTCGCATCAGCCAGTTCGGCGTTATCGACGACGCCACGGAGTTTGACTATTTGTTCAACGAGTTCCTCCCGGAGCAAGGCGCGTCTTCCGTCATCATAGACCTTCGTGGCAATCCCGGCGGTGAATTGAACACCGTCCTCAACATGATGAATGTCATGATTCTCGAAGAAGGGTATCTTTTGATCACTCTCGTCGACTCCTATGGCGGCGAATCGTTCTACAGCACGGGATTCAACCCCGTGTTCCTCGCTCTGTTGGGTCTTTCTGTGTGGCAGCCGGAGGCCATCGTGTTCCTTGTCGATGAATATTCGGCATCGGCTTCCGAAATCATGGCCGGCACGTTCCAATCGCACGGCTTTGCAACAGTCGTCGGGATGCCGACATTCGGCAAGGCGCACAGCCAGTACCATATCGAGCTGGAGTGCGGGGATTATCTTGTTTTCACATTCTCGCGCATCGAGCTATACGATATCGGCACATATGAAGGCATCGGCATCATCCCCTCGCATATAGTATCCCAACAAACATTCCCGGGCACGGAGCTCAATCTTCGCCCGCTCGACACAGGGAAAGACTTGCTCCGCGACGGCGAGCCGGAGGAGCGGGTCTCCGCCATGCAAGAGCGCCTCGCCGTGCTGGGCTTCTATCGTACGTTGCCTAGCGGCGTGTTCGACGATTATACGCTTTGGTGCTTCAACCGATTTCAAGCGGTTTATGGTCTGATGCAGGGCGAATATGCAGATTCCGAATCGCTGAAGCTGCTTGTGTCGGCCATTGACGAAGCGACTTTCTATAGTGACACCCAGCTCGCATACGCCCTTTCGCTTCTGAGCGACGGTTTCGATTCATCGTTTTGGGTCAATGTTTATTCCGATGTTGATGACACTGCCTGGTATTATGACGGCATCGCATATGTCACTTTTTATAAATATATGAACGGCACCGGCGAAGGGGTATTCTCTCCCGGCGGCACAATGAACAGGGCGATGTTCGCACAGATGCTGTATAATATTGAGTCATCTGAAAATACTCCCGTACTCGGTGCTTCAAATGCATCATTTTCCGACGTCAATGCGCCTGCGTGGTATTATGATGCTGTCACATGGGCGGCATCGCACGGCATTGTCGCCGGTTCAGGCGGCAAGTTCGACCCGCTCAGGCCCGTCACGCGCCAGGAAATAGCCCTTATGCTATACAGATATGCCACGGAGTTTAAGGGATTGGACATCCCCTCCGTGAGAGAAATGCCGGATTTCCAAGACGCGGGGCAGATTGCCGATTGGGCTGGCGATGCGGCGCGCGCTCTGTCGGAAGCTGGGGTCATCAATGGCATCGGCGATCTATTTGCGCCCGCCAGAAACGCGACGCGTGCTGAAGTTTCGCTTTTGCTTATGAATTTCATGCTGCTCGTTGTGGCAAATGGGAACTAATGAACAGCATCTGTATGCAGAATGCTCCTGAATTTGGGCGTTTTTCCACATTGACAAGCCGTATGCGCTATGATAGCATGGAAAGACTGGTTTAGGCGTTCATGACAAAAGTCGCAAGCGCCAAGGTGAAGGCCAAGGAGAAAAGCAATGTTACTTACTCTCATCAGCATAGTCGTTATTATCAGCGTCGTCGTTATTATCGATGACGCCGGTTCGCGTTGTGCTGAATAGGGACTAGCCGGAAATTAAGAGGCTCCCGACAGCAAACGCTGCCGGGGGTCTTTTCTTATAGTTTCCTTGTGCCGCTTTCGCCGCTCGCCCAAGCAGACGCTACCACGATACATAAGGAGGACCATATATGGAATTGACCGGAGCGCAGATCATCGTTGAACAATTGTGCGCGCAAGGGGTGACCACGGTGTTCGGATATCCCGGCGGACAGATACTCCCGCTATATGATGAGCTGTATAAAAATGCGGACAGGATTACCCATGTGCTATCCGCGCATGAGCAGGGCGCCACCCATGCGGCTGATGGATATGCGCGCGTCACGGGCAAGCCGGGGGTCGTCATCGCCACGAGCGGCCCCGGTGCTACAAACCTGGTTACAGGCATTGCCAACGCATACCTCGACAGCGTGCCTCTTGTGGCTATTACGGGCAATGTCTCTATCCCGCTGCTTGGCAAGGACAGCTTTCAAGAGGTCGATATCGTCGGGATAACCCAGCCCGTGGTCAAGCATAATTTTGTCGTGCGCGAGATCGACAAGCTGGCGTTCACAATCAGCGAAGCCTTCCGCATTGCGTCAAGCGGGCGGCGCGGACCCGTGCTTGTCGATATTCCAAAGAGCATCCAAGTGGAATCATGCGAATATGCAGATGTCCAGGCTGTCTCCGGCAAAGATGCCACTATAGACGCGGACACAGCCGGGGAAGCAGCTTCTCCCGCTGCTTCTCCCGCTGCTTCTCCCGCAACTTCTGACGTAGCATCCCCCGCTGCTTCTCCCGCAACTTCTGCCGCAGCTTCCCCCGCTACTACCCCCGCTGCCGCAACCAACGCAGCCTCCATTCCCGGCTTGGAACAGGCGATCGAAGCCATCAGCCAATGCGAACGGCCATTCATATACGCAGGCGGCGGCATCCTCGCGAGCGGGGCCGAAGCGGAATTGCTCGCGCTGTCCGATAAACTGTCTGCGCCTGTCGGCTTTAGCATGATGGGGCTGACGTCCTTGCCGGATAACTACATGCTCAACCTCGGCATGTGCGGCATGCACGGTAAATACGCTTCCTCCGTTGCGCAAGATGAATGTGACTTGATGATTGCAATAGGCGTTCGGTTTTCAGATCGCGCGACGGGCGAGGTCAAAGCATTCAAACATAACCGCACCATCATCCATATAGACATCGATCTTGCGGAAATCGGCAAAAATGTGGCAGCAACGATAAACATTTGCGGCGATGCAAAGAAAGTCCTGACAATGCTGCTTGATGCGCTCCCCGAAAAGCATAATGTGAGCTGGCTCGAGCGGATCGAAGAGCTCAAGCAAGTCGAGGGTTCGCCGCAAAACGGCGGCTTCACTCCAAAAAACATCATCGAAGCCGTTAGGCGGCGTCATAGCGCTGACACCGTCGTCGCCACCGATGTCGGGCAGCACCAGATGTGGACGATGCAATACTACAAGATGGGCAACCCGCGCACATTGCTCACCTCCGGAGGCCTCGGCACGATGGGTTACGGCCTTGGAGCCGCAATCGGCGGCTGTATCGCCAACGACAGGAAACATACCGTCCTCTTCACCAGCGACGGCAGTTTCGGCATGAACTTGAACGAGCTTGCCACGGCGGTTTCGCAAGAGTTGCCTATCCTGATCATAATCCTGAACAACGGCGTGTTGGGGCTTGTTCGCCAGTGGCAGAATATGTTCTATGAGAAACGCTACTCACAGACGACGTTGAACCGAAAGACTGACTTCCCCGCTCTGGCAAAGGCTTTTGGCGCGGCAGGGTACCGCGCAACGGACATGCAGCAGCTTGAGGACATTCTCGATGGTCTACCTGCAGGCATGCCGGCCGTCGTCGATTGCCATATCGACATGGACGAAGTCGTGCTGCCGATGATCCCGCCCGGCGGCACAGTAAAAGACATAATATATTAGTAGGTGAGGAACATATGGAAAAGTTCGCAGTCGAATTGCTTGTATCGAACCATTATGGCGTCCTGAACAGAATCACGGGCCTATACGCCAGACGCGGTTACAACATTGACAGCTTGCATGTCAACGAAACGGAAAACCCGGAATATTCGCGTATGCTGATCGTTTCCAAAGGCGATGAGTATATTCAAACCCAGATAGTACGGCAACTATCAAAGCTATATGACGTCAAAGACGTCGCGCTTATGGCGCGAGTGAACCCATAATCTATCAACATGAGGAGATGCACCAATGAGTAAAATGTATTATGACGCAGATTGCGACCTGAGCCTGCTGAAAGGCAAAACAATCGCAATTATCGGCTACGGATCCCAAGGCCACGCACACGCGCAAAACCTCCGCGACAGCGGCATCAATGTCATCATCGGATTATATGACGGGTCAAAGAGCGCAGCAGTAGCAAAAGACGACGGCTTCACTGTCTTGAACGCCGCCGATGCAACAAAGCAGGCGAACATTGTGATGATGCTCGTCAACGATGAAAAGATGAAAGCCATCTATGATAACGATGTCGCTCCCGGCATGATGCCGGGTATGACGCTTTGCTTCGCGCATGGGTTTAACATTCATTATGGCCAAATCATCCCGCCGCAAGGCGTCAATGTCATTATGATCGCGCCGAAAGGCCCCGGCCACACCGTCCGTAGCCAGTTTCTGGAAGGCAAAGGCGTCCCTTGCCTCATCGCGGTCGAACGCGATGCTAACGGTGAGGCAAAGGAGCTTGCGCTCGCATATGCTTCCGGAATCGGCGGCGGGCGCGGTGGCATCCTGGAAACCACGTTCAAAGAAGAAACCGAAACCGATCTATTCGGCGAGCAATGCGTTTTATGCGGTGGCGTGACGGCTCTAATGAAGGCCGGGTTCGACACGCTCGTCGATGCGGGCTACCGTCCCGAGAGCGCATATTTTGAATGTATCCACGAAATGAAGCTCATCATCGACCTTGTAGTTAAGGGCGGCTTGTCATTCATGCGTTATTCCATCAGCGATACGGCGGAATACGGCGATTATTGCATTGGCGACAGGATCATCACGCAATCTGTCAAAGACGAAATGCAAAAAGTCCTCTCCGAGATCCGCGACGGCTCTTTCGCAAAGCAGTGGTTACAAGAAAATGCGGACGGCAGGCCATTTTTCAATGATCGCCGCAAATCTGAGAGCGAACTGCTTGTCGAAAAAGTTGGCAGCGAGCTGAGAGAAAAAATGAGTTGGAGCGATAAATGATGGATGGCGATTCAAAAAACAACGCTATGATAAACGGCCATACGATGAATAGCGACAACATAAAAACCGGCGTCGAAAACGCTCCGAAAAGGGCGTTGCTGAAGGCGATGGGATATACTGACGGCCAAATCGCAAAACCGCTCGTGGGCATCGTCAACTCATATAACGATATCGCTCCGGGCCACATCCACCTCCAAAGCATATCGCGGGCTGTCAAGGACGGCGTGCTGGCGAACGGCGGCACTCCGTTGGAGTTCAACACAATCGGCGTGTGCGACGGACTCGCCATGGGGCACGAGGGGATGAAGTATTCCCTTTGTTCCCGCGAGCTCATTGCCGACAGCATTGAATGCATGGTGATGGCCCATCGTTTCGATGCGCTTGTCTTCATCCCCAACTGCGACAAGATCGTTCCCGGAATGCTGATGGCGGCCGCCAGGCTCGACCTCCCGTCGATTTTCATTTCAGGGGGGCCGATGTTGTCTGCTGACGGGACTGATCTCAATACTGTCTTTGAAGCCGTCGGCAGCGTCAAGGCGGGGAAAATGAGCCAAGCAGCGCTTGCGGCTGTCGAAGACAATGCATGCCCCGGCTGCGGTTCCTGCTCCGGAATGTATACCGCAAACTCCATGAACTGCCTGTGCGAGGCGATAGGGATGGCCTTGCCCGGCAACGGCACGATCCCTGCGGTATATTCCAGGCGCATACGGCTGGCCAAGGATACGGGGCATCGAGTGATGGAGCTTTTTAGGAGCGACATCAGGCCGTCTTCCATAATGACCCACAACGCTTTTTATAACGCACTGACAACTGACATGGCGCTCGGCTGTTCAAGCAACTCCGTCCTCCACCTTATGGCCATAGCGCACGAGCGAAACATCGCGCTCGACCTGAACACTGTCAATGAAATCAGCGAAAAAACGCCTAACCTATGCCGCCTGTCTCCGGCAGGCCCCCATCATATGCAAGATCTGGACGCTGCGGGCGGAGTTGCCGCAGTCATGCGCGAACTCGGCGCTCTCTTGAACACGGACGAGATGACAGTCACAGGCAAAACTGTCGGAGACAACATGCACGATTCCGTAATATTGGACGACACTGTAATCAGGCCATATTCGCCGACAGGCGGACTGGCGGTGCTGTTTGGCAATCTCGCTCCCAATGGCGCAATTGTCAAACGTAGCGCGGTGCGTCCGGAAATGCTGGATTTCACCGGCGTAGCCAAGGTTTTTGATTGTGAGGAAGACGCAATCTCCTCCATCTATACCGGCCAAATCCGTACCGGCGATGTCGTCGTCATCAGGTATGAAGGCCCCGCAGGCGGGCCTGGCATGCGCGAAATGCTGAATCCTACTTCTGCAATTGCGGGGATGGGCTTGGACAGCGATGTCGCGCTGATAACCGACGGACGTTTCTCAGGCGCGACGCGGGGCGCCGCGATAGGGCATATTTCGCCGGAAGCAGCCGCAGGCGGCTTGATCGCTTATGTCATCGACGGCGACAGCATCCATATAGATATCGCGAATAATCAGATTTCGCTATTGGTATCGGACGAGGAGATCGCTCGGCGCAAACAATCTATGGTTATTAAGGAAAACCGGGGATTGTCCGGATATTTAAAGCGTTATGCGGCTGCCGTTTCTTCCGCAGACAAAGGCGCAATAATTCAGTAACAAGGCCGCGCATTGAATACCCATAGCACCACAGCGAAAGGAGCAACAAATGCTGACACTAGACAGAATATACCAAGCCGCGCACACCCTGAAAGGCATCGTACGCGAAACCGACCTGATCCGCTCTCAAGGCATCGTCCCGGGGTGCGACCTATACCTGAAAGCTGAAAACCTCCAAATCACAGGCTCGTTCAAAGTGCGCGGCGCATATTTCAAAATATCGTCGCTCAGCGACGATGAAAAGAAAAAAGGCGTCATCGCCTGTTCCGCAGGCAACCATGCCCAAGGAGTCGCCTTGGCTGCAGAACGAGCAGGAATTAACGCCACGATATTCATCCCGAGCGTCGCCCCGATATCAAAAATCGAAGCAACCAGACGCATGGGCGCGAATGTCGTGCTCATCGATGGAGTATATGACGATGCATATGATGCCGCGATGGCATATCAAGAAGAAAACGGAGGCGTGTTCGTACATCCGTTCGACGACATCGACGTGATTGCCGGTCAAGGGACCATCGGCTTGGAGATACTCACCCAATTGCCAAACCTCGATGCGGTCATCGTCCCGATCGGCGGCGGCGGGCTTGTCGCCGGTGTCGCATTCGCCATCAAAATGTTGAACCCCACATGCAAGATATATGGCGCTGAAGCGGTCGGCGCTGACAGCATGCAATGCTCCATCAACGACAAAAGACGCGCATGCCTCGAAAATCTGGCCACATTTGCGGACGGCATTGCCGTGAAGACTCCCGGCGTCATCACATTTGATTTATGCGAAAAATATGTTGATGACATCGTTTGCGTCACCGACGATGAAATAGCGACCGCGATTCTGACCTTGATGGAACAGCAGAAGCTGGTCGCAGAAGGCGCGGGCGCGGTCGCCGTTGCAGCAGCTATGTTCAGCAAGTTGCCTCTTGATGGAAAAAGGATCTGTGCCATTGTTTCAGGCGGCAATATCGATGTGAATATCCTGTCACGAGTCATAAACAGGGGTCTGTTGACGACAGGGCGTCTGTCGGAGCTCACCATCGAGATGCTCGATAAGCCCGGTCAATTGAAGGAAGTGAGCACGATCATCGCCGACCTTGGCGCCAACGTGACGAAGGTCATGCACAACCCGGGCGGCGAAAACACCGACATCATCGGCTGCTACCTGCACATTTCCATGGAAACAAGGAATAGAAACCATTTCTTGGAAATTAAGCAAGCAATAAAGAACGCAGGCTATCTGATCATAGAAGACTGAGACATCCCGGTTATGTTGTCAAGGTGTGTGAAGAAAAAAAGCTGAGAAGTTTCAAAAAGAAACCTCTCAGCTTTTTGTTGAGTATCCTTTCTGTTATTCACGCTTATTGTCGAGATATCTGGAGGATTATACGCCGCGCTTATATTTATTGTTCCTGCGCTCAATCGTTTTCCTTTTTTGTTACCGGAATCCATATTTCCTGAAAGTATCCGCCGCCCGGCGCGTCGTAATAGACCTCCATATCAGGTCCC
>JGI24702J35022_10000578_pt1 | contig 22252 bp, 18 predicted proteins | sample TergutTh196P4_FD_35022 | JGI IMG/M metagenome (IMG submission 35022)
TTCAGGAATCCAGCCTTTCCTTACCACAATATTCTCGGCAAAAGGCATTTGTGCTAAGACCTCGGTCACGGATGTGTTATTAAAAAATCCAACTTTATTGAATGCGCTGCCTAAGAAACTCTCGCTCCCGATGTTACGCTCCATAACTATGTCACGCTTATCGAAGCCTTCAAAAGTATCGAAAAGGAAAAGCTGCCTGTTGTAGAAACTGCGGTTCATCTTTGCTGCAAAGTAACCTCGATATACGCCGCACTCGGCAACATTTCCAGTGATTCCTTGGTCATAGACGAACTCCGCAAAATTACGCATATACTCGAACCTCGGATCATATGACCCTCCCACAGCGAAACTGATAAAGCGTTTTGACATACCCATGTTAATAAGGGTATTATAAATTTCAGCTTTCGATTCATTTTTAACGGGGGTTATGACAACCCTTGTGTTATTTTTATTTTTATAATTATTAGCAAACACTTCTGGAGACACTATCGGGAGCCCAAACAAGGTTCTTCCCTGAAGCGCGGGATTGCTGTCTATAAATCCTACAATCTGCTGGCTTGCATTAAATTCTCTACTGGGGAAAAAGAGGTGTCTCGCCTTATATACTTCAATGCCGCTGTCCCCCGCCCCCCATATCCATGATATCGAAGCTTGTCTGTCTGAAAGATATATCTCTGTGTCCATCCTGGCTAACCCCCTTAATATCTGCGAATGGCATGAATGCTTTGCCACTCGCCAAAAAAGACAATGTCTTTCCATCAAACATACCAGTACACCCTTATAATTGTCTATAAAGTAAACACCTTATCTATTCGATAACAATGGAGTGCATTTTGTTGAGCGATACCCACTCTGAATAGTATCATCATCTTAACATCAACGTTGATTTTTCAATTTCTTGTTCAAACCAATAAGATGCTCAACAAACTCCCTAACTGCGCCATCTCCACCCAACTTTTCTGTAACATAGTCAACACAGCTTTTTACTTCCTCCGCTGCGTCTGCTGGGCAAGCACTTACTCCACATCGCTTTATGCACTCCAAGTCACTTATATCATCTCCAATATAAGCTATTTCTTCAAAAGCCGTTGATGTTTCGGAAGCAATAAGTTCAAGCATGGACAATTTATCACTATAGCCTAGAAATACCAGATGAACTCCAAGCTCTTTTGCTCTGATTCCAGTTATCTTTGATGTTCTACCCGAAATAATAACAGGAGTAATGGCGTATTGTGGCAGCATTTCCTTTATCGCGTACCCGTCTTTTACGTCAAATGCTTTCATCATCTCGCCGTTTTCGCCAATGTATATTTTGCCGTCAGTAAGAGTACCATCAACATCCATGACTAGGTAACTTACGTTTGTGTTCAAAGTCTTATCCAAATCCTTCTCCTATCTCTATTTCGACTAGCGGAAACAGTTTTCGAAAATGCTTGGTGTTAATAGCCTTATTGAGCACACATCGGAAATCATGGCAATATGCTTCGTCAGAACCTCAACTATACCCTCGTTGATTTCATTTAACCGTGATGCCAGCCTTTCAACATTTAATACTGGATCAAAATAGTTGTCAGCATTATTAGAAAACCCATCCATTCCAGCAATTGCGATTTCTTTTACACGTAAACGCTTTAGTAGATTCAACAGCATCAAAGTGCTATTATCGAATACCTTATGTCCGTTGTTGACTAATTTATAGTAATCCACGATTATTTCGTTTGCTTTTCTCTTAGAAATGTTGGATGTAGCAATTGTCTTAATTTCGTCATTGATTTCTGTACGCATATATCTCTTTTTGTTTGCATAGAAGCCGTACGCATTTGTATACTCAGATATGAAATTAACACTTATTATTACGGGGTCATGCTGGTCTATATATTCATCAATCAATAGGCGGTGAGTATTAAGCGTTGTCCCTGGTGCTAAGACGAGAATAGGTTTACCCGCAAACATCGTCTTTAGAGCACTCAGCTCATTACTATCGTTGTATTTTGTATCATAATAATCTTGATGTATCTTGTCTAATCTGTCGTAATCGTATCTTTGCCTTGCTTGCTCGTCAAGTTGCGAGAGTAAGTTTTTTATATCGTTTGTGCTCAAGCGAAACTTCTCTGTTAAGTAGAACACATTATTTGGATGACTTTTGTAAATTCCTGACATTAGCGCTGATGTCGAATACCCCCATCTGTGCTTTTGCAGTAAATCATAAATATGCTCATCAATGGCATCAAATATGACATCAAGATTGTAGTCATAGTCCATTTTACGCACGAGAAAATCAGTAATCAATTCCGTATTGAGATTTCCTGCTGCTTTTCCCATCCCATTAAGCGTAGCATCAATAATCACATCGCGGACACCTCGACTTAGCTTTATCACTTCTTGTGCAAACGAAAAGGATAGCTGAAAATTGTTATGAGAATGAAAATCGATTGCGACATCCTTTTGCAAGTTATTGTCAATTAAGTTGTATAGTCTTGTCACGTCATCAACATACATAGCGCCATAAGTATCGACAATCCCAAAACTGGCAGGTTTAATTTCATTAACCATCTCAATTACGGTGAGTAATTCTATGTCCGAATAGTTGAGTGAATTTACACCTTGAATGAAGAGCTTATATCCCTTGTCTTTTATTAGTTTCAGACATCGCACTAAATCATGCAATTTACTATTGTAATTCTCCTTCGTAAACCCAACCCTTATGCCGGAAATTGAACGCGAGTCTATCTCTTTCAGCGATTCAAAGTCAAACATGCCGTAATCGACAAAAGCAACAAATTCAGTTTCGACACCACTAGGAAGAAAAGAAACAATTTGATTTACATCAGTAAAATATGTACTATTTCCGGAATAATTTGTGTTTCTCCAATCCCGTAAAAAACCAACCTCCACTATGTCGATACCTGCAGTTGTAAGCTTCTTAGTTATCTCAGCAGTTTCTTTGTCACTGAATTTGCAATCAATGACACGCCCACCATCCCGCAGTGTGCAGTCAAGTATTCTCACATTTTTCATACCATCATGTCCTTCTGGTCTTTAGCTAAATACTCCGCAACGGCTTCGGCCAATGCAAAATCATCTGCTGTATCGATATCGATTTTCTCAAACTCGTCCACTATATGCATGTATGGATTGTTGCCAATTCGGCGATGGAACTTGTCAAAAACCTCGCGTCGGAATATGAAAAACGCACCGGTTTCCATATAGACAGGTTCTAGTTTTTGCGTTGTAACAAGATTGTCCATTGAATAATTCAGCGGTCTTCCCTGATACCAACAATAGTCTTTCAGCATCACCGCGCTAAACGCTGAATCATACCCCTCTTCGATAATCTTTTTTAGCGCTTTCTCTATAGATTGCGCTTTTGTAAATGGCTGAGTTACGTGTGTCAATATATAGATATCGGCCTTCACATCACGCAAGAAATACTCGATAATCTCCGTTCCTTTTACATCATTACCATCAAGATACGCATCACGTTTAAGTAATCGGATTCCTTCCGGTATGTATGGCACAATTCCCTCATCGCTGCAATAAACATACTTTTCAATACTTGCGTCAAGACTCACGACAGTATTGAAAATATAGTCACACAGCGGTCGGCCGTTCATTTCTTTAGTGTTCTTTCCGGGCAAACGTTGATTGTGTAGTTTTATTGGAATTAATAGTACTGTTTTCATTTTGGCACAGCCTCGTTAATATACTACCATACATGAAAAACGATGAATAAAATAGTATCTTTAACGCCCCCGCTACTAGAATAAAGAACTAAAATCTACATGCTCAAAGATTTTTAGCTCTCCACCGCGAGACGCATTGTGAATTCTTATCCCATTTTCCTTAGCATATTTCTCTGCTTTAACATATGCTTGGTTTATTATTGCTGTCATTTCTTTTGTTCCTGGCAATTTTCGATCTGATACGGTCTGTTTAACAGATTCATAGTTTTCAGAATAGAAATGCCTTTTCATTGACAAATAATCGCTAATGTCCATTGGTGATACAGCAGTACCATCGACTCCTACCAAATAAATATCAGCAGTTCCCATATAAATCGCCAATTGAATCATCGTGTACATAACTGTTCCATAAAGATACAATGCTTTTGAAGCATCCGGTGAAAAGAAAGGCGATATAGGTTTATTTGGCAATACTAATTGCCGGAAATAATGAACTTCGCCTTTCCCATGCCGTAATAATTCTAGGACATCGTTATTATAGTTCCGCTTTGGTAGAAACTTGTATTTTGCTTCCGTTTTAGCAAGAATTTCTCCATGAGAAGCAAAAAATGAGCCGTCTTGAACAACATAATATCGTGGTCTCCAATGTGTTTGGCAAAAGATTTTACCTATTGCGTTACATCCGAATGTAATTTCTTCTCTCTCATGTAGCATTGTTAGGTCTTCCGCTGCAAGACTGGGGCCGTTACCGACTAAAAAGACGCGATTGCCTATATGCCTATTCTTGAACTGGCGAATGCTGGGTATACTCGGATAACCTTCATGTGTTTCAAGCTCATAAAAATTACTGTAACTTACTCCTCCTTCACAGAATTGTTTTTCGAGTTCCGGCAATAGAGTAAAGCCCACAGTAAGCACAATGTCGTAAATGTTCTGTGCTTCTCTCATCTCAGAAAATGAAATTATTGTTTTCCCCAAAAATGTCTGCCCTGCTTTTATATTATCCGCAAAACAATATATTTTATCATCACCAAAATAATCTAACGCTCTTTTCCCGACACTCCCTGCTCCAAACAGGATTATCTTTTTTCCTGTCAACAACACTACAGCCCCCTGTTATGTTCTCTGATCTCTCATTTTTCTAACTCTAACACAAGATACTCTGCTGTGTTTTCTTTGGCCATTTCATTCTTGTACAAACTGTTCAACGCAGGGGTTATAAAACTGTATATTGCTTCACCTCGCGGCTCACTTGTCTGAAGCCAAGAAATTAGATTTCCAATACCAAAACGCTGATAGAATTTAACCTCTATTCTTGAAAACCCGCACTCATACGCCATGAGTTCCAAACTCCTTTGAGAGAACACCCACAAGTGTTGTGTTGAGAAAACAAAAGAGTCAAATTCAGTGCCAAGCAGTTCGCGTAGCACGGGATATTCGGTTGGCGTGCCGATGAACGCATTCCCCCCAGGAACAAGTAATTTGTATATTAATCGGAGAAAACCGCAGGGATTGTCAACGTGTTCAATGACATCATATGATGTAATCAGCTCAACAGCATTAGCATACTTTAAAACAGCTTCATTAGAGTAAGAAAACACTTCGTACCCTTTGTTGCGCAATTGCGTTGCAAAGTTTTCATTTGGCTCAACGAGCACGATAGATCGAGCTACTCCCCGCACATAGTCTGCGAACCCCCCACCACCGCAGCCAATATCCATAAAAAGCTTATCTCGGTAAATTGATGTCCCTGAATAAATAAGCTTATCAAGTATTTCTGCATCATGCTTACGATAATAATCTGATAATGTTGCGGTTTCACCCATTATTTCCCTGTAATTATCAGAAGTGTAAAAATGATTGATTTCGGAAACCTTCTTATGCCATATAGCATAACATTCAGAACAACGGAATACTTCCACATCATAGTCAGTCATATGCCCCGGGGCACCGTTTCGAATCTTTCCATTATATATTACAACGGTTTCTGAACTCCCGCAAATAGCACAAATAATAGAATTCACCTTCTTTTTCATCCCCCTCATGATTAAGGCTATTAGTATTGGAGCTCTTGCTCATGGAAAATATGAATTGAACCGCTCGTCAGCAAACGCGTCCAGAATTTCCAAATTATACATCACCCTGCACCGAAGACCTTGTAATTTTTTACTCAACTCGTTTTCAATTTTACTTACGGGGAAAAATAAAAGAATATCGTTTCTTTTTAACGTATCAAAGTCCGGCTTTTTTATTACTCTCCCATCACCTCTTATATCCCATAGCTCATCTGGCTCAAGATTAGTATCTATTAACAGAGGGATTAGGTTCGATGCGGCCTTTCCCATTGCCCCATAACCAATAACACGACCGTTTCCACGTTTGTTTACTGGTGTACTAGATGACTGTGACTCTCCTAATAGTACCCTTTCAACTCTTCTCATCAGTAACCTTTCAAATCCTAAAACAACACCCAAGGTTATTGGAATATTCAACCATCCCGATTGATTGAGAAAATCTACTAATTCTTCCGCCAAATGTTCTTTTTGTTCCTCTCCGCCAATCCGATCAGTCGAACTTATGCATTGTCTTAAAAAACGATATTTTGCCAATTGATAATAGTGTTCTTTTGTAACGTCATCCACTACATTCTTTGGTAATAATTCAATTGCGCGTCGATGTAATTCAAGGCTAGTCTCGTAATGTTTATAGGTTTCAAAAAAAGAAGCCGGTCGTGAATGAGTAACTGTTTCAGTAACGTTAAATTTATAAAGTGGTTCAGTGAATGATTTTATTTTACCTCCAAATGCTGTCAAAGGTATTATAAAACTTGGTTCATGCGATCCCATAGTAGACGTATCATAGTTATCAACAATCAAGCATTTCTGAAAGTATTCTACCCGCACCATGTAAGACCAGAGCGCAGCATTTGTTCTAACTAAAAAGTACAATTCAGTCATATTTGTGGTTCCTGACTCCACAACTGGGATTCCCGAATACGAATACTTCTTTTCATAACCATAGCAAATATAGCGTAGATGGTCGCATGTTGTATAGTCATCTTCCAAGTGTTCCTCCAGCCACCCAGCCATGGTGCTCACGTACTTAGGGTCGAGCTCATCATCGGCGTCGACCATGCACACATAATCACCTGTAATGCGCTCAAGACCAGCTTTTGCGGCGGCGCAGACTCCTGCGTTTTCTTGATCGACGATGGTTACTTCGAAACCGCGCACTCGGAATTTCGGTTCGTACTCGGCAATGACCTCCCGGGTGCCATCGGTGGATCCGTCGTTGACGAGGATTAACTCGATGTTGTCCCACTCCTGAGCGATGATCGAGTCGAACATCTCGCCGATGTAATTAACTTTGTTATAGCACGGCATAACTATGCTGACTTTCCCCTGCATCTCTATCTCCCGTTTTTATCCCTTTCCTTCAGAAACGCCTCTATGACCTTTGCCATTGCTATGGAGTCCGCATTCGACAGCTTGTAATTCCTCATATTGGGCTCATTGATATTGCGAATGAAATCCGCCACCTCGTAACGCATCCCATATCCAGGGAACGGCGCCGAAAATGTTTCGTTGTCGACAGGGTCTTCATAGCATGCCTCAAAGGTTTTGAGCAGCCACCATGGAGACTTAACTAAAATATAGCCGTCTGTGCCGGATACGAGTAATTGGCCCTCGCTCTTAACCCCGATCCCGGTTTTTGCGGTGGCAATCGCATTCGAGTACTTAAAGTAAGCTTTTGCGTATGTGTCCAAACCGTTTTTATTCCTGAATATCTCAAAATCCACGCTCCTATAATCTGCGCCGAACAGCTTGATGATCGGAAGCAACGGATAACTTGCAAGCTCAGTGAAGCTCCCCCCTACTTTCCTGTCATATTCGCGCGCACCCGGAGCCTCCGCCACCAGTTTCGTAAATGATGCTTCAATGTCGCAGATGGTTCCTATCCGCCCGCTTTTTGCGACAGCCAATAGGCTCAAAAAACCCGGCGCGTAGGCGGTCTTGATCGCTTCCATCATAACTAGCCCAGTCTGTTGGGCAAGGTCGAACAATTCCCGCGCCTCATTTTCGCTCAAAACCATGGGTTTTTCGCACAGAACATGCTTCCCGGCAATCAGCGCTCGTCTTGCATAATTATAGTGCGTATCATGCGGAGATGCAATATACACTGCATCCACTCTTTCCAAAAACGCATCATAATCATCATAGGAAAATTCCAGTTCAAATCTGTCCGCAAACCGCTGCGCGCTAATGGTGTTCGGGTTATACGCTGCCGAGATTGCAACACCGCTGACAAATCTGATTTCTTCCAGCGTCCGCGCCGCGATCCGCCCCGTACCCACAAACCCAAGTCTTACTATCCTGTATCGAGTCTCGCGCAAATCGGTGCTGGATACATTTTTTGTGCGCTCAAGATAAACTACTTCACAAAACTCCTTCAGGTAATCAAACTTACCAATCCAGTCCGAGCCAACGACAAAGACATCCGCTCCAAAACTCTGAATATCCGTGATTTTTTGCCCCTCGTGCTCCTCAATAATAATCTCGTCAGCGTAACCGCAACTGCGGACGTTGTCTATCCTCCGCATCAATGAATCGACGACGTTCATTTTGCCGCGCTGAATGTCGTACTGCTCGGTTGTCACGCCAACTATCAGGTAGTCCCCCAGCGCTTTTGCTCGCTGCAGAAGCCTGCGGTGACCTTCATGAAAGAGGTCAAAAGTCCCGAAAGTTATTATTTTCTTCATAGAATCATCCTTTTGGGAATGGGGCAGCGCATTTGATTTGTCATTTGCTCTTCTCCGATTGAATGCCTTGGTCGTGCAAACGGTTTCGCAATCCGGTCGACGAAACCTCTTTGGTATAGGGAAAAAACACCAAATCAGCGCCCAGCGCTTTCAGATCATCCTCTTCCCATGCCCAGCCGTCATCTAAATGGTCGTCCCCGCTGAACATAGCGTCAAATCGGTATTTCTCCCATGCGGTGACCTTATTCAGAAGCGGCTCAGTGGTCACATCCACCTCATCTATATACTTTATTGCTGATACTATCTCGATTCGCTCACTAAGCGGAATCATCGGCGACTTTTTTTTCATGGCTATAATAATCTCGTCAGTCAGCACACCTACGATAAGCCAATTGCATCGCTCCTTTGCGCGGCGAATAAGATTAAGGTGGCCTATGTGAAACATGTCAAAAGAACCGGAAATATACCCAATGTCCCAGTTTTTGTCAGTTTCCGATGCCAACATCTATTTCAACCTCACATTCTTTATTTGGGGAAATAGCATTCCCTGCAGAATTTCTGAGATTTGCTGTTTGTATAGTACAGTTGCCTTACTTGATTCAAATACCTCTTGCATTTCTCGAATAATTGAAAGAGTCTTTGGGAATACTAACAATATGTCGTCTTCAGTTAATGATTCGAGTTCCGGCTTTTTTATTGAAATCCCATCGCCGTTTATGTCCCATAATTCTGTTGGCTCCCACTCAGTGCCGATTAGCTGCGGGATGATCTTCTCTGCTGCTTTGCCTAATGCGCCGTATCCTATCACTCGCCTTGATGGATTAAAGTCCGGCTCCACGCATAGGATATTATTTACAATCGACCTGTACAACTGTAGAAACCCGACTTCAATTATTCTATCCGGAGAAATCCTGATTGCCGGTTCAAATACTTCCTCAATTGTTTTCGAGAACCCCTGAGCAACCATTAGCCTATACTCAGAGCCGTTATTTATTCTTGACAGGAACGGTGTAAGTTCCCGATAATACGCCAATCGGGCAAGCGCCAACAAACGGCGTTTCTTTTCATCGTCCGCGTCTAATCTGTCTATAGCCCAACCGTACAAATAAAGGTAGTCGTCATAGTATTGTATGCACTGCTCAAATCTTTCAAATCTGAACAAATCCAATGCTGTTTGGTTATAACGGTAGAGTGGCTCATTAAAGAACTCGAGTTTTCCGTTTCCGTAAGCGAGGGGCACAACGATAAGAGGCTCATAGGTTTTTCGGCGCTGAGTGCAAAAGTTCTCTATCAGTCCGCATTTTCGCAAATAACTTACTCTTGACATATATATCCATGCTGTCGTGATCGTCTCGCGGAGTATATATTTTTCGAGAAAATTGATGGAATCCGGGCGAAATCTGTATTCTGCCGGCGATGCCTCCTTGACAGCGCCGTCTATCGTGGCAACGGAACGATAGGCACATGCCGCAAGTTCGCAATCATCATGCGTCTCGAGCCATCCCGCCATATGGGACACATACTTTGGCTCAATTTCGTCATCGCAATCTACAAGGCAAAAGTACTCCCCGGTAATATGGGTCAGACCTGCGTAGACCGCAGCGCAACAACCCGCGTTTTCCTGGTCAAAGACTATCAGTTCATAGCCTCTGCTTATTATCAGTGGTTCGTAATCCGATATAACTTGGCGGGTCCCGTCGGTGCTGCCGTCATTTACGAGAATCAGCTCAATATTGTCCCACTCCTGGGCGATGACGCTGTCAATCATAGCGCCGATGTACTTTTCTTTGTTGTAGCATGGTACGACCATGCTCACTTTGCCCTGCATGCTCTAAAACTCCCTTGAATAGTACATACCGTCAATGAAAAAATAATAATCCGTTATACCCATATTATCGAGTTGTTCAGCGATTTCTTTATGGTGTATGCTTGCAATAATCAAGCGCGAATCATCATCGAGCAGTCTATAGATGTCTGATGGGGGGTGTACAGGTACGCCGTAAGCGTCAGTACCCCACTTTGATTTTGCGTTGTCAAAAGCGCATACAACATCGAGTCCTTCGCTGTATCGCTCCAGCCAGATACGCAGGCTGTCGCCCGCGCCGAAAATATACACCTTTTTTCCTTCAATGCCATATAGCATATCTGTATAGCGGCTGACGTACTCTTTGTAGGAACGGCTCATATCCACAATACAGTTATCCGTATGCTTGGCTTTGCGGTCCTTTTCTTCCGGTTCATATATGCCGTCAGGGAAAGATACTATCAAAGCCTCTTTACACCCGACAGGCACCGGTACTGCCAGCCCTTCAAACTCCATTTGGAGACATTTAGAGAACCACGCTTTGTCGAATACCCTGTAACCGCGCTCTCCTATGATCGTCGGCATCGCGTAGTACGGCATGCCGGAAAACTGCGAGCATAATTTCTCATATCTATCAGACAACAATTGATACATATCTGCGACGCCCCCCGCGCTGTAGCAGATTCGCTTCTTCCACTCGGGTACTTGCAGGCTCCCGCATTCATCGAGCGCGGCGGATGCCAGCATCTGCCGATTGATGTTCTTTGCCACTTGGCTGATTTCTCTCGCCTGCACCCCATTCGGCACATCGTCAAGCGGGAGGATATCGATGTAAGCCCCCATATTGCCGCCCCGGGTGAGGCCATTCGGAAAGTCGATCAGCACTGCGGTATCGCTCCGCCTCAAGCGAATAAATCGCGGCGCGGCAGCCGGATCGTTTTGTGGCGTTTGCAGAAAATACGGCTCTCTGAACCACCCCTGCGACAATCGTAATCTGTCATAGTCAGCTCGTGGCATGGCAATGTCAATATCGTCATCCCAAGGAATAAACCCCTTTTGCCGAACAGCGCCAAGCAACGTGCCAAACATAACGAACCATGTGAGTTTTTCTTTTTCGGCAGTCTCTGAAAACACTCTTAGAATGCCCAGTTCAACTTTTTGCAATTCACTTAGCTGACTCATCCAATAATTCTCCCAATGTGTAAACAGGTACGCTTACTTTAGATCGCAGTTCGTCCGCTATGCTGTCGCCACCTAATATGCTTACAATCAGCACATCGTAATCCTGTGGCGCATCGTCCACTGTTCTATATTTCTCTCGCTTTATATCTATGATTGCTGCAATATCAAACCCGCAGTCCTCCAAAACCCAACACAGCAATTCCCCGCGTGCCCCGTAGCCGTAAATTGCTGGTCTTTTAAATCCCAGTTCAGATATTTTCTTTGCAGAAGGCAGAATTGGTAAGTACCGTTTGCTTATTGAGTTCCTCAGTATCGCTCGTTTCGAAATCCGCCTTATCGCCAAATCAGCTACTCTTTCGAATAGTTCAAATGAGTTTCCGAAAACCTCCTCGAGAGTCCGTTCGTCAGCGAGAACTGACAGCTCATTCCAGTTCTCGGTAAGTCCATAACGCTCTTTCAGCGCCGCAAGCCAGCTATCCCTCCTCGTATCCACATCAAAAGCAGCCGAATAATTAAGCGACCATAATGCCCTGACCAATGCAACGTCTGGCGATGTATTCTCCCAGCAATACTCCTGGTCAAAGAAAATCAGTTCGTCTTTCACATCATCATAAAAGCAGTTTGCGGGCACAAGCTCCCAGTAGCATTTGCCGTTGGCGGACGCTTTGTATATTGCATCCCTGATTCTATCAAAATGCGAATACATCTCATCTTCATCAAATATTCCATGGGTCAGTTTTTCCGCCCAATAATCCCATAAAGTTGGCAGATCGATGCGGGGCATCACAAGCGAATCTCCGTCAACTCGCGTGGGAATGACGTTTATCCCCATACGCGCCAGTTCTTCGTGATTGCGCTGGATGTTTAGCACGCTTTCGCACCCGTCTGCGTGAAGAGGTCTTTTGACAGCAATCCCGTTGTTTAGCAATACTGTCATAAAACGCTTTGCCGGCTCACGATTAGCTGTAAGCGCAACATAGTCCACCGGGCAAGGCGCGTCATCCGCGTCGACGCGAGCCTCGACAAGATATGCCCCGCACATAAACTCAAAGGCTCCGTTTAGGGTTATCTCCCTGTAAAGCGGACGTTCGTCAAATTGCAGGTTGACGTCGTCAGATATGTATGGCAGCAATCTCTGGTTCATATACTCGTTGGGAAGATAGCTTTCTGAATAGATTTCTTGCGTCAGCCAATGGTCGGTCAGTGGATAGTACCATTTCTGGCCTTTAAAACCCGCAAGCTTCAATCGTATTGCCATCTCCGCTTTACTTGGGGTCGGATTGTCACCACAGCCGAAAAGCGAGTCATATGGGTATCCGGTGTTTGATGCTCCTTTTCCTGCCCAAAAGCGCAAGGCATATGGATTTTCATACGCCAATAGCAGCCTGCCGTGCGGTTTCAGTTTCTGCCGCAAGCCTTTTAACGCATCCACGCTGAAATCTCTAGGGTCCAAAACAACCGCATAGTCGAAGCCCTCGCCGGACGTGCTTGCGCGACCGCGGCTCTGCAACATATCGCTCAATACCCCGCCGCTCAAGTCAAGTATTTTTACGTCACTTTCAAATGGATACCAACAAAGCACGCCCTCACGCATTGGCGACGATATATAATAATCGTACAATTCTCCGCTTAACAGAAATAATACACCCTCTTTGGTTTAATTATCAAATACTTCCTTTTTGCAATATTCATATATTGCAAAACCGGCTTGCCCGTTCGAATTCTGAACGTCATTTCGCCGGAGCTGCGTTTGCATTTGGAGCAATTTTTGAAGCCACTCGGGCAATTCAGTTTGTACCATTATATCAAGCATATTTTCAAGCTGAAAGAACGTATTTTCAGTCATAACACATTCATTCGCAGATTCAAGCGATTCGTTTTTCCGGATTTGCGTATTATTGAGAAAGATGTATTCCCTAAGTCTGTCGTAATTCTTTGCGTCAGTGGCTTTAATGGCTTCCTCGCGCAAGTGTCCGCTCGAAGGGTTGAATTCAGTGAATTTATTGGTTTTTCTATTGTGGAAATAAAACCTATCGCTACCCATACAGTTTATATATTGGAAGTTGTACATGCGAAGCCCTGCTTTCTCTTGTGCGCTAAACACTTCCATATTTAATCCTTCAACGCGGGAAAAAGATTCATCTGCAAGGTTGAATTTAAGCACATTACCTGCTATAGCCGGGGATAAGAATATGCAGCCATTGGCTTCCATAAGGCGCTGGTATAGATTATACTCATCGCAGCCTGTAGCTTCGACCGGTATGGCATACTCCATCTTCTCAAGGCTTTTGGGGTCATAACTTACAAGCGAGGCTTTGTGAAGGAGTAAAAACCAATAGATGCCATCTAGTATCAGCACATCCAAGTATCCTGTTCCAGAATCGCCTAAATCAAGAACCTTTGTAGTGCGCGAGGCTAGATCAAGCTCGACTACCGCGTTGGCGCATACGCAAGGTAAAACGAGGGTGTTTCTAGTTTCATCAAATGCGCTCTCCAAGAAATAATTTTGTTCCTTATCTATAACGCAGCCACTACACTCATCGACCCAATCGTCCAGCATTTCCATGTGTCCTGTAGCGATGTCATACGCTATAATTGCCGGGTATGTGCCCGGGATTAAGTAAATCACCCCGTCGATTTCTAGTGCCCTTACGAATTTTTTCTTTTTCGCATATTCAACGCTCGAGCCACGGCGGTCGCCGGGCGTCGGAATGGGCAGTGATCTGAATTCTCCGCTGTCTATGTTAAATATCGCCATACTATCAGCATAAAACGGGCAAAAGTAAAGACTGTTTCCGTATTGTATTATAGAAGAAAACAATCGCCAGGCATTTAGTTGCTCCGATGGGAAGCTTCCGATGTATTCCGCCTGCCACGTATCCTTGTCCAGCTTGAAAAGCGCGTTTGTGTTAACCGGTGTGACCCAAAGGCAATCACTTGAATAAAGCAGGCTGCCAATAACAAGGTCAATATCCTGAAAATCAGTGCCGACTTGTATCATTATCGGCTTTTCCAGGCATTGGTACATTGCCACGAGCGAGCTCCGGTCCCCATAATACATATCCGTCCACGCGATCGCCCTGTGCAAGTCGGGCGTATCGTCATATATGCCCCAATTATTACACTTGTAATCCTCAACAATTTGCTGGTATTTGCTTAGCAAATGCGGGCGCATCGACCTATAGTTTGCCTCAAGTAGTGGGTGAGGTCGCCACCATAAAACAACATCATCGCGCTCACGAAAGGTATTTAATACAGAGCGAATTTTATTAGTATTCTTCTCGTCGTTTTCCAGAGCTGCTCCAATGGACGTATTGTATAGGATGACCTTTTTCCCACTTATCAGCTTTGACCATTGCTCCGGCAACTCGTAATCCTCACGTTTCGCATTAATGACCGCGTCAAATTTCGGGCTGCCGAGGGCGACAAATTTATCCTTTGCTTTTCCGAACTGGTCTCCAAAATTCTCCCTGAATATGCGTATGTGGGTATCCCGCACCTCTTCCGACTGAAGAAAAACCTTATGCGCATAAGCGCATCCCTCATATCTCATATGATTTTCGTCGACATCGCCAAAGTAAACGAAATATGGGATATAGCATAGCAAATCCGTGAGTTCCCGAAGCCGTTTGCTGTAATAGTCGGGATGGAGGCTTGTCACATGGCCTCGTTTATCAAAAGGCGCGTGGATAAAGATAACATCCGGGTGGCGGGCTTCGACATCATACTCTCGCCAGTCGGTGACGGGGATATTTTTCGGGTACTTGTCGCCGTCGTAATGCATCTTTCCCAGTTCCCCATCAGGCAGCCTCTCATACCAGGGTATCGGTATTACATACGCGTCGCAGTTTGGGTCTTCTTTTGCAGCCTGGTAGACGCTTTGCAGTGCGTCGAACATGCTGAGTTGATACGGGAAAAAAACTACTTCGATCCTGTTTGGCTTTAGTTCGCTGCGGACCGAATTCGTGATCTTGATGGCCTGCGTTTGCAGCTTTTTCGAATAATTTGTGCCGCTTTCGTCTTCGTAAGCCTTAAAGACAAGATCACAGTATTCCTCCAGCAGCGCGACTGTCCCTGTCCCCTCCCCCGCGATGCTTTCAATGTACTCTCCGGATTGAATTGCGACACTTTGGCACTCGGCGAGCAAATCCGCAGAAGCCTCCTGAGTGGGACATCTCCTCAGTCGATCATGGATTTCTTCAAGTGATTTGAGCATATCCAGAATTTTCTTCTGCTGCGCTTTACGCACTTCCTGTTTCCTCCCAGTCCGCTATCAAATGTCAAAAAATATCCGTGCATCCGCACTTCGGCTGCCAGCCCACGTATTAAGTATCCTGTTTAAAAAATATGATATTCCATCATTATTGCCGTCCATAAGAGTTTTCGGAATTACGCCTCGAACACTTAAATCTCCATTTTCATAATAGTCTTAAAATCATTGAGGCTGCTTTGTTCAAACGCATGCGAAATGTCCTTCTTTATACATATATCAGTATATGCATATTTCATGATGCTCGCAACCTCTATATGAATTGTCGGGCTATAGCTTCAAAACTTTCCAGTTTTTCCTCAACCTTCGCACTGCTCTCCCCCGTCGCGCCAATATAGAACTTGATTTTTGGCTCGGTTCCTGAAGGTCGGACAGCAAACCAACTTCCATCTGAAAACATATACTTCAACGTATTCGATTTTGGCAAGCCATTCAAGCCTTCGAGGTAGTCCTCGCTCCTAGATATAGCAATTCCCTTAAAAATGAAATCCGGAGCGAGGCGAAATCTCTCCATGATTGCAGACATCTTCTCCATGCCATCTCGTCCGTCGAGCGCTATAGTTACAAGCCGTTCCCCTGAATAGCCGTAGCGAGAGAACAAATCGGCAAGGGCATCACACAGGGTCATCCCTTTATGCTTAAAGTATAAAGCCATTTCGCATATCAGCACTGCCGCAATAACAGCATCTTTATCACGCACAAAACCGCCTGCTAGATACCCGTAGCTCTCTTCAAATCCAAATATGAAAGAATGCTTGCTATTTCGCTCCCACTCATCGATTTTTTCACCAATGTACTTAAACCCTGTTAGCGTGTCGAATAGAGAAACACCGTGATGCTCGCATATCACCCGCGCCAATTCGGAAGTTACTATAGTCTTGATGACGGCGGGATTGCCATCAAGCCCGCCTATTTCTTTTTTTGCGCCTAATATATAGTCGCAGAGCAAACATCCAACCTGGTTTCCCGACAACATGGAGTAGCCGCCCTGCCCGTTTGAAGCGAGAACGCCTATTCGGTCGCAATCGGGATCTGTCGCCAGCACAATGTCGGCTTCGTAGTCCTCCGCATATTTTTTCGCAAGCTCAAAAACACTTGGCTCTTCCGGATTGGGAAATAAAACTGTCGGGAAATCACCGTCAGGGGACTCCTGTTCCTGAACTATAAAGAGGTTCACAAATCCCAGCTTTTCAAGCATGTGCCTCACGGGCACATTTCCGGAGCCGTGCAACGGCGAATATACAATGCTCAAATTGGAGGCACTTTGTTCGACAATATTTTGGCGAATTACTAAATCCATGACCTTTTTATAGTATTCACCATCAATTTCGTCTAAATCAAAAAGCATCCCGCGCTTTCTGTATTCGGAAAGGGTCATGCATTCTACCTGCCCCAGAACATCATGCTTTTTGATGCACTCAGAAATCTGTCTTGCAGCTTCGTCGGTGATCTGGCCTCCATCGGCGTTATATACCTTATAGCCGTTATATTCACGCGGGTTATGCGACGCTGTTATAACAATACCAGCAAAAGCCCTTTTCTCCCTAACAGCAAAAGATAACATCGGTGTCGGCCGCGTGCCGGTGAATAAAAACACGACTATGCCAAAGCCGCATAAAACTTCAGCCGCAGCTTCGGCGAATTCACGTGATTTATTCCGAGTATCATATGCTATGCAAACCGATTTCCCTCCATTTTCTAAAACATAGTCCGCAAGGCCCCGCGTAGCTCTGCGGACGGTATATTCATTCATTCGGTTTGTTCCCGCGCCGATGATACCACGCAGCCCTCCTGTACCAAAAACAAGGTCGCACCAAAAACGATCAAATATTGCTGCTTCGTCGTTAGTTATATTGAGCAATTCATCTCGCAGAATACTGTCAAGCATACCGCTTGATAACCAACGAGCATATTCCCTATTGGCAAGTTCTTTATCGTCCATAACCAGATTATCCTATTACCGATTTCCCGATAAATCAAAATCAACCATTCGGCGGGCAAGTTCCTCAAAACACACATCAGTTTTCCAGCCAAGTTGCTTTTTCGCTTTTAGCGGGTTTCCAAGCAGAACATCAACTTCCGCAGGACGGAAGAACTGCGAGTTCACCTTTATCAGAATCTTTCCGGATTTACTATCTACTCCGACCTCCTCCACTCCCTCGCCGCTGAAGATAACATCATAACCCGCGTACCCAAATGCGATTTGCGCGAATTCGCGTACTGTATGCGATTCCCCAGTTGCAATTACATACTCTTCCGGGTTGTTATACTGCAACATAAGCCACATGGCTTTGACATAGTCTTCGGCATGACCCCAATCGCGTTTCGATGAAAGATTGCCAAGTTCTAGGCAATCAACATCTCCTCGTTTTATAGCTGCAATCGTACTCGTTATTTTTCGGGTGACAAACTCTTTACCGCGCCGCTCGGACTCATGGTTAAAAAGAATCCCGGCGCAAGCGAACATATCATAACTCTCGCGATAGTTAATAGTGATCCAGTGCCCGAACTGCTTTGCGACTCCGTATGGGCTGCGTGGATAGAACGGCGTTTTTTCATCACACGGTCTATCATATACGCCGCCAAATAATTCGCTGGTCGACGCTTGGTAAAACTTTGCATCCGGTTTTGTGTTTCGTATCGCTTCAAGTAGATTTAGCACTCCTAATGCTCCTATTTCAGCTGTACAAATAGGCTGTGTAAAGCTTGTCCCAACAAAGCTTTGTGACGCAAGATTATATACCTCGTCGGGATAGCTAATCCTTGCAGCGTTCACAAGCGATGGCTGATCTGTTAAGTCACCTTCAATCATCGTTATTTTGTCAATGATATGGCTGACATTGCCGTACTCCAGCTTGCTTTTCCTACGGTAAAGACCATATACTTCATATCCTTTTGATAACAATAGTTCTGCGAGGTAAGAACCATCCTGACCGGTAATCCCTGTAATTAGCGCTTTTTTCAATTCTAATCCTCCTCACAATATGGGAACTTTTCAATGTCGTCCTCAGACAGGATTTCCCCGATTTGCACCTCAGTGAAGCGTAGCTCTGATAATGCCTTGATCCTATGTTTTTGTTCTCGCTTAATCGTCAAAACATCACCAACCGTTACAAATCGCTTTTCACCCTCAAGCACAAATTCGCCGGCACCAGACGTAATAATCCAGTATTCATCACGATATTTATGCGCTTGATAGCTGATTGACTTTCCTTCTGATAATGACAACTGCTTGACCAAGCTATTTATATCTTTAGCAACGACTGTATATTCACCCCATCGCCTTTCCTCAAACATCGGGCGCGTGTTTTCCAATTTGTCAACTATAGGTTTTATCTGTGAACTCTCCACCAAGTCTGAGACAAGAATCCCATCCGGACTAGCAGCGACGATCAAATCCTTTGTTCCTAATGCAACTATCGGTATTTCTAGTTCATTAATGACAAAAGTGTTCCGCACACGCTCCGCAACGACAATACCTGCCTGATTTACCGGCATTTCATCGACTAATGTCCTCCATGTCCCAATATCGGACCATTTCCCATGATACGGAACGACTGCGACTCTCTCAGCCTGCTCGACAACTTTGTAGTCGAAACTGATTTTTTCCAAACTGCTATATTGATTCCTCAAATCATCAAAGCTGCTGAAAGTAACGATGTTTTTTGCGATGTCCAGCAAATATCTCAGTTTGAATGCAAAGACACCGCCATTCCAGTATGCGCCATTTTCTATCAGCGACATAGCTTCATTCTCGCTCGGTTTTTCGACAAAGCGCGATACTGAATAAGCATTGAGCGATATCCATTTTTCGGGAACTATATACCCATATTTTGATGTGGCTAGCGTTGGTCGAATGCCAATCAGCGCTATATCCGCCTCACCGTTAGAAATAAGCTTGTCCATAGATGATAGAGCATAAAAGAAACTTGACTCTGTATATGGGTCAACAGGTAATACCGCAATTGTTTCCTCAATATCTACTTTTTTTTCCAATGCAAGATATACACATGATAACATTATTGCGGGAAAAGTATCACGCCGTTCAGGTTCCAGAACAATATTTACCGATTCCCCCATCTGAGAGCGAATGCAATCAACCTGGGCTGCATTAGTTGCGATAGTAATATCTGTTGTTGGGAAAGTAGTTGTGATTTGATTATATACCCGCTGCGCCATCGATTGTGGATTACCATTTTCATCTGACAGCACTTTTAGGAACTGTTTTGAGCGCACGTCATTCGACAACGGCCACAATCGCTTACCAGAGCCTCCTGATAATAATACAATATGCATATACTATGCCACTCCTCTCCTAAATCTCCATTTTCATAATTGTTTTAAAATCATTGAGGCTGCTTTGTTCAAACGCATGTGAAATGTCCTTTTCTTCCTTGACCCTCACTATTTCAGAAATGAGCGTAGTCAGGTATTTTTTGCAGGTATCGCTGTCATATATCAGCGATACCGCTTTTTTCATGTCGTCTGCATTGCTCCTGTTGTTTCCTATAATCCTGAACCCCTTCTCAAGCACGGTCCGCGTATTTATCGGGATTGCTTCTTCGCTTACCCCCAGTAGATTAATGCACCCTTGCGGCCCGGTTTTTTCAAACATCTGCTTTATTGCAGCTTCACTGGAGCTCCCCCCGACGCATTCAAAAGCATGGTTAATAGAAATGCCATAAGGAACATCGTCGAAAGTGAATGTATAATCCGCAAAGGAAAACCTTTGAAGCTTGCGCAAAGTTTTCCCAAACACGATTATCTCAGTATCAGGATAGAGGCATCTTAGCGCTAGGCTTGTGATATACCCCATATTGCCGTCGCCCCATACGCCAACAATTCCGGCGTCTGTGCAGCGGGCTGAATCAAATGCTTCCAGCGCATTGATCGCGACGCTCAGCAACTCGCTGAACACATAAATCGGTAAATACTCCCCCATAATCGGTATTAGCCTACTGCGCGGCACGGCAACATAGTCGCTGATGAATCCGTCGATGCCGCTGGACACATAAGGATTCGCCGGGTCGTAGTTACTTTTGATACCATCTGCGCGGGCTATTTCAATCAGCGGCACAAGTACAACCTTTGTACCCTTGCTAAGTATGCCGCTGTTATCGTGGAGCACAGTCGCCGTAGCCTCGTGTATAAGGGCCATTGGCAGCTTTTGGTTTAAAATCTCACGGCTTCGCTTCCCGAAAAAGTAACGCTGGTCAGCTGCACAGATGGAAAGATAATCCGGTGCTGTCAAAACCGTATCGTCACCAAAGTCGACCTCGCGCAGAGTCATTTCTATGCGTTTCGTATCCACCAATCTGTAAACGCGGCCTATCATTTCTTTCTCTCCTGAAGAAGCGCCTCGGCAACTTCCAAATCATAAGGATTTATTATTTTCATGTTGGAATACTCGCCGGAGACAAGCTGCATTTCGTATCCTTGTTGCACGAAAAGCCGCGCAATCTCCGTCTCAGTTTCAAGCGCTATTCCCTGCTCGGAAGTCTTCTGAAAAACAGTGTTCAGAAGCTTGAGATTAAACGTAATTGGTGTCTGTTGCGCAAACATAGTCGTCTTCGGCGGCACCTCTGCCAAGGTTTGGCCATCTTTTGTCACAATGATCGTATCATTCGTAATCATGACTGTGTTAGCCGCTCCTGTATTTTTTGCCGTTTCAACGTTTTCATCTATCATCCGTTGTGTTATGAAAGGTCTCACAGCGTCGTGCGCCAGAAGTATGTCGTATTCGCCGATTCCCCAGGACGCGTCAATATGCTCAACTATCGTCTTAATCGAAGCAGTTTTATTTGCCCCGCCGGCTATCACAACCACGTCTTTGCCCATGGCATCGTGCTTTGTAATCAGATCTTCTGTATATCGTTTCCAATACTCATGCACGACGACAATTATTTTTTCAACTTGCGGACTGATGAAAAACTGTTCCAGCGTGTGAATGATAATGGGTTTTTTACCCAATGGCAGAAACGGCTTAGGCATATCCTGCCTGTTCATGCGAAGCCCGATCCCCGCCGCCAGAATACCTGTGTAGACCATGACAATCCCCCTGCTTATTCTATAAACATCTGTCTTGCTTTCATTGGAAAATCCCTATAATCATCAATGCAGATGAATTCTATGCCCGATTCAAATAAATCGCTGTCGTTACCGCCAACGCCATAGTCATCTCCGAAGTATACAACGTCTTCCCTCAGCAGACCGGCGGCTCGCAAATATCTGTCAATCGCATAAACCTTGTTATACGGGCGTGGCGCGATATCGAAAGAGGACGTCCCCCCGATGAAAACCGAATAATCGCTGAAAACTTCCTGCACCCTGTCAAAAAACCGCCTTCGTTTAGCCCTATCGGGATCATATGCTAGTTTTTTATCAAGCTGCGCGGCGGTTCCCAGTATCGGAAAGGTAATCAGCCCGGAAGCATGGAATTCAACGGAATCGCCGTCGTAGTCACGAAAGCCAAACTCTTTGCGCAGTTCTTCCGCCCGCATAAGTATGCTCTTCCTATCTACAGAAACTGCGTTGTTTTCAATGATGACCAGTTT
>JGI24702J35022_10000579_pt1 | contig 22235 bp, 14 predicted proteins | sample TergutTh196P4_FD_35022 | JGI IMG/M metagenome (IMG submission 35022)
CGAATTTTTCGAGATCGTAGAGTTCTCTTTCGATCGTTCCATGGAAACTTTCTACATCGCTATTGAAGGTTGGTCTTGCAACAGGAATGAATTTATATTTAGTGTTGAAATTAGTTAAAATCTCTTCGTATAGACTGAGTCCATGTGTTTTTCCTAAAATGCGAAATTCATACTATTCCTCGTTTAAAATGAAATATTATTTTTTCTGGATTGCTTTGCTGTGCTCGCAAAGACGATGTACATTTTAAACGAGTAATAATATTAGTGTATGTTTTCTTATTTTTCATATAACTATTTATACTTTCTAAATCCATATTGTGTCTCGTAAACATTTCTGGGCAACCGCCGCCTTCGCTTGGGCTACACTCCAGCAAAGATGCCCGTTGCTATGTACGAAACGGCATTACTTTTTTTAGTCAACATTTTTACCATCTCGTTTCACTCGCTGGCACATTAATTAATTCTTTTCTTTTTTTGAAAAAAAAAGAAACTAAAAAACTTTAAATTATTAATGCCTTCGGCGAACCCACATCTGTCATATAACCTCCTAACTAAGGACACTGAAAGTAAAAAACACAACGAACAGTAATTTTTTACTTATGAAACATCATCACATTGTACATGAACATAGAGAACTAAATCATATCACTTTTCTTGATAACAATCTTTTCATAACCTTTTGAAATACTGGTTCGCTAATTATTTCGGGCTTATGAGGGTGGGGAGTTTTAATGATTAGTTGGCAAAAGAAGCAAAAAAAAAAATTCTGGAGCATATAAACACTTGACATAAATAGTAGAAATAATTTTAATGATCGTGGAAAAGTAGATGTTTTGTATAGAAAAGTGAGTTTAAATGAGCCAAAAAACCATTTTTATCGTCGATGATCAGGAGCTTAATCTCCTATTAGTAAAAAAAGCTTTGGAAAATGATTACCGAACTTATGCGATCCCTTCGATCGAAAAAATGTTCAATTTAACGGAAAAAATACAACCGGATCTTATTATCTTAGATATAGAGATGCCTAATATTGATGGGTTTGAAGCGATGGAGCTATTGAAAAAATCTCCTCAACTAAAATATGTTCCCGTGATTTTTTTAACTGCTAGAATTGATCCAGAAAGTGAGATTATCGGTTTTGATTTAGGTGCTGCCGATTTTATTTACAAACCATTTTCTGTTCCAGTCTTGAATAAAAGGGTTGCCGCCCATCTGGCGATGAGCCAATTAATAAAATCGATTCGCGAAAAAAACGAAGAGCTAATGAAAATTCATGAGTCGAGAAGTAATATTTTATCTATGATTTCCCACGATTTAAAAAATTATATTGGTAGTATTAACCAAGCCATTGAAATTATTAATATCAAGTATCAATCCTTTGAGAACAATAAATATCTGAAAATGATCGAAGATTCGGCGGGAAAAGCTCTTTTATTAGTGAAAGACATTCTTAGTATCAACAAATTAGATGCAGAAACGGAATCGATGACTCTTGTTCAATATAACATCAACGATTTAATCTACGAAAGTAACGAAAATTTAATACTGATTGCCAGAGAGAAAAAGATTAACATGTTTTTTGAAGGAGCAAATTCACCGATTATTTGTATGATAAACCCCGAAAAAATGCACCGTGCCCTTGATAATTTGTGTATTAATGCGATAAAATTTACCAAACCGGAAGGAACTATTATTGTGAAAACCCAAAAGCAAGGAAATATTGGACAAATTAGTATTATTGATTCAGGTATCGGTATCGACCATAATATGATCGCTCACCTGTTTGAAAAGTTTACCACCACTGGGCGAACAGGCACAGCTGGCGAAGCCTCAACTGGGCTCGGGTTATATATTGTAAAACAAATTATTGACCTTCATCAAGGTAGTATCGAAGTTTGTTCTGAAGTAGGAAAAGGGTCAGAATTTATGATTAAGCTACCAATTGTAAGTTCGGATTAATAGGAAAAGAAGGAGTTCACCATAGAATCAACGCTTACCCCCCCAAAAAGCCCCAAAATTATTGCAGCTTTCTGTCGAGATGCAGAGAAAGCCGTACAAAAAATGCGAGAAACCTTTACTAATCATGATCTGAAATTGTTTTTCACCTCGGCGCACGCTATGAAATCAGCTCTTGCTAACATTCAAGAGCAAGAGATGGCTACTTTAGCAGCAGAGTTAGAGCAAGCCTCTCTGCAAGGAAATATTGAATATTTGCATACTAATTTGGAAGTTTTCCTGAAAAAACTCGAAATAATAATCAATTCTTTGAAACCACAGCCCAGAGAAGAAGATTTTATACAATCCATGAAGGATGATCTACCTTTTTTACTAGAAAAATTACACGACATTAAAGCGGCTTGTGAGGATTATGATGATCATCTTCTATTCTCAATATTGGACTTATTGACTAATAAGGGCTGGACGAAAAACACTTCTGACTTCCTCCAAAAAGTTAGAGATCAAATCTATTCTTTTAGCGATTTTGACGGTGTAGCAGAACTAGTACAAGAAAAAATTACAAAGCTTCAGAGGGATATATGACAAAAATCTGGCAACAAAAATTGTTAAATCTGCTCCCCAATACCCAACATTTAGTTTTTATTGTCTTTTTTATCACTGCCAGTTTAATGCTTCTCGTGGCTACTGTGGTTTCTATATACATTAATCGGATGGAAAAAGCAGTGAAGGAGAGCTTAGAAAATCATCTTTTTGCAGCGGCTTATGCGGCATCGATCTATATTCCTATTGAAGAATTAGATCTGTTTCACACCATTGAAGATATTCAAAAACCTGAATGGGAGAGTATTAGGTTAAGACTGATGTCATTTGCCGAAAAATATCGCGTCCAATTTGTTTACTATTGGAGAATTCGAGGTGAAAAAATTCAATATATTATCGATAATGACGAAGATGAAGAAAACATGGCTACTCCAGCAATGGAATTTGTCATCAAGGAAGACCCTGTTACTGCAGAAGGAGTCCCCATTATTCAGAGCGGGCAACCTTGGGTTTCCGATCTGGGAGTCTATACTGCCTCTTGGGATGGTGTTCTTTCGGGAGTTGTTCCCATATTTGACCATGATGGAACATTATATGCTGCTGCAGGGGTCGATATCAGTGATGAAATTTTGATCACCCAAAGAAATAATATTCGGATGATGAGAATTGTGCTTCTGTTTTCTTGTATTCTTTCTTTCTTTTCAGGTTTTATTGGGATGTGGTTATATCATAAGAAGGCTGTACAAAGCGATAAAGCTAACCAAGCTAAAAGTCATTATCTTTCTACGATGAGCCATGAAATACGCACTCCCATGAATGCGATATTAGGAATATCTCAAATTGAATTACAAAAAAGTAATTTACCGCAAGAGTATGCCCGAGCTTTTGAAAGAATTCATTATTCTAGCGAGAACCTACTCAAGATCATTAATAATATTCTCGATTTATCAAAAATCGAAGCCGGAAAATTAGAACTCCAATCTGTTCAATATGCTCTGCCTACTCTGATTAATGATGCGGTTCAAACAAACATGGTACGCATTGGTAAAAAAACATTAGAATTTGTACTGCAAGTTGATGAAGAACTTCCTCTAATGATGATTGGAGATGAAACTCGGATCAAACAAATACTAAATAACTTACTCTCTAATGCGGTTAAATATACTGAACAAGGGTATGTTAAACTATCAGTTAGCTTACTTGGTGATGAATCTAACTCCAGTGAAGGAAATAATTTTAAATTTGCTCCAGAACTTACAATCTGTTTTTTAGTTGAAGATACAGGACAAGGTATGAAACCAGAGGACAGTAAAAAACTCTTTAGCGAGTATATCCGGTTTAATACCAAGACAAATAGAACAGTAGAGGGTACTGGTATTGGATTAATAATCACGAAAAATCTTGTGGAAATGATGCACGGTTCAATTCGGGTAGAAAGCGAATACGGTAAAGGAACCTTAGCTATTGTGAAAATCAAGCAAAAAACAGTTAATCAAGAATCTATTGGGAAAGAGCTTGCTTTACGCCTGAATCGCTTTACTTTTTTCCCGGATCATCAATCTGCTAGTTTAAGTGTACACATCGAAGTAATGCCATATGGAAAAGTATTAATAGTTGACGACTTAGAAACTAATTTATATGTTGCGGAAGGGTTAATGGCACCATACCAATTACAACTCGAAACAGCATATAGTGGCTACGAAACAATAGAAAAGGTCGAGAAAGGAAATCATTATGATGTTATTTTTATGGACCATATGATGCCCTTTATGGATGGCGTAGAAACAACGTTAAAATTAAGAGAAATGGGTTATCAAGGAGCAATTATTGCTCTCACGGCCAATGCCTTAGTGGGGAATAAAATTCTTTTTCAAGAAAATGGGTTTAACGATTTTATTTCCAAACCGATCGATGTTCACCATCTAGATGAAATTTTATGTACATATGTTAGAGATAAACATCCTGATGAACATCAAAAATGCCAAGTAGCGGTTTCGCATCCTCAAGTAAATACAAAAATTTTAAATATCTTTATTAAAGATGCACAAAAAGCTCTGGAGACTCTTCATGATCTTTCCTTGCCCAATGATTTAAAGCTTTTTACAACGACTATTCATTCCATGAAATCAGCTTTAAATATTATTGGTGAAGATGATTTGTCGGCTTTTGCTGCTAATCTTGAAGATGCAGGTCAGAAAGGTGATCTAAAATATATAGAAACACATTCCCCTAATTTTGGGGAAGCTCTTAGAAATTTACTTCAAAAGTTAAGTCCTCTAGAATAATTGGCCTAGAATAGGAATTTTCTGTTCGCCATTTTTCTTTTAAAATTAGGGGTTAGAGAAAAATAACATCAATAAAATTATGGAGTTGACTAGTGAATGATTATTTATCAATTGCCGAGAAAATAAGGAATGATAAGAAAATAATAATTATGCCCAAACACAGATTGAAAACGAGGCTTTTTCCGGTTTTGCCGGCACTGTTCTTGATTTGTTGTTTGTTTTTTTTGTTGTCTGGTTGTCGGCAGAAACCTTCCGCAGAATTTACGCCTATAAACGATTGGGCTTTACATGATGTACCAGGAATTACAGAAGAAGAGATTGCCGCTGTGGAACTCCTTCGAACAAAGTATGATTATTTTACCGTGGGAACAATGCCCACAACAGAAGCTTTTGTCAATGAAAGATGGGAGTTACAAGGGTTTATAAGCCTGCTTAGCGATTGGCTATCTCAAATCTTTCAGATTGAGTTTATACCAAAACTCTGCGATTGGAACGAAATTTATCCTCATTTATCAACGGATTTTACCGGAGAATTAACACCAACAGAACAACGTAAAATCGAACTAGGATATTTTTTTTCTTCCACCATTGCGGAAAGATCGATTAAATACTTTCGTTTGTCTGGTAGCCAACCCCGGTGGGAAATCATTAATGTTCGTCCTCTAAAACTTGCTTTCCTTGAGGGTAGCACGACCTCAACAAACTCAATTATTAAGCTTAAAGAAACCAGAGTTCCTTTTGAAGTGATCTATTTTAATGATTATGATACAGTATACAATTTGCTATCTTCCGGCAAGATCGATGCTTTTGTGGAAGAAATGGTGGCCGAAGCAGCCTTTGATATGCTTGGTAATGTTGTATCAGAAGATTTTCTCCCCTTAATCTATGAACCAGTTTCTCTGTCGACGCAAAATCCAGAATTAGAACCTATTCTCAGTATCATTAACAAAGCTCTTGCCCATGGGGCAATGAACTATTTTCGGGATTTATATGAACTAGGACTAAAAAACTATTCACATCATAAGTTCTCATTAAAACTAAATGATACCGAGATCGAGTATTTACAAAATAATAAAGCAATTCCCTTTCTTGCAGAATCTAATAATTATCCTGTAAGTTTTTATAATTATAATGAAAACCAATGGCAGGGTATTGCAATTGATATCTTAACAGAAATTTCTACTTTAACAGGATTAAATTTTACCCCGATTAATAGTCCCGATTATAGTTTAACTAAATTGATGACGATGTTGGAAAATGGAGAAGGGGTAATGATTTCAGAACTCATAAGAAATCATAACCGTGAAAATCGTTTTGTTTGGACCAATAATAGTATGCTCAACGATAATTTTATCGCCATCTCACTTACTTCACAACCGAATGTGCGAGTTTACCGGATCATGCAAATGAAAGTAGGTGTTTTAAGAAATTCCGCCCATGCTGATTTGTTTTATTCATGGTTTCCAGAACATCCATATGTTATTGAATATGAATTTGAACAGGACAGTTTTAATGCCTTGGAATCTGGTCAAATCGATGTTTTTATGACTAGTATGGGTACATTACTCAGTGCTACTCACTATTATGAACGTCCCGGTTTCAAAGCTAATATTGTTTTTGATTATACGTTTAGCTCGACTTTCGGGTTTAATAAAAAAGAAGAAGTACTTGCTTCGATAATTGATAAAGCCCTGGGAATAATTGATACAGATACGATAGCTGCCCAATGGATGCGCAGAACATATGATTATCGCTCAAAAATTGCTGAATCACAAAGACCATGGCTCATGGGTACGATAGGGTTATTTTTAGTTATTACTACCTTATTAACAGTAATGTATATTAGACACAGTAATAATGGAAAAAGGCTTGACCGCCTAGTACATTTAAGAACAACCGAAGTAACCCAATCCAAGGAAAAGCTAAGTTTGGCACTTCACGACGCCGAAACGGCAAACAAAGCTAAATCTATTTTTTTAGCAACGATGAGTCATGAAATACGTACCCCCATGAACGCGATTTCCGGGATGACAGAGCTTCTACTGCGCCGTACTTTACCAAAAGAAGTCCAACTTGAGGTACTAGATATAAAACAAGCGGCGGCAAATTTAATTGTTATCATAAATGATATTCTTGATTTTTCGAAGATTGAAGCAGGAAAATTTGAAATTATTAACACGGATTATTTGCTATCATCTTTAGTCGTCGATGTGATAAATATCGTTCGCGTTAGATTAGTAGAAAAACCAATTCAATTTTATACTAATATTGACGCTAATCTGGCGAATGATTTAAGTGGTGATGTAGTAAGAATAAGGCAAATTTTAACTAATATCTTAGTTAATGCTGCAAAATTTACTGAAAAGGGTTCAATAGGTTTTTCCATTTCCCAACATCAAAAAGAAGATGGTAAAATTTGGATTAAATTTCAAATTAGCGATACGGGAATCGGAATCAAACCAGAGAATCTTTCCTCGCTTTTTTCTACTTTTATGCAATTTGACACCAAGAAAAATCGAAGCATTGAAGGTACTGGACTCGGGTTAGCAATTACAAAGCAGCTGTGCCTCGCGATGGGGGGAGACATTTTCGTGGAAAGTGAATATGGTAAAGGTAGTGTATTTACAGTAATTATCCCGCAAACCATGAATGCTGAATCAAAATTTACCATGGTTGAAATGCCTGAAACAAAAAAAATATTAGTTTGTGAGAAAAGATTAACCTACTCGTTATCAATTAGTTGGACTCTAAAAAATTTAGGAGTTCCCTTTGTGATGACAAACTCTATTGATGATTTTCAAGAAGCACTTAAGCAAGAAAAGTGGTTTTATATTTTTACTTCCTCCCAGCTATACCAACAAGTAAAAAATATTATTGCCCAAAATAGTAGTTTTTTTCCAGTTAAATTAGGGAAAAAAACAAAATATGGAGAAACTGACTCGAAAAATGAGTTAACATTTTTACCCCCCCCAATTGCTTTGTTAGTTGAATGGGGAATTAACCAAGACCACCCGGATCTAAATTGTATTTCTCTTCCTCTTCAGTCCCTTTCAATTGCAAATATTATCAACGGTAAAGAAAGCACACTTGATCTATTTGATCGTTCGTTTAGTGTTGGTAAAACTCAATTTGTCATTCCTCAATGTAGCATTCTTATCGTGGACGACTTGCATACAAATCTAAAAGTAGCGGAAGGACTTTTAATTCCATATGAACCACATGTTGTTTCTTGTTTAAGCGGTAGTCAAGCTATTGAGATAATTAAGAAACAGGAATTTGACATAATTTTTATGGACCATATGATGCCGGAAATGGATGGAATCGAAGCCACAGAAATTATTCGGTCTTTACCTGATATGCGCTTTAAAACAACACGTATTATCGCTCTAACGGCTAATGCAATTTCGGGGATGAAAGAAATGTTTCTTCAAAAAGGATTTGACGATTTTCTTGCTAAACCAATTGATGTATCAGAGCTTGACAATATTCTTGCCAAATGGGTACCTGATGAGAAAAAAGAATCTACTTTAAATCGCCAACCTATACCATCTCATCAACAAGACCAAGAACAAGATAATCAGCTCTTAGAAATTTTTTATCAGGATGCTCAAAAATCACTTGTTCAACTAAAAGAATCATATGCCAAAAATGACCAGAAACTATATACTACAGTAGTGCATGGTTTAAAATCAATACTATCAAGCATTGGAGAAGTTGGTCTTTCTGAGAGAGCTGCCACATTAGAAATTGCTATTCTCAACGGAAACATCATTTTTATCAATCAAAATACTGACAACTTTATCCAAGATTTGGATAATTTTCTTCAAACTTTAGGTACTAAATTATTTTCCCAAGCGAAAGATCATCACTTTCAAGAGGATAATGAACTATTAATTAACCAATTATCTCTTATCAAAAAAGCTTGCGAAAACTATAATGAGACATATGCTATTGCCTTATTAAATCTGCTTAGAGAGAAAGAATGGACCACTAAAACGAAAACAACCCTCAAAAAAATATATGACCTTTTGTATCTACACAGTGATTTTGAAGGGGCGGTGAAGGAAATAGATCTTTTATTAAAGAAATAGAAATAAAAATATCGAGGTATAAAGATGAAAAAGTATTTTATCTTGATGGGACTATGTTTTGGATTATCTTCTGGCGTATTTGCTCAACAAAAACCAACGGAAAATGACTACACAGGATTGATTACGGTTTGTTTCAATGCTCTTGATCTAGGAAATACAAGAGGTGAAATTGACATAAAGAGGAATGCCGAAGCAATCATCGAAACTCCTTTTGTCTGGTTAAACGAGATTGCGGCTACTTACCAGATTAGTGACATGATCAGAAAATATCAAGTAAAAGATCAAGCATGGCAGTATAAAGGTCAATACCCAATGAATGTCTTTAGTTTAACTGTTGGCAATAAGTTCCGGTATAACTCCCAAAAGATGGACGAGCTAGTTGAATTATTATCTTCATTGCCGCAAGTTTTATTTGCAGAGCGCGAAGTTCATCACCGCGTGGTTTATACGCCCAACGATCCGAGAGCTGCTGAACAATGGGCTCTGGAAAAAATTCAAGCATATGAAGCATGGGACTTGGAAGCAGGAGGAGATGACGCATTAGTGATTGGAATTGTAGACTCCGGTGTAAAATGGAATCATCCTGATTTGCAAGATAATATTTGGATTAATGAAGCTGAATTACCTGGTATTACGATTGACTGGGAATCAGGCACCATAACTGGGGGGGATGGGATAGACAACGATGGTAATGGTTTTATTGATGATGTTTTAGGTTGGGATTTTTATTCCACCGGCTCTGGAGGGCAAGATAACAACCCTTTTCAAAACCTGAGAGGTAGCACACATGGTACCCATGTTGCGGGTTGTGCCGCGGCTATCGGTGATAATGGAATTGGTGTTGTGGGACCCGCATACAAAGTTAAAATTCTTATTACCAAACACGCTGGTTACAATTATCTCGATTATAATGGATATGTCTATAATACATATGCTGGGGTTTATTATATGGTAGATACAGGGGCAATGATTATTAATGCTTCTTGGGGAGGCCCTGGTAATGCTGGCGAAGCAAACTTAGCGGGGAGTTATGCCAAAGAACACGGAGCATTATTTATTGCTGCTGCAGGGAATAATGGAGTAGATAGCGCAGGTACAATTTTTTATCCTGGTGGATCCCCATTTGTTTTCGGAGTTGTTGCTACCCAACAAAATGATGTTCGTTCTTCTTTTTCGAACTATGGCACTGCTTATAATATTTCTGCCCCAGGCTCGAATATTCTTTCCACAGTCTTTAGTCAAAGCGGAAATAATACTTACGCCGCTTATGATGGAACTTCAATGGCTTCACCAATTGTAACAGGGGTTGCTGCTTTAGTAAAATCGAGAAACATCAACATGACTCCCGACGAACTAATGCAATATTTAGTGGACGGAGCGGATCCAATCGATCAGCTTAATGCACCAAATATGGCCGGAAAACTGGGGGCAGGACGATTAAATGCCTTTAATTCAGTAAGTTTAGTACCTATTATAGAAAATGATTTAGCTATTATTGCTTTCCGTGGTCCAGGTTCACTTATCCAAAATACTTCTCGTGAGTATGTTTTAATAATTAAAAACAATGGTGTGAATAGTGCGTTCGACTACACCGTCCGATTAATGCTCGAAACAAACACTTATCCTTTCGTTATTAGTACCTTACCAGGAGTTTATACCCCTTCTCATGCCACCCATAATTTTATTTTTTCTTATCTTCCAGATAGTGTTAACAATACTAAACTATACGCCGAAATTCTTTGGGAAAATGACGAAAATTATGATAATAACTACTCGGATCCTCTTGATATTGTAGTGTATCAAGAGGATAGTACGGAAATCTATGTCGGGAATTTAAATAGTGATTCAGCTTCGAATCAGGCTTTTATAAATTATAATTTTGCGGATTGTATTACTCAAACTATTTATTGGGAAAATGAATTAACTATTGGCTCTATTCAAGGGATGAGTGTGCAATTTACTGGGGTCCCAACTCTTCCCGGCACCGGGATTCCTATCCGTATATATTTAGCAACTACTAACGAAACGGCATTTGTCAATAACATCTCTTGGATACCATTAGACCAATTTGCTTTAGTTTTTCAAAGGGAACTATATGTTTCTGGCGCCGGAAATTATGAAGTAAACATTCCTTTTGCTGTACCATATGATTACCGAGGAGGTAATTTGGTAGTGATGGCGATCAAAGACTATAATACTGGATATGGGGAAGACAATGCTTTCCAATTTACAGAAACAACAAACCAATATCGCACAATTTTTTGGCGCTCTTCAGCTATTGGATCCCCTAATACCAACCCTTTCCCTGCTGCCATCAATCGTCTGGCAGGTATTACTAATGCGAAGTTTGTTCTTGCCCCACCTTTTTATACCCCACCAGTAAATTTGGAAGCTACCCTGGACTCTAATGAAGTAAAACTAACCTGGGATTTATTCCACGATCGCAAAAAGAATAGGGAACTTACCGGTTTTCAGATTTACAAAAATGACGAAAGAATTGCCGAAAATATCATTAATTTCTTCTATATCGACAGCAGTATCATTAATGATACAAGCTATGCTTACTATATTCAAGCAGTGTATGAATCCCCCAACGGCGTTTCTACACCCTCCAACACGGCTACTATTCATACCATGTTTCCCCCAGCTAATCTTTCTTCTTCTTCGGAAGGGATAAATGTGGTATTACACTGGTTGGCACCTGAGGGGGGGAATGTTCTAGGGTACATGATTCAACGCGATGAAATTCTTCTTACTTCCGTTCCAATTACAACGCTTTCCTATACTGACTACTCCACAGAAGCAGATACAGAGTATATATACCATGTAAGTGTTGTATATTCTCTCGGTGAATCTGCACCTGCCACAATAACTATTCATACTCCCGTGCCAGAAATTGAAAATACTAGCCTTCCTCGCAAGACAGAATTGCAAGGTAATTACCCCAATCCATTTAATCCAGAAACACAGATCAAATTTTCTCTTCACCATGAAACTGAAGTACAAATTAACATTTATAATATTAAGGGGCAACTAGTAAAAACACTCGTCCACAAAACTTATCCTGCTGGAAACTATCTAGTTCTTTGGAATGGTACCGATGAGCAAGGAAGAAAAGTAAGTAGCGGTATATATTATTATCAGATGCTATCCCAAGAATACACCGCGCTCAAAAAAATGGTTTTATTAAAATAAATATCAAACCTGATTCTTGGTGTATTTTACTAAGAGCCAGGGGGACATAGAAAAATTATCCTTATTCTTGCTGGGGATGATCGTTCATATACTCGAGAATTTTTTGGTGTTTTTGGTTAAGTTCCTCGATCGATATATATGGTATATTCCGTTTGGCTTTTTCTCCGTATATTTCCACTAGTTTGTGATCATATATAATGGCAGCAGTTTCTTTGTCTTTAAACATACCAAGTTTGAAGAATTTGTTGTTAATCCTTATTTGAGCAAGCCAAAGATTCTTATTTTTATAAAAGCAGAGACCTTTGTTACCAATAATTTTTTTGGGCTTTTCAACCTTAGCTTTGGGCTGGCTGATAATGTTGGTGTAGAGATCAATAATTTCTTCATATGTTAAATCGGGATAGTTTCGTTTATCAGTTTTTCCAAAAAGTTCGAGTACTTTTTTATCATATGCAATAGCTGCATCCTCTTCTTTGTTGTATACACCCAAGCGATAAATTTCTGTTTTATGCATGATGCTTGCTAACCAACGAGTTTTTCCATTTTGTTGTTGGAGGCTAACGCCTAAGAATTTTGAATGTTTTCGCCGCGGATTTTGATGTGGAGAGTGAGGTTCTTGACGAATATAGCGTCTAACCTTGTGGTAAATAATCTCAAATTTATGGTTCAACTCCTCATTGGTGAGCTCAGGAAAATTCCGCCTAGCTTCTTTTCCAAAAAGCTCTATCGCTCTTTTGTCATATGCAATGGCTGCATCTTCTTCTGAACGGAAATGCCCCAAGCGGTAGCTACTATTATTATGATAGATTACTGAATACCATCTTTTACGATCATGCCGCCAATACACACCTGTGAATTGACTTATTTTTTCATCTTGATCTGGTATGGTATCCTGACGATAACTAGCTGAATAAGAATGGCCTGTTCCATCTCCAATAAGATCATTCTTTTTTCGCCCTCCTAGTTTTACATTTTTGCTTTTTACATTATTTTTAGCTAATTCCCGACTTATAGAAATAGCTTTAAAATAATCGGAATTATTTTGATAGAGTTGAAAATTTTCGCGACGCAAATCTAAATGATTTCCATTTATCGTGAGGGCTTTTTGAGATGAGGTAAAACCATGAATTAATTTTTTATAAGTTATGTACCTACCATCAACTAAGGTTACAACATGAAGACCATTACCTTGATCTTTATTGATTCGCCAATCATAGCCTTTTGCCCGCTCATAATCAGCATCATCAACGATAATAACATATCCATTTTTAGTTAATATTTCTTTCATAACACAATTTTTTCATTTCTATTTTTTTTGTCAACCAAAAAAACGACATATTTATGAAAAATCTAACTTTATTGATCAAGAAAAGGATTGGAGTTTTGTGACGATTTTTGTTATCACGAAAGGCTGTTGCCTAGTAATGTAGCAACGGCATCTTGCCGTTGCATCAAAACCTACCGATGACTAATAAAAATCTATAACCGTATGTATTGCCACAAGAAACATATTTATACTATTCCTCGTTTAAAATGTAATATTATTTTTTCTGGATTGCTTTGCTGTGCTCGCAAAGACGAGGTACATTTTAAACGAGGAATAGTATTAGCACATCATTAAATATCAACGGCAAGATGCCGTTGATACCTATAAAATTTCACTATGCAACAGCCTCTCACGATGATACACGAGACAACCCAGAAGGAAAATATTTTATAATATTAGGTATTATGGTGTGTTATGATTCTCATAATTGTTTTATAACCAGCAATCCTGTAACACATAAAGATAATAATTTGTAACGCTATAAATATTATAGAGATCTAAGATAAGATGAATATTTCATCTCTGCAATATATTGATATAACACGCTATAATTCAATAGATTAAAGATCATTTATCCTACCTAATATTTTACTTCTCGTGAAATTTTATCAAATGTTACACAGCTCGGAAATATTAGCTATCAATATACAATACCGCCGCGTAATGTATAGTCCAGCAAAACTTTTGCTGCTTCTGAACGTAGTATTTCCTGGATTACTCGAATACCTCTTTTTTCTAGTTCATGAACCCAATCCTCTCTTTTCGAGCCTTCATCAAAACCAACTGCTCTAGCATCTTCATCTTTTGCTCCACAGATTAAAGTCTTGATTCCAGACCAAGGAATTGCTCCCAAGCACATGGCACAAGGTTCGGTTGAACTAACAAGCACACAAGAAGGCATTCCAGGTCCCGATAAATTATAATTTCTCAAGATCGCTTGTGCTTGGGTGATCGCCATTATTTCTGCATGAGCAAATGAATATCCAAGCGTGGTTACCATATTTACTCCAAGAGCAATTAATCTCCCTTGCTCCTCGTCAAATACCGCCGCCGCGAATGGACCCCCTGTTTGCTTGTGGATATTTTTTTGGGCAAGTTCGATAACTAATTGCATTTTTTTTTCTGCTGAAGGATATCGTGTTGCCGATTCCCAATCTAGATTTTGCACCCAATCTGGTAGATTAATATTAATTTGTTTTGTTTTCATAAAGTTTCTTTGTTCCGCTAATTGATAGGTAAAAGGTAAGAATTATATCGTAAAGAATAATTTTATTTATGTAAATAGATAAAAAAGGTAATTCCTTCAGAGATGATTTCATTTTTATTAAACGGGGTTTGGAGGATCATTTTTTCGAGCTCTGATTTTGTGTATGCTCCTTTGGCCAACCCTTGAAAAGTTTTTTTCATAAACCACCTTTCCAAGCCAGTTTGGCTAATTTTTGCGGCTTCTTCATTTAATGCTTGGGAGGTAACATCATGATTCATATCGACGATTAAGCAGGTACAATTCTCTTTTAAAACTCGATACATTTCATTTAGTGCTCGCACCGGTTCTTGGAAATTCTTGAAAGCCGCAGAGCAAAAAATAAAATCAAAATAATTATCAGCAAAAGGGATATAGGAGACATTACCCTGGATAAATTCGGCTGTAATTCTTTCGCGTAGGGCATTGACTTGGCAAATATCAACAAAATCAGCACTGATATCCATACCAGTGAGGTGATAATTTCCTAATTTTGCTAGTTCGATCGTAAAATAGCCAGGACCTGGCGCTACTTCTAAGACATCAGCATTTTCTGTAATGTATTTCCGTGCTATCCGTGCATAAGCTTGCATTTCGCCTATGCGATGAGCACGAGTATTTCTATCGTACCAATGGGCAAATGCTCCTTTAATGCCTAAGTTTTTATGTTTGCGCCAAAGCTTAATAAATGACATTTTTACCTTCAATACAAAAAAAAAGGGCGTTAACTAAGAACGCCCTATAAAATACAAAAAAATTAGAAATCAAGTCTAAGTTGAGTTCCAAAATACATCATGGAGCCTTCTTTTTCACCAAAAATATCATCCATATCATTAAGCATACCAACTTCAGGGATCAGTTTGAAGTTTCCAAATTGAAGCTCTGATTGAACAAAAAAGGACATTCTAGTATCATCTTCAGCATCATCAATATCATATGAAGACATAGCATAGCCGCCACCAACTGTAAAATTAACAGTTTCATTTAAGAACCAGCAAGCAGTAAGCCAGCCACCAAGTGTAGTGGTATCAAGAGTTTCTTCTTTGTCTGGGTCCCATCCAGCTTGATTTTCAGATCCACCAAATCCCATATTACCAGAGTTAATACCGAAATTGACGGATGCTTTCAATACAACTGGTTCCAGATTGTATGAACCAGTTACAGCACCTAACATAGACATTACGGAACCATCACGATCATTATTTTTCTTTTTGTCATACTGGAACATTTGGAAAACGACAGCGGGAGCAATACTATAATCTTCTGTGGCATATGTATAACCAAGATTCAGCATGGGGAAGAGGAACTCAGCTCTATTCGGAGCGCCAACAGGACTAATCATGTTGGGGGGAAGAGCTGCTAAATAAATACCATTATCCCAATTAGCACGAACTTGAGCTCTTCTAGCACCATCAATAGCACCATAACCAACTAAATCCATGTTGCTACCATAAACTTGGTTCGCTTTGTGGACACCCATAAAATCATCTTGACCTATTAATAAAGACCAACCAACAAATTCTTGTTTCGCCCATAATAACCTTAAACCAGTATCTGCGGCACCATTAATTTCACCTCTGGCACTATAATCGCCTTGTTTGAAATTGATTCCTAAACGACTGTTGTTTTGTAAGAAGTAATTGGATTCAAGAACGCTATCTCCGTATCCAGAAGCATCCTTGTCATAATTCTCTAACCAATAACCGATTCTTGCGCTACCATAAGGGGTAATTTCCGCAAAAGCCCAAACGCAAATCGCTACTAATGCGACAACTAACAGAAATCTTTTCATAAGATCCCTCCATTTTTTATTTTATTCTATAAACAGTGTCTCTACACCTTTATATTTTTTAGAACGAGAAAAAAATATGCTTAATCCAAAATAATAAATCATTGTTTGATGTCAAGAAGAATTTTAACTCCACCAGAAATATTTTTGCTGAGAGGAAGTTAATAATATTTTTGATTAATTAACGAATTTTTTTCCGGCGCTGACGAAAAATGTTTAAACTTCCGAACCCAGATATAATTGCCATATAAAATCCTAATTCATAAAGAATCCCGTTATTATGGATTTCATAGATGCGAAGATCACGATTAAAAAGCTGAGCAATGAGAGCAAAAGGGGCTATCCATCCGTGCCAGATCCCCCTGAAAAAACCAGCCGGTTTGGCTGGGGTGTTTTTTCCCTGCCCAGCTAGGCAACTAGTAAAAATAAAAATTATCACGATAATTGTTACGAACAGTGGTAATTTATTCGTCATCTGATGCTCCTTTTCTTATCGCCAAGTTTATGATTGGTGAACTCTGTTTTTTATTTTATTACGATCGGAAAAGAGTTTCCTGTAATTTAAATATTATTTTTTAAAGTAAATAAGAACACGGTTCCCATACCTATACCAAAACACACAAATCCACTTAAGATTACAGGATAAGTGATGAAACTATAACTACTATAAGTCGAAGGATCTAAATAAACAGTAATAATTGTTCCGATGATTAAACCAACAATTGCAAAATATGTTTTCGTGTAATGTTTTTCGAGCAAATGAGTAATAAATTTACTAGTCATCCATATACCAATTATAGTTCCGCCTCCAAGAGGGGTGAGGACACGCAGTAGAGCAAATAATAAACTAAAATTGCTGGGGGTAAGTAAAAAATCTTTTATTAGAGTAATCGTGTGTAGGACCGTGGAGTATAACCCTAAAAGCATCAAGATCATCGCGCCACTTATCCCTGGCATAATCATTGCTCCTGCGGCTAAAAAACCTCCCAGAAAGAGAAAACATATAAAACTAAGACTGGTAGGTTCCAGATAAACAATTTCATTAACACTGCGCAACAATGATAAAAGGACCGTGATGATCATGAAAGGTAGAGTGCAGAAAAAGACATTTTTGAGGACAAATTTCCACTGGATACGCGGTTCTAGGAGTTTTATTTCTTTAGCTGCCTTCCGAATAATCATGGGTAAACTTCCCATCACGAGACCTGCTAAAAAACTACAAGTGGGATAAGAAAACAGATCCAAACAATACTTAAGCACGGATCCTAAAGACATTATTCCCATTCCCATTCCTAAAATAATAGGGAATAAATACTTTATTGATCTGGGAAAACTTGTGGTTAAAGAATTTAGTGCTTGAAGCAAATTTTCATAAATTCCCAATAATATAGCAACCGTTGCCCCACTAAGTCCTGGTATAACATTAGAAGCGCCAATGAGAATCCCTTTCCCCAAATTGATAATGGAGAGTAGCATAATTCTCGGTATCATATCAATACTTCTTTCAGAACTTCATCAATTTGTTTCACAAATTTAACTTCAAGACCAGCTTTAATTTTTTTGGGAATTTCTTCGTAACTATCAAGGTTTTCCCACGGTAAGATAACTTTTTTTATGCCAGCTCTTTTGGCAGCTAAAAATTTTTCTCTCACGCCACCAATAGGTAAAACTTTACCATAAAGAGTTATTTCTCCAGTCATGGCAATATCATGGCGTACTTTTTTTTGGGTTAAAAGAGAAACAATAGATGTTGTGAGGGTAACACCTGCCGATGGGCCATCCTTGGGCACCGCACCGGCTGGTAGATGCACATGTATGTCGAATTGGTCAAGGTTTAAAGAATCGATGGCTAGTTTTTCACTATTGGCTTTGATGAAACTCAGCGCAATTTTCGCAGATTCTTGCATCACCTCTCCGAGAGAACCCGTAAGGATCATATTCCCTTTACCGGGCATTTTTAGTGCTTCACAAAAAAGGATTTCACCTCCGTAATTTGTCCAAGCAAGCCCTGTAACAATACCAATTTCTGGTTTACGACCCGATAACTCATGGGAGTATTTGTGGATCCCGAGATATTTTTTAACATTTTTTGCGGTTACTACAACAAGTTGATCTTTACCAAGAACAACATTACGAGCAATTTTACGCATAATAGAAGCAATATTGCGTTGAAGACTTCTTACACCTGCTTCGTGTACATAATACCTGATGATTTCCATTAATGCAGAATCAGCGAATTCTAGATGGGCATTGGTGAGTCCATTATTTTCTAATTCTTTGGGAATAATATATTTTCTAGCGATTTCAATTTTTTCTTCTTCGATATAGCTAGAAAATTCGATTATTTCCATGCGATCTTTTAAAGCAGGTGAAATAGGTTCGGTAGTATTGGCAGTGGAAATAAAAATTACTTCTGAAAGATCAAAAGCTAAATTGACATAATTATCCATAAAGGAATGGTTCTGCTCGGGATCTAGTACTTCTAATAAAGCGCTCGCTGGATCACCACGAAAATCTTTGCCCACTTTGTCGATCTCATCAAGCATAAAAAGAGGGTTGGCAAACCCACATCGTTTAATTTCTGAGATGATTTTTCCCGGCATGGAGCCCACATAAGTGCGTCGGTGGCCCCGAATTTCAGATTCATCATGAATACCGCCTAATGACATCCGGATAAATTTACGATTCATAGATTTTGCTATTGATTGCCCCATAGAAGTTTTACCGACCCCAGGGGGGCCTACAAAGCATAAAATAGGATTCTTTTGCTTCGATTTCAGTTTTTTCACTGCGAGATATTCGATAATTCTTTCTTTCGCTTTATCTAATCCATAATGGTCTTTTGCTAAAATTCTTTCAATTTTCCTGAGGGCTAAACAATCTGGAGAATAGTTTTTCCAGGGTATATTACACAACCATTCTAAATAATTTCGGGTGATCGAATATTCGCTGGTATGGCTGGGTAACATGGAAAGCCGATTTAGTTCATCCTTAGCTGCTTCATGAACATGATCTGGTAAATTTAGAGAGTTTATTCTTTTAAACCATTTTTGGATTTCATGGTCGTATTCATCTGTTTCGCCTAATTCTTTTTTGATGGCTTCTAGCTGCTCTCGGAGATAATATTTTTTCTGGTCTTCATCTATTTCAAGCTGAACATTATTGCGAATCGAATTTTCAACTTGCATCCGTTTAATCATTTCTGCAAGATGTCCATTAAGTTTATTATACCTCTCTAGTAAGGGTAAAGTCTCTAATAATTCTTGCTTTATATCAGGGGAGAAAGCAAGATTGCCGGCAATGAGGTCTGCCACCCGACTATGCTGAAGAATATTATTTAAGCCGAAAATTAGATCTTTATTAAAATCCATACTTTCGGCAATTACTTTTTCCAGCAGCTCGGTGGTTATTTTCCGTGTGGCTTTGATTTTAGCGGAACTTTCGTTACTCTCGTTAATTTCTTGAATTTCTGCTAGAATAAGAGGGTGATAATGGGTAATTTTTTCCAGCTTAATACGAGAAACTCCTTGCAATAAAACACTCATAGAGTTATCTTGGTTGCGAAATAAACGGACAATTAAAACAGCACATCCATAATGATAAAGAGGGTCCTCAGGAATAAGATCATCTTTTTCTAAGAATAAACCCATTAATTTTTCATTTTGTAAGGCATAATTAATAATTTGTTTTTGCGCTTCATCAGTTATGACAATGGGAAACATCAAGTAAGGGAACATCACTAAATTATCAATAAAAATTATGGGTAAGGAACGCGGAATTCTAATATTATTCTCTTTCATACAATCTCCTTTTCAAAAACATCTCCAATGGGTTATTTATCCTCTTAAGTTAGATTCCGTGCCATAATTTTTATCTTATTTTAAATGTCAACGACTATTATTGTGATCTCTGATAAATTCGATGAGTGCCTTACATTCTTTTGTGGCTATCAAAAAATGTTCATGCGGAGCTTTTAAAAAGCGGTGATAATTATCTCCTCCATTTGCTAAATAGCTGTTCGTTACCACTCTGTAAAGCCTTTCCCTGACAAGCTCTTGATTATTGACTAAAATTTTTTGCGGTTCTGCTGTAATGGTAACATTACTACTATACTGGAGAAATCCCCCACTACCAATCATCATCGCGAAGGAAAAATCGATCATCTCCGCTAAAATCTCTCCTGAAACTTCCATCATCGATAATTCATTATCAAAAGGGAGTACATCCACCAAGTTTAAATCTCTAATTTCGCCTTGATAGAGACTTTTCCTAATTCCCCCGGCATTTGTGAAAGCTAAATCAGGTTGATAATCTCTGGCTGCATATAAATATGCATCAGCAATTAGTGTTCCGAGAGGAGTTCTCTGGATACGGATTTGATCTTGGCTATAATCTTGTTCAAAATAGCCTAAAACTTCACTATAGACCATTCTAGTATCTTTAAACTTTTCTAATTCTTGGGTGAGATCAGGATCTGCAAAAAATTCAGGGTCATTAAATTGACGATACATGGGTATACTTTCCCAGCTTGTTAAGCGAACATTTTTTCCTTTTTTGTTGTAGTTTAATAAGGCAATTCCCAAATACTTACCCCCCTCGCCAGCAGTGACAATGGGAATTTGATTGATCAATAGTGGTTTATCTAAAACAGCATGAGCATGGCCATCAATAATAAGGTTAATTCCAGACACTTCTCTTGCAAGTTTAACAGATCCTTTTTCTTGGAGTTCTCCTTGTTCATCAAAATAAAAGCCTAAATGTACCAAAGCAATGATGATATCAGCCTTCTTCCGTAGTTCCGCCACCATTTTTTTGGCAGTTTGGATTTCATCTTCAATAAGAATAGTTTCCGCTAATTCGGGATTGGTCGAGAGTAATGTACTCGTTGTTAAACCAAAAATTGCTACTCTCAAGCCATTTGGCATTCTTTTGATAATGGATGCACGAAAAGGTTCTTTGCCATTGATATAATGTACATTTGCTGCCAGAAATGGAAATTGAGCAATTTTCGCCTGTCTCTGAAGGCGATCAAGAGTGCCATAGAATTCATGGTTACCTAGAGCTAAGGCATCATATTTGATGTTATTATAACCCACTAAATCTGGTTCAGCTTCCCTTGCCCGGGACTCATGAATCCCTGTGTTAAAATCACCCGCATCAAGAATCAATACATTCTTATGACCTTTTTGCCATTCCCGTATGATGTTCATCCTTTCTGCTAAACCTGCCACTTCATATTCATTCCATTGGTATTTATAAGGTTGACCATGGTGGTCGTTGGTGTGAAAAATGAGCAATTCCTGGGCAATTAAACTAGCTAGAAAACTTAATACAAATAAATTAACAATTATTATTTTTTTCATTTTTAAACCTCTTGTGGCAAACATTGAAAATCAAGTTTACAAGTCAATAACTTTTTTTAGTTTAAAACGATGCAAGATAGTTCCAGAAAAAAGAAATAAAGTTTCTTTAATTTTTTGTTAAAGCTAAAAATTTCATTGCAAACTATAGTGTTATGGATGAGGCTGTCGCATAGTGATGTAGCAACGGTATCTTACCGTTGCATCAAAACCTACCGATGACTAGTAATAATCTATAACAGTATGTATTGCCACAAGAAACATATTAAAAAGCTGTCGCATATTGACTTTTTTATGTAATTTTGGCACACTCGTCATGGCGAGGGACGAAGTGACGAAGCAATTCAGAAAAACATAACATACTATAATACATAATGTTATTGAAATATTTATTTCTGGATTATTTCGTCAGTCGCTACGCTTCTATCCTCATAATAACGAAAATA